>JGI997J19993_1000004_pt1 | contig 190847 bp, 184 predicted proteins | sample Etolagbewater25m_FD_19993 | JGI IMG/M metagenome (IMG submission 19993)
ACCTGAGTAGTAGAAATATTTCTGATATTTGACTCAAGTCTATTTTGCTGAGCACCTAAAGTAGCTCTATTACCATCAAGTGTATTGATAAGTGTATCCATAGTATCTATAGAAGCTTGAGCATTTCCTTGTGTATCAACAGTTGGAGCTGTTAAAGTTGCAACTGTAATACCACCAACAGTAAAATTTTGACCATTATCATAACCAGCTTGTGCAATAAAATTTCCACCACTTAAAAGTGCTTTATCATTAAATTTAGTATCTGTAGTAATGTCATTATACTGACCAGTTAACTGAGCTACTTCTTTTGTAATATGTGCTCTAGAACTAGTATCTTGAGTATCATTGGCAGACTGAACTGCAAGTACACGTATACGTTGTGCGATATTAATTTGCTCTTCGATAGCACCATCAGCTGTTTGTACAAGACCAATCATATCATTAGAGTTTTTAATAGCTTGACCAAGACCTTGAGACTGAGCTGAAAGTTTATCAGCAATAGCAAGACCTGCAGCATCATCAGCAGCTCTATTAATTCTTAAACCCGAAGAGAGTGAATTAAGACTTTTGTCAAGTCCAACATTGTTAAGTGTAGCATTTCTGTGTGCTTGCATAGCACCAATATTTGTGTTAATTCTAAATCCCATAATAAATCCTTTTTGGGTAAGAGCCTTTCGCTCTTTGAGTTTTTTATCTTGGCTTCCTTGCCTTGATAATTATAATATCGGTAGTGAAAAAAATAACTTTAGTAAATTTGCAAAAAACTTTTGCATTTATTTATTTAATCTTTTTCGGGTACACTTTCGCAATTAAAAAGCAACTATACTATAATATATAGGAATGATATTTGAACTTAATTATCGTTGAGTCACCGGCTAAAGCCAAGACTATAAAGAACTTTCTCGGAAAAGACTATGAAGTTATAGCTTCTAAAGGTCATATCCGTGACTTACCAAAATCTCGTTTTGGAATCACAGTAGATGAAGATACACAACATCTCGTACCTACTTATTCCGTCGCAAAAGAAAACGCACCAACTGTCAAAGAGATAAAAGCACTTGCAAAAAAAGCAGATACTATCTATATCGCAACCGATGAGGACCGCGAGGGTGAAGCTATTGGTTGGCATATCGCACATGCTATCAAAAAAGATCCTGCGGAATTGCCACGTATCGTTTTTCATGAGATTACAAAAACAGCTATTAAACATGCTCTTGATTCTGCACGCACAATAGACATGGATATGGTAAACGCACAACAGGCTCGTCGTATGCTTGACCGTGTTGTGGGTTATAAACTCTCTCCACTTCTAGCATCAAAGATACAAAAAGGACTCTCTGGTGGTCGTGTTCAAAGCTCTACTCTCAAACTTGTAGTAGACCGTGAACGCGAGATAAAAGCCTTTGTACCTGAAGAGTTTTGGACTATAGACACTCAGTTTAAGAAAAACATAGAAGCAAATCTTATCACTCATAAGGGTAAGAAGCTTACAAAAATGTCTATCGCTAACAAAACGCAGGCAGAGGCAATTGAAAAAAGCGTGAATGCAGACTCTTTTATAATCTCAAAGTTAGAAACAAAAGAGCGTAAGTCTTCAACGCCACCACCTTTTATGACATCAACACTTCAACAAACTGCATCCTCTAAACTAGGATTTACTCCAAAGAAGACTATGATGGTTGCACAAGCTCTTTATGAAGGTGTTAAAACGCCAGATGGAACTTCGGGTGTTATCACTTACATGAGAACAGATTCACTCAACCTTGCTGCAGAAGCTGTAAGTGGCGTTCGTGGCATCATCGAGAGCCGTTATGGAAAAAAATACCTTCCAAAAGAGCCAAAGGTTTACACTAAAAAAGCAAAAGGTGCACAAGAGGCTCACGAGGCTATCCGCCCTACTATGCTTGCATTTACTCCAGAAGTTGCACAGAGCTTTTTAAAAGCGGATGAGATTAAACTTTATCGTCTTATATATGAGCGTTTTATGGCTTGTCAGATGGAAGATGCGAGATTTGAGCAACAAAGCATCATCTTTAAAGGAAATGAAAACGAATACCGTGCAAGCGGACGTAAACTCATTTTCGATGGTTTTTATGCAGTAACAGGTGCAGAGGACAAAGACAAACTTCTCCCTACTTTAAAAGAGGGTGAAAAAGCAGAACTTCAGAGTGTAAAACCTGAGCAACACTTTACTGAACCACCATCACGTTACTCAGAAGCAAGTCTTATTAAAAAGCTTGAGTCTGAGGGTGTTGGTCGTCCATCTACTTATGCTCCAACTATTGCAACTCTAAGTGGTCGTACTTATGTGACTATAGAGAAAAAACAAATCATCCCAACAGAGATGGCGTTTACAGTTACAGAGCTTCTTGAGAAACACTTTGCAAACATCGTAGATATCTCTTTTACTGCAAATATGGAAGAGAAACTTGATGAAGTAAGCGATGGCGATGTTGATTGGCAGAAACTTCTTTATGATTTTTACTTCCCTTTTATGGAACAAATTGAATCTGGAAAAACAAATATAGTATCACTTAAACTTGCAAAACCACTTGGCCGTACTTGTCCAAAATGTGGAGAGCATGAACTTCTTCTACGTTCTGGTAGATTTGGAAACTTCATCGCTTGTAGCGGCTTCCCAACTTGTAAGTACACAGAACAGTGTGATGAAGAGGGAAATAAAGTAGAAGAGAAAAAAGAGCTTAGTGAAGAGAAGTGTGATAAATGTGGAAGCGACATGGTTGTAAAAAATGGTCGTAACGGTCAGTTTTTAGCATGTAGTGACTATCCAGATTGTAAAAACACTAAGAGTATAAATGTAGAAGAGAAAAACTCTGAAACGCCATGTCCTGATTGTGGCGGGACTATTAGTTTGAAAAACTCTCGTCGTGGGCCATTTTGGGGATGTAACAACTACCCTGAGTGTAAATTTATCTCTAAGTTTGAACCTACAACTATCAAATGTAAAGAGAAAGACTGTAGTGGTGTTTTAGCACCAAGAACTTACAGAAACAAAGAAGTTTATGAGTGTGTGAAGTGTAAAGCACGTACTCCACGAGAAGAAATCGATACAAAATAGTCATGAAAATCGGCATTTTATCAGACACTCACACAAAGGTAAAAAGAGCACAAGAGTCTATTGAGTTGCTTATAGATGACGGTGCTGAGTTTATCGTACATGCAGGAGATGTTTGTGAAGTCCAAACGCTTGAGCTTTTAAAAAACTGTGGTAAACGCTATGTCTGCGTTTATGGAAACAATGATGCTCACTTAGCCCAGTACCACAACGACTACAACCTAGTCCAAGAACCTCATTACTTTAAACTAGCCGACACGACCTTTAAACTTATGCATCTCCCTTACTACATGACTCCCGATACAGAAGTTGTACTTTTTGGGCATACACATGAGTTTCAGTCTGAGTTTATAGAGGGAACACTTTTTTTAAACCCTGGAGAGTCTTGTGCTAGAAACAAGCCTATCTCAGAGTGTGCGATGCTTGAAGTGAAGCCAAAAACATTTCAAGTGACTTACTATTTTAAAGAAAAAAATGAAAAAAAATTTACATCAAAAAAATTTACATACGATAGGAAAATCTCATGAGTGAAAAAATATTTTTATGCTCTATCTGTAACATCAATAGCGGAACATGTCTAGAAGATTGTAAGTTTTGCTCACAAAGTGTGCGTTACAAAGCTGACATCGATCGCTACAAACAAAAAGATATGGAGCTTATAAAAAAAGAAGCCATAAACGCGAGAGATAATGGTGCACTTGGCTTTTGTCTTGTAACCGCGGACAAAGGACTAACAGACAAAACACTTGCGTTTGTTTGCAGTGTAGCAAAAGAGGTTCAAGCCGTAGCCCCTGAGCTTCGTCTCATCGCTTGTAATGGAACTGCGAGTTTAGAACAACTACTTGTTTTAAAAGAAGCTGGCATAAAAGCGTATAACCATAACCTTGAGACAAGTGAAGCTTTTTATCCTAAAATCTGTACGACTCACCCTTGGAGTGAACGCTACGAGACTTGCCAAAATGTAAACGCCGCGGGAATGGTTCTCATAAGTGGTGGTATCTTTGGTCTGGGTGAAACGCAGGAAGACAGAGAGAGCATGTTAGCATCGCTCGCTTCACTCAACCCGACTTCTGTGCCTATAAACTTCTACCACCACAATGAAGCTCTTGAGTTAGAGCCAAACTCTCTAGAGGTTGATGAAGCCCTCTCTCTTGTAAAACTAACACGTGAGACACTGCCAAATGCAGAGCGTATCATGATAGCCGGTGGTCGTGAACTTATGTTTGGTGAGAGACAAGCTGAGATATTTGAACATGGAGCAAACTCTATAGTTATAGGTAACTATCTCACAACAAATGGTCGAGCTATGAATAAAGACTTAGATATGCTAAAATCTCTAAACCTAGAAGTCGCAACAAAAGTAAAATAAAAATTTACAATAAATTATAAGGAGAACACTTATATGAGTGATAATATTACATTAATTACTACTATTTCACTCATCATAATGTTCTCTCCATTTTTTGCAAAAGTATTTAGACTTCCTACCACTCCTATTGAGATTATTCTTGGTTCTTTACTTGGGTATGTTGGGTTTATTCACGATGAACATCTTTTTGAGATTGTTGCAGAGTTTGGATTTTTATATCTAATGTTTATAGCTGGTACAGAGATTAATCTTAAAAATGTACTCAAAACGCCTGCTATTATCATGAAAAAAGTAGTTGTATACCTCATCCTCTTATATGCTTTTTCCATCGCATTTGCTATACAGTTTGAACTTGGAAAAATTATGATGGTACTTCTCCCACTTATCTCCGTAGGGCTTGTTGCCTCACTCTCAAAAGAGTATGGAAAAACGCCATGGCTTACCTTATCTATGACTGTAGGTGGGATTGGCGAGGTTGCGAGTATTGGTATTTTGACTATCACCTCAGCAGCATTACAATCAGGAGTAGGTCTAGCTCTCTTTCAAAATATTATGGCACTTATCGCGTTTTTACTTTTTATGTTTTTGCTTTTCCGTGCTATGCAGATTCTTTTTTGGTGGTATCCAAAAGTTTCCACACTTCTTATGCCACACCAAGATAACAAAGAACAAGATATACGTCTTAGTATGGGAATCTTTTTTCTTTTAGTTGGTGCTATGCTTTATCTTAATCTAGAACTTGCATTTGGTGCTTTTTTAGCAGGTATTTTTATCCCTACTTTTTTTGAGCACAAAAATGAGCTTCCTGAGAAACTAGCTTCTTATGGATTTGGATTTTTAATCCCTATCTTTTTTATACATATAGGAAGTTCATTTGACCTTGACGCATTGACAATGGACGGTCTTATCTCAAAAGCACTTATCATAGCTTCTATTATGATTCTTATGAGACTTATAGCATCATTAGTTTTTGTCAAAGAGCTTGGCATTGTAGACTCTATTTTGATGGGACTTTCACACTCTATGCCACTTACACTACTCATAGCGATGGCTACCTTAGCATATACAGCAAAGTCTATAGATATGTTGCATTACTATGCTTTTATTTTAGCCGCACTCTTTCAGGTTATAAGTGTTATGATAGTTATCAAACTTATCAACATATATAAGCTCAAAAAGAAGGAGTTAGTATTATGAGTCGTTCCATCCTCTTACAGCTTGCTCGTGATTCTATAGAAGAAGTCTTACAAGCACAAAATACTATAAAAAAACAACTCCTTCTTCAAGAGCATCCACTCCTTAATCAAAAGATTCCAACAACAGTAAAACTCTACATCCAAAATGAACTACGTGGCTCTTATGAAATGCCAGATGCAACACTCTCTCTTCTTGATGCGATTGTTATAAACTCCAAAAAAGCAGCATTTGAAGATACTACTTTTACACCCATAAGTACCTCAGAGTACCTCTCTTGCGAAATAGAACTTATACTTCAAACGCCAGATGGATCCATAAGTGAAAAAGACAAATCTATCTTAGCAACAAACCAAGAGAAATAATCATTATATGTATTATGTAATTAAAAAACAAGTAGATAAACTTCCAAACACTTTTATTGGTTTTGCTGTAGAAAAATATATCGCTTCAAAAAAAAGTGAAAATGTAATATTTTTATTTTTGCATGATGGTAAAATTGTAAGAAAATGGGTAAAACTTAAAGATATTGTATTGCTCACCGATGATAAAAAATACTTTTTAAAAATCATGAAGCAGTTTAAACAAGTAGAAAATGAGCAAAAAGCCCTTGTTGAAGAGGCTCAGCGTAACTTAGAAAAGAGTATGACAAACTTCACTGAAACAATGCAAGCAGAGATTCACGAATATGAAGAGATTCGCAATGCCTCTGATGTTCCAGATAGACTAGACGACTTACGAATCTAGCCAAGCATTTGAGGAAATTTAGTCATAAACTTTTGTAGTTTTGGTGCTATTACTACTTGGCAATACCCTTGAGAAGAGTTCTGTGCATAGTAGTTGTGATGGTATGCTTCTGCAGGATAAACCTTCTCAGGAAGCGGTGATACCTCAGTTACTATAGGATCTTCAAAGTTTTTCTGATTTCTAAAAATAGAGTCATTTATTATCTCTTTTTCTTGCTCATTCGCATAGTAGATAACTGAACGATACTGTGTTCCTTTGTCCGCACCTTGTGCATTTAGAGTTGTTGGGTTATGTATAACAAAAAATATCTCAAGCAAATCACTTAATGTAATCACCTTATCGTCAAACTTGATGTCAACTATCTCTGCATAACCGCTCACACCTGTACAAATCATCTCATAAGTCGGATTTGGACGATTTCCACCTGCATAACCACTTGTTACACTAATGACACCTTTTACATTTAAAAAGACTGCCTCTGTACACCAAAAACATCCACCGCCTAGAACTACTCTTTTTTCACTCATCATTATTCCTTAGAAGTATTTAATTTTGTAGATTATTGCAAAATAGACTTGAGGGAGCTAAGCCATCTCGCATTATCTAAGAAAATTAAGTATTTTTAAATTAACTAGACTCTTCTTTTAAGCCCTTCATAGAGCTTCTCCATAAGCGGCATATCAACATAGCCACTGAGTGACTCTAACTCCACTCTTTTTTTGTTTTGAAAATCCAAGTGCATAGAAGTCGAAGCATCACCTGGAAGTTTTGAAGCCACTTCAAGAGCTTTAGCCACCTCATCTTCTATATCTATACCCTTACTCTTAGCAAATTGACTTATCTCTTCTAGAAGCGTTCTCACTTCATCATAATGATGTTTATAGATGTAAACTATGTTTTTGTCATAGTAAGAAGTCATAGTTGCAAACGCGGAGATAAAAAGATACTTCTTCCAAATGGCCGTTTGAATGTCACTTGGCGTTTTGTAACGAAGTCCTGCTTTTTCAAATAAGGAAGCGAGTTTAGCAGTTGCTTCTTCTTCGCCTCCAAAAACAGCGGAGAAAACTTTTCCTTTTTTTCGGATAACTCCCGCGTTTTCTATGTGTGAGAGCATGTAAACGCAGCCATCAAGAACGATGCTATTGCTTAGTTTCCTGAGTCTATCTCCATTGTCTACACCATTTGAAAACGAAATAAGTATGCTGTTTTTGTCTATGTGCGACTTTATATGTTTGTACGACTCTTCTAAATCATAACTTTTTACACAAAACATCACCACATCAAAAGCACCTTCAAAGTAGCCATCAAGCTCATCTTCTTCTCGAACATCGACTTTTGCCTTCCAACAAGACTCATCTTCAACTATCTCAAGACCGTGCTCTCTTATGGCTTCTAAGTGTGCCCCACGAGCAAAACCAACTACGTCTATTTCCGCTCTTGCAAAATTCGCCGCAATGTAACCACCAACACCGCCTAAACCAACTACTGCTACTCTCATATATTCACCGCCTTTTCTTGTGTGAAGTATATAACATTTGATTGACATTTCAAAGAGGTTGGAGTAGAATTCGTGCATGTTTAGTAAAAAAATAATCCTCCTATAATGTGCGGTATCTTTGGAATCATTGGCGAGTACAATGAAACAAGAGCAAGAGATGCACTTGCAAAACTCTCTCACCGTGGACCTGACCATTGTGGCATCATCCAAAAAGAGAGACTCTTCTTTGCACACCAGCGTTTAAGCATACAAGACACTCATAAACGCAGCCATCAACCACTTAAGCACCAAAACATTTTGCTCTCCTTTAACGGTGAGATTTACAACTTTAAAGAGCTTAAACGCGAGCTCGTCCATGACTATAAAACAGAATCTGATAGCGAAGTTATCATTGCAGCATATCTTAAGTGGGGAGTGGCGTTTGTAGAGCATCTTCGTGGCATGTTTGCCATCGCACTTTTAGATGGTGAGAAACTCTACCTCTTTCGTGATAGACTTGGGAAGAAACCTCTTTTTTATCTCCATAATGAGAGTTTTATATTTGCTTCTGAGATGAAAGCCATCGTGCCTTTTTTAAAGAAAAAGGAGATGAATGATGATGCTCTTATGAGTTATCTCTCCTTTTTAGCTCCCACACCTCCTTTTACTTTTTTTAAAGGTCTTAAAAAACTAGCAGCGGGAGAGTATCTTCTTTTTGAAAATGAAAAAGTAGAAGTGAAACGCTACTACGACATTTTACAAACGCGAGCAAATCTCATAAAGGACAAAGACGAAGCAGTCTCAAAACTAGAGTCCATTTTAGAAGAGTCTATGAGTCTGCGTTTAAATGCAGGTGTTCCAACTGCCGCCCTACTCTCAGGTGGGATTGACAGTGCTACGATTAACTACTATACTAAAAAACAGGGTCTTAACATTCCAACTTATACTCTTGGGTATGAAGAGTTTGCAAAGTATGATGAGAGAGCAAATGCAGCTTCGAGTGCTGCGTTTTTAGGAGTTGAAAATAGAGCGGTTGAGATAAATGAGAAAAGCTTTATAAACGCGAGTGAAAAAGTCTTTGAGACTATGGACGAACCGCTAAACGATCCTGCTGCCATTCCTTTGTACCTTCTTTTTGAGCAAATAAAAAGTGATGGCTACAAGGTTGTAATGAGTGGAGAGGGAAGTGATGAGCTATTTTTGGGTTATAGACAGTACTTTGAGTATCTAGACATTGAAGCGGCTTCAAGTTTAGCACACAAAAACTGGCTCAAAAAATACTTCCGCGCGAACTTCTCGATGAACCGCGAATGGGAGTGGTACAAACGCGTCTTTGATGAGACACTACTCTTTCGTACCTCGGGAGATAAGTTTACAGACCTGCAGAAAAACAACCTAATGAGACGAAATGTCAAAGACAACGAATCGTTAAAGTATCTCAAATCTTATAGAGATAGATTTGAGAGTTCAATGCATACTGATGAATCTATGTGGTACAGCTACATCGACCTTAACCTCTTTCAAGCCGAACACTTCTTAGCAAAGCTAGACCGTGTAAGCATGGCTCACTCCATAGAGTCGCGTACACCTTTTTTAGACCACAAACTTGTAGAGACTGTTTTTTCACTTGAGCCAAAACTCAGATATGAAGATGGTGTCACAAAGTCTCTTCTCAAAGAGATAATGAAACCAAAACTAAACACTAGCATACTGACAAGAAAGAAAAAAGGCTTTGCAAATCCTTATATGGAGTACCTCATAAACTCAAAAAAAATAGAGCTTATAAAAGAGGTAAACGCCCAGACGGGAATATTTAAAGAAGATAAACTGGGTGAGTATATAAACACCGCTGCAAAGGGGAGTTTTAAGCAGCATATCTGGGGACTTTATGTGCTCTCACATTGGATAAAAAGGGAACTACTTTAATGCAAAGAGCAAAAGAGCAACATTTTACCTATCTTATGATTTTAGCTATGCTTTTTTGGGGTGGTGGCTGGAGTGCTTTGAAGATTTTAACCTATACTCTTCCTATGGATGTCATTATATTTTGGCGTTTTTTTATCATGAGTCTGGCGTTTGTGCCTCTACTTTTTTACTTTAAAATTCCTTTTACTTTCTCTAAACATTCGCTCAAATACATAGCGGGGAGTTCTGTTTTAAACATGGCGTTTATGGTCTCTTCTTTTTTAGGAATCAAGTATGGACTTGCAGGAGCAGGAAGTGTTATCATCACAAGTTTTTCTCCAGTGATGACTTTTTTACTTGTCGCAATTATCTTTAGAAAAAGACTTCTCAATCTCCAATACTTTGGACTTTTTCTTGGACTTGTGGGTGGCTATGTTTTACTTCAGCTCAATGATTTATCACTCTTTTTAAATGGCTCAAATATTTACTTTTTACTCTGTGCAATTATCTGGGCAGGAGTTACCATCCTCTCACAACATGCACAAAAACATATCCATCCCATTCACTATAGTTTTATCATCTCTCTTGTGGCAACATTTTGTAGTTTTCTTTATGCTTATGACTCAGAGCTTTTAGTTGTTTTTGAGCAGGGAGTGGAGTTTTGGAGTGCTATGATTTATCTTGGCGTTTTAGGTCAAACTGTGGCAACTACTATCTTTTTTGTAGCGAGCGGAAAACTAGGGAGCGAGAAAACAAGTTCTTTTATGTTTCTAGTTCCTGTTTTCGCCCTCTTTTTTGCTTGGCTTATTTTAGATGAGCAGATGCAGATTCATATTATCATCGGAGGAGCTTTAAGTATGCTTGCAGTTTACTTCATAAACCGTAAGCCCTCCACTTAAGAGTCCTCTTTAGCCTTGCGTTTGAGCTTCATCTTGCGTTTTGCAAGTTCGCGCATATCTTCTGTGGTATCACTCTCATCCATAATCTCGACACCAAGTATGGTCTCAACACAATCTTCAAGAGTGATAATTCCCTCTGTTTGACCATAATTATCTACTACTAAGAACATATGATCTTTTTTCCCTATAAGTAAGTCAAGTGCCTTACTTACTGGTATATTTTCATTAATAGAAAATATCTCTTTTTTGATAGATGCAAGTGTCACACTGTCATCTATAAGAGCTTGTTTGAAAATCTTCTTAGTAAGTACAATTCCACTCACCTCTTCTATACTGTTTTTATAAATAGGAATACGAGAGAATTTAAAAATAGCAGCTTTTGTTTCTATAACTTCTTTGATGGTCATAGTCTCATCAATAGCAAACACAACACTTCTAGGAGTCAATATCTCTCCTACTTTTATGTTGTTAAGGTTTAAAATATTTTCTATAAAGTCAGACTCTTTTTCATCGATAACTCCCTCATCTTCACTCAAAAGCATACTCTCTAAAAGTTCTTGCTTTGTCAGTGAATTAGCATCTGCCTTACCTGCTCTAATCTTATTTGTTACCGCAAGAGTAATTAAGATTACAGGGTATGTTAACCAGATAAACAGTCTTATGAATTGTGCTGATGCAGGAGCTAAACTCTTCCAGTAAAGTGCACCTATAGTTTTAGGAATAATTTCACTAAAAAATAGGATAGCAAATGTTAAAACTACTGACACGATAACCACAGCATCATTTCCAAACACATGTGCAGCTTGTGCACCCACAGCAGCAGCACCAAGTGTATTTGCAATAGTGTTTAAGATTAAAATACCTGCAAGAGATTTGTTTATGTTGTCTTTTTGAATACGAAGTAGTTTTCCTACTGTTGGGCGTTCTTTTTCAAGAACTGCGACATAAGACATATTTATTGAAAGAAGTACAGACTCTAAAACAGAGCAGAGAAAAGAGACTCCAACAGATAGAACAAAAAATATTATGAGTAAATCCAAGTTTTACATTTTCCTTAATTTTATTTTATAACAGTATATAGGTCGCCAAACCCAAAAAGCTAAAAAAGCCCACTACATCAGTTACAGTTGTCAAAATCACTGTACTACCAATCGCTGGGTCGATATCCATTCTCTTTAAAAAAAGAGGGATAGTTGCACCAAAAAATCCTGCGGCAAAAAGATTAATTACCATACTCATAGCAATTACGATACCTAGCATTCCCTTATCAAACCAAATTGATGCAATAATTCCCATGATTATAGCAAATAATAGTCCATTCAAGAGTGCGATGATGACCTCTTTTCTTATAATCCGCATTGCATCCCCTTGCGAGATGTCACCAAGGGCAAGTTGACGCACTACAACGGTCAGCGATTGTGTCCCCGCATTTCCACCCATAGAAGCGACTATAGGCATAAGTACAGCAAGTGCTACCATACTCTCTAAAGTCGTTGCAAATAAGCTAATAACAAGCGAAGCAGCAATAGCGGTTATAAGATTAAAAGAGAGCCATACAGCACGTTTTTTTCCAGCAGGGAGAATCTCTTCATCCTCTTCTGCCTCATCATCAACTCCGGCAAGATTATACATCTGCTCTGTTGCATGCTCGTTTATAATGTCATACATATCATCAGAGGTTATACGTCCAAGTAAAATACCATAAGCATTGACTATGGCTAAAACTCCAAGATCATAATGCTCAAAAATATGTACAACTTCTTTAATGTCTTCGGTATCCACAGCTTTTATGGGTTCAAAACTTTCATCACTCGCTTGGATATTCTCTATGACTGTCTTAGAGAAGTCAAAGATAAGTAAATCATCTAAACCAACAGCATACTTAAGCTTTTTATCTTCATCTGTTATGAAAAGATTTTGAACATTTTCAAGTTCGTTCTCTTTTCTTAAATAGGCAAAACGCTTAATGACATCTTGTACAATCTCATCTTTAAACGCAGTGAAGAGTTCGAGTTGCATATGTGCACCAGCTTCATCTTCATCATATGTTTGCAGTTTTGTGATTTCGAGTTTGTCATCTTCATGTAGATTTTCAAAAACCTCTGTCGCTATTGTCTCATCAAGCTCGCCTAGTTCTTGTAAAAATTCAACCTGATCATCTGATTCAAGTTCTGTTACCGCATGTGAAAGATCTTCTACACTAAAACTACCTACAACGTCATCAAAGTATCTGTCAGGTAAAAAGAGTGCAATATCACCAATGAATTTTTTTGGAACAAGTTTAACAGCATCAGAAAACTCTTCATCACTACAGTTTTTTAAAATCTTTGCAATATCACTGGGGTGCATCTCGCTAATATCGTGAGCACTAAGATAATCTTCTAGTTGTTTCATAGTTGCAATTATATCAAATTATTCTGTGTCTATTTTGGGTTAGTTTTGTGAAAGCATTTAAGATTAAGACTCTTGAGTGTTTTGCATATTTTCTATTAAAAATGCTTCACACTCTTTAGCAGGTAATGGTTTTGAATAATAATAGCCTTGAATTTTATAACATCCCTCTTTAAGTAAAAAATCTATCTGTTCTTTTGTCTCCACACCCTCAGCTATAAGGTCTAGCTGAAGATTATTTGCTAATGCAATTATAGTCTTAATAATAGCGATATCATCTTCTTCATTTGGAAGTTCTTTTATAAAACTGCGATCTATTTTCAATGTTTCTACAGGTAAGTTTTTTAAGTATGCAAGTGATGAGTATCCTGTTCCAAAATCATCCATAGCAATGCTTATGCCTAGCTCTTTGATTTTGTTGAGTACCTCTATACATACATCTTGGTTTTTCATAATTTGACTTTCTGTAACTTCAAGTTCTAAATATTTTGAATCAAGGTCAATTTCTGTTAATGCTTTTTTGAAATCTTCTACACAAATAAAATTTTCTAACTGTTTACTTGAAATATTTAAAGATATGCAGCCTGTTGCTATATCTTTTTTGTGCCACTCTTTCATCTGTCTAAGTGCTAAACGCAACATAATCTTATCTATCTCAGCAATTAATCCTATCTCCTCGGCATAAGGAATAAACTCAAAAGGAGAAATAACTCCTCTTTGAGGATGAATCCAGCGTACCAATCCCTCAAGTCCGACTACTTTTCCTGATCTAGCATCTATTTTTGGCTGATAGTAAGGTACAAACTGATTAAGCCGTATTGCTTCGTAGAGAGAATTTTGTAAACCTAGTTTGGCCATTGTTATTTCTGTCATGCTTAAATTATAGAACTGATAGCCATTTTTCCCTTTCTCTTTAGCTCTATACATGGCTGTATCTGCGTTTTTTAGCAAGAGATCAGAACTCTCACCATCTTGAGGGTAAATACTTATCCCTATACTAAAAGTAACAAATAGTTCTATCTCATCTAAAAAAATTGGTTTTTTAATTTCTGACATTATCTTTTGAGCAATTTTCTCTAAAGATCTTTGTTTAGCATTATGTACAATTATAGTGAACTCATCTCCACCAAGCCTTGCAATAATATCTTCTTCGCGAACTATCTTTTGAAGTCTTTGTGTTATTACACGTAAAAGTAAATCACCTTTTTCATGGCCATAGCTGTCATTTACCTCTTTAAATCTATCTAAATCTAAAAAAAGCACTCCTACTTTCTTGGATTTCAGCTTAGCATTTCTTATAGCTACTTTTAGTTTATGATCAAAATATAGCCTGTTTGGTAAACTAGTGAGAGAGTCATGATGTGCAAGATGCTCCATCTCTTTACTCTGTTCTCTAAGTTCTTTTGTCTTTCTCACAACCGTCTCTTCAAGTTCTCTACGCTGTCTTTGAAGAAAGTTTTTATAGTTAACCATGTAAAGATATAGCAAGAAACCCGTTATTACAAAAAAGACTAAGACTAAACCTATAATAATTCTTTTTTTAGAATCTTCTATACTTGAAATATTTATATCATTTAAATCCAAGGCCATTATGAAATAACCCATATCTTTTCCATTTATATCAGGTAATTTATAGAGACAGATAAGCTGCTTGTTTTTCCTATCAATCATATATGTATCGATATCTAAAAAGTGTTCTACTCCTTTTTCTAAAACACTCTCCATCAACTTATCTGATCCACTAAATCCAGCTGTGTAATAATCTTGGATAAAACTATTATCTAGGCTATATGTTAACTGTTCTTTATATGCATTATCGATTAATATAAGTGTTTCAAATTTATACTTTTTGAGCTTATTGATTATTGACTTAAAGCCAGCTATAGTCTCTACAGAGCCTATAAACTTTCCATCATTGTAGACAGGAACCATACTCTTAAAAGTCATACTAAATCTACCAGTACTAATTACGGTAAAAACCTGTGGGTTTTCAATCATATCAGCTATTTCTGGACGAATGCCTAAAAGAGAATCCCCTTTTTTCTTTGTCCAACTTCTGTAAAGACTTATCCCTTTGTCATCAACTATATTAAACCATATATTTTTTAGTGAAGTATTCTCTTTTAGTGATAAAGAGTAGTCATCAAATTTTAAGTTATCACTATTGTTAGTTAATAATAAATCTTTTACATCTTCATTTTGAGCAAGTAAAATATCTAAAATAAGAATTGCTTCATGCTTCTCTTTAATCAGTACTTCAAGCTCTCTTTTCATTCTATTTGAAACTTCTTCATACTTTGTATTGTAAAGTGTTGTTAAGCTATTTGACAGGTAGACATAACTCATGCCTAAATATAATAGAAAAAATATAAGACCAAAAACTATAACTTTTAAATCAATTCTCATGTTCCACCAATTTTTATTATAAAAACAATAATATAAAATTTTCTTATTACTTATTCTATCATAAGTATTTTATTTTAAATAAGATTATTTAAAGAGTTATAAAAGTTTAAAGAGGTATCCATCATTTATTTTCTTGAGTTTATACCTGTAATAGCCGTCTAATTCTATAACTATTCTATAGTAACCTTGATGGTTTCCAACTCTAAACTCTTTGACTAGTGGCTCATGAGAGATTTTTTTTGCAAAAGAGCGGATATCTATATCTCTTTTAAAATCACAAACTATTCTATGGGGTTTAACAAGTAAAAAGTCTCTAATCATCTTATCTTTAGTGATAACTTTAAGTTCTTTCTTGTTTGTATACAGAGATATAAATTTTAAAGATGCTAATTTTTTAAAAGCTTCATTTTTTACTATAACTTCTTTTTTTTCATTATTCACTTTGAGAGATTCATTATAGTTTTGTGATATAAATAATGGGAGATGCCAATCAATTGAATTGTTCAGGTTTATACTTTTTTTCTCTATCGAACCATCAAGATTTTTATAGCTGATTGTAACTTCTTCTATTGTTCTAGCTGTTGATGGAAAAGTAAGTGTAGCTCGTTTGAGTGGTTCTTGATTTTGAGTAATATTGGATGTAAGTGGAATATCTGTTTCACCTTCAGCAGGAAAAAATGGATTTTCTCGTGCACCAAGCAAAGTAAAAAGTAATAAAGTAATACAAAAAAGTTTTATCATAAATATACCTGATGTTTTTTCAAGTATTATATCAGATTTCAAAATTTATTGTGCAGAAATCTCTTTTAGCTCAAAATACTGTCGCTGAAGCTCTGCATTTTCATCTTTAAGTCTTACAACCTCGCTTGAGAGATAGTTCTCATACTCTTGTAAACCAAAGAGCACTTCAAGCGAAGAAGTACCATAGAGTAAAACTCCTAAATAGATACCTAGAAATATTACAATCATGAAAAGAAAAATGAACTTTTTTAATGAAAGTCCAAGATACCTTTGAGTTAGACTCTGTGTAGTATCAATCTCTTCATAAAGTTCTTCTTGATTCATGCAGATAAATTAGTTAAAAAGCTCTGAACCTAAGTATTCGCCATAAACAACTTCATTCTCTATTTCTAATAGGCGGTTATATTTAGCAGTTCTTTCTCCACGCGCAGTAGAACCAGTTTTGATTTGACCACAGTTAAGTGCAACTGCAAAGTCAGCAATAAATGCATCTTCACTCTCACCTGAACGGTGACTCATTACACATGTGTAACCATTACGTTGTGCTAAACGAACAGTCAACATAGTTTCAGAAACAGAACCAATTTGGTTTGGCTTGATAAGAATAGAGTTTGCGATACCCTCTTTTATTCCTCTTGCTAAAATATTAGCATTTGTAACAAATAAGTCATCCCCAACGATTTGGATTTTATCGCCTAATTTTTCTGTCATAAGTTTAAATCCATCCCAGTCGTCTTCATTTAAACCATCTTCAATAGATACAATTGGGTACTTAGAACATAACTCAACATAGTAGTCAACTAATTCAGCAGAAGATACTGTACGGTTTTCAGACTCTAGTCTATATCCACCATCAGCAACAATTTCAGAAGCAGCAACATCTAAAGCTATTCCAAATTGCTCACCCGCTTTATAACCAGCTTTTTCTATAGCTTCCATAATAACTTGAATAGGCTCTTCATTTGAAGATAAGTCTGGAGCAAATCCACCCTCATCACCTAATGCTGTGTTATGTTTTTTAGCTTTTAAAATTGCTTTTAAGTTGTGGTAAACTTCAGCAGATGCACGAAGACCTTCTGCAAAATCTTCAAATCCTTTAGGAACAATCATATACTCTTGAAAATCAACAGAGTTATCTGCATGCGAACCACCGTTAATGATGTTTAACATTGGAGTAGGAATCGTCATAGCATTTGCACCACCAAGATAACGATACAGAGGCATACCTAAAGATCTTGCTGCAGCACGAGCAACAGCCATTGAAACACCAAGAACTGCATTTGCACCTAGTTTTCCGTAGTTTTGTGTACCATCAAGCTCTTTCATAGTAGCATCTATAACAGCTTGGTTAAATGGAGACATTCCAATAATAGCATCAGAAATTTCATTATTAACATGTCCGACAGCTTTTAAAACACCTTTACCCATATAGCGTTCATCAGCATCACGAAGTTCAAGTGCTTCGCGTTTTCCTGTACTTGCACCTGAAGGTACGATTGCACTTTCAACTGTTCCATCACTTAATTCTACAGTTGCTTTTACTGTTGGGTTACCACGAGAATCCATTACTTCTATTGCACTTACACTATCTATAAACATTCATTTACCTTTTTTCTTATGTATACCCTTGCTAAAAAGGATACCTAATATTATGACAACAATTTTATCTAAAGATAGTTAAATATAAGGTTATAGAAACAAACTATTCGCTATCAGCATCCTCTATATCTACACTATCCATAATCATCACATCACTCATACCCATAGCGACTTTTATTTTCTCTTCGATTTCACCAGCAAGCTCTGGTTCATCTTTGAACTTCTGCTTAACATTTTCACGTCCCTGCCCAAGTTTTCCATCACCATAAGCGAACCAAGCACCAGCTTTATCTATGATGTCAAGTTTTACACCATAATCAACTAACTCACCCTCTTTAGAGATACCCTCTCCAAACATAATGTCAAACTCTGCTTGACGGAATGGTGGTGCAACTTTGTTTTTAATTACTTTTGCTTTTACACGGTTACCTATTTGTGATTCACCTTGTTTAAGTGATGCTATACGACGAACATCGATACGAACAGAAGCATAAAACTTAAGAGCATTTCCACCTGTTGTTGTCTCAGGTGAACCGTATCCCATCATCCCAATTTTCATACGAATCTGATTAATGAAGATTACTGTACAGTTCATTTTTGAGATAACACCAGTTAATTTTCGAAGAGCTTTTGACATCAAACGTGCTTGAACGCCAACATTTTGATCAGACATCTCCCCTTCAATCTCAGACTTTGGAGTAAGTGCAGCAACAGAATCGATAACAATTAAATCAACAGCACCGCTTCTTGCTACAGTTTCAACAATATCAAGTGCTTGTTCACCATAATCAGGTTGAGAAACTAAAAGGTTTTCTACATCAACACCAAGGTTTTTCGCATACACAACATCAAGAGCATGTTCAGCATCTATAAATGCACAAACGCCACCTTTTTTTTGACACTCCGCAGTTATTTGTAGTGCAAGTGTTGTTTTTCCTGAAGATTCAGGTCCATACACTTCAATCACTCTTCCCTCAGGTATTCCGCCTATTCCAAGTGCTAAGTCAAGCCCGATAGATCCTGTACTTATTGCTTTTATAGGTTCAATGTTTTTGTCCCCTAAACGCATCAAAGCACCTTTTCCAAATGCTTTGTCGATTTGCTTCATAGCTAAGTCTAATGATTTTTGTTTGTTTGCATCCATCTTGGGCTCACTTATTTTAAATTTGGGTAATTATATGTAGTTTTTTTAAGTAGTTTAAAAAATATTGCGTATTGACATATTTTATATTGTACTCAAGATTTCTATAGTCTAATTCTGATGGATTTTATCTAAATAAAGTTAAACTTTGGTAATATTATCCTTATGAAAAAAACAGTTATAGCACACTCTCCAGATGCAGATGATATCTTTATGTACTACGCCATTAAATTTGGCTGGGTAGATATGAAAGATACACTTTTTGACAACATAGCAAAAGATATACAGACACTCAATGAAGATGCACTTAATGGTGTTTATGACATTGTTGCAATAAGTTTTGCACTCTATCCTCATATAAAAGAGGAGTATGCACCACTTCGCACAGCTGTGAGTTTTGGTGAAGGTTATGGCCCTAAAATTATAAAACGCAAGGGTGAAAAACTCAAACGTAATTTCAAAGTTGCACTCAGTGGAAAACACACAACAAACGCCATGCTATTTCGCATAGTTTATCCAGATGCTCGCATAACATATATGAACTTTTTAGAAATAGAACAGGCTGTAATCGATGGTGTAGTGGATGCTGGCGTTTTAATCCATGAATCTATTTTAACCTATGCTGATTCACTTGAGGTTGAACGCGAGATGTGGGATATCTGGCAGGAGCTTGCAGGGAATGAACTTCCTCTTCCTCTTGGAGGAATGGCAATTCGTCGCTCAATTCCTCTTAACAAGGCTATTGCTTATGAAGAGACTCTTACAAAAGCTGTACAAGTTGCTCGCGATCATAAAGATAGACTCTCAAAAATGTTACTTGAGAGAGACCTTGTGCGCATAGATGCAACTACTCTTGATAAGTACTTAGAGTTATATGCAAATGATGAGTCTATAACTTTAAGTGAGATTCAATATAAGGCTATAGATAAACTTTTTGAACTTGGTTATAAACATGATTTTTATGATAATCCTGTTTTAGTAGAAGATTATCTCATTCCATCAGAATATACGGAACTTAGGAACTCTTAATGGAAGCAAAACTCATTGCTCTTGGTGTTGAAACATTTAAAATCGCACTCTACTTAGCACTACCTGGACTTCTTACTGGTATGTTAATTGGTTTGGCTGTATCTATATTTCAAGCAACTACTCAGATCAACGAGATGACTCTTTCTTTTATTCCTAAAATTGTTGGTGTTGTTATAGTTATAATTTTAACAATGCCTTGGATGCTCAACGAGATGATAGACTTTTCAACTTATACTCTTAATCTAATTCCCTCTTTTGTCGAGTAATGCACTATAAAACTATAGACTTCTCAAAGTACTCTTCCTTTAAAATAGGTCCCAAAATAGATGTTGCTCTTTTAGATGCAAATACTAAAGAGATAAGTGATTACTATCTCATCGGCTCATGTAACAACACTTTAGTAGGTCCACAAACTCCAAAACTTATCACTCTCTCAAAAGAGTATGACTTTATAAAAATAGAAGGAGATACTCTAAGTATAGGAGCGGCTACCCCTTCTGGAAAGATTGCCTCATTTTGTAAGAAAAACAACATTGCAAACTTTGAGTTTCTTTCTCATCTACCTGGAAAGCTTGGTGGACTTATTTACATGAATGCAGGCCTAAAAGAGTATGAGATTTTCAATATACTCATGAACCTTACAACTATCTCCGGACAAAAAGAAAAAGAAGAAATTGAGTACGGCTATAGATTTACAGACATTAATGAACCAATACTAAAAGCTAGTTTTGAACTTACATATGGTTTTGATGTAAAAAAACTAGAGATGTTTAAAAAAATGCGCGCAAACCAACCGAGCACTCCAAGTGCTGGAAGCTGTTTTAAAAACCCTCAAGGTGATTATGCAGGTCGACTTATAGAAGCAGTAGGACTCAAAGGAGTATTGCGAGGAAATATGTGTTTTAGTGAAGAGCATGCAAACTTTTTAGTCAACAATGGGAATGGTATTTTTGATGATGCTATATGGCTTATACAAGAAGCACAGAGTCGTGTTTATAAAGAGTTTGGTATTTGGCTTGAGTGTGAGATAATTGTTTTAGATGAGAGATATATGGGGAGCAACTCCCCACTTTTAAAACAAGAAATTTAAAAACGCACCATTAAACCAGCATAAACACCTGAAAAATCTAAGTCTAGTTTTGTTTTGTCATCGTCATATGAGAGTTCAAACTTCTGTGCTCTGTATCCTACCTCTAACGCTGGTTGAACAACTGGAATAAAATCTAATGTATAATCAACTTTTACTCTATAATCACTTACAGTTGAGCCATCATAAGTAATGTATTTTCCATCAGCTTCTAATCCAATGTTTGTTCCTGGAATTTCAACTCTAGCTCTTAAGTAACCCATAGGTAAAGGAAGCGTTTCATTTACTGTATAGCTATTGTTAGGAATTCCATCAATAGTACCCTCAGCTTTAAAGTCTAAATCAATAAACTTTACATCAAGACCTACATCAAGTGTAATCCAAGCCAAGTTATCTAAAATGTTGTAGTACAAAACAGCATCATATTGATTCATATCTATTTTACCGTTTGCCACACCAGTGATAGCAAAATCTTCAAAACTTCCATTAGCACTACCTTCGTCTGATAGGGTCGTATACTCTAATCTCAAGTTAGGAAGAATAGGAATAGGATGTTTAACTAAAAGCCATGCATATGCACTACTATCACTTTTCTCATTTGATACATAAGCACCATTTGAGCCTCTACCATCATTATATGAAAGAGTACCACTTGGCTTGTTGTCCCAAAGGCCTGCACCCATTTCAACTTTTACTATATCTGCATTTGCTATAGATGCCGACATTACGACAGAAGCTAAGACTGTAACTATTTTTTTCATTTTATCCCCAATATTTAATATAATAGAAGTATAGCAAAGTGTAAACATAGAGACGATTAAAAGTTGATAGTTTGAAAGTGAAAAAGTATTTTTTGAGGATAAAAAGGAGAAAAGAATGAGGAAAAACCTCATTCAAAAAGAGAGCTTATCGGTAGTAAGTCTTCTTTTATATGAAACTAAAGACTAGCTAATTGCAGCAATTGCAGCGTCGTAGTTTGGCTCTTCAGTGATTTCAGGAACGATTTCTTTGTAAGTTACAACACCTTCTTCATTTACTGCGAAGATTGCACGACATGTAACACCAGCAAGAACAGAACCACCTAAAAGTACACCGTAAGCATTTGCGAAGTCTTTGTTTCTGAAGTCAGAAGTAACAGTTAGTTCGTTAATTCCTTCAGCTTGACAAAAACGTCCAGAAGCAAATGGAAGGTCAAGAGAAACGATAGTAGCTTTTACACCATTCATTGAAGATGCTTTTGCATTGAAGTTACGAGTTTCAGTAGCACATACACCAGTATCTAGTGAAGGAACAACAATAATTAGTTGTTTTTTACCTTGAGCACCACCAACTACTACATCACCTAAACCATCACAGTTTACAACTGTAACTTCTGGTGCTTTATCACCTACATTTACTTCATTTCCTAATAACTCTACGTCTGTACCTTTAAACTTTGTTGTTGCCATTCTTGGCTCCTTGTTTTCATAATTTTCGAAAGTATATTTCAAATCGGATAATTATACTCTTATTTAGAAAAGAAAACATTTGCAATAAGTTCTCTTTAAGTCTATATCTTGCTTTTTGGTGCTATATCAAGTGCTGCGACAGAACTAAATACTTTAGCTTTATAAAGTTCAACTGCTACTCTTCCTATCATGGCGGCATTATCTGAGCAGTACTGAAGTTCACTTAAAAGTAGTTCAGCCTTATGTGGCCTAAGAAGTTCTTCGATTTGTGAACGCAGATAAAGGTTTGCACTTGCTCCACCCACTATGGCAAATCTTTTTGGCTGAACACTCTTGAAGTATTTTTTGAGTTTCATAGTCAAGTGTTTCGTTGCAATATGCTCAAAAGAAGCCGCTATGTCCTTGTAAAGAGTTTTGTCTTCACCTGCCTCAAGCACGGCTAAACGCACAGCATTTTTAAGTCCTGAGTATGAAAACGCGATGAGAGGAGACTGATGCAAAGGAACTGTAAAGTTATACTTTAGTCTATCCCCATCTTTTGCCAACTCTTGAATGAGTGGTCCCCCAGGGTAGCCAAGACCCATCATCTTAGCGACCTTATCAAAACTCTCACCAAAACTATCATCCATACTCTTAGCAACAGTTTTAATCTCTGTTAAGCTTTTTACTTCCATCACCTGTGTATGTCCACCCGAGACAAGTAAAACTGTCACAGGAAAGCTCACCTCTTTTTCTATAAAAAGAGAGTAGATATGTCCAACCAAATGATTGACCTCTATGAGGGGTATTTTCAGGGCAACGGCTATCGCTTTTGCCATAGTTACACCCTCTATAAGTGTTACAGCCAAACCTGGAGTAGAAGTAACCGCTACTGCTTTTAGCTGCTTAAAATATGGTTTAACCTGTTCTAAAATTTTTGGAAGTGCCTCAGCATGCAGTCGAGCTGCAAGTTCTGGAACAACTCCACCGTAAATACTATGCTCTAACTCTTGAGATATTTTTTTATGAAACAGAAGTTTGTTTGTTGCTATTTCTGTGATGGCTATAGCACTATCATCACATGAACTCTCTATACTTAAAATCATAACACTATCTCCTTTTTAACACACTTCTGTGAATATGGCACTCTAATGATAAAAGAGCTTGAAAACTCTGGATCTTTAGGAGGCATGAAACTTAAGGTTCCATCAAATATTTTCAAAATAATTTGTTTTGACATATAAAGGCCTATTCCTGTACCTTGCGTTTTTTCCTTAGTCGTAAAGTAGGGATCAAAAATCTTTTCTCTTAGAGCTTCACTCACTCCGCTCCCATTATCGCTACAGATAAATTTTAAACCAAAAGAGTTTGACTGGCATTGAACTTTTATCTTTTTATCTTTCGTTTCTGTGAGAGCATCTTTAGCATTGTTTATAATATTAATGATAACTTGTGCGATAGAAGAAGCTATCTTTACTCTACTGCACTGCTCATCCATACTTATATCTAGAGTAATATTATTACTCTGCATATTTACTTTTACAATACTTTCTATCTCATCTATGATTAATTGTAATGATTTATTTTCAGAACTGCTTTTTTTATCAAAAAAAGACATAAAATCATCTATAGTATCTGCTAAGTAATTAACATTACTTTCGATAATCTCAAAATACTCATTCTCTTTAACAGTTTTTTCTCCTGAGAACTTCATATTTATAAGTGACAGATTAATTGTATTAAGTGGCTGTTTCCATTGATGTGAAATATTTGCCAGCATCTCACCCATTAGAGCAAATCTAGCTTGTTCAAAAAGCATAATATCTTTGGCCTTATTTTTTTCTATTTCATCTTCTAGGTGTACTTTAAAATAGTGAAGTTTTGTTGTAAGTCTTATCAAAATGTAAATTGTTAGAGGTGTCAACAGTAAAGGCAATACGACTGATATACTAAATAAGAAAATTGTATAGTCAACATCAGCAATACAAGCAGAAGCATATACTAAAGGAATAGAACCCGATAAAACAAAAAGAGTAACTAAGAAAATCAACTTAAAAGGTTTCAAAGATGAAATGTAAAATATAATCTTATCTATCATAACTATCTTCTAGTATGAACAAATTTTCTAACTTCTTTGTCTATTAGAAAAACATCATCAATATTTTTTGGAGTATCATTAAACTTCTCAAACGCCATTATGATTTTTTTACTTATATCCATAAAACCTATCTCTTTGTTTATAAACATCTCAATGGCTGCTTCATTTGCCGCGTTTACTATCACACCATGTTCTGGATATTTTAAAAGTTCGTTTTTTATCTGCCAAACTGGATATCTGTCTGTTGTGATTTCACGAAACTCCAGACTGCCAACTTTGAGTAAGTCTACATGCTCTAAAATATTTTCATCCATCTTTGCATCAAGAGCATAGGCGATAGGAAGCTGCATACTTGCATGAGCAAAATGCGCAGTAGTTGAGCCATCTTTAAAATCTATTAGTGCGTGAATGAGTGACTGCGTTTCGATGATAGCATCATAATTTCCCTCTCCAAAAAGCCATCTAGCTTCCAAGAGTTCAAACATTTTATTGACCATAGTTGCCGAATCAATTGTGATTTTCTCGCCCATTGACCAGTTTGGATGATTTTGAGTGTCTGCGAGTGTCGCGTTTTGAAGTTTAGATATATCCCAGTCACGAAACGCACCACCACTTGCTGTAATAATCATCTTGCTCACAGGTCTATCTTGGAGTAAGTACCAAAGTCCAAAATGTTCACTATCTATTGGTTGAATTTTTGATGCATCTATAAAAGCACCGCTTGCAACAAGGGATTCTTTGTTTGCAAGAGCTACTTTTTTACCAGTTTCTATCGCCTTAAGTGTTGGACGAAGTCCTAAAAATCCAACAAGAGCATTGACTACAAGTGAACTTGTTGACTCTTCTATTACTCGAAGAATGGCATCATTTCCTGCATAAACGCTGTTATGATTTACACTCGCTATATCTTCTTTATCTGCAACAACTACTATTTTTGGTTTGTGTTCTTGTATCTGTGCATTTAAGAGTTTGATGTTTTTTCCAGCCACCAAGACTTCTACAACAATGCCAAATTTTTTGGCAACAATAAGAGTATTTACTCCTATGGAGCCTGTGGAGCCAAGAAGAACCAAACTATACAAGACCTCTTAAAAGAACCAACATAACAATAGCACCAAACAGATAGCCATCAATTCTGTCTAAAATTCCTCCATGTCCTGGAAGTAAGTCTCCACTATCTTTTACACCAGCACCGCGTTTAAGCGATGACTCAAAGAGATCTCCAAAAATAGAACTAAGGGCTACTGCAAATGATATTACAAACGCCACACCAAAATCAACGATGCTTAATCCTACAAACATACCACCAAATGTTGCAACTGCGATACCACCAACAACACCTTCCATTGTTTTGTTTGGACTTGTCTCACAAAACTGAGTTTTTCCTATACTTTTTCCAACTGCATAAGCACCTACGTCTGTAAGAGCTACGACAACAAGTAACCATAAAAGAGATAAAACGCCATACTCCTGATACATCGTAAATATAAAAAGTATACCTGCTGTTGGATAGATAAAAGGGAAGAAATCTTTCCATGCTATGTTTTTGTTAAACGCCACTGCACTAGCATAAGCCACACCAGCTAAAACAAAAAGATCGTCTCCATAAGGATAAAAAGCTGCAACAATCCAAAGAGCTACTGCTAGGGGAAGTAAATTGTCCTTTTCAACACCAAAAAGTCTTACAGCTTCTTTAAATGCTAAAAGATAAACTGCCCCCAAAAAGAGCCACATCAAGAAAAAATTGTCTATAAAACCTAAAGTCAGTACAAAAGCGACAAGTACTAAACCCGTTATTATTCTTTCACTGTGTTCACCAAAAATGCCCATATATAAATCCTAGTGCTAGATATTTTAAAAGCGATTATAACCTACGAGACTTTAATGTATGGTTTAAATATTAATTTGCAACAGGGATATATGCAAAACCTTCATTTTGCTTATCAATAAGACCTATCGTTGAATTTGGAACAACTTTTACATACTCAGCAAGTTGACTCTTCTCTAACTTGTTTTTTTTCATACCCACACCACACATTAAAAACTCTACATCATAAGTTTCAGCAAGAGTCGCTGTGCGTTTTTTGATATCGGCAAATACTTTTTGCAGTTTCGCATCGTCTTTGTAAGTAGTCGTACTTAAATCTTTTACGAAAAATCTATATGCACCTCCATGAATGACCACAGCTACCTCAAGTTCCTCTAAAGAGTTTTGGTAGTGCGTCTTGTGTGCAACAATTCCACTAAGAATTTTCTTCTCGTATACTCCAAGATCTCCAGTAGTTAAATCAATAACAACTTTTTTTTCTTCACTATCTGCAAGTAAGAAACTCATTAAGGCCAATAGGGTTAATAATACTTTCATTTAATATTCCTTTATTATAAATAGAATGATTCTATTGTTATTTTGTAAAAATAGTGTAAAATATATAAAAATCTAGTACTTTGGTTGTGTATGTTAAAAAAACTTATTCTTATTTTTTCCTCTTTGACTCTCATAATTGTGGCAGTTTTTCTTTACTTTAATCTTCAAGTACAAGAACAAAAGATGTATCACATTATGGATCAACTTCGCGTGACACTTGATGCTCAGCTCAAAGAACATAAGATGAACGATCTTCAAACTGCCATTCTTATCTCTAAAAATGCTGCACTTGTTGATGCTCTTGAAAATGATGATGAAGACTTAGGTTATATTCTTCTCTCTGAGACTATACAGGAGATAGAAAAAAATACTGGACTACATATAAGGGCGCAAATTTTTACAAAAGAGCTTAATATTTTTGCTCGAAGTTGGGATGATGTCTATGCAGGAATGCCTATTGGTGATTATAGAACCGACTTAAAGTACTTCGATACACATAAAACGCCCAGAACATCCATAGAGATCGGACGCAGACTTGGGGTCAAAGCAACTGTCCCAATTTATTTTAAAGATAATACCCTTCTTGGATATGTAGAAGTTATCTCATTTTTCAAAAATATGACAGACTTTTTTAGCAGTATGGGAGTTGACTTTTATGTCCTACTAGACCTAAAGTACACAGACAGTGCAGTACTTATGATGGATAACTTTGTTCTTTTAGACTATCTTGTATCAAACAGAAACTATAACTACTCACATATTCAAACCTTAAAAAGTATTGATTTTAAAGAGTTGCGTTTAAGTGGAGTAGTCCATAAAGATGATAAGTATATTTTTTATGAAAACATGCATGATGGAGAGGGAACAATTATAGGTGGTTTTGTATTTGTTCTACCTCAGCGTTACTTTCACTACTTTAGAGACCCAGAAGATGACATCTCTTTTTTAATTAATGTCACACGAAGTAGTCTTTATGATGTCACAAGACAAGAAAAATACAAGAAAAATGCATATGAAAACTTTTCGGCAAACTCACTAGTCTATCTACAAGATGTTATAGAAAAAGAGGATAGAGAACTCTTTTTGGATGAGGCCTACGAAAAGTTTGATGCATACTCAAAAGATGAGCTTATACAGATGATGCTCAACAGAAAGATCATAAAAAAAATAGATGGGAAAATCAAATGAAAATTTTATTATTAGAAGATGAGTATTCACTAAGAGTGAGTATAGAAGAATTTTTGACAGATATAGGTTATGAAGTGGATGGTTTTTCAGATGGAGAAGAAGCCTACAATGCCATCTATGATAAAACGTATGATCTTTTGCTCTTAGATATAAATGTTCCCACGATAAATGGTCTTGAGTTACTTCAAAAACTAAGACAAGACTCAAGAAGTGAGCCTGCAATCTTCTTAACTTCCATGAGAGATATGGGAGCACTCAAAGAAGCATATAAACGCGGCTGTTGTGACTATATGCGAAAACCTTTTGACCTAGAAGAGCTTGAGCTACGTATTGATCAGGCGATTACTAAGCACTCGGGAGATGATGGCTCTTTAGTGAGTATTGGCTGTGATATTACCTATGATATGAAAAAAAGCAAACTTACGCAAGATAATGAAGAAATCGTACTAAGAAAAACAGAAAAAGAGATGTTAGAGGTACTTATAAAACATAAAAACGCCATCGTTTCGACTCAAATGTTTCAAGATGAAGTTTGGGGAGAGTATGTTGAACCTGCAACCATTCGAGTTCAGCTAAACAACCTTAAAAAGAAGCTTCCAGAAGCTGTTATTCAAAATAGACGTGGTTTAGGATATATCATTGAAAGACAATAATCACTCTGCCAAATATGCTCTTATTTATACATCATTAGTATCTATTATTTTACTTACTCCTCTGTTCTTTTACTTTATATATATGAAAAATATTCATGCTATTCAAAATGAACTTCTTTTAAAAGAGAAGTCACTGCTAGTTATAAAAGCGATACAAGAGTACAACTCTAATGAAGAGTACTTTGAGTACCCAAGATTTAAAACTTTCCAGTCAGGTCTTTATAATGAAAAGTTTGAACCTATCTTTACCCTTTTAGATAGCGATATCAACTACTTTAAAGATGGTTACCATTTAGATGGCAATGATGCTTACTTAATTGTCAAGCTCCCTCCTGGTCGCTACTTTGGTGCAAGATATCTCATAGTAAAAAACATTTTGTCCTTTGCAGAAGTTTATGAGAAGACTTTTCTTATACTCTTTAGTATCATCATACTTGTTTTTATACTTTCACTTATATTTTTACAAACCTTCGCAGAACCTTTTAAACGCATGAACGAAACGCTAGACAACTTTATAAAAGATTCTGTGCATGAGATAAACACGCCTCTCTCTATTATAAATGTAAACATTGATCTTTACAACAGAAAAAATGAACCAAACAAATATCTCAATCGAATGAAAGCTGCTTCTAAAGTGCTTTCAAATATTTATAATGACATGGATTATCTTATTAAGCATGATAAGCTAGATTATGAAGAAGAAGCTATTGAACTGGTTCCTTTTATAAAAGAGCGTATTGATTACTTTAGTGAAGTTGCAAATATGAAAAATATTATCATCCACAGTGCATTTGATTGTAATGTGCAAGTTACAATGAGTGCGAAAAAACTCCAGCGTGTTGTAGATAACACTATATCAAACGCCATTAAGTACTCTTATGACAATTCTAAAATAGATATCTCTTTATACATACACGAAGAGGCTTGTTATCTTAGTTTTAGAGACTATGGAGTGGGTATTGAAGATGTAAATAAAATTTTTAGTAGATACTATAGAGAAGATACAAACAAAGGTGGTTTTGGTATAGGTCTTAACATCGTTAAGTCTATCATAGTTGAAGCAGGTATAGATCTTCGCATAGACTCTACTCCCAAAGTTGGAAGTGAGTTTTTATATATCTTTAGTGAGTTTACTTCACTAAGCGAGAAAACAGCACAATAGAACTATTTTATACTTTCATTGAGTACTTTTTGCGTTTTTATAAAAGAGGTTGTGTAGTGTATCTCTTTTAAAAACACAGATAAAGAGATAATTAACGAAAGCATCGCAAGCACAAAGAAGATAGCAATTACAAATGAGATAGAAAAGTTCAGTAAAGTGCTTAAAAACATGGTTAAAATAACTAGAGCTACGAGTAAACCTGTAGCTGTGCAAAAGAGAATTGCTAAGTTGATATTTGACATTCTCATAGTTAGAAACTTTCTTCTCGTAATCATCTCTTGTGTGATAGGTTCACTCTTTTCCTTAGCATCAAGTCTATACACATGATCCATAATTCTCATAAGCCTACCCGTTAAAACATTCAATAGTCCCGCAACAGCAGCTAGTAAAAATACTGGAGCAACTGAGAGCTGTATAAGTTCTGAAACAGTTTGGACTGCGTTTACATCTGTTATATGTGTCATATTTAGCCTTAATTGTAAAATGATAGTTTATCTATATCTAGATTTAAAATTTATAAACTCCCCTTAAAATCAACACTTTAGAACTATTTTAAGAGCTCTTTTTATAAATTAATATTATTTTACATAAATTTTACACTTCATAGTTATACTTGTCGCCGAAATAAAATAGGAGGAACGAGAATGAAGAAAACTTTAATGATGTCACTACTTGTAAGTGCTTCTCTTTTCGCGGCTGATTACAGCGGTGTTATAGAAAAACCAAATGCAAGTAAGATAATTGAAAAAGATTTACTAGCTCCAGCAACTACTTATACTATGCCAGCTGGCTGTATAACTACAGATGCTGATGCAATTGCTAGAGGCTCTTTTATATTCCATAATCTAAATGGAAGTAAAGCAAAAGGAAAAATGCCTAAAGGTTTAGCAAAAAAGCTAGCGAACGGTAAGCCAAAACAGTACGGTAACTGTGTTGCTTGTCACAATATAGAAGGTGCACAAGGTGGCGGTAATATCGGTCCAGATTTAACATCTTATAAAGAAAACTTCGTAGATAGTGGTGCGAGAGACAACCAGTTTGTTTTTCAAAAGATTGCAGACCCTCGTGTTGACAATCCTGATACTCACATGACAGTTAACTTAACTACTAAGTTATTTACAGTAAAAGAGATATGTGAGATTACTTCATATATCGTTTCAAAAAAATAGATAAAGGAAATTAAACTATGCAAAGAAGAGATTTTTTCAAAAAACTAGGTACTGTGGCTGCGGTTGCTGCTGTAAGTGCTCCAACAATGAGTTTTGCTGCTGAAGCAAAACCAACAGGTCCAAACAAGATGAGTTTTAAAACTGCTGTTGATGCAATCACTGGTGGAAAAACACCAAAGGTATCTTCAAAAGTTAAACTTAAAGTTCCAGAAATTGCTGAAAATGGTGCTGTTGTACCTGTAACTGTTACAGTTGACTCTCCAATGACAGATGCTGATTATGTAAAAGCTATTCATATTTTAGCTGGTGGAAACTCAAATGCTCGTTGTATTGATGTAAACCTTACACCTGCAAATGGTAAAGCAATGTTTTCAACTCGTGTAAAACTTGGTGGAACTCAAGAAGTAAGTGCTTTAATCGCATTAAGTAATGGTGATTTTCTTATCGCTTCTCAAAGTGTAAAAGTTACAATCGGTGGATGTGGTTGATAATTAAGTCGTATTAGTACAGAAAATGAGCAAAAGCCCATCTTCTTATGCTAGTCGCTGAGGCACTAAAGCTAAGCTCTAAAGAGCTAAAAGCTATATGATATAAAGAAAATATAAAATTAGAGGAAAATAAAATGGCTGATAAAAGAAAATCACTGATTAAAATCAAACCGAAGAAATTCAAAGATGGCGAAGTAGTTAAAGTAAGTTTCATGGTAATGCACCCTATGGATACAGGTATGGCTAAAGATAAGAAAACAAAAGAGCTTATCCCAGCTAAGTATATCAATAGCGTGAAGTTTAACTACAACGGTAAAGAGATTACAAACATGACTGTATGGGAATCACTTTCAGTTAACCCAGTTTTCACTACATACATGAAAATCAACGGTAAAGGGAAACTAACTGTAACTTATACTGACAATACAGGCGAAGTGCACGAGAAAAGTAAAAAGATTAAACCAAAAGGATAAACGATGAAAACAGGAATTAAAATAGCGTTATCTATTGCTCTTCTTTCATCATTATCTTTCGCAAGTGATCAGTTTGCAATGAGCGATGCTGACCGTGCTATGTATGCCGAAATGCTTGAAGATAATCCAGCAGATATTATGGTTGGAAATGGTGAAGAGCTCTTAGGCGAATATTGTGGTGGGGATGCAGGATTAGCAGCATTCTTTGGTGTAAGTGAAGATGAGTTACCAGCATTTATTGCAGGATTTCCTCGTTACTTACCAGAGTTCAAACAAGTTGTTGGACTTGATCAAGCACTTCAAGGTCTTATGAGTAAAAATGGTCACAAACCATTTGCCCTTAAAAGTTCAGATATGTTTGACATGAGTGCTTATGCAAAATCAATTGCAAATGGTGAAAAAATTAACATCGATGTTAATGCAAACCAACAGATGAAAGATGCTTACGCATTAGGTGAAAAAACTTATATGGAAAAACGCGGTGGTCGTGGTTTAGCTTGTATGAGCTGTCACTCTCCAGAGGTAGTTGGTCTTATTTTAAGAACACAACCACTACCAGACTTAAGTGCTAAGGGAAATGCACCGGCTGCTACATGGCCAGCATACAGAATGACTAAGTCATCTCTTAGAACACAACAACGTCGTTACCAAGGGTGTATGAACAATGCACTTTTAGCAGTTATACCTTTAGGTTCACCAGAAATGAATGCACTAGAAGTATACATAACAGAAAAAGCAAAGGGAGCTGAGATAGCTATCCCTGGTTTAAAAAGATAAGGTTTAAAGATGGAAATTTCAAGACGTGACTTTATGCATATCGCGGCCATCTTTGGTCTTGGTGCAGTCTCTGCAGGCTGTGCTTCAGGAAGTGTGAAAACGCCAGCACAGATATCTCTAAAAGATATCTATGCGTTTAACTCTATGGGTAACTTTACACTTTTACATATGTGTGACATTCATGCACACATTAAACCACTTTACTGGAGAGAGCCATCTACATTGATCTCTGCTCCAAACCTAGTGGGAACTCCAGGATTCTTATGTGGTGAAGCGTTCGCTAAACACTACGGTTTAGAGCCATCAAGTTTAGATGCATATTTTGATACATACATGGACTTTGATACTCTTGCTAAGAAGTTTGGGAAAATGGGTGGTATCGCTCATATGAAAACTTATTTAGACCAAGTTCGTAAAGAACGCGGTGCTGAAAATGTACTTTTCCTAGATTCTGGTGACACTTGGCAAGGTACAGGTGTAGCACTTAAAACAGAGGGTGAAGCAATTGTAAAAGCGCAAAACTATCTTGGTGTTGACATTATGACTGGTCACTGGGAATTTACTTACGGTAAAGAGAGAGTACTTGAACTTATCGAGATGCTTGATGCTAAGTTTGTAGCTCAAAATGTTGTTGGAAATGATCCTTTTGAGGATGATTATGAAGAACTTATCTTTCCTCCATACACTATTGAAGAGAGAGGTGGTGCAAAAATCGGTGTTATCGGTCAAGCGTTTCCTTTTACTTCTACTGCAAACCCCAAAGAGTTTACAGAGGGTTGGAGCTTTGGTATTAGACCTGAGACTCTTCAAGATTATGTTGATGAGTTAAGAAATGAGCATAAAGTTGACTGTGTTGTTGTGATTTCTCACGATGGTTTCTCAGTGGATCAAGAAGTAGCTCGTATGGTTCACGGTATCGACTTTATCTTAAGTGGACATACTCATGACCCTTCACCAGCACCTATCGTAATCGATGGTACTGTAATCGTTATCGCGGGAAGCCACGGTAAATATGTTGGGCGTTTAGATATTGATGCAAAAGATGGAAAAGTAAATGGTTATGAGTACAAACTAGTACCTATCGCTTCAAATATGATTCCAGCGGATCCAGAGGGTGAAAAACTTGTCAACGACTTGTATGCTCCTTATGATGCTGAGTTAAATGAAGTACTAGGTCAAACTAAAGGTATGCTTTACAAACGTGATACTTTCTTCTCAACTTTTGATCAGTTGATTAATGATGCGATTATGGATGAGATGAAGTGTGATATTTCATTTACTCCAGGGTATAGATGGGGGACAACTGTACTCGCAGGTGATGACATCTTAATGGACAATGTTTATGAGATGTGTGGTATCACTTATCCAGATGTTTATACATTTGAGTTAAAAGGGAAGCAGATTGCTACACTTTTAGAAGATATTGCAGATAACGTATTTAATGCTAATCCACTCTATCAACAAGGTGGAGATATGAGCCGTTTAGGTGGCGTTACATACTCTATCGCAGTAGCTGGTGAAGCAGGAAAAAGAATCTCTAAGCTGATGATTGGTGGGGAACCAATCGATCTTGATAAGACTTACATAGTTTCATCATGGGGTGGTAACTTACAAAACGCGGGAACTAATCTTCAAAAAGATAAGATCCGTCCAGTTTATGATGTTACAAGAGATTATATAAAAAGACAAAAAGTAGTTGANGTAAGTAACGAAGGGAACGTTACTTTAGTTGATTACGATTGTGGTTGTCCTGTAAAGGGTTCAAGAAGCTGTTAGATAGCTCGAGTATAATACTTNAATTATTTCAAAACAGTGTTTTTGAGATTTTAAAGTTCATACTCAAAAAAAGGGAGAATATAAATGAAAAAATTACACTTAAGTCTAGTAACTGCTGCGGCATGTTTACTAACAACACCAATGAGCGCAGATGATGCAAAACCAAAACGCCAACTTAAAAACAATATGATGGTCGTTACTAATGCAGTACCGGGTAAAGCTGATAGTATTACTGAAATGTTTAGCGAAGGTATCTTTTACGGAAGACTTAGAATGAACTCATTTAACTGGAACTGGGAAAATGACGATTCTTCAACGAATGGTGGAAATAAAGATAACTACGCTTTTGGTTTAGGTGGTAGTCTTGCTTATAAAAGTGCTTCATACATGGGTGTAAGTGGTTATGTAAACCTTTACTATACAGATAGTCCATTTAGTGATTTACGTATTGATCAAGCTGATATAGGTACTGTTAAAGCCGGTAAAGATACATTTAGTCGCTACAAAGTTCAACAATCTGATGATTATTCTATGGCTGTTCTTGCTGAAGCTAACATAGAGTATCAAATTTCAAAAACAAAAGTTATCGCTGGTCGTCAAATCTTTGAGTCATTTTTAACAAAATCAAATGATACAAAAATGATTCCAAATACTTTTGAGGGTTTTGTTCTTGAGACAAAAGATATCCCAGATACAAGAGTTCGTGGGGCTTACTTTACTGGCCAAAAACTCCGTGACCATACTACTTTTCATGATGTAATTACATATGGTGCTGGTACAACTGGAACAACAAACACTGATACATGGAACAACAATGATGACTCAGCAGTCCACAAAGGTCTTTCATATACTAACTTTACGAATGCAGGAGAAGATACTTCGCATGAACTAATTGTAGTAGATGCTAGAAACACATCAATCGAAAATCTTCAAGTTGATGTAACTTATGGAGCGGTTCCTGATGTTGTTTCTTCTATTACAGGTGAGTTAAACTATAAAATAAACTTAGGTGATGGTTATTCACTAACACCAGGTATTCGTTACATGCACCAAATGGATAATGGCGGTGGTGACATCGGTGGAGCAACACTAAAAGGCTCACTCGGAATAGACAAAACACCTGGTTCAAACTTAGGTTATAAAAATAGATACACTCTAGATGCTTCACTTGCTATGGCTCGTTTAGTACTTAAAAAAGGTCCTCTTAAAGCACAAATCGCTTACTCTCAAGTTGGAGATGATGCGGATATCGTAGCTCCATGGCGTGGATTCCCAACGGGTGGATATACTCGTGCGATGGCTCAGTATAACTGGTATGCAAACACTAGAACAACTGCGGCTGAAGTAAACTATGACTTTGGAAAAGCTGGAATTCTTCCAGGATTTAGTGCACTTGCTCGTCTTGCAATCCAAAATTTTGATGAAGCAAAACAAGCTGCTGGTGTTCAAGCAGATAGCAACATCTTACANATGGATTTCCGTCAAACTATTACACCTGAATTTTATGCGAAAGTTCGTGTAGGTTTAGTTGATGCAGATGATCGTGGNGCTGCTAGTTCTAGTCCTGGAGTAAATAGAGATTCATACAACGAATACCGTTTTGAATTAAACTACCTTTTCTAGNAATAGCTTCTGCTATAAGCACAAGGAATTNATTCCTTGTGTAAATTAACAATGACAAGGACTATGCTTTGAAATCACAATTACTGAGTTTGTTATTTATAAATTCTCTCCTCCTTTCTTTTGATTACAAACTTCAACCTAAAGAAGTAGTAAGCGACCGAACTTACTGTTTCTTTGGGCACTCAGAAGTGATGGACGAGCATAACAACGGAAATATTTCTAACTCTTGCTTTGTTAATATGGGAACGAGCTATCTTGTGATAGATAGTGGTTCTACATTTTCGTATGCTCACCAAGCATACGATAAAATCAAAAAAATCAAAAACCTTCCAATCTCTTATGTTGTAAACACACATGTACATGATGATCATTGGCTTGGAAATAGCTACTATGAAACAACAGGTGCAAAAATCATAGGTTCTGCCGCGTTTAAAGAACTTCCAGTAGAAGAAAAAACAAGAATGGAAAAAAGAGTAAGCAAAGAAGCTTATAAAAACACAACACAAACATACCCTACTCTCTTTATAGAAGAAGAAAAAACTTTAGAACTCGATGGTAAAAAAGTTTTTATAAAAAGTGTAAATCATAAAGCTCATACAAACAGTGACCTTTACATTTACATACCAAGTCAAAAAATAGTCTTTGTTGGAGACTTGGTTTTTAACGATAGAATTCCTTCTGTACGTGATGGAAACCTTCAAGGCTGGTTAGATGCTCTTGATGAGATTCGCTCTTTAAACGCAGAGTATATTGTAGGAGGTCATGGNAAAATGATAAGCCGTGACTCACTAAATATGACCTACAATTATATNAATGACCTTCAAGCAGAAGTAGCAAAGCTACTTGATGAGGGNGTAGATATCGCAGATATTGTNAACATAGTAAAACTACCAAAATATAAAGATATAAANCTTTATGATGTTATGCACAGACAAAATGTAGAAGTAACCTACAGAATGTTGGAGTGGGGAGAATGAAAACAGTAGCTTTTTTTTTATTTCTAGGCTTCAACTCTCTCTTTGCTTTAGAGTTTAACTCTTACGACAATGCACTCAAACTACAAAAAGAGAATGGCAAAACGATTATGATTGATGTTGTTCGTACAGATTGTCACTACTGTACAGACATGGATAAAAATGTTTTGCAAGACCCTCAAATGAGTCAGTATTTAGAGCAAAGATTTATTCCAGTGAAACTAAACCTTGACAATGATACATTGCCGCTTGGAATAAAAGTGCATTTTACACCTACTTTTTTCTTTGTTGACAAAAATCAAAAGATTATAAAAAGTATTCCTGGTTCATGGAATATACAAGATTTTAAAGATTTAACAAAAAACATAAAATAAGGAGTTACCATGAAATATTTTACACTAATTTTACTCTTCTTCTGTATTCTCTCATTTGCCGATACAGAGTACGCTGAGCCTAAACCATCTTTTGACAATCCTAGACAGGTTGTCTTTTCGGTGATAGAAGGTTCACCCGATGCTCTTGATCATGTATTAAGTGTTGCAAACAATGTTTTGAAGTTTTATGGTCCTGAAAATGTGCAAATGAAGATCGTTGCATACTCTAAAGGAATAGAGCTTTTAAACAATAAAAACAAAGAAACATCTGTTCGAGTTGATGCTTTAATGCAGTATGAAGTAGAGTTTGTAGCTTGTGGGAACACAATGCGAACACTCAAGATAAAAGAAGAAGACCTAGTAGAGGGATCAGTTATAGTAACCGCTGGTGTCGTTGAACTCTTAGAAAGTGTTCAAAAAGGTTGGATTTATATAAAACCATAGGAAACAAAATGAAAAAATTAGTAGCAATAACATTAGCACTTTTTTGTGCTATCTCTTTACAAGCAAAAGGTGACCTGCACATTTTTAGTGTAGACAACAAAGCTGGAAAAATCACTCCAAATACAATCGAAGAAACACTAGGTAAAAATGGATTTGCTGTAGACTTAAACTCTGAGATGAATCTTCCTTTTACAAAACAGTTTAAAAAGACGACTTTTAAAGTCTTTACTCTTATGACAGTTCACCATACAAAGCTTACTCCTGAGCTTGTAAATACTTATCCACAAGCAGGTGTATTTACTCCAATGGGCGTAGGAATTTACCAGGCTAAAGATGAAGACACACTTCATGTCTCTATCCTTACTTCAGAGGCTCAAGAGAAGATTTTAGATATTAAAACGCCACTACTTGCTCAGATAGAATCAGACCTTATCAAAGCTCTTAAAATTGCACTTCCAAATGCAAAGATGAGTTTAAGTGAAGATAGTCTCAAAGAGTCACGTGCACTAGTAACACAATATGCACTTGATTTAGATGGTGAAGATTGGGAAGATGCAAAGAGTGAGTTTGAGATGACTCTTGAAGCTGGTTTTGAACCTTATGGTTTTGTAATGCCATCATATATGGATTTAAATGAAGAGATGAGTGAAGTTGGTGAAACAAACTATGACTTCTACATCACATACTCTATCTGTAAACTACCAGTAATCTACACAGTAGCACTTACTCGCCCTGAAGCAGCGGCGTTTGCACCTTGTACAACAATGGTTTACAAGAAAAAAGATGAAGATCAAATAGTTGTAGGTTTTCCAGCTGTTTATAACTGGATGAGTTCAGCAAAAGTTGAAGATAAAGCTGCACATAAAGAGCTTATGAAAGCACAAACAGATTTTGAACAAATCTTAAAAGATATTACTGAATAATTACACTTTAATATCTAAACGATGAATCGGCTCTTCAGTCGATTCTTCCTCCTCATTTTCCTCTTTTTTACTTCTTTCATTTTCACGATCAGCCTCATCTCTTGTATGCTCACGATCAGGGTCAACCTCTTGATTTTCCTCCGTTGGACGAACTTCTAAGACTTTTTCATCTTTTTCATTTGCTGCAGCTTGGGCGATCATATTTTGAAAATCTACACGATTGTTATGTGCATTTTGCACTTGAGTAGCAGCAGGGGTCATCTGATTTGTAAAGATTGCACTACCAATAGGTCCAACAGCCATAATATTCCCCTCCCTTAATTTTCTTAATTTCTCGTATCTACCTCAATGGTTTTATACTTATTGTAAAGTACATTTGCTCCATGCTGGATTGTCACTTCGCGTCTTGGAGTATAATCGACCAAAAACTTATCTTTTGAAGTTGTAGTAAACTCAACACAAAGTTTTGCAGCGCTCTCTATGATATGCATAGGAAGGTTTTGTTTATCCGTTGTTATAAGAACATGTGTTGATGGTTGATCTTTTAGATGTAGCCATATATCTTTAGCTCTGGCGTTTTGTAAAAGTTTTATGTTTCCTTTTTCATTTTTGCCAAGTTGGACTTTGTAGCCTTCTATCCAAAAAACCTCTATAGAATCATCTACTTTTACTTTCTTACTTTGTACTTTTTTTGGAAATAACAAATCAATCTTTGAGATATCTATAGCTGCGTTTACACTAAAAATAAAGAGTTCTAAATGTTCTATCTTTGAACGCAGAGATTCTTCTTCTATATGAAGATGTTTTGCTCTTTGTTTTGACTTTTTAGAGAGTTTAAAGAACATATCGCTTATCATAAAGGCAGTTGGATAAGCACGAGTGAGTTCTACCTCAACAAAACTTCCATCATAATCTTCAAGATTGAGCTTTAAGGAGTAAGGCTTTATATTTTGAACATTGGAGAGGACTAAGTTTCCATAATGCTCATACTTTGTAGCCTCCTCTTCTAAACTCTTTTGACTCTCTAGTCCATCGTAAAGTTTTTGAAGTTTCTGAAGTTTCTTACTAAGAAAAGCAACTTTTTGTTTTTTAAGATTTTCTAGTCTCGCGTTTTGCTCTTTTTCATACACTTCGTACAAAAACTTTTCTACATTCTCTAGTGGAAAATCCTTGGCTTCAAAAGGAGCACTTGGAACATCTAAAAGAACTTGTCCAACTTTTACCTCTCTAAATGATGAAAACAAATCAACATGACGGAGTGCCTCAAGAACAATGTTATTTTCATCTAAGATAATGACATTTGTATACTTCCCTGTAAACTCAATCTGTAAGTATGTAATCTCTTCTTTATAAGCAGAAGCTATTGAGGTCTTAAAACGCAAGATTTTATCCATCTTGACTAGTTCTATATCTAAGATATTTGAACGATTAAAACGCTTGGAGAGTATGACATCAAAGGGTGCATTGTAAATCTTTGAACGGGCATAAGAGTTACACCTAAAAATACTTGAATTAGAACGCTGCATATTAAAGTAAATAGCATCATCTCTATCAAAGACGATTTTCATCACACTATCGCTTACTCTGTATATTGCAGATATTTTTTTAAAATTTTCAAGATATGTTTTGATTTGCTTTAGGTGTGATAGTTTCATAACTACAATTTTAGCGCAATATGCATTACCTCGAAGCAGTAAATCATCCTACAATTAAGCAAAATTGACTTATAATGTATCTCCATTTACAAAATAATCAGGAGAATATATGATTAATCTACAAAAAATCACTATAAGTTTGATGGTGTTTTCAACACTATCTTTTGCAGGTGTTGATGCACACTGGGACTACGAAAAGCATGGTCCAGAGCATTGGGGAGAGTTTAACAAGCTCTGTAAGGAAGGAAAAGAGCAATCTCCTATAAACATAGAGACAGAAGAAACGATTCAACTTGATAAGAGCTACTCTGTAGAGTTACATGATGACCACAATAGTATGTGTAACATCGTAGATAATGGTCATGCCATCAAAGTAACACCAGTAGATGGTGGGTATATCGAGCTTCATGGTAAAAAATATAAACTAAACCAATTTCACTTTCACGGTATGAGTGAGCATACAGTTGATGGTAGACGTTACAATGCTGTTGGTCACTTTGTTCATCTTGCAAATGATGGAATGGTAGCAGTTGTCGCTGTGATGTTTGAAATAGGTGAGAAAAACGAAGGGCTGCAACATATCTTAGACAACACAGGTAAAAGTGTTAAAGTAAACCCTAGAGATTTAATGCCAGAAGATGTAAATCACTACTACCACTACAAAGGTTCATTTACAACACCTCCATGTACAGAACAAGTTCAATGGTATATACTCAAAGATACAGCAACTATCTCTAAAGCACAGCTCAAAGAACTTAGAAAATACTACAAAGACAACGAAAGACCAATTCAACCAACAAATGGTAGAAAAGTAGAAGCAAAATAGCCTGAAGCTATTTTCTTCGCTATAATTGCGAAAAAAATAAAGAGACGTAATGCATACTCCTAAAGGTTTTGGTAAAAACTACTTTACTTTAGCTGCTATCCAAGCCTATATATCACTACGAAAGATAGTAGCCCTTGGTGCGTCTCTTACTACACTAGATGGAAAACCACTCACTATAAAAATAGCCTCTCCACCACAAGCCTAAACATTTCACACAAACAAAAAATCAATTCAAATATAAAAATGTTTAAGGACAAAAATGAAAAATACAATACGACTATCACTTATCTCAGTTGCTTTAATTAGCTCACTCTATGCAGAAAACCAGTACTCACTAGAGGCAATCGATGTAACTGCTGCACAAGGTGTAACTCTTAAGAAGCAAGATGTAACAGACGATGTAACAATTATTACAAAAGCGGCTATTGAAGAGTCTCGTGTTACTACCCTTGGTGAAGCACTTAGTCAACTAGGAAATATCGCCGTAAGCCAATCAGGAGGAGTAGGACAACAAACTTCAATCTTTGTTAGAGGTATGGATAATCGTCGTATTTTAGTCCTCATTGATGGTGTTCGTTACAATGATCCAACAACACCAAATGCAGCTTCGAATATAGCCCATATCATGCTCTATAATGTCGAGCAGATTGAAATCATCAAAGGCGCACAGTCTGGTATTTGGGGAAGTGATGCGAGTGGTGGAGTTATTAACATCGTAACTTCTAAAGCAAAAGAAGGTACACATGCATTCTTTAATGTAGAGCACGGCTCATTTGATAGTAAACAGGCATCGCTACAAGCCTCTTATGCCACACAAAGATTTGATGTTTTAGTCGGTGCCCTTTCTCTTCGTAATGAAGGGTTTTCTGCTTATGAACCGCAAAAGGGAACTCCAGACTATGGTCAACGTTATGACGATCTTGGTCTAGAAAAAGATTCTTATGTAAACACTTCTTTTAATGCAAAACTGGGCTACAACATTACAGATATCGATAGAATTGAAGCAAATGTCCAGCTTATAAATAGCGATACAGATATTGATAATTCTGGATCTGATAACACAGAGGCAGATACAAAGGCTAAAAATAATTTTTACTCTTTGGCATACAAACATATGGGATCTGTGCACAATATAAATCTACAGTACAACCTATCAACTTTCGACAGAGAGTCTCTTTTTTCTCTCTCTGGACCAACATATAAGTATGAAGGTTCAGTCAATGAGATTAAGATAGATGACAAAATTGCTTATGCTGAAGATAGTTTTTTAAGAATTGGTACTTCTTATCAACTTTTTGAGCAGCAAGAAATTACAGCAAATACTAATAAGGATTACAGTGCAATAGCTGCTTTTGTGACAAATTACAATCAGTTTGAATTCTTCTCTGGTCAAAACACCATACTTACAGAATCAATTAGATATGACAAATATAATGAATTTGACGATGCCCTTACCGGTAAAGTTGGACTCAAACAGTTCGTCTATAATGATTACTATGTAAGCAGTAATATTGGTACTGGTTTTAATGCACCCTCATTAGCTCAACTCTACGGTCAATTTGGAGCAAATCCTAATTTAAAACCTGAAAAATCACTAACAGCAGATTTCACCTTAGGTAATGATGTTGTTTGGATCACGGGATTTTACAATGAGATTACAGACTTTATTGACTATACAGGTGTTTGGCCAAATTCTGGATACAACCAAGTCCCTGGTAAATCGAAATTCCGAGGAGTCGAGTTAGGCTATGAAGATTACCTATTTAAAGCTTTAGGTCTTGCAGCAAACTACACTTATGTTCATACAGAAGATGCAAATGGGGAAGAGCTCGCTCGCCGTCCTAAATCACAACTTGATGCTAGAGCGACTTATTATATATCCGATGACTTTGATATAGGTCTAAATGTTCAGTATGTTGGAACTCGTTACGATGGAGCGAACAAAACAGGTGCTCAAACTGGAGAATACACACTGCTAAACATCGTTTCCAATGTCAAAGTAAACAAATATATATCAGTTTATGGTAAAGTTAACAATATTGGCGATGAGTACTACCAAGTTGTAGATGGTTATGCAACAGCTGGTCGTAGTATATATCTTGGTCTAAACGCGAAGTACTAAAGGCATCATGCAAACAAAAAAAATAAACATACGAGAGTTTTTGAAGTACAAACTTTTAAACTCTGCGTTTCTTGGGCTTAGTGTTGGGAGTATTTTTATACTCTATGCTCCACTGATGCCTTCTGTTTATAGTGTTGGTGGGATTCTCTTGGCGTTTGGGATGCTTGGAGTCGCTAAGTTTTACTACAAGATACTCAACATCGAGTACTTCTACAAAATCTCTCTTTTTGTAGAGCTCGTTTTACTCATGGTGCTTCTTTATTTTTTACTCTTTTCTTACTCTTATGCAACCGCACTCATATTTTACATAGGCTATCAAATAACCTTTGTTTTTGGCTCCTATCTCATTCGTGCAGAAACACTCTTTTTAAAAAAAGCAAAAGCACTTGAACTTGTAGACGTCGCCAAACAAAAAGGCTATCTCATAGGGATGTTTCTCTCTTATCTTTTTTACCAATTTATCGAGAGATTTTTTGATGTAAAAGATAAACAAGAACAAGTATATGACATACATTTTTTTCTACTGCTAGTACAAGTAAGTGTTATTTTTTACCTTTTAAAATCTTTTAGGAAAAAAGCATGACCTACCAAGAGTGGTATGATGACTTCGCACAAAAACATAAAACAATTGTAGAAAAACTTCTCAAAAAAGGTTTTGATAAAGCACAAATCATAGAGTATTTTGATTTTGAAAATATGCTTGAGAATGAGCCAAATTTTTGTCTGCTGTATGCGGATAAAAAGAAGTGTCATGAGATAGACTCCCTCAACTGTTATCTCTGTGCCTGTCCCCATTTTCGTTTTAATGATGAGGGATTTGAAGTGATTGAAGGTAAAACAAAAAAGAGCTACTGCTCCATAAATGCCAAAGAAGGAAGACTTGGCGTTTATGGTGACACTATACATCAAGATTGCACTAAGTGTACTATTCCTCATCATAAACGCTACATAAGCAAAAACTTCGATTTAGACTGGAAAGTTTGTATGAAAAACTCTCCAACAACACAGAAAATAGATTAGTTATCTTCTAAAATTTCTACTCTGTTTCTTCCCCTGTCTTTAGCTAAGTAAAGTGCTTGATCTGCCTGTTTATATATGCGTTTAAGATCAAACGCTTCATCAGGTGAAACATAAACGAGGCCTATAGAGATAGTGAGCTTTTTCGAGGGTAAATTTTCTAGATGCTCTATGTTTAGATCTTCTACTTTTTGACATAAATTTTTAGCATACTCAAGTGCAGCCTTTTTTGAGTTTGAACGAAATATAAGTCCAAACTCCTCTCCACCAAGCCTAAAAAAGAACTCGTTTGAGCGTTTTGTTATTGCACTTAGTGCATCTGCAAAATGTTTAAGTGCTACATCACCCTCATCATGCCCGTAATTGTCATTGTAGAGTTTAAAATTGTCAATATCCATGATGGCAAAACAAAAACTATGTCTCTCTCTTTGAGCACGGTTTGCCTCTTCTTGAAAAACCTTGTTGAAGTAGCGTCTGTTATAAATCTTGGTTAGTTCATCCATAATAGAAAGTTCTTCAAACTGTTTTTTGAGCCTATAAGTCTCTGTGATATTGTTAAATGTTACGATTATATTTAAAGCATCATTTTCATACACTTTTTTAGCATGTGTTGCAAAAAAGTATTTTTCTTTTTTATAGACTATCTTTACAACAGGCTCTCTTAATGTCATCACATCTTCTATCCATTGTCCAGACTCATTTGTTACAAAATTATCAGAGTCTGAATGTTGAAAAAACTCACATATACAGCTATGCTCTTTAGAAAAAGAGTCTAATGAATCGTACTCATGAAAAAACCTAAAAAAGGCATCGTTAGCCTTTACAATTTTTCCTCTATTTGTCACAATAATAATATTTGGATTTTTTTCAAAAAGAGTGTTTAGATATCCTGTATTGTTTTTCTGTTCTAGTTCAAGTAACTTTCTTTTTGTTATCTCTTGGTGCACTCCTGAAAGCTTTTTAACCCTACCATCTCCATCAAAACTACTTGGACCACCAGAAGCTTCTATCCAGACATAATGACCATCCGCATGCAACATTCTAAACTCAACGATATATGGACTTTTCTTTTGTATGGCATTTTCTATTATCGGAGTTATAGCCTTAAGATCATTTGACTCAACCCTATCTCTCCATGCCATCACTATCTCATCTTGATTATTTTGGTAAACACCCAAAAGTTTAAAACATTGTGCATCAGCAGTGTAAGTATCTGTCTGTATATCCCATTCCCAATAGCCAAGTTCAGATGATTTAAGTACCTGATTAAGCTTTTTGATTTTATTTTTCAAACTTTTTTCTAGGGTGATTGTTTGTTTAAGATAGTAAAACTTTTGGCGACTTATATTTAAAATCACATAGAGGACTAAAGTCATAAACAAGGTGTTTAAAATAGAAATGAAGTAAAAACTCTGCCATACCTTGTCTGTTCTATCTAAAGTGAAGCTTACATCCATATCTACTATCATCGCACCTCTTAAAGAACCTATCTTATAGCTTTTTTCAACATGGCACTTCATACAACTTTTCATAGTATAAATTGGCTGCATGTAGTGCAGGCGTTTATTCTCTTTATCTATTTCATAGAGTGCCTCTGTAGCCGTTGAGCCTTCTAGCTTGCTAAGCTCTTTGGCATAAAACCCTTTTGCCTTATTTTCTGGATTTATAGGATTATTACTAACGACTGAGTATTCTAGTCTATCTTGTTGTAAGTTTTTAGAGAGCATTCGAGTCATCCACCCTGGATTTACTCTCACTAAAGGTCCTTCAATGGTATCTAGATAATTCTCTTCTGTGTAAAGGTTAAGCTCAACATTGTCTGCATGAACATATACCCCACCCATTTTTAGATTCCAATTACGAGTATTTTGTATGTCTTCATTATAAAATTTTGCTTGTTTTAGTAACTCTTTTTCATATGCTTCTTCTGCCTCACGAGCAATCTGATAGAAAATAACTTCCATAACTAGCCACACTAGAAAAATTACACTAATGGGTAAAATATAATTTTTTATATACTGTTTCATAGAAAGATAATAGTATAATTTTGCTATCTCATAACTGAATAACTATAATTTTTATTTATATAAAACTCTATTTAAGATTAGGAAAAAAATGCACACTTATGATATTTTTACAAAAGAAAAAAGCTCCTCTTTCTCAGGAAATGCTGATTTTTTACTTCTTTCATTTGACGGATTAACAGAAGTAGAATTTCTCACTAAACAAACTTTTACATCCTTGAAAAAGGCAGATAATACTGAAGAAATCTCCAAGTATCTTTACTCACCACTTTTAATAACTCGTGCAATACACAACCTCACTCCCTTTAGTAATATGGAAGTATTAAATTTAGCACAGGGTGAGATTCCCTCTCAATCTGCAAAAGAGACCTTTGATGAAGGTATGAAACTTGGTCGTAGTTATGAGCTCAAAGGAAACTATCTTCTTTTAGCACTAAACTCGCAAGATATTGTACAAAACGCCACAGATACTCTAAGTGCACTTTCACAAAAGTCAGAACTCTCTATCTTTGAAACACTTTCACTTATCTGCGATAAGACACTTATCTTTTATGCAGGATTTTTACTTGAAGCGAGTCGGCGTTTTCATGTAGTTGTCAGTGGAGGAGTAGAAATGGCTGTCTCTTTACTCATAGCTGATTTACTTAGAGAGGATGTGCTTATGCGTTTGAAGTCCCAAAACATCACCTATGCAACAACTTCTTGGGCGATTGAAGAGGCAACGATTGTAGATGTGTTAGAAAAGCTCAGTTACAAACCACATGCTATCTACACCGCGTTTGATACTTCAAACGCCGAGATAGAAGATATAAAAAAAATTGGACTAAAAGATGAAAAAGATAAGGCAGGAGCTGGTGGTGCTCTTGCTTATGGAGCAGCAAACTCCCTCTCAGATGAAGCTCTTCTCAATGAGATGGAACTCATAGTTTATATGCTCTAGAGACTCCATAAACGTTTTAAATATCGTCTATATTTAAACGCAGACCTTTTAGGTGAGAAATAGGATACGAATAAACAATCCCCTCACCCTCGCCTGTAATATCAAGGTCTGTTATGATGTTTTTAATCATGTTATCAACATTTTTTGTTTGTGTTATAAACATTAGATTTGAGTCTGTTTCTCCACCATGGAGTCTGTTATAAAAGTTTTCCATCTCTTCAAGGCCCATGCCATGAGCTTGAGTGATTGTAACACCTCTAGCACCTGCATTTTTGGCTGATAAAAGAGCTTTCTCTTCACTCTCTGTAGGAACAATAACATGCACACACGAAAATGGCATGTTATAAGAGTGACGGCTAGAAGTTCCCTGAACATTTACAGTTGTTAGTCCCATGTTATACACATCTTCTAAAGCATGACGAAGTTCATCTTGATGAAGTTTCTCTCTCTCATGCTCACCTTTTACACCCATTCTCTCAGTGATAATACCGTAGAGCATGACCGTAATCATAGGAAAAAGCGAAGCAAACGCAATAAGACCAAAACCATCTATAAGAGGATCGCGTCCATCTATATTTGTAGCAAGACCAAGACCAAGAGCAGCAACTAAAGGAACAGTAACTGTCGAAGTCGTAACCCCACCACTATCATAAGCGATAGGGATGATGTACTTAGGTGCCATAAACGTAAGCATGATAACAAACAAGTAACCAGCGATGATGTAGTAAACAATCTCTCCACCAACGACGATACGGTACGAACCGAGTGCTATACCAATGGCCACACCAATAGCCACAAAAAGACGAAGCACGAAGTCATTTATCTTCCCATCACTAATCTCTTTTGCCTTTCTTGCGATTGCAGTAAGAGAGGGCTCAGCCATAGTTGTAGAAAAACCTATGAGAAAACCAAAAGAGTAGATAATGAAGTTGTTGTCATACCGAGTAAGCTCAAACGCCATAGTCTCACCAACAGAAAACAGCCCCATCTCTAAACCTACGATGAAAGCGTCCAGACCGATGATAACCAGACCAAAACCTATGATGACATTTTTTAAGTTATCTATTGGTTTTTTAAGTACTATGTATTGAAAGAACAAAATTACAGCTAGAATTGGGACAACATCAATTACAACACCCATTAAGCCCTTTAAAACATCGAGTATTTTAAAGTCAAACGCTGCGGCTGTAGTCGCTACTTCGTTTGCTATGGGTAAAACGTCCACAACTTGAGAAGCATCAATGAACTGGTATACAAAGATTCCATAAAACTGTACAAATATCATAGGGGTTAGTGATGCAAACGCGATAAGTCCAAAGCCATCTAAAACAGGATTTCGCCCCTTAATAGTCGAAGCCAAACCAATCCCAAGAGCTGCTACAAGAGGAACAGTAACCGTTGAAGTAGTAACGCCGCCTAAGTCATAAGCAAGCCCTACTATCTCTTTGGGTGCAAACGCCGTAGCAGCTACAACCATCACATAACCACTAATAATGTAGTAGTGAATAGGTGTCCCTTTAATGATTCTCCACACACCCAACACAATGGCAAAACCAACAGAAAACGCCACTACCATTCTAAGTGTGGTAGCGTCAATGCGTCCATCACTAATGCTTGCCGCTTTTTGTGCAATGACTATAAGTGCAGGCTCAGCGACAGTGGTACCAAAACCAATCATAAACGCGAAGATGACTATCCAAATAGTCGAGCCCTTGTGGGCGAACTCACTTGCAAGTCCCTCTCCAACAGGAAAGATTCCCACCTCAAGACCTAAAAGAAATACAGCAAGACCAACACCCACTATCCCAAGACCAATGGCAGTGCTGAGCCAATTTTCAGGAACACTCTGAATAATGGCTAACTGAAAGAACATAATCACGAGAATGATAGGCATCAAATCTCGAAAAGACTCCTTTAAAAGCTGCAAAAACGACGAAATACTTAACATCTAAAACCTTTTTTCATATATTAAATTATGATAACAAAAGTTTCATAAGAAGTAAGTTATATTTACTTCGGTATAATTCCGTTCTTCAAAAATGGTTTCGTGTCCGAGTGGCCGATGGTGCAACCTTGGAAAGGTTGTGTAGGTTTTCCTACCGAGAGTTCGAATCTCTCCGAAACCACCATTAAAAAACTCTTATTTAATCCCGCAAAAACTCATCTAAAAAAATTTACCTTCATGCATTTTTTAAAAAATGGAAAAAAACCTCTAGGCAGTGGTTCGACTTTTACAAGATTAAAACGCGAACGAATATGTTTAAGAGAATTTTGAGCAAATCTATCAGCATATCTTGATGTATAAAGAAACTCTTTATGAGGACATCTTGTTTGTAGTGCTTTTAAAACCTCCCCAGATTTTCCATAAACAACTACAATATTGTCTATCTTAGCAAGTACTTCATAGATGAACTCTTGGCGTTTTTGTGAAAAAAAACGCCTTTTATGAAGTTCTTCATCCCAAATGAAAAGAAAACTCGTTTGTTCAGAATCTAAACTTATGTCTAGTAATTCTTTACTGAGTCTATCCGAGTCTAGAATGACTACTCTATCTTCAAGCTTTATCATTTGTCCAACCTAAACAATCTATTTTGAAGTTCTTCATATGAAAAATCAAAGAGTTGATGATCTTCTCTTTTTATAACATACTTCTTAGATGCAAACTTTTCAATATTTTCCCAGTTAAATATGTAAGGTTTGTTTGAGCGAGTGCTCGCTACCCACTGCCATGACAAATTGTTTACTGCGAGGTTTCCATCATTGAGTCTTTCAAGCATCCATTGTGCTCCAACTTGCCATTTCACTTTTCTAAAATGCACTATATAGGACGCCAAGTAAAGTCTTGCGTGGTTATGAAGATATCCTCGTGTCTCAAGCTCTTTTATAAGCATGTCAATCAGAGGCACACCACTCTTTGCACTCCTAATGTCCTCTGGCAATTTGTCTGTATATGCACTACTATCGTAACCAGTTTTATAAGCTTCATAGTCTTGCCAAATTTTAGCTCTTTGTTCTTCATAAGTTTGTAAAAAAAACTCACGCCAAAAAAGTTGCTTTAGTAAGGGTGTTGCGACTTCATTTGTGTTAGTAACATCTATGTGTTTTAAAAAATCTGAAATATCTAAAAGACCATGCTCAACATAAACAGACAGTTCAGAGACACCACCATCAAGCGAGTTTCTAGTTTTTGCATACTGCGCTACATCAAACTGAGCTAGCTTTTGAAGTGCACTTTCTCTACTTGCGAAATTCTTACTAGCTTTAGTCTTTGTAGTTGGCTCAAAAGGAGTAAATTCTCCTGCTTCAAACATAAATGTTTGCATTACTTGACTTTCCTATTTTTAAAATATTGTTACTTGTAATTTATACTAAAACAAGAATCTTTTGTATGCCCAAAATGACTTTTGAATCATTTAAGTCCAAAATTTGACACTCTTTGAAAATAAGCTAAAATACCAGCAAAAGGATTAGTATGAATATTAACGCCATGAAAATTTTATCGATTAATAGCGATGCAAAAAATTTAACACTTATAGAAAAATACACAGATTCATTATCTCTGCTTGTAGATAGTTTTCAAGATTCACGAATGGCACTTGATGCTTCAAAAAGTTGTGAATATAACCTTGTTATAGTAGATTATCTCATGCCAGCGCTTAATGGAGTTGAATTTATACAGGCGTTTAGGCACAACAATGCCAATGTCCCAATAATTATGCTTAGTAGTGATGAGAAACTTCAAGAAAAAGCACTCAAAGTGGGTGCATATGATTGTTTAACTACCCCAATTAGTCCTATACTTTTTCAAGCAAGAGTTCAAAACGCACTCAAACTCTCTAAAGCCCAATCTTTTGTAAACAATGAAACACTTCTGCTTGAAAACGAGATTAAAGAAGCCACGCAAGCGTTTAAAGAGAATGAGCAAGAAGCGTTGCAAATAATCGCTAGAGTTGCTGCACATAAAGACCACAAAGAGGATGGTCACACTCTAAAAATCGCTAACTGCGCTAAAGTCTTAGCAAAAGCCGCTGGACTAAATGAGAAGATTCAAGACATCGCGTTTCATGCTTCACAACTTTATGATTTAGGAAAAGTAGGTATTGCTGATGAGTTGCTACTCAAACCTGCAAAGCTTGATGCGGATGAGTTTGAGATTGTCAAATCCCATGCAAAAATTGGATATGACATACTAAAGTACACACAAAGTCCCTATCTAAAAGCAGGTGCGGTCATATCTTACAGTCACCATGAAAAGTATGATGGAACTGGTTACCCGATAGGACTTAAAGGAGAAACCATCCCAATACTTGGTCGTATAGTCGCTATAGTAGATGTCTTTATGGCACTCACTAGTGTAAGACCTTACAAAGAAGTGTGGAGTGATGAGGATGCCTGTGCATTTCTCATAGAGCAAAAAGCTCAGCATTTTGACCCAAATCTAGTTGACCTTTTCATAGAGAATTTCGATGAGATAAAGAGCTTTCGAGTCGGCTAAAGCCATCTTAGCTATAATGCGATTTATATTTAAACTATTGAGGAACTACTATGAATTTCAGATTTCGATTTTTAGCAATTGCAATATTATTAACACTCTCAACACTGCTTTTTTCTGCACAAAAAGAGTCAGATGGCTTAGCTGAGCTACTTGAAAAACCTTTAGTTGAAAGATATATTTTAGATGATCTAAAAGATTTACGCAGTGAAAATATGAAGCTAAGGATTGAAGTAGAGAGACGTCTCTCAAAAGAAGAGGTAGAACAGACAGACCGTGCTGCTAGATATATGGCTGACACTATAGGAAATGTTTTTTACCTCATTGCAGCGGCTACATCCATACTTATTTTTGCAGGTTGGAACTCTTTAAGAGATATCAGAAGTAAAACCGAGAGTATTGTTGAAGAGAGACTCAACAAGATTACTCAAAAGTACAACACAGAGATGCAAACTCTCCAAGATGCTATGACACTCCAATCAAAAAAGATACTTGATAATCAAAATAAAATATATAACACTCAGTATATTCACTCATTATGGATGCGTTCAAATCTCGAGACGAACACACAATCAAAGATAGAAATTTATGATGAGATTTTAAAAATGAATCCAAACGATGCTGAAGTTTATGCTTACAAAGCAGATGCTGTTTTAGATATGGATGAGCACGAATGGGCACTAAACCTTAGTAATAAAGCTATAGAAATAGACCCTGAGTATGGTTATGCTTACTGGCAGCGTTCTTGTGCAAACGCCGCGCTTAATAACAAAAGCGAATCTATCGCAGACTTAGAGATAGCTATACAAAAAGCTCCAAACTTAAAAGATGAGATTGAGAGTGAAGAGCTTTTTGTAAATATAAAAGAGAGTGAAGAGTTTAAGAAGTTATTAGTTTAAGACTAAGAGATACAAACTCTATTTCTTCCTGCTGCTTTTGCACTATACATTGCTCCATCGGCTCTTACTATCAGAGTATCTATCTCTTTGTCCGTCTTATGATTTAACTCAGCCACCCCAATACTAATTGTAAATGTGACACTTCTATCATCATCCACCTTTACACTTGTAGTAGCTACAACTTCTCTAATTTTTTCTGCTATTTTCATAGCTCCTTGTTTAGTTGTATCGGCAATGAGTATTACAAACTCTTCTCCACCCCAACGACTAACAATGTCACTTTTTCTTGTCTCTTGAGTTAGGATAGAAGCTAGACTCTCGATTACCTCATCGCCTATCTTGTGCCCATAGTTATCATTTATATTTTTAAAAAAATCTATATCAAGCATTAAAATAGAGATGGACTTTTTCTCTCTTAGTGCCATTTGAAAAATGTACTCACTTGTTGTAGTAAAGTATCTTCTGTTATGTAGTTTAGTCAAACTATCAGTAGATGCTAAAAGCTTGAGCTCTTTGTTTGTTTTTTTAAGGAGGTATTGTCTATAAAAGAAAAAAAGTAAAAAAAGCACTACTACAGGTAAAGCCTTCCAAACAATGCCATAGTCTACACTCTTTTCATACTTCACAGATACCCAGTTATTAAGTATCTCTTGTTTTTGTTTTACACCTATCTTTTGTATAGATTTTTCTAAAATACTTAACAATAATGGCTCATCATTTCTGACACCTATACTGCCCTTCCACTCCTCATCAAACTTGCCCGTAATCTTTAGTTCACTTACATATCCGCTCTGGATTTTATACCCCACTGTTGCTATTGTTCCCGCAAAAGCATCAAGCTCGCCATTGTTCACTCTTCTTAAGCCATCGTCAATGTTTTGTACTTCTACAATCTCTAAATATGGATACTTCTTTTTGAGTAAATCTATAGTAGCGTAGCCTTTAGGAATACCCACTTTTTTACCCTTAAATGCACTAAAGTCATCCGTAAAAGCCACATCCGTTTTAGTGGCGATAACCAAAGGAAGTTCTATATATGGCCTTGTAAAACTGAGATAGGCTTCCCTTTGTGGCGTTTTGATAAGTAAAGATAAAACATCGCACTCTCTATTTTTTGCTAGCTCAACTGACTCACTCCAGGTTCCTGTTTCAATACTATTTATCTCTATACCAATATCTTCTTCTATCAGATTAAAATAATCAGCAGTCATACCAACATGCACACCATTTTCATCGAACATTTCAAATGGCATCCAGTTTGGGTCTATACATAAGTTGATTTGCTTTTTATTTTTTAAGTACTCCTGCTCCTCTTGTGTCAACTGAAGTATCTCTTCAGATCTGTCATAGATGAGTGTTTCAAAATCTAGATTACTTGTTGTTAGACCAAGCAGTTTATATACTTGATAACTTTTTTCAAATTTCTCTTTCTCTATAGCACCAATCTTAGAAGTTTGAAAATAAGCAAGTTTTTTTAACTCATTGGCTTCATAAATAAGTGCCTTTTTACTCTTGCCTTGCGTGTTATACTTCTTTAAGATAAGTTCAACACTCTCATCTATATGAGCAAAAGCGTACTCCCAGCCTTTTAAAGATGCTTCAGTAAATTTTTTGACCTGTTGCGGGTTTTGCTCTAAGTGCTTGCTACTCGTTATGAGGATGTTGTCATAAAAGTCAAAGCCATACTCTTTAGGATGAAAGATTACAGGCTCTGCGCCTAACTCTTGAAGAACAAAAGGTTCGTTTGATATAAACGCAGGCATAAGATCAGTTTTTCCATTGAGTAAGTCTTTTATATCAAATGATGGCTCTTGAATAATCACATCTTTTATATCAATACCTTGAGAATGCATCATCGATATAACAGGTGCATTATGAAGTAAATCACCTGAGCTCATAATTCGTTTATTTTTAAACTCTTTAATTGTCTTGATGTTTGATTTTTTTGTTGTGAGCATAACTAAAGGAGAAGATTGAAAAATAGCACACAAAAATTTTATCTCTGCACCATTAGAGGCATCTATAAGTGCAGATGAGTATCCAACTGCATATGTTGCATCTCTATTTACACTATCTGCGACATGCTTTATGTCTGTATCAATCTCGCGCAGTTCTACATCTAAGCCAATCTCTTTATAAAAACCTTTCTCTTTTGCCATATAAAAACCAGCAAACTCAAACTGGTGCTTCCAGTTTAGCTGTAAAGAGACCTTCTCTAGAGAATTATCAGCCGACAATACAACTCTTGCAAAAAGAATAATTAAAATAGATAGCTTAAAAACATTTATCATAATTTATTATATATTAAATGGACTTAATTTTAAGAAGAGTAGCTAGGTTTAATTTTGCTATAATTTGAGGATGAAATTACTTAGCTACTTACTTATAATCTACCTCACAATCTTTTCTGCTTGTAGTGCACCTTCTATTGCACCCGTTACACCTGAACACCAACAAGCAAATGTCTCATATCTTCGCGATGTTAAACCTATCTTAGATAAACGCTGTGTCTCTTGTCACTCCTGTTACAACGCTCCATGCCAATCAAAGTTTAGTTCTTTTGAGGGCATTGATAGAGGTGCAAGTAAGATAGAGGTTTACAATGCAACTCGTCTCAGTGCCATCGATCCTACAAGACTTTTTATAGACGCACAAACAACAGAGGAGTGGAGAAAAAAAGAGTTTGCCTCTGTTACAAAAAGTAAAGACTCAAACTTTACAAGTAACGACTCAATTATGATGCATCTTCTATATGACAAAAAAATGAATCCAGATGTCATAGGTGACTACTCTCCAGAGCATGACAGCCTCACTTGTCCACAAGATAAAGGAGAGCTTGAAGAGTATATAGCCGATAAGCCTAATCATGGTATGCCTTATGGCTTTCCTGCGATTTCACAAAAAGATTATGTCACACTTTCATCATGGTTACTCCAGGGTGCAAACGGTCCTACCCCACAAGAGCAACTAAAACTTGAAACACCGTCGAAAAATGCAGCTCTTGAGATAAAAAAATGGGAAGCTTTTCTAAACACAGATGATGCAAAACATCAGATGACAGCCCGCTACCTTTATGAACACTTGTATTTGGCACATATCTATTTTCCAGATGCTAAGGGTGAGTACTACGAACTGATACGCTCTTATACTCCATCCCCACAAAAAGCTGAGATAATCCCAACACTTCGTCCTTTTGATGATCCTAAAGTGAAAAATTTTTACTACAGATTTAGAAAAATTCACTCTACTATTGTTCACAAAACACATATGGTTTTTAAGTTTGATGATACAGCGCTCAATCGATTTAAAGAACTTTTCATAACTCCTAAATGGGATGAAGAACCTCATTTTGTTTCTTATGACCCAAAAATAGTCACAAATCCTTTTATCGCGTTTAGACAGATACCTCCGCGTTCTCGTTATCAATTTTTACTTGATAATTCGCATTATATTATTATGACCTTTATTCGTGGACCAGTTTGTCGTGGTCAAATGGCACTCAATGTTATACAAGACCACTTTTGGGTAATGTTTAAAGACCCTGACTATGATATGGCTGTACAGTATCCAGAATTTTTAAACTCTCAAGTAGAAAACCTTAGCCTTCCTATCTATACAGTCGATGCCAAAATTTTAGATACTTTTAGTGATGCATATAGAAAAAGATATGAAAACTACTACAAAGCAAAAATGGAAATATCAAATAGAAAATATCCCAATGGATTTGCGATTGATTCGATTTGGGCAGGTGAAAAAGCTGAGGACACTCCAGCTCTTACAATCTACAGACACTTTGATAGTGCTTCGGTTCAAAAAGGAGTACTTGGTGCAGAGCCAAGAACCATGTGGGTTATCGACTATGCACAGCTTGAGCGAATCTACTATACACTAGTCGCTGGTTACGATGTCTTTGGAAATATATCACACCAAACAAACATACGCCGTTATATGGACTTTTTACGTATTGAAGGTGAGCTCAACTTTCTAGAGTATATGCCTAAAGATACACGTCTTGATATACTCAAGTCATGGTATATTGGGGATAGTGATGTTGATAGCAATAAGTACATGAACCTTGATAAGGTACCTACAAAAATTGTTTACAAGACACAGTATCCAAAGTATGAATTTACAAAACAGCTACTCGATACTCATTTTCTCAAATCGATTAATATCCATTTTGATTATATGAATCATCTCTCACCAACTGACCCAATACCACAAATGCCTAAGAAGTTTAAAACAGTAGCAGACTTTCAAGAAGCGGCACGCTCTATAACACTTCCTGGAACAGGTTTTATAACTACTATGACTCAAAAAAATGCAAACAACATCTTTGTACGTATAGACTTAGAAGATGGCACACATATAGTAAAAAATCTTGTTATCAATAGATGGCACAACAATGTCAACTCACTTTTTAATGGTGACGATGTACTTGACCCACAAAAAGATACTATGGACATACTTGAACCAAACATAGGCTCTTATCCAAATGCTTTTGGTATCATTAAAGAAAAAGATTTAGAAGCCTTTTTATATCTTATGAAAAACATGAAACCGACTGATGAAGATTATGCACTTTTACAATCTTTTTTCATTAGTCGTTCAGATCCAAGATTTTGGGAAGTTTTTGATTGGTTTCAAGACTATTTTTATGAAATCAGCCCAATAGACGCCGGTCTTTATGACCTCAATAGATATGCCAAAACGCCATGGGGAAATAAAAATTGAACATCACACTCCTTATACAGTCCATAGCTGGACTGGTTGTACTACTTGCCTTGTTACTGTTTTTAATGCTGTTTAGTTTTAAAACTAAGAAAAAAGAGTTAAAAAAAACATCTAAACAAGCGGAATCTGCACCAAAACAAGATACAAGTCTTGAGGCTCTTCGTAAAGTTATCAGAGACTCACATACGAGCTCAAAAATCCTTAAAGATACGCTTGACTTGGTTTTAAAGTTTCATGGAACGATTCACCCTAAACTTGGGATGAGACCACATCCTGATTTTGACAGCTATGCAGAGATTCTTTTTACTCTCTCTCGACATAAACATGTCAATAAAGATATCCTTTTAAAGTTTGATAAAGAGCTTGAAAAACGAAATCCTGAGTATAAAAAAGAGATAAATGACGCACTGATGCGAGGACTAAACTCTAGAGGAGTTTAATCTTAGTTAGTTATCTTGTCTGTTATAGGTCCTTGAACCTTATATACATTAAGAGCATTGAGAGCATTTAGCTCCTCTTGTGTTTGTACAAAGCTTGCAATTATCTTAATACCCAAAGAGTCAGTTACAACCTGAATCGCATTCATCGAGTCACGAGACTGGTCAAGTAAAAAAGAGACATCAGCTTTTATGAAATCAGGGTTAAATACTTTAAGGTATGCAAAATCATCCGACTCACCCATAAAAGAGTTAAATCCAAATCCACATTTGTTTGTTTTAAAAAGTTCTATAAAGCGTTTTACTAACATAGGATTATGTATAGCAAAGTTATCAGAGATTTCAAAACACAAATCGAAGGTCAATGCTCTTACATTTTCTTGTAGTAATTTAGAAAGTGCTTCAAACGCCAGAGGATCTTTAAGAAACTCATTTGACAAACGCACACAACAGAGTGTGTTATCTATCTCTTCATGTTTGTTTGTTATTAACTCATTAAGTGCAAGCATATATATTTTACTTACAAGTCCAAGATTAATTGCAGGAGCGATGAAATCACCATAAAAATATTGTTGTTTTAGCTTATCGTCTATGATAAAAGTCATTACATTGTGGTCGACTTTTTTTGTTCTTATCTCCATCATAGGCCAAAATTTCAGACTTACATGTTTCTTTGTGATTGAGTCTTCAATTATCTCTCTCCACTGCTCTTTACCCATAGCATTTTCATCATCTTTTTCTTCATATATATAAGTACTACTATGCTCATCTGCTTTTGCATGTAAGAGTGCATTATCTGCACGTTTTAATAGGTCTACTACTTTTACATTTGGTCTGTATCTATACATTCCTATATCAAGTGTTACACTCTCTGTTTCTAAAGTATATTTTTGCAGAAGTTTTTCATATCTTTCATGAATTTTCTTAGCTATATCAAGACTCATAGATGCTTCACAATTTGGAAGTACTAAAGTGAACTCTGTACCATTTACACGGGCCACTATGCCATCTTCAAAACCTCTACATGCATCTAAAAATATGTCCCCAAGAGAACAGAACACCTTATCTGCCGCTTCATGTCCTAGTGACTTATTTAAAAGCTCTGCACCACCTACAGCTACAAACATAATAGTCCCACCATTAGCTCTGTTTTCTAGTACCACTATGTCAGGAAGTTTTAGCATTAAATAGCGTCTGTTATAAAGTTTAGTCAAAGGATCCATATAAAGAAGTTCTTGGTTGCGTTTAAAGGTTTCACTCCCTTTTATAAAGATGTACTCAACCTTTTTAACCATCATATTCATCCCACGCACTACCTCTTTAAACTCAGTTGTGTAAGGCATCTTTTCCTGTATAACAAACTCATCACGTGTTATAGCTTCTGCCTGGTTTTGAATCTCTTTAAGAGGCTTGAGTATAAAAGAGAGCATAAGGCTCAAGAGTAGAAGTGATGCAAAAGTAAAACCTGCAAAAAGATAAAGCAGTTTTGTAAACGTCTTGTATAAGGATTTGTAGATAATAGTGCTATCACCAAGTATTTGTACCTCGCCAATAGTCTGCCAACCAGAAGAGACATTTTCTTTGATAGTTGTTAGTTCTATGTCTGCAAAGTCAACAAACCAAGAAGGAACACCCTCAAGTTTAGCATTATCAACCTGCTTATAATTAAACTTTCCATCACTTGAGTGAAACTCTATACGCTTGTAGTAACCACTATCAAATGCCGCATCAATTATTGTAGAGATATAAGCCTCTTCACCCGATGTTTCACCGAGATTACTCGCTAAGGTAGATATGTTATTTACACTTGTCTCATAGACATTTTGTATCATATCTTTTTTGGTGGACTGATAACTTATAGTCATTACCGAAGCAAGCATAATAATTATAATGAGCGAGACAGCAATTCCCATCTGTTTAAAAAGTGTCATAGTTTCTTCCTTTTCATATTTTCTTCTAATTGTTTCCATTTTTTAGATTTTGGACCGGTATCTCCGTTTATCATTTTAATCATTTTTATAAGATCTTTTCTTTTTGATGCGGGGAGAACAAGGCGATTGTTATTGTCCAAAATTAAGATGTCATTTTTACTTTGAGGTTGCTCTACTTTGAAGTAAGATAAAACCATGTGTGATATCTTTTTGCCTCTTTTGTTTTTGTAGATTACATAGGTAAACTTCATTCTTTTTGGATCGACTCCAAGCTCTTTGAGTATGTAGTACTTTGTGATTGTATAGTCTTCACAGTCACCCATGTTTTTCCCTACAAACTCGTACAGTGTAGCCCAGTAGTCACTCACACCATAAACTTTTTTATCACTCTTGTACTTTATGAAATTCACCCATGTGTTTACGGTATTGAGTTTTTTTATGTCATCTGCATTTTTGAGATCGTTGAGGAGTTTTTCATCGATTGCAAGGAGTCTATTTTTTGCAAAAGCACCATATTTTGCATCTGCTTTTCTCTCTATCTCTGCATCAATGAGTTCTGCGTTTAAAGAGCTACTAAACAGTAAAACCAAGGTGAATAAAAAAGTGCCTAAAGAGTACATCTGAATATTATACTCAAACTACTGCTGTCTTTTATTAAAACCCGATGTTCCACTCTTTGCACTTACAACAAAGTTATCAGCATAGGCTTTAAGATACTTGGGAACTGCTCTTCCTTTGAGTTTCATCATGTCTTCTAGCATGGCGTTTGCTACATCTTGTGCTTTGAGTTTTTTCATCTCACAAAGATAGCTAAAGATAAGTTCTCCCAAACGCTCTAAAGAGATTTTCCAAGTTGAATCTGTGCGTTCATATACCCACAAGCCAAAAGCATAAAAGTTCTCAAAAACAGACTCATTCTCCCAAAAAAGTGGCATCGTTTTTTTAAAATTTCCACTATTATAAGTCAAATCCCAAAACCTCGCAAAACGCTTCATAATCTGAATATCAAGAAAACTCAGCTCACTGTTTTTCAAAATATCATAAGGAGGAATATCGCTATAAACCATCTCATAAGTTATGTCATGACGAGAGATGTGAGTGCCTGAGAGTTTTTTGAGTATTCCTATCTGTATCTCACAAGAGCTCATGCTCATGAGTTTGTCTAGGTTCTCTCCAAAACTCTCTAGACTTTCACCTGGGAGTCCAACAATGAGGTCAAGATGAATGTGTGCGGTAGTCTCCTCTTCTAAAAAGCGGATGTTGTCTTTTATCTTCTCTAGTTTGAGTTGTCTTGAGATATTATCTGCTATCTCTAGGTTGAGCGTTTGTATGCCTATTTCTAGTTGGAGTGCTCCATGGGGAAATGACTTGATTTTAGTTCGTAAAGACTCTGGAAAGTGATCGGGAATAACCTCAAAGTGAGCAAAATATGGAAGCTCCTTAGCTAAAAAGAAGTCTAAAATTCTGTTTGCTGCTTTCATATTTAAGTTGAATGTTCTATCTACAAACTTGAAGTTTCGTGCTCCTCTTTGCCAAAGAGACTCAAACTCTTCTAAAACCGCATCAAGATTAAATGCACGTACTTTTTCATCCATAGACGAGAGACAAAACTCGCACTCAAAAGGACAACCTCGAGAGATTTCTACATAGATATAACGATTTTTTACATCATCATCTGTATAGTATTTGTAGGGAAGTTGCATCTCTTTGAGATTTGGAAGTGTCATTTTGATGATTTTGTCTGTAGTCTCATCTTTTTGTATCTTCTTACACAACTCATAAAACGCAAGGTCACCCTCTCCTTGAATAATATAATCAACATCATCAAAGTTCACTCTAAAGGGAAGATAACTCACCTCTGGTCCACCAAGAATTATCTTAGTTCTAGGCGATACTTTTTTGAGGATGTGAACAAGCTCTCTTATCTCACTCACATTCCAAATGTAAACGCCGATGCCCACAATATCAGGAGAATTTTGAAGTAATTTTTCTGCCACAGTTTGAATGGCATCGTTAATACTAAACTCCATAATAGTAGTATTTTCTTGAAGTTCTTGCATATTTGCATAGAGATATCTAAGACCAATAGCACTGTGTGTAAAGCGTGAATTAAGTGTAGTGAGGGTGATTTTCATAATGGGATTTTATCATAAGAAAATAGCCAAGACAATTAAAGGGGGAAATCTTGGCTATTTAAAAAATTGTTAGGAAGATATACTCGTTTATGAAAGGGGGAAAACATAATCGAGATTTGAGATTATATTTATTATAAGTAAATAGTAAGTTAATGTTTACTATTTCTTAAGATACCGATTTTTGCATCTTTAGCTATAATGCCAATATGCCAATATTACTATCAATATTTTACTTTTTTTACTTCTCAATTGTTGGCGTTTATGTCATCTTTATACCAAAGGTACTCTCTGGTGTTTCCTACAGTGCTAGTGAAATAGGCATCATTCTTGGAGCCGCTCCACTTGTGCGTTTTGTACTTCCTTTTTTATTTATGAAAGGCTTCAAGCTCAATACAAAAATTTTTAATCTTGCCCTTGTGATTATGTTTGTTAGTTCCATCGCGTTTTATCTCTCATTACATAGTTTCTATGCACTCCTACTCTCAAATGTTATGCTTGGTGTAGGTATGAGTTTAATACTCCCCTATATAGAAGTTATCTCTTTAGAACACCTTGGTAAAGAAAAGTATGGAAAAGTAAGACTCTATGGCTCAGTAGGCTTTGTTCTTGTAGCTCTTGTTTTAGTTAAGCTTCTCTCTAGTCCTTTTGTGGCCTTAGATTTTCTTGTCTCCTTGAGTGCATTTACAGCTATCTTTGCATTTATCATCGAGAAGTACAACACAAAAAAAAGAGATACTTCACAAGCACAAAGTCATGAGCCTATAAACCTCTTTAAAGATTACCGTTTATGGCTTGGGCTTATCCTGATGCAGGTGAGTTTTGGTGCGTTTTATAACTTCTTCACTATCTATGTGACAAACAATGGAATAAGTTTAGATATGACTATCTATCTTTGGAGTTTTGGAGTTGTAGTTGAAATTGCAATGCTATATTTTCAAGGAAGATTCTTAAAAAACAATCTTTTAACTATTTTACAAATCACTACGTTTGCAACTGCCCTTCGTTGGTTTTTACTCTTCGCTTATCCAGAGAATTTGACTCTGCTTTTTATCTCACAAAGCATTCATGCCCTTAGTTTTGCACTTTTTCACTCTGCTGCGATTAGCTATCTTTTTCATCTTTACAAGAACAAATCTCTTGCACAACAGTACTTTTCTGGTTTTACATATGGTTTAGGTGGCGTTTGTGGTGCTTTAATCTCTGGTTATGTTTATGAGTGGTTCCCATCGTATCTCTTCTTGAGTGCGACTATTTTTGCTCTGATGGCGTTTTTTTATTTGAGTAGATTTAAAAGAGAAAGTATACTTAGACCTAAAGAGGTCTAAGTTTTAGTAATCCATTATAAGATTAGCAGTGAAAGTTGTATCTGTTTTTTCTTTACCATCAGCAGGTTGATTTGTATAATCAACTTTGTAGCTGATACCAGCAGAGAAGATATCAGAAATTTTACTACTAAATGCTGTTTTAGAAAATACAAAGTATTTCTCAGCAGTCTCAAAAGAACCTCTAAAAGTCACTTCTTGGTCAAATTTTAAGTTCTCAAGCATCTGCCAACTATATACACCTTTAAGTCTATAAGATATATAGTCATCATCAAAAGCAGGATCTTGCAGTGTTCCTCCAGCAGTTGAATCTGGATAGTCTATTACAGCACCCGTTGAATCTACATATACTGCATCATAACTATCAAGTGAATACATAACATTCCCATCAACTGTTAAGTTATGAGCATCTGCTACGATTGCTTTATACTTAGCACCCGGACCTGTGTATGCCTGGTATTCAAAACCAGAAAATTTATCTTGTCTATAACCAGCAATATAGTTAAATGCAAATCTATTTGTAAACTCATAGTCATATGTAAGTTCAGTAACAAACTTGTTTTTTGTCTCTACATCATCATTACTTGCATATTGACCATCAAACATAAAGTTTCCTATATGTCTACCCCAACCTTTTTTTACTTCCGCATCAAGATTAAATGTTTGTGTTTTTGTATTTCCAGAAGTTTGAATGTACCCAAGCTCTGTGTGTGTTACAAGCTTGTCATCTTTGGCTGTATCTACATCTGCTGCTAAAGCAAATGAAGATGCTACTACTAAACTAAGTGCTATTTTTTTCATAATTTCATTATTCCCTTTTTTAATATATATCTTATTTATCGTGGTGAACATCCATTTGAGGGAAAGGAATAGAGATACCTTTTTCATCAAATGTAAGTTTCACTTTTTCTATTTGCTCAAAGTAAACATCCCAGTAATCAGCACTTTTTACCCAAGCACGAGTTGTAAAGTTTACACTGCTATCTCCAAGTTCGCTTACTGCAACAAATGGAGCTGGGTCTCTTAAAACTCTCTCATCATTCATCATCATTTCCATTAGAGTATCTTTTGCAAGTTTTAAATCATCACCATACCCAATACCAAAAACATGGTCAACACGACGATTCTCTTTTTTAGAGTAGTTTGTAATGTTTCCACCGATAATTTTTGAGTTTGGAACAATAATAGTACGGTTATCAAGTGGTGCGATGATAGTTGAGAAAAGATTTACATCTTCAACTGTACCAGTAGCTCCACCAGCTTCTACAAAATCACCAACTTTAAAAGGACGGAAGATGATGATAAGAACAGCTGCACCGATGTTTGAAAAAGAACCTTGAAGTGCAAGACCAATAGCAAGACCAGCAGCACCAAGAATTGCTAAGAAAGAAGTTGTGTTAATACCAAGTGCGTTTAATGAAGCAAGAACTACTACCATTAAAAGTAAGAAGTAGACTAAACTCTCTGCAAATTCAATAAGAGTTTTATCAACTTTTGCTTTTTCCATAAGTGATTTTACAAATTTCGTTATTTTACCTACTGCCCACTTTCCTATTATAAAAATTGCAATTGCTGCAATTATTTTTAGGCCATATGCACTTGCATATGTGATAGCTAAATCAGTATATTTCGATGCTTCTGTTGTTACCATTTGAGTATCCATGAAGATATCCCCTTTTATTTTATTTGTGGAATTATAACTTAAACTAGTGTAATTTCAGTGATTTTATTGTGATTTATACTCTCTAAGTGTCTGCTAACTTGATAGTATACATTTATGTTTGGGGAGTCGATTTTATAGAGGAGTCCTCTGTATTTAAGATAGTTTTGCCACACTCTTTTACTCTGCTTCTCACGACCACGCTTGTAGAGTTCAAAACTTACAGTAGCGTTTATAAAACCTTTGAGAAGTTTTACTTCAGCATTATCTTCAAAACGCAGGGGAAACCATAACTCTTCTAAAGATTCATGGGCATCATAAAAACGCTGTTCTTCTAAACAGAGCATAAGCTCATCTACTTTTTTAATTATCATCGAGCAACATCATATTTTTTCTCCAATAGCCGCGTCCACCTTTAAGAGAAACGCAAGGGTTGTCTGGGAATTTTTCTTGGTACTCTGAGAGTCTATCTAGTGTAGCTTTACCGCTATCGCAGTAAAATACGAAGACAGTTCCCTTAGGGTAGTTTTTAAGTTCATGAGGATTGTAAACAACTGTATTAGCTTTTTCAATGGGAGAGAGTATGGTATCTATGAGAACAACAGCGATGCCATCTTTTTCTAGCTCGCGTTTATTTTCTAAGTACTCTTTTTGGGTCCACTCTTTTTTCATATAAGTTCTAACACCTTATCCTAAGACTTTTTTAAAAGTTTATATTCTCATAATTTCGCTTTTTAAATGCTTCTATGCTCTTTTATATGACTTTTTTATGAGAAAATTAAGCTTAAGTCCGTAATTTACTTTAATTAATTGTTAATAAGCTACAATTTTGCATGTCTAAGAAAAATAAAAAAAATAGTAAAATCAACCAAAAAATCCGTATATATTTTGATGACGATCCCTTTGATGTTGGGATAGAGAGAGTCAGCTCACAAACACTCAGTGAGCTCTTTGCAACACTCGGTATTTATGACATAGAACATAACAAAAAACTTTTACTCAAAACTATACGTATGGTCTGGAGTGAGGCTGAGCCCTCTATGAAAATGGACATTTTACACTTCTTTGAGAGCGATGGACATATCTACAAGTCTGAAAAATCAGCTCTACCAAACTACGATAGAGATGATAAGATTGAGATGCTTCTTCATGAACTCGATGCTACACCAGATGAAGCTGTAAAGATTTATGATGCGTTTGCGACTATGAGAAGTAAAAAGATTACCATTGCAAAAATGGAGTCTAAACTTCGCTATATCCGCTATGAAGAAAAACGCGAGTCTTTACAAAAAGAGCTTGAGGGTCTTTTTGACACGGATGATTCCCTAGAGTTTAATGCCTCCATAAAGTATGAACTTCTAGGCGAGAGTTTTCACAAAATCCTTACACTCAACACCAAACCCTATGAGCGAGAGTTTATAGACGAAAATCCTATTGAAGTTATTGTTCAAAAAATTGGTGATGACAAACTAACTATAACAAACGCCAAACAAACGCAGGTAAATAAGTTTTTAAGCTCCTTAAAAAATCCTCACTCATATCTTAGTACAAAACAGATACTAGACTCTCTACGAGCTTCACCTCCAAAATCAAAACTCACTTACCCTCTCATAAGTACAAAAGTTTTATATGAGATCATAAACAAAAAAGTAGAAGCTTCCCTTGTTGAGATTCATGAAGAGGAAGTTTTTTTAAAACTCAAAGAGGAGTTTGCACTTCCTTTTTCCCAAGATGTGATTCCCTATAATCTAGAGGTACACATAGAACTCAATGGTCTCTTAGAAGAGATATGGAACTCACAGCGTTTTAACTTCGATGATGTTATAGCTGAGGCGAAAAAAGAGTATGAAGAGCAGTTTTTACTTGAGTTAAATGCTCTAGTCTCAGAGTGTGCTGGTTACTCTACTCTGCTCCACTTTACTCAAGAAGAGCTTCACCAAAAAGTTTATGAGTTTTTACTTGATTTTATGCCTGCAACACTTCATCTTACACCAAAGATTACCAAAAAAGTAACACGGCGTTTTATCTACTCCATACATGAACAACTCATTAAAAAGCAACGCCAAGAACTTTTAGCTCGTACCATTCGAGACTTTAAAAACCTCTTTCCAATGGCTAGAGAGATGAGAAGAAAACTCATCCTGCACATAGGACCAACAAACAGCGGAAAGACTTACCAAGCGATGCAAAAACTAGAACAAGCAGATACGGGTTACTATCTCGCACCTCTGCGTTTACTTGCACTTGAGGGTTATGAAGGACTTAAGTCTCATGGAATTGAAAGTTCCCTTATAACAGGAGAGGAGCAAATCATAGATGATGAAGCCACTCATATTAGCTCAACTATCGAGATGCTTAACTTTGAGGTCGATGTAGACGTTTGTGTCATAGATGAAGTGCAGATGATAGATGACCGTGACCGCGGTTGGGCTTGGGCAAACGCCATCATTGGTGCTCCTGCAAAAGAGATTATAATGACGGGGTCTGTAAATGCTAAAGAAGCAGTCATTGCACTTGCTGAGTATCTTGGTGAGGAGTTAGAAATCATAGAGTTTGAGAGAAAAAACCCACTCAAACTTTTAGAAAAACCAACTCGACACTCTGCTGTAGAAGCAGGAACAGCCATCATCGCGTTTAGCCGTAGAGATGTGCTTAGACTCAAGCATGAGTTCTCAAAAGATTTTAGTGTGAGTGTTGTTTATGGAAATCTCTCTCCTGAAGTGAGACGAGAAGAGGCACGGCGTTTTCGTAGTGGTGAGACACAACTGCTTATAGCCACTGATGCAATTGCAATGGGAATGAACCTTCCTATAAAAACTATACTTTTTTCAAAGGCTGAAAAGTTTGATGGCGTTTCACAGAGAAATCTTTACCCCTCAGAAGTGCATCAAATCTCGGGACGAGCCGGGAGATATGGCTTAAATGAAGAGGGATTTGTTGGTGCACTCAATGATCAAGCCCTTAAGATAGTAACAAAAACATTTACTAAAGATGCAAAGACCATTACCATTCCTTTTAAAGTCATGGCAAACCTAGAACACATAAAACTTGTTGGTAAGATTTTAGAAGAGAACTCTCTTGAGGTGATTTTGAGATTTTTTGTTGATAACATGAAGTTTACAGGTCCTTTTTACGCAGCAAGTCTCGATGATATGCTTGAAGCTTCTAAGATTATAGATGCCTATGATTTAGATATAGCAACTAAATATCATCTTGCATGTGCACCACTTACACTCAAGTCACCTTACATCATTAATGCTTTTGAGGGTTATATCCAAGCACTTGAACGCCACGAGAGTGTTTTTTACAACCCTCCACATCTCACTGGGAAATTTGCACCAACAACAGATGATTTGCTTCGTGCTGAGGATATGGTTAAAGATATTTCTCTTTACTTATGGTTGAGTTATAGATTTCATGAGCAGTTTGTAGATGAGAAAAAAGCGAGAGAATCACGTGGTAGAATTAACAAGTATATAGAAGAATCTTTACATCAGTCACAACTTGCAAACAGATGTAAAATGTGTACTGCTCCTCTTCCTCTTAACACAAAGTACAACATTTGCCAAAGCTGTTTTAAAAAGAACTACACACATTCACGCCCGAGAAGAAAAAGAGGCTAAAGATATATTTCGCTATAATTTCACAAATTATATTGAGGAAATACAATGAAAAAAACAATCATTACTCTTTTAGCATTAACAACTGCACTACTCGCGTTTGATATGGGTGCAGCTGTTGATTCAGTAGACAAAACGAAGGCAGTAGATTCTGTAGATAAAACAAAAGCAGCGGCAGCAATCTCACAAGGAGACTACAAAGGTGCGGCAAAAAGTGTTGACACTGAGAAGGCTAACGACTCTGTTGATAAAGAAAAATTAATGAAGGCTCTCTACTAGAGAGCTCTTTCATCCACTCCCCTAAATACTACTCTAAACCTTAAACTACCGAAGTCCCAATTTTTCAAGAAGAAATATCACTCCATAATAAGCAAGCATTGTCATCACCACTGAAATCGCTAGACTTGGATAAAAACTTAGCCCTTTTTTAATCAAAATAGGAAAAGTTATAAAAAGTGTCATAGAGGGAGCAATAAGCCAGACAATAGAGTTAGAAAACTCTACAGCACTTTTACTATCATTTGTATCTATATACATCCATATCATCGCCAAAATAGAGACTAAAGGAATTGCAGCAAGCATTGCACCCATTAAACTATTTCTTTTAGCTATCTCAGAAATAAGCACAATCAAAAGCGCTGTAATTACTAGTTTCACTATATAATAAGACAATTTTTACCCTTTTTATCCTAAAGAGAAATCTCTCTAGCTTTTAAACTCATCTATAGTTTTTTGAAGTGATGAAGCTACATTTACAAGTTTTTTCAAATCACTCTCAATACTGAGAACACTCGTGCCATTAGCAGTTGAGAGTCTCTCTACATTTTGAATATAATCAATAATTACTTGAATATCCTTAGACATTTTAAGACTATCTTCTTTTGACTTATTGGCAAGTTCATTTGATTCGCTCATCGCATTAGATGTGGTATTTATCTTCTCTTCTACTTCATTTGAAATATCTGTAAGATTTTCAATATTTCTCGCGTTTTCATGCATCTTGTCACTCACACCATTGATAGACTGAAGAATTGTACTCACACTAATATCTATCTCAGTAAGGCTCTTTTGTGTTCTCTCTGCAAGTTTTCTTACCTCATCAGCAACAACAGCAAAACCACGACCATGCTCTCCTGCACGTGCCGCTTCTATAGCTGCGTTTAGTGCAAGAAGATTTGTCTGTTCTGCGATATCTTTGATGACATTGAGAACATTTTTAACTTGGTCTGCATCATTTTTAAGACCTGAAAGTTCTAAAGAAAGCTCATTCTCTATCTCTACAAAACTAGAAACTTCTCCACTTAAAGTACTCAAAGAGTCACGAGCAGTATCAAGTTGTTGATTTGCATCTTCAATTTTTATCTGTGTTTGACCTGCTGCTTCTATAGTTTGTGAAAGAATGATTTGGATATCTTCACTTTTTTTACTTGTTTTTGCAACAAGTTCTTGCTCTTGTTGTGTTCCTTTGCGTATAACGTGTGAGGCAGATTCTATCTCTGAAGAAATCTCTCTGTTTTGCACACCTAAAGATTTCACTTCATTTACAGTGAGTTGTATCATCTCTATAAACTTATTTACCTCATTTGCAGTCTCACCAAATTCATTACCTTTTTTGTGTTCTAATCTTTTTGTTAAATCTTTATCTCCACTCACAAGGTCAGCTATCTTATTTTTTAATGTCTTTAGTGGATTAAATATCTCTGTCATAAAAAAGATACTTGCCATAATAGCAAAGAGCAATCCTACAACAACTAAAGAGATAACAAGTGTTATGTTTGTTCCAGTGATATTTGCATCAGTTGCATCAAGTGATATCACCAAGTCCATAGCACCCAAAACATAACCAACTTCTGCATTGTAGTGACAGGCCATACATCTATCTTCAGCAACCATTGGTTTAATCATACGAATGGTATGGTGTCCGTTCTCATTTTTTTCAATAATTTTGGTAGTTTTATTACTCAAAACATCTGCTACTAAAGCATCTGTAGTATATTTCTCTTCTGGAGCATAAGTTTCTATAACTGCATGTGATTTTGAGATTTCTAAACTCTCTATTCCCTCTATCTTTTTGGCATTATGAAAGGCATCGGCTACAACAGCAGGATCACCTAGCATCATACTTCCTGTCATCGTTTGAAAGATGGACTCACTGAGCATTTTTAAAGAAGTTTTCGTTGATGAGTTTGAGAGTTCATGAAGGGTTGAAGATAAGAAGTAAGTTATACTGATAAGTCCAACTATACTAAGAGATAAAATAGATGCTATAACTTTTGATTTTACAGATGAGAACATAAATATCCTTACTTTAATGAGTAATTTTGTTTTTATTATATCCAAAAAGTAATTGTATTTTTTAAGTTTAAGTACTTAAAAGCAGTGCAGTTATATCTATAGTTCCACATCATCCCAAAATTCATTAAAACTAAGATTTGTTTGAGAGTTATTTTTCTCTTCAATCTTTTGTGCCTCTTCCATAAAGTAAAACTTCAAGGCCTCATTAATTATTTGATTTTTATCTTTATTTAACAAAGCCTCAAACACTTCAAGGTTTTGAAGGTTTTCCTCATCTAAGAAAACCTCCATCTTTATTTACCTCTTACTGTGTAAACTGGCATACTTTGGTCTTGCATGTACATATTGCTATATGGTCCTGCAGGAAGTGTACCAATTAGTCTAGCATTTGCCTGATGTGCATAGTCCACATAGTCAGCTGCTGCAGTGTTTACTGCTGTTGCAATTGTATTTACTATAAGTCCAGCAAGTCCACCTCCAGAGTTTCCACCACTAAGATCTACTACAACAGTTCCAGAATGAGCCCAGAGAACTTCTGATGTTTTCGTTGAAACTATTTTTGCACTTATACTTACAGTTAATTTTGAAGCTACAACCATATAAGAGACATCCCACTTCTTGATTCTCGTTAAAAGTACTGCATCTGCACCGAAGTACTCAGCAAACTTATTCATTGGAAGGTTATACAAAAGCTCTGTATCATAAACTCCCTCTTGTTTCATGATGTCACTTACCATCTCTGTAGGAAAAGTATAGTAACCCATCAAAGCAAAAGGCATCTCTGCTGTTGTCATATAGTAGTCTTTTGCCTCAGCATCCGTACTCTCATTCATCGGAGGAAGTATAAGTAAAGAACGTGGTTGCTCATCATACATCTTTGGATAGGCTTCACCCTTAGTCACAACTTTTGGAGCAGTTGCACAACCACTCAAAATAAAGCCAAGAACAACTACAGTAATGTATATAATTGAGTACTTACTTCTCATTCTCTCCCTCCATTGCATCGATTTTTTGTATCATTCTATCCATAAAGTGTGCTGCTTCGGGATAGATAGTTTTCTCTTTTATAAAATTCTCTTTTGCCTTGTCATTTTGACCACCTTTAAGATAAATATATCCTAAATTTGCATACATCCCAGGTGGGACTCTTCCTGAACTGCTATCATCTGCCTCTTCTATACAGTACTCAAGTGCTTGTTGGTATTCAAGAGCAGACTCTGCAGTTGCTTCTTTTTTCACACCATAATAGCTCTCGCTATAATCTCCATAGTTGTATAAAGGTTTAGGTCCTGATGAACATCCACTTATCAAAAACATTAAAGTCGTACTAAGGCCAAGAGCCGCTACTTTATATCTCTTCACTACTGAACCTCTATCTCTTTAGCAACACCATCACCAAGGTAAATCTCTCTTTTAATGATAAGCTGCCCATCACGTGAAACTTCTACTAAATGTTTTCCTGGTTTAACGCCATATTGATTATCTTGTCCAGCTTCTACACTAAACTCTGTACCCTTATCTACGGATACCATCACATCTGAAGTATTTCCAGTAAAGTACAGGTAAGACTTCTGTGCCTCACTTTTTACACCCTCTTTAGAACCACATCCACTCATAAGTAAGACTAAGGCTGTTGCTATTGTTAATAAAATTTTCATTATTTATCTCCTACTTGCATATATAGATTTGTAAAATCCTTATCTTTGATACATCCTGCGAGTGTACCACTTTTTATCTCAGCCAAAGAGACTTCACTCTGTGGAGTATCTCCCATAGTTGCTATGATATCTATGCTTGCTACTTTTTTTCCTGGAAGTGTTATCATCATGTTAGTCTGAGGATTTTTCACCTGCTTACCTTTTTTGTAGACATCAAAACTATCGCCTACTTTAATATTTTGGCTCTTTCCACCAGAAGTGATAAGGTTTCCATCTTCATATCCTAAGATATATCCACGCCATGGCTTATCTGTCATATTTTCTATGATATTTGATGTAAGGTCTGAGATAGCTGCACTTATGGCCTTATCGTTAAGTTGAGAGTTATATCCAGCTTTACCACCAACACCCATCACAGTTCCATCTTCTGTAAACGCCGTACCTTTTCCCTCTTCAGAGTAGATAATTTGACCAGTGCTTACATCAACGATGCGAATATGTACACGTGCGAATGCTTCTTGCTTTTTCACACGGCTAAAGAGACCAACATCACTTACCTCTTTACGCCCAAACTCTGTAATAGAACCGAGTATGACATAATCAGCTGCGTTTGAAAGGCTCGCTGAATTTCCTATCTTTAACTCATCTTCTATCTTAGACAAATCAGCACGCTCAAGCATGATAAATCTACCAGACTCAAAAAGTTTAGATGATAAAATATCCATCGCTTGCTTACCAATCTTGTCATTGTTTTTATCTATGAAAAAACTCTGTCCATACTTTGTTTCATTTGTAAAACGCCCGATTGCAACCTTGCGTTTAAGTCCATTTGGTTGTTCTGCCTTTACTGCTAAGCTTTTGCTTACAACTGGTTCAGCACTTTTTGGTGTTTCATGTGTCTTGGTTTGTTGCATAGTAGCACAACCGCCAACTAGCATAGAGACACCTACTGCCATAGATATACTTTTAAGTATCATCATCAACTCCTCTTATTAATTTGCACTATTGTATCCAAACTAATTAGAAAATATTTTTAATAATTTGTAAAAATAAACAAATTTTGATAAAATTAGTTAAATAACTCAAAGGAAGTGTAATGCTTAAATCCCTCAGTGTATCTTTTCTAATAATCTTTATTTTAAGTGGATGCTTTAACACACAAGCACCAAAATGCTCTGATGATGCCGTGCAGGAAACACTAAAAGATGTATATTTAAAAGTTTTAACAAATCTACAAAACTCACAAAATCCATTTTTAGCAGGCTTTACACAAGGTCTACCCAAAAGTATTGATACTCTCTCTTCAATCAGAGCAGTTTCTTATGATGAAGCTGTAAAGATTAGAAGCTGTAAAGCAGATGTTTCCTTTGACAACAATCAAACTGCAACTCTTGAGTATACAGTGCAACTCAATGAAGAAAATAATGATGAATTTTATGTTGAACTTGATACAGATTTTCTTGAAGGACTAATGCAAGAAAGCATTATGCAGGGGATTTTTAACAAGTAGTACAAAAGAAGTAGATACACTACTTCTTTATTAAATCACTATAGTCGTATCTTAGTGTATCGAGATAAATTTTATTTCCTAAAGTTATGATTCTTCTATCTACTTTCGCTTTTTTCTCAAATCGTGCAATTATCTTTTGTGCTTTTTTATCTGAAACCTTGAGTCCCTTTACATATTTTTTCAAAGTAACTATATTTGCATCTGATGGTTTGAGGACTTTTTCTTCTTTGGGAGTATTTACTTGCTTTACTTCTTTTTCTACAACAGCTTCAACTTCAACATCTACAGTTTCACCCTCTTGAAGTTCAGGAGCATTGAGCATAAACTGTGAAGCTAAGGTAGCAAGTACACTTTTAAGTTGTTCATCTTTTTCTCTATAGATAGCTTCTATCTTTTGGCGCTCTTCAACTAGCATCAACTCTTTTTGATCTCGAAGCGTTCGCGTTTCACCCTCTAAAACTTCAACGCGAGATTGTAGTTTGGCGTTTTGCTCTTCTAAGAACTTATAGTATCTATCATCACCACTTCTTGCTTTTGAAGGGCTTGCTCTTCGCACTGTTTTTTTAGGAGTTGCAGGAGTTTGATTTGTGTCTATGATAACAAACTTTACGCCATCTTCTATGATGACTTCAAGTGAGCCACGTCTTATACGGTTATGAATCGCCTCTTTTGAGACGCCAAAATGCTCAGCAGCATCATTTACACTCATCTTCATGACTCTCTCCTTACCTCATATTTTCAAAAACTAAAGGTGCATCCCACTCACCCTCTCTGACCATAGCCATAACTTTTTGTAAGTCATCAAGTTTGGCACCTTTTACACGAATACTATCACCCTCAATTTGAGCGTTTACCTTGAGTTTTAGTTTTTTAATCTCTGCTGTAATTTTTTTTGCTTCTTTTGACTCTATGTAGTCAACAACTTTATAAGTAGTTTTTCTATTTCCACCACTTGAGTCTTCAACTTTAAGCTCTTCTATAACCTTAGAAGAGAGTCCTTGTTTTAAAAATTTTGCAATGACCACATCTTTGAGTGCATCGAGTTTGTTATCTGATGATGCTATGAGTGTAAGTGTTTTTGCTTTTTCATTAAATGTAACTTCATATGTAGTCCCTTTAAAGTCATAACGGTTCGCAACTTCTCTATCTACGAGATTTATCGCGTTTTTAAAGTTTTGCATATCTATCTTTGCTGTTATATCAAATGAGTGTTCTTTTGCCATTGTTTTTTATCCTTATATTTGTGAGTTATAGGTTAGTTATAAAACTGTGTGTTAGTATTATAACATTTTTAAAAAACGGGGCTTCCATCATTTGAACCAAAACCACCAAAGTTTCCAAAACTTGGATCCATAAAACCAAACTGTGCAGATTTTGCACGAAGCTTTTCTATGTCAGCCTTAGAAGAAATCTCTTGAGGACAAACAACACTGCACTCGTTGCACAGAGTACAATCCCAAACGCCACTACTCTGAACAGTCTCTATCTTATCTGCCGCGTCACCCTCGCGTTTATCACTCACATACTTCCAAACACGAGTAAGTGCGAAAGGTCCTAAGAACTCCTCGTTGACCGAGTAGACTGGACAAGCTGAGTAACATGCACTACATAAAATACAATCACTCTGCACTTCGTTACGTTTTTCATCTTCAGGTGAGAGCAGAGTATTAGTTGGCTGAGACTTTAGCCATGCCTTTGCCTTTGCATTAAACGCATAGGCCTTGTCCATATCTACTACCAAGTCACGTAGAACTGTCGCATTTTTGAGTGGCTCTACCACGTCTCCATCACAGACTTTATAACTACAAGCGAGAATCTCTTTTCCATTCACACGCATAGAACAAGAGCCACAAACGCTACTACGACATCCGCTTGCAAACGTGAGTGTTTTGTCCTCTTGCATTTTTATGCTCTCAAGAACTTGAAGCAGTGTCGCGTCTTTTAAAGTGTACTCATACTCTACTAACTCTTTCTCTCTTTGTATGCTTATTTTCATTTTTTGCTCCTGCTATATACTAAACTATATAGTGAGCACCAACACTCACTTCTCTTTTTATGGCACCAGCGACTACGACTTCACAAATTTGAAGCATGTTTTTAAACTCCAAAAACTCTACTAGGTTTGTGTTATAAGTCTGTGAGTTATCACTCACTCCCATAGAGTCAAGCTTGGCGTTTATCTCGGCTACTCTTTTTTGCGCCTCAAGGAGCTCCTCTTTTGTTCTAACTATACCGACATTTTTGTAAAACAAATCACCCACTTCATCTCTAATAGCATAAAAATCAACTGCATGATTTTCACTACTCTCAAAGCTAAACGCCACTGCGTTCTGCTCTTTAGAAGCATCACTGACTTGGTGTTTAAGTGCTTCTTTTGCTGCTTCTTTTCCTGCAACTCTACCAAAAACAACTATCTCTAAAAGCGAGTTTCCACCAAGTCTGTTTGCCCCATGGACTTTGTGGTTTGCACACTCGCCACAAGCATATAGACCACTGATGTTTGTTTGTGAGTTTTTATCTACTTCAACACCACCCATAGTGTAGTGTGCCACTGGACGGATGGGGATGAGCTCATGCACTGGGTCAACATTTTCATAAAGTTTTGCAAGTTTTCTCTCTTGTGGAAGTCCCTCATCAATAAGCTCTTCACCTAAATGTCTTATGTCTAAGAAAATTTCCTCGCCTTTTACTATCTCTGCGTTTAAAGCACGACTCACTTCATCACGAGGTGCTAACTCGTTTGTAAAACGCTCACCCTTAGAGTTGAGTATGTATCCACCTTCCCCACGAGCAGACTCGCTTATAAGTATGCTAGAGCTTTTTAGTCCTGTTGGGTGAAACTGAACAAACTCCATGTCTAGAAGTTTCGCACCTGCTCTTAGTGCTACTGCAATTCCATCACCCGTTGAAGACGTAGAGTTTGTAGAGTTTTTCCCGTATATACGACTATAACCTCCGGTTGCGAGTACCACACAAGAAGCTTCATAACTCTCGATATTTCCACTTCGTATGTTCAAAGTTTTTGCACCACAAAGATGACCACTCTCATCTTTGAGAAGCTCTAAAAGAAACTTTTCACTGAGTATCTCAATACCTAAGGCATTACATCTGTCATAAAGTGTATGGAGGATTTTGAGACCTGTATAATCTTGTGCGTAACAAGCTCTCTTCGCAGATGCTCCACCAAGTGCTCTTTGTGCGATTTTTGACTCTTCAGTTCGAGAAAAACACACACCAATGCTATCAAGCCACTCTATAGCCTTTGGTGCTTCGCTACACATAAATCGAACTGCTTCTTCATCTGCCAAACCGTGAGCTGATTTAAGTGTGTTAGCTATGTGAGCTTCAACACTATCTTCGCCAACATTTCCAAGTGCCGCGTTCATACCGCCTTGTGCCATACATGTCTGACTTCGTGTTGGGTACTCTTTTGTGAGAACTCTTACACTTGCACCCTCTTCTTTTGCAGCGATTGCCGCCATCAAACCAGCGCCACCTGCTCCAATTATTAGAACATCTGTTTTCATTGTTTTGTCTCCAAACTACTTCAAAATTGTTAGTTTCATTTCTCGCAGATTATACCATAAGCGCTAAGAAGTAGTACCGTGCAATTCGCAGGCTACCCGCTATAACGACAAACCAAACAAACTTCAACCTAACAAGTCCAGCCACGACTGTTAGTGGATCACCAAAAAGCGGAAGCCAAGAGAGCAAAAGAGCAAAGTAGCCATACTTATGTCCAAAGAGATAAGCGTTTTTTCCTATTTTGGAGGAGAAGAGTTTTGTGTGCATTTTTTCATATAAGAAAAAACCTAAATAGTAGTTGAGAATAATCCCAAGTATGTTGCCACTTGAGGCAAAAAGCATGGCGTTTAAAAGTGGCATATCGTTTGAGACAGCTACAAGAAATGCAGCTTCAGAAGAAAAAGGAAGAAGAGTAGCCGCGCTAAACGCGGCTAAAAAGAGAGCAAGTTCCTCCATCACAGGAGTTTAAAAACTACTTTGAATATTGTGAACAACTGAGGCTATAAGCTTTTCTCTCGCCTCAAATGAAGTCCATGCAATGTGAGGAGTAACATAGAGTCTCTCGCTGTTTTTGACACTTAAGAGTGGGTGGTTTTCTCTCATCGGCTCTTTTGTTAACACATCCAAACCAAAAGAGAGATTTTTCTCATCTATAATGCGAGCAACCGCGTCTTCGTCGATGATTCCCCCGCGTCCTAGGTTTAAAATAGTCGCTCCCTCTTTACAAGTTAACAACTGTTCATATCCTAAAAGGTTCTGCGTTTTCTCATTTAATGGTGCATGAATAGAGATAATGTCACAAGACTTGAGCATCTCCTCAAGTGTAACACTTGCATACTCTTCTTTGCGTTTTACTCCGCTTGTAGAGTAGTAAGAGACCTCTGCACCAAATGCACGAGCGATGTTTGCAACTCCGCGACCAATCTCTCCAAGACCGATGATTCCCCACTTTTTATCTTTTACTTCAAAAAAAGTCTTTGACACATCTGTAAAAATAGGACTTCTAGAGTAAGTCCCATCTTTTACCACTTCATCATAGTAACGGGAGTGCCCAAGAAGATAAAAGAGCATCGAAAAAGTGTGTTGGATTACAGAGTCGGTTGAGTAGCCTGCAACGTTTTTCACTTCAATATTTAACTCCTTTGCCGCTTCTAAATCAACGTTGTTCATCCCAGTTGCAGCGATGCAGATTAGCTTGAGCTCATGAGCGTTTAACATATGCTCTTTAGTTATAACAACCTTGTTTGTTACTATAACCGTCGCGTTTGTTATGCGTTCTTGCGTTTGTTCTACCGACGTAGTCTCATAAACTTCAACGCTTCCCAGCTGACTAAACGCAGATAGGTCCGACTCTCCAAAAGTGAGAGTATCTAAAAGTGCTATAGTCATTAAGCATCACTCACTTTTTTGATGATTTGGCGAGCTTTCTCTAGTGCTTTGTCTACCTTGTCATATACAAGTGCCACGGCAAGACGACGCCCTTTGTGAGCTTCTGGCTTTCCAAAAACTCTTACATAAGAGTTCTCACTAAAAAGAGAGTCATCTACATCCACAACTGGAGCTACATTATGCACCTCTGACTTAAACGCCGCAGAAGCACCATCACCATAAAATGTAAACCCAAGAGGAAGACCAAGCACAGCACGAAGATGCAGAGCAAACTCACTTTGGCTCTGTGTGATGAGCGTTACCATTCCTGTGTCGTGTGGGCGAGGAGAGACTTCTGAGAAGTAAACCTCATCACCTTTTACAAAAAGTTCCACACCAAAGATACACTGTCCGCCAAGGCCATCAGTAATTTTTTGTGCCATATCTTGTGCTTTTTGTTTTGCTACTGCACTCATCTGCATTGGTTGCCATGAAAAGACATAATCGCCATCGCGTTGCTCATGTCCGATAGGCTCACAAAAAACCGTCTCTTTACCATTACGAGCAGTAAGCATTGTAATCTCATAATCAAAATCAACAAACGCCTCAACGATAAGTTCACTTGCATCTCCACGAGCCTCTTTTGCCATCTCCCATGAAGCAGGAATATCTGCTTCACTTCTTGCTACAGATTGACCATGACCTGATGAAGACATAACTGGTTTGATAACGCAAGGAAAACCAAGTTCACGAGCCGCATTAAGCATCCCTTCTTCGGTAGTTACGAACTTGTAAGGACCAGTTTTGAGTCCTAACTCCTCAGCTGCAAAAACGCGAATGTTTTTTCTGTTCATAGTTTTGTTTACAGCTTCTGCATTTGGAATGATGTTAAACCCCTCAGCCTCTGCTTCAAAAAGAGCTGCGATGCTTATAGCCTCAACTTCTGGCAAGATATAATCAGGTTTTTCTCTTCTTATGATTTCTAAAATCGCTTCTTTATCTTGCATATTTATAACATAAGAACGGTGTGCAACTTGGTGTGCAGGAGCATTTGCATACTTGTCAACCGCTATAGTCTCTAAGCCTAAACGCTGAGCTTCTATAACAACTTCTTTTCCAAGTTCACCAGAACCTAGTAACATGATTTTTTTTGAGTTTGATTTGAGTGGAGCGGAGAATTGCATCTATAATTCCTTCATTTTATTATGAAAGAATTATAGCTAATTAGGATTAAATTAGTTTTTTAGACCTATAAGCGTTTGAAGTAACTGATCCGATGTTGTAATCGTTTTACCGTTAGCTTGGAAACCACGTTGAACGATAATAAGCTGAGTAAGTGCACGTGAAAGGTCAACATTTGACGCTTCAAGTGCTGAGCTTTGTATAAAACCGCGCCCAGATGTGGCAGCTGTACCGATGATAGGGTCTCCTGAATTGGCTGTTTGTATATAAATATTTCCACCCTCAGTTGAGAGGCCTTCGTTGTTTGTAAATTTAGACATTGCAATTTGTGCAAGACCAAAAGAACGACCATTTGAGAATGAACCAATTAGAGTACCAGATTGGTCAATTCTAATTCCAACTAAATCCCCACCAGTATATCCATCTTGAGAGATACCAGAAGTTGATGATTCACTATCGAAACTCGTCATTCCATCAAAGGCATTTGCTGTACCAAAAGATAAGTTTACTTGTTGGTCTGGAGATGAACCATTGTTACCACTAAAAGAAATATTTGGTGGATTATATGTCGCTAAAGAACCATCATTGTTAAAACGAATAGAACCTGTTTTCTCATATGTAGGGGCTACAGTATCAATTGTCGCAGGCTCAGGAACTGATACCGTAATGTCCCAAGTACTACCCGTTGTAGTATCAAGTGCAGTTTTTCTAAACTCCATTCTAAGCGTATGTTTTGAACCTAGTGAATCAAAAATATCTATAGAGCTTGAGTGAGTAGCAGCATTAAAACTTTGAGAAAATGCTTTTCCTGTCGTTCCAGCTGCTAAGGTTGAATTTAATGCTTCCATATTTCTTGTAAAAGTAGTGTTCTCTGTAGTACCAGTTGCTGAATACCCAGTAATTTTAAGATTTAAATCAGTACTTGCTGCATCAGCATTAGAGACTTCAAATTTACCTTGATCATTCACTGAAATTTCTATTCCTGTTGCACCTACCTCAGAGTTTGCTTGATCTTCTAAAGCTTGGCGTAAATCTGCCATAGTTTTAAACTGTTTGTCAGCCCCTGGTCCAATAGTAGGACTTGCTGAATTGTATGTATATTTATATGCTGTAGTGCTTGTTTCTCCGCCAGCAAAACCAGTATTTCCAGTTGCACTCGCTACATCAATATTGTGTGATGCTGTTGAACTACCATTCTCATTTGTTAAAATGATTTCGTCTGATGTACCTATTGTTGCTACTATTCCTGTTTCAGAAGTTTTTGCATTGATTGCTGCTGCTTGTACAGATGCATTTTGAGTTGCAGTATTTGCTGCTAACAATGTAAAGTTTACTGTTGTTGTTGAACCATCATCAAGGTTAAAAACTATAGTTTCAGCAGAGTCAAGAGCAGGAGTCAGTACAGGAGTACCAGTGACTTGTGAACTCACAAATGAGGCCCAAACACCTTGTCCGTTTTGTAGCGAGAAAGCCTCTCCTACTTCATTGAACATAACACCAAGATTTCCCGAAGCTATAGGATTACCATTTGAATCAAGTGCTGGAGTTGTACCAGTACTTCCTGATGGCACTTCATAAGCAGGAGAATAACTCTCTATAAGTGGACCAGAATTTAAATTTGCTTTTAGTACTACTTCTTCTGTTGCATTTGCAGGTGTTGTAAGTCCAGGAGAAATATTAATGTTTGTAATTGGAGCTGTCGAGTCTACAAGACCTGTTGTCTCATCTCTTAACCATCCTTGTGTTACAAAACCGTTATTGTCAACAAAGTTTCCACCTGCATCAAATTTAAAATCTCCTGCACGTGTGTATTTATAAGTATTTCCACCATCTGGAGAGACGATAAAGAAACCGTCACCCTGAATAGCAACATCGGTGTTCTTATCTGAATTTTGTACTGAACCTTGAGAGAAGATACGAGTCATGGAGCTAATAGTTGAACCAAGACCAACCTGAACAGCATTTTTACCACCAAGCTCACCTTGAGGAGCTGTTGCAATAGCCTTAGTTTGTGCTAAAAGGTCTGAGAAGTTTGCACGAGAATATTTAAAACCCGTTGTGTTTACATTTGCAATATTGTTTGATTCTACGTCCATCGCAACTTGGTGCGACTGAAGTCCGGATACACCGGCGAATAATGATTTTAACATCTTATATCCTTTATTTACTTTCGATAAAGAAAGTATTAGTGAAGAATATAGAGCATTTAGTGTACCAACTTTCTAGTAGTTGTTACGCATCCATGTTGAGGGCTTTTTGCATCATCTCATCAGCCGTAGTAATTGATTTTGAGTTTGCATCGTATGTTCGTTGAAGAATAATGAGATCTGTAAGTCCTGTACTAATTTGAACATTTGAAGACTCTAATTTAAAGTTGACAACTTCTGTTCCATTAATATTTTCACCATCCTCATTCACATAAAAGAGTGGTTCACCACTGTTTGAACTTTCTGAAAAACGAGTTCCGCTCACTCTATCTAGCCCTTGTTCGTTTCCAAAATGATACACCGCTATTTTACCAACACTACTCTGCATTCCATTTGTAAATGTTGCAATGACTTCCGCATTTTGGTTTATAGAGTAACCAGCCAAATCGCCACCCTGAACTCCATTTGAAATACTCGAACCTGAAGCTATTGGTGTATCAATGGAGACGATGCCATCGTATCCACTTCCCAAATCTATACTCACTGCAGTTCCATTATTGTCTATAGTTGTTAAAGTGCTTGATGTTAAAGCACCAGTATCATCAAATGTAACTTCACCAGTTTCTGTACTGTAGACTGTTTCTCCATCAGGGGTTTGAACTGTAGCGGTTACACTCCATTGACTCCCAGGAGGAACTTGCACATCATTTTTTGTAAAAAGCAATCTTAGATTATTTTTACTTCCTTCAGTGTCGATAACACTAGCACCAACAGTGATACTTTCATAGCCTTCTTTCCCAGTTCCAACATTTGCTATGAACCTTGCTTGGGTCGTTGCCTCATTAGGATATGTTAATGTTTTTGGAAAGCGCAGTGACTCTTGTCCTGTTACAGCGCCAAGTTTTACTTCATCTAGTATTGCTGTAAGCACACCATCTTCGCCGATATTATCGCCCATTGTTCCAAGTACATAGTAGCTATCAGATGTTACAAGGTCATTGTTTTCATCAAAAGTGAAAGAGCCATCACGTGTATATTGTGGTTCTCCACCACTTTGAACTCCAAACCAACCATCACCCATTATTGCAATGTCTGTACTTCTGTCTGAAAGTGCTAAAGAACCCTGGTCTCTTAACATTGATGAAGCTTGTACCTGTACACCAATACCAACAGATTGGTTTAAGCCCGAAGTTGTGTTGATTGCATCTTCAAATAAAGATGAGAATTCAGTTGTATAACCACGGAACCCTGTTGTATTTATATTTGCTAGGTTGTTTGATATTATATCAATACCTGTAGAACTATTTCTAAGCCCAGATATACCTGTATAAAAAGCTTGAGTCATCATGATGAAATCCTTTAGCTACTTTTTAATAAATCTCTTGAAGACTATCCATATCCACATAACTAGAACCAACTTTAACATATGTAGTTCCACCATCAAACTTCACAGACTCTATAGGATAAGTACCCATTCTTGTAGTTTTATCTTCACCTGCTGCATTTTTATAACTAGCAGTAACATAGTAAACTGCACTCTCTGCTTGAGAGCCACTACTAAGTGTTCCATCCCAGTCAAACTGATATACACCTGCATCGTTCTCTTCCAGAGGCATCGTCCCTACAATATTTCCATTAACATCTAAAATCTCTACATTTCCGCTTGCTACAGAATCAGGAAAATAAACTTCAAAACTTGTAGTACTTCCTTCATCATGTCCAATAGCATTACTTCCTAAATCTGCTGTTTTACCAATAGCAGAAATCAATGAGAACTGTTGAGAACTACCAAGCGCTGCAGTTAAATTTTCAAGGGCAGTGTTTGTATTTGAACTTGATTCAAGAGCTGCTAGCTGTGATGTTTGTGTCAAGATTTTGTCTGAATCCATTGGCTCAGTAGGGTCCTGATATTGTAACTGAACTAAAAGCAGAGTCATAAAGTCATCTTTACCTAAAGCATTTTTATTTTCTACCGCAGTAGAAGTAACTGTTTCTGCATTTGTCGCTGCATTTAAGCCTGTTGATGTAATTGCCATTGTCTTATCTCCCTTAATTTATTAATCCGTTAGAGGAACTCGTCCCTCTAACCTCGCTTACGCCGCTTCTGTGTTAAAACACGATGCAGAAAAAAACTAAATTTTTTTCTGTTTGACGACTAAAGAGAAGCTTTTGCTTCTGATGTTTATTAACTAGGCGTAGTTTGGAACTACGATTTCTAAAGAGCTTAATATCTCTTCATTTGCCTCTTCTTTCTCAAAGTAGTTGTATTCTTCATTCGCTTGTGCATTTTGATGATGGTTGCTTTGCTGTTGTTGTCCAGCTGAACCATCTTGGCTTTGAGAGTTATTACTAAAGTTCAATGAAGCATTTTGTATTCCATTATTTGTAAGTTGTGCTCTTAAGTCATTTGCATTCAATGCCAGTGTATTGATCGCTGTATTGTTGGAACTTAAAGATATGTGTAAGTTTTTACCGCGTTGAACAACTGTCAGGTCAACTTCTCCAAGTTTCTGTGGGTTTAACTGTACTTTCACTCTTGTAAAAGGAGATTTATAATCCTCTATAGCAGTTTTTACATCTTGGGAGAGATACTTTACCATCTGCTTAGCTTCATTTATTTTTACATCAAAACTATCTGACTTTAAAACATTTAGCCCATCAAATTTAGCTTGAGCTGTCCCTTCATCTTTACTCCCATGTAAAAGTGATTCTAATCCTTTTGTTGTTGATGGTTCTGTTTGAGAGACTATGACTCTTGCTGTTGCCACAGAAAAGTCAGCAGTCATACCACTTTCGCTTTTTGAAGACTTGTCTGTACGGAGTAAAAGTTTGAGAGTATCTTCTGCTTTTTCTTTTGGTTTTCTTAACTCTATGGCTGTGCTTTTGGCGTTTACCATCTCTTGTGTACTTATTTCACTCTTTGTTTGTGCTTTAAACAAAGGGGTCTCTTTTACTACAGTTTCTTTCTCTTGAGGTATTTGAGTTTGAGCACTTTGAACTGTTTTTACATTATCTCTATTGTCTCTGTTATCTTTATTTTTTGTTAACACTACACCATCTGTCAGTTTGTTCTCTGATGTTTTTGTATTTTTTGAGTTCTCTTTTGGAGTATCATTGACTGGTATTTCACTCTCTTTTAGCTTACTTGCTTCTTCTTTTAAAGTAGTAGCAGTTTGTGTAGTCTCAGTTTTTGTTGCAAGTTTTGTGCTTGAACGAAGCTCTTCAAGTGTTATCTTAGATACATCTATACCAAGTTTTTCAGCAACTTGAGCGAGACCTTTAAGGGTTTTAGGAAGCGATTCTATATCTGATTTATTGAAGGCTTCATTTGAAGTGATTTTATCTTTGAGGTATTTTTTAGCATCCGCAATAAGTGTTTTTAACTCAGTCGGAGATATTTTTTCAGTGATTTGAGGGTTAAATGCTAGTTCACTTTTCTCTTTTACTAATGTTTTCTCAAGCGACTCCTCTTTACCTTTTAGAAGGGAAAGAAGGCTCTCTTGTTTCTCTGTTTTTTCTAACTTTTGAGAATCTGAACCTACTCTCTTGAGGTCTGTTTTATCGTCAGACAATGCAAGTACTAAAGTTGCATTTTTAGTCGTTTTTTCATCTTTTTGTGAAGAAACCCCACGTAAAAGCTCTGAAAAAGAAAGACCATTTTTTGAAGTTTGGGTATCACTTTGAGGAGCGATACTTAAAGGCGAGGATGATGCTTGCGTTTTACTCTGAACTACTACCATCTTGTGCTCCTTTTTTCCTAAATTATCTAAGGGTTTTAATAATTACAGCATATAGTGTTCCATACGACTTAAACATATTTTATAAATGCCGATATGAAGCTTATGAAATATATAATTTTTTTACTTCTTATCACTCTGCTTTTTATACAAAACAGTCTAGCTGATACAGAAAATACTTTTGAGAAAAAAGCTTCTAAAGAGAATAATGAAGCTATGAAAAATGAGAAAATTAAATGCAGATGGGTGTGTGATAAAAAACTCTATAAAGAGCAAAAGATTTCAGAAGCTGTCTCTTTTTATAAAAAATCTAAAGATTACACTTTTACCAAAGAGAGTTTTTAATACTTAACGAGAAAAGAGTGCCTCATTTCTTACAAAATCAACTCTTTCACGAAAGTTTTTTCTTTTTTTACTTATCTTCTCTATCTCTCTTAAACGCGGTAAAAGCCCCTTTGAATTAGCAACTTGAATCGAGAGTCCTGGCCTGGCGTTTAGCTCTAAAACCATAGCACCCTTGTTTTTATCTAGAACTATATCTACTCCTAGATAACCAAGATTTGACATCTCATAGCAGCTAGAAGCTAGTAAAAGAAGCTCTTCCCAGTTTTCTATTACAATTGCATCGAGTGTATGTTTCGTATCAGGATGAGTGAGAATTTTTTCACCTTGCATTACAGCATGAATAGCCTTCCCTGTTTTTATGTCTATGCCGACTCCTACTGCTCCTTGATGGAGATTTGCTTTTCCATCAGACTCTTTTGTAGAAAGACGTAGCATCGCCATAACTGGATAGCCTTGAAACACTATAATACGAATATCAGGTACACCTTGATACGAGTACTCATCAAACAGAGAATCTGCTTCAATCAATGTCTCAACGATGGCAACATCTTGATCTCCTGAAAGTGAGTGAAGTCCTGCTAAAATATTTGTTACATGCCTCGTTATATCTTCAAGCTTTATAACAGCACCACTTGCCTTAACAAAGTTATCTCCCTCTTTCGCTCTAATAACTAAAATACCCTTTCCACCTGAACCACAAGCTGGCTTGATGGCAAAAGAAGATATATTTTGAAGTTTCTCTTTGAGTTTGTATACATCATGCTGATAACGCACAACAAACAAAAGTTCGGGAGTATTTATACCATGCTCTTGTGCTAAAAGTTTTGTCTGTAACTTGTTATCTACCAAGGGATAGAGTTTTCTGTCGTTGTAACGACTAATAAACTCAATATTACGACTATTCATCCCTAGTATTCCACTTTTTTTGAGGGAAAAAGGAGTAATAAAACCTCGCATTAGATACTCTTAAATTCTCTAAAACGACGAAGCTCTAAAAGTCTATATCCCGTATAGCGCCCCATAAGAATCATAAGAGCAATGACAATAAGATGCAACTCTGGGAAATTAAAAAAGAGATGCGCTACATAACCATTGACCATTGCAAGATATGCAAGTGCAGCTACAAAAAGACTTCCGCTTCCTTGTATAAGTACCTCTTGTGGCCCCTCTTCCTCCCAAAGAATGGACATTCTCTCTATCGTCCATGCAAGAATAATTATAGGGAAAAAAGCTACACTCATTCCTGTATTAAAGCCTAATTCGTAGCCAATTAAAGTCATAAACGCCACCATAAAAATAACTATTACTATAATAGTCGCTATGCGGGCAACTAAAAGTAAATTCAAAGAGGAGAGATAACTTCTTAAAATAAGCCCAATACCAACAAGTACTACAAAGTTCAACATTCCTAAGAAGAGTGATGTTTGTAAAAATGCCATGGCTATAAGTACAGGCATAAAAGTACCTGATGTTTTTACACCTATGATTAGACGCATAAAAACGGTTATAAGAGCACCTATTGGTAAAAGCAAGAGCAGTTTAAAAAGACTCTGCTCTTCAATAGGGAGACGGTGAACACTAAAAAGACTAAAACCACTATCATCAACATGGGTTTTTGCAAGTTCTAAAGCCGGCATATTTTGCTTAATCATTGAAAAGTGAACAGTTGCATTTGTCCCACCTGTAATCTCTATAAGCGATTTTCCACCCCTTGTCCACAAAAAGAAGTTTTTATTTTCTTCTTGAAGTCTATTATTTGGATCAAAAAGTATCCACTCATTTTTACTAAGTACTTCTATCACAGGAGTTAAAGACTGCTTTCTTCTTCCATCCTCAAGCTCTAGTGCAAGTGAAACTTTATGCACAATTCCAGAGTCATCTAAAAGCTTGTTAAGCACATCAATATAGTTACGTTTTGCTAAGAGTATAGAGCCCTCTTTGCTTGTATGTTTTGCACTCAGTATTTTTATAAGTTCTCGTGTAAAACTGATATCATCACTTGATTTTGCATAAGCAAGGGCAAGTATCTCTTTTGCAGCAATAGATTCAGCTTCATTCCACAAGATATCATCTTTAACCTCTAAGTGAGGCTTAGCTTCTTCTAAAGAAGCTTGGTCTGAAAAGTCTTGAACAATTTGTGCCTTATAGTAAAGTGTCTGTTTTCCTTTAGCTTGACGAACACTCCACTCTCCGCGTTTCAGTCCATCCTTTTGCATCATACTAAATCCATATCCAGCAGAAACACTCTGCTCAAAATAGAGTTTATAGTCAACAGTATCACTAGGGAGGGAGAGACTTACATTTACTGGAGTGTTTTCTTGTGCCTGAAAATCAACCCTAGCTTCAAGCATCCAAACATCTTTTTTTTCACTTGCTAAAAAAGGTATATGTGTCTGCTCATACCTCATAAAGGCTATAAAAATGCCTAGTATCATCATAGAAAATGTCAGTATGTATAAACTTTTATTTGATATCATTTTTTAAATTTATCCTCTTTTTTTAAAACAAGAGGAACCATATATTTCTCACTAACATCAACTATTATCAAGTCTTGCAAGACATTTCGTCCAATCAAAATAGGATATGTCATATGATTTCTACTTGTAAGAGTAAACTCGCTCAAGCTTTTTTTATCGCCAATAGTAATTTCAAGCATTACTATAACCCTTCTCTCATAGCCTTCTTCTTGTGAAGACTGTAAGATTTTAACCCCTCGAACCACTTTTCTCTCAACAAGGTAAGGCTTATTTGTTTTCTCATCTAAAAGGGAAAATCTAACCCATTTTTTACCATCGCGTTCAAACCTTACTATATTGTCAGCATGGATTGAAGATGTCTCTGCTCCTGTATCTATACGAGCATTCATCACAAGATTTGATGGATATATATGAACCTTCTCTACACTTCCAACTATGAGTTTTTTACCATCACTATTTACAACTTTATTGACTATTTTTGGTCTTGGTTTTCTCTTAGCTTTCACTCTGTTTTGTTCTTTTATGAGAGTAGTTAGTTCACTGTTTAAAGCTTGTATACTCGCGTTTTGTTCCATACGAGACTCTTCAAAAAAAGAGTGAATTTTTTCATCTTGTTCTTGTAGTTTTAGCTCTAAGTCTTTACTAATGTTGTGGGAAATTTTTTCTTCTAGTTTTGCTAGCTTTGCATCAACTGCATCAAGTTTTTGTGTATCAACTAAGGTATACGAACATCCACTCAATAAAAGGCTTAGCACGAACATGTATAAAAGGTTTTTAACGCTCATTTTGCACCATTTTTTAGATAAATTTTTTGATATTATACACTTAGCACGATTTACTCATCAGATTTGCCTCATTGAGACAATCTAATAATTTCTCACAAATAGACTTAGTTTACTTAGTAGTTTTTAGCAAACCTATCTAAACAGTGTAGATCTTTTTTAAGAAAAACACTCACACTATCTTGAAGATTTCCAAAAATTTCTTCTGGCGTTTCACCATCAGCGGGATAAGAGAGTAAAAATGATTTTAAAAACTGTGCAAAAAAATCATCAAACATCTTTTTCACTATTTCTGCCCCATATTTATCTGTGTAGGGAAGAACAAAAAAGTACTCATTTTCATGATTGACTATAGCGTCTGAATTGCGTAGTATTTGAGATAAAGAGTCATTAACAACTTCAGGGGCGATTCCCTCAAAGTCACAGTATAAAAGAGTAAAACTCTCAGCACGATTTTCATCTAACCTATCTGAAATACCAATGCTTAGTTCCATAAGTTGTTTAAAATTATCAAATGAAAAATGTATACCTGCCATCGTTCTACCTTTTTTTTAAAGTTCAAGTTAATGCAAAGTATAGCTAAAAGCCTATCAAATTCTAAAAAATTCTCTCTTTTTCTCAACTTTCATATGTAACTAGTTCACCTTGTTTGAGCTTAGCAATCTTTCCACGAAACTTTCTTATGTAAAAAGCTTTCTCTTCAAATGTGATATTTTGAGATATATTTATCTTTTTGAGTTCTCTCTCATAATATCTTGTCAAAAAAGTAATAAGCTCCGCATTTAAGGCATTTTCATCTGCTAAAACCTGTACTGATTCATCTACACTTATGGCCATTAACTCTGGTACGTCCACATCTCCTGCTAACGCCAAAGCAAATTCACGTGAGTGAAATTGTAAAATCGAAGGATCAAGTACATCTAAAATCTGTTCTATTAAGTAGGGTTTTTCAAGAACCGTTTTAATAAGTGAGAGTTCCCACATATCTCTATGTGTGTTTTTCTGCACTACTGCGGCGTTTGTGTTAGCGTTAGTCTTGTTTGTAAGTTTTACAAGAGAGGGTGAGACACCAAGTCCACCCAAACGCGAGGCGAGATAAGTCTTGTACTCCTCTTGTAAAATCGGAGAGAGTGTCTTAAGATAAGCAATTCCCTCTTGCATACAAGACTCTTTCTCTTTTGGATTGCTCAGGTCAAAGAGAGAGAGTATCTCATCGAGAACAAACTCTATAAAAACTTTTGGTTTGCGAAACATATTTGCAAGCTCTTCTACTCGTCCCTCTTTTACCATATCTGCAGGGTCAAGGCCACCCTCAAAGACTACAACGCCACCGTTAAACCCACCAGCACTCAGAAGTTTACTCGCCTTAAGTGCAGCCGCTCGTCCCGCCTTGTCTCCATCATAAGCCATTACAACTCTAGGATTTCCTTTTCTTAGAAGCGGTAAGTGTTCTGCTGTGAGTGCCGTTCCTAGTGTTGCTACAGCATTATCAAAGCCTGCTTGATGGAGCATGATAACATCCAAATAACCCTCAGTGATAATAATCTCACCCTTTTTGTGTAGAGACTGTTTTGCTAAGTTATAAGCATACAGCAAACGCGACTTGTTAAAATAAGCTGTCTCAGGAGAGTTTACATACTTAGCATTGTGCCCTGTGATGGTACGTCCACCAAAACCAACGATAGAACCATTTGCAGAAAAGATTGGAAAAGTAATACGCTCAATAAAACGCGCATAGGTCTGACGAGTATCAGGATTGTAACCTGCAACTCCCATATCTATGGCCTCTTTTATAGCAAACTGTTGATTTTGGATATATCGAAGTGTGCTTTGTGAGTCAGGGGCATAACCAATGCCAAACTTCTCAACACTACTCTCATAAATCCCACGATCTTTGATATATGCACTTGCAGTGGCGTTTTGAGTCAAAAGTGTTTGGTACCACTCATTGAGCTTGTCCATAACTTGTGAGCGAGGTTTGTTGTTTTTGTTATCTGTATATGTGAGTGTAAAGTTATAGTTTTCGGCAAGTTTTTCTAAGGCTTCAGGGTAGTTGAGTTTTTCATACTCCATAACAAACTTCACACTGTCTCCACCAGCTCCACATCCAAAACAGTGATATATCTGCTTTTGTGGGCTCACTACAAATGAGGGGGATTTTTCATCATGAAAAGGACAAGGGGCTTTAAAATTTCCCCCTGCTTTTTTAAGCTCTACATAGCTACCAACAACATCAACAATATCAAGTCGAGCTTTTAAGGCTTCTATGGAGTCTTGTGTAATCATAAAATGGATTATACTACAAGTGGATTAAAGCAGAGTTATTTGTTATAATTCCGAGCAAATTTTCAAAGGTAAAATATTGCAACTTAAAGAAAAAAAACTTATCATCTTTGACCTTGACGGTACACTTATAGATAGCGGTGCTGACTTAGCACTTGCACTAAACGCCATGCTCCTAGCACTTAAACGCGAGACTTTTAGCGAAGAGACTATTCACACATGGGTGGGAAACGGTGCGCAGACCTTAGTTAGACGAGCTTTAAGTGGTGGCGTTTTGATTGATGAGAGAGTTGATGATGAACTTTTTGACAAAGCACTTGAGATATTTTTAGACTCTTACAAAGAAAATGTTTGTGTTAAAACAAAAGCCTATGAGGGTGTAAACGCCACCTTACAAACACTCTATAAACGCGGACATACACTAGCTATCATCACTAACAAACCTTATGAGTTTGTAAGACCCATCCTTGAAAAACTCAATCTTGAGAGTTACTTTTCACTTATTTTAGGAGGGGATTCGCTTGATGAGAAAAAACCCTCTCCAAAACCTCTACTCTATGCCTGCTCAAAACTTGGTATTTCTACCCAAAATGCTGTGATGGTTGGAGACTCTAAAAATGATATCTTAGCGGCGAAATCGGCTGGAATGGCAAGTATAGGTGTAAATTATGGCTACAACTACGGTGAAGACATTGCAACTTTTGAACCTGAAATTGTGCTTGAGAATTTTGCAAAAATAGCTGAAATATAAAGAGTAAAAAGATGATAAAAAATGCAAAAGTAGCCATAGTGGGAGGAGGAATAGCTGGAGCTTCAGCCGCCTTATATCTTGGAGGACTTGGAGTTGATGTAACACTTTTTGAAAAAGAGTCCTCGCTTGTCTCAGGCCCGCCTATGTGTCATCTTCATGCTGGAGGAAACCTCTACCGCGAGATAGATAATGCTCAGTGTGTAGCACTTCTTAAACAGTCTATAGAGCTACTGCGTTTTTATCCTCATGGGGTTGACTTTCGTCCTACAGTTTTAGCGACACCAAAAGATGACCCTCAAACGCCACTAGAGTTTCTCTCTAGACTTGAGCTTTTAAAACAAGAGTATACAAAACTCATACAAAAAGATGCAAAAAATGAAGTTCTTGGAGAGCCACAAAACTACTATAAACTCTACTCAAAAGAGGATTTACTCAAACTACAAAAACGCCAAAATGTACTCAAACCCCAAGAGCTTGATGAGTGGATGATAATCGTCTCAAAAAACATAGACTTAGAAAAACTACAGTTTCCTCTCATTTTAGTCCAAGAGTATGGTTTAAATATGTTTAGAATCTCTGCAAGTGCTACACTCTCACTCCAAAAACTCTCAAATGCGAAGGTATACACTCAAACACAGGTAAAAGATGTCATCTGCAATGAAGACTCTTTTTCTCTAAGCTATCTAAACGCCGAGGGTGAAAAAACAGAGGAGTTTGACTATCTTATAAACGCCGCAGGGTTTAGAACAGGAGAGATAGACGATATGCTCTCACTCAAACGCCCACGTCTTACTGAGTTTAAAGCCTCTTATGTTGTAGAGTGGAAAAAAGATAGCGCTCTTTGGCCGGAGATAATTTTTCATGGACAACGCGGTACTCCAAAAGGAATGGCACAGTTCACACCTTATCCTCAAGGACATTTTCAGCTTCACGGTATGACAGAAGACATAACACTTTTTGAAAATGGCCTTGCACAGAGTTGTGAGGAGAGTTCGCATCCAAAACTTGATGAGATTTTTTTACAAAAGATAAACAGAGGTTGGCATAGCTCCATCATAGAAGAGCGAACACAGCTTGCAATTGAGCATCTTGCAAAGTATATGCCCATCTTTAAAGATGCTAAAATCGCTTCAAAACCTCTCTATGGAGCACAACAGATTCCAGGTTATGACAAAACACTTAGAGCTTCAGAAGTCTCTTTTGAGTGTGATAGATATGCAAGATGTGAGATAGTCAAGGCCTCTTCTATTCTTACAATGACGGATGCAATTACAAAAGAGCTTATAAAACTTAAGATTTTGAGTAAGGAACTACAAGGAAACAGGGAGTTCTTTGGCTTCACAGAGTTAGATTCCAAACAAATAACTAAACTCGCTCGTCAGATATGTAAAGAGAGAGAATACCCAGAAGCTATGGCCGAGTTAAACTGCTCATTTAAGTAGAGAAGTTATTTGCCATTTCATTATGGAACCTTTATTGCTATTTAAACTTCATACTATTGTTGTATATTTTAACTTTAAAAAGAGATTGTGTCAGACGAATACTCTTTTAAATTAAGTAATACGCTACAATAACCCTTAAAAAAAGGTCTTTCATATATGTTTAGTCTTGTAAATATTATCCAATCAATCCTAGGTAAACTAAAACAGAACAAAGGTTTATGGTTCACCCTCTTAACAGTTGCCTCTGTTATGGGTGTTTTAATCTCTATCACACTGATGAACATGATGACAAGTGATGTTGCTAAAAAGACATACCTAGAAGTGCATCGTGTAGATATTACCCAACTTAACAATGTTCTAGACACTCGTTATGACTCTCTAACTTCCATTGGAGGAGTAATAGCTATAAATCCTGATATCATCGCAAATATCAAAACAAAGTCAGATCAATCTGTAAATGACCTTTTAGAAATTGCTAAACATACAATCAATGATAGAGTAAACCTTGATCCAATTGCGATAAGTTACTATGCAAAGGATTACACATCTACAAATGCACAAAATACAACTTATGCAGACTTAGTGATAAATACAAGTACATCTGTAACAGGTATCGTTGTAAACTCTAACGGTGTAAGAATTATAGCTATCACTCCAATCACTGATGCAAACTCAACTATAGGTGCTATAGAAGTTTCACAATCGATTGCTGCGGTTAAAAATTCTTTTGAAAGACTTGGTAAAGAGTTTGCATTCATTCTCGACAAATCACAACTTGTTTTTATGGACCTTGAAACAAAACAAGGCATGACACAAGATATAAATGATCAGTACAAAATTTTCTTTCACAACTACAATCCTCAATTTTATACAAACATACGAAAAGTAAACCTTGCTGAACTTCAAAGAGAAAAGTACTCTGTGAACGATAGCTACTATACGACATATCGTCCAACGGTGGATATAGATGGAAAAGAGATTGGTCTTTTTCTCGTTGGAGAAGAAGCAGGAAGTGCTAATTCTTTTGTAAATATCACGAAGAACCTTATCAGTTCTGTAACTACAGTTGCTCTAGGGCTAGTTATATCACTCATACTATTTATGTTCTAAAGGGGTCTTATGAAACGCTTAAAGATAATGAAAGCCTATGCAGTTTTATGGCTCTTCATTTACTTCTTAGTTTACACAAACGCCGAAGCAATGGCAACATTCTTCTTTGCAACACTTACTTTTAATCTTGCAGTTTTAACAGTTCTTGTCATTGGTATCATTGTCATTATGCGTTCAAGTATCAACCTTGTAATGCTTGCAGGTACTTTTGGAATTTTAGCCTATAAAAAAGACAACCTTGGTTTTTATCTTCAAGGTATAGAGAAGATTATGCCGGCAAATATTGCTCACATGTTTCACTCTCGTGCTGAAAAGGGTGTTTTGCTTTTCACTTCTGAGGAGTCGCGTTCTGTTATTGAGTGGATTGATGAGAAGTTTTCACATCAAAACCGCTACATAAACTACTTCATTGGTACTGCACTAATGATAGGACTTCTTGGAACTTTTACGGGTCTTCTAATTTCTATAGACCAGATGGGAAAAATTATTCTCTCTCTTACTGGAGATGTAGATTTAGGTGCTATTATGGCTAGTTTTTCTGGTCCTCTTAGTGGTATGGCAGTTGGTTTTGGTTCATCTCTTTTTGGTGTTGTTTCAGCGATTATTCTAGGACTTATGGGATATATTTTAAACAAAAATCAAGAGTCTCTTATTGAAGGGGTTGAGGATTGGCTTAAAGGTCGTATCATTGATTCTGCCGGAGGGGCAGTTACTGCTCCTGTTGGAACAACTACTGCAGAAGCTCTTCCTGAACATAGAAACACATTTTTAGATGTTTTCATTGACAATATATCTTCACTTACAAAAGAGATGGCAAAGATATCTGTTACAAATGACAGACTCCACAGTATCACTATCGCTTCAGTACAACAAGCAAGAGATGAAAATGAAGCTAACTATGATCTTTTTGAGGCTATGAGCAAATCACTTGTAAGCATAGACTCAAATGCTAAAGAGCATTCAGAGCGCATACAAGAGAGACTTAGCGGTATAGAAACTGTTATAGTAAGTGGTCAAAAAATTGCTATAGAAGAGCTCAAAGAAAATATACACAAACTCTCTACAAGTATAGTGGACACACTCAATAACAGCTCAGAAAAAATGACTGAACAGAGTATGCAAATAGCGCAAATACTTAATACACTTGATGCTAAACTAAAAACACAACTTGAAATACTCTCTAACATGCACACAACACAGCTTGAAGCAAATGTAAAAGTAGATGAAAGTAAGGAGAGACTCCAAGAGTTACGTTCAGAACTTCAAGAACTGGCACTTATCATGAGTAAAAGCGAGCAATCAGAGACACAAAACCTAGAAAACATTTTAGAGTCTCTCTCTGGTCTTACAACAAAACTTCAAGATGAAATGTCACTCCTAGAGTCTTTAGAAAAACTCCACAAACTACAAATAAACGATGTAAGAAAACAGACAAAAGTTATAGAATCACTTGAAACTAATGCAACACAGGCAAATGCACTTTCACAAAAGACTCAGACAAGTACTGTAGAAATAACACAAAAACTAGAAGCTTTAGAAACTTTACTAACAACACAAACACTTAAGCAAGATAAAGGTTTAGAAACGCAAGATGAGTCCAAAGAGCTTCTTAAAAAACATAGAGAAATCTTAGAACTTATAGTAGGGAAAAACGAAGAGAACATTAGTGAGCTAAAACGCATAGCTTCTTTACAAACTTCTTCAAATGGTGAGATTAGAGCTACACTTGAAGAACAAAACGGAGGAAAACCTCGTGGCTTTTTCTCTAAAATGTTTAAGTAGGCGAAGATAGATGGCAAGAAGATGTCCTGAAGACTTCAACCCTTGGCCTCCATTTGTTGATATTTTCGCATCCGTTATTTTGGTTATGCTGCTTTTTCTACTCATCACTATTGTAAATATCGGTTACTATGCCCAGTTTAAATTTAAAACTTCATACACTGCAAGTGTAACAACTAAAGAACCTATAGTTTCAGAAGAAACCACAAAGGTTACAACTGTACAACCTGAGTGTGTACCTGCACCAAAATCACCAGAAGATATACCTGATGAAAAAGCAATCTCTTTTCATAAAATAATTACACCAGCTTTTGAAAATGCAGACAGTTCACTTTTTAGTGGTGGTAAATCAACTGGTAGTGCCGTTAGTTATGCTGCTAACAAAAAACCTAAAGAGTTCACAAATCAAAAAGCTATAAAAAAAGAGTTAAGTTTAACCTTGGAGTTTCAAGATAAAGAGATCTTTTTAAACTCTGCTATTACACGTAAGATTAAGCTATTTATTGCTGATATTAACAGACGCTCAAAACGTGCAGAATTTACACTCTATGTAAGCGATCCAAAAAATATTATAAGTTCTACACTCTCTAAACAGATTTCACTTGGTCGTATTTTGAATGTTAAAAGTACAATCAAACATACTAACATTAAACTCGCAAATATTAAACTTAATCTACAAGAGGAATACCCATCCAATAATCCTAATGGAGATATTATCATAAAGGCATACATCCCATGATCAAACTTCTTTTATCTACCCTTCTTCTTTCAAGTGCTATTTATGCTTTAGAAACTAACTCTACAAAGATAGTTGACCTCTCAGAAGACCCTCTATTTCATGCATTAAGAGAAGATGGCCTCTCTTTACACGATTCACTTAACCGTGCTATAGAGAACTCACCAAAGATGAACGCAGCAAAAGAGCTTGTGATTCAAGATAAGATGAAAGTTGATGAAGCCTTTGCTGGACATCTTCCAACTGTAAATATCTCTGGTGATGCAGGATATGAGGTTAGAGATATTCAAGCAGACTCTCTAGAAAGCCCTGGTGCCATAACTACACATCAAAGCTATAATAAAACAGACCTCTACTTAACCATAACAGAAAACCTATGGAATGGCGGAATGATAGAAGATACCGTAGATTCTAAAGAGGCTTCACTTCAAGCATCTCTTTATGACTTTAGAGATAAACTTGAGAGTTTAGTGGTAGAGACTGCAACTGCTTATTTTGATGTAGTATATGGTGAAATTGCTCTAAAAATATCTAGAAAAAATATGCTTAGCTATGAGAAGATTTTAAAGATTGTAGACATTAAAGAACGTAATGGTGCAGCTACAAAAGGTGATGTAAACTTTATACGTGCAAATGTTGACAATGCAAAAACTGAACTCGTACAAAAAGAAAAAGCACTTAGCGATGCAATTGCGAAGTACACTTATCTTCTCCAAACACAAGATAATCAAGATCTTCCTTACGAGGTAGAAACCCCACTTTATATGACAGACCTCAATACTTCTTTAACTGATGCAGATACTTACAATGCAAAACTGCTACGTCAAAAATCTTATATTGATTCAACTCGTTATGCATTTTTAGCATCACAAGGTAACTTTCAACCAAAGGTAGACTTTAGTATTAATGGTGAGAGTAGAAATGATTTTGGTGATGAAGAGGGAGACGGGGCGTTTGGTAAACGCGATAAACTAAATGCTCTTGTAACATTTAGCTACAATCTTTATAAAGGGGGCAAAGACGAAGCAACAGCTGTCAGACTTCTCTCAGCCATGAAACAACAGAAGTATTTACACCAAGATATACAACGAAATCTTGTATTTGATATAAAAGTTCTGAATCAGTCTGTCTCTTCACTTAGTCAATCACTCTCCCTTACTGAAAAAGAGGTTCTAGCAGCTCGCAAAGTGGTTACAAGTTACTGGATCTCTTTCCAACATGGGACACAAGATCTCCAAGCCTTACAGCTTGCACAAAGAAACTTAAATAGTGCAGAACAAAGTTATGCCCAGTACAAAAAAGACCTGATACTTAATAACTTTGAACTTATGCAAAAAACAGGTGTGCTTTTGAAATTTTTGGAAGTTAACTTTAAAAATGATCCAGAGTACTTTAAAGAAGATACACAAATCTTCAATAAGTACTATGACTTAAGCTACTAAAAAAGGTAGTTTATACCTAAGTAAAACTCTTCTGTTGTAAGTGGAAAGACAGCACTTGTAGAGCCATCAGTAAACTCTTGTAAGTCACCATATCTGGCTCTATAGCCAGCTTCTATACTTAATCCTATAGAAGTCTCACTCATAAGTCCTACTTGGTATCCATACTCCATATAGTTTTGTTTAGAACCTCCACTCACTCCAGATGGAAGTAAAGATGTGTCATAATCAGAAATGGTACTAGAGTTATATCCAACTCCAAAACCAAAGACACCTCTTATATCCCAAGTTTTATTTTCACTCTTATAAAACAGAGGAATATAGTCCGCGTTTAACTCATAAACCTTACCTTTGATTGTAAACTTATCGCGTTTTTCATCCGTGTAATCAAAAGTCGAATACCTTGCATAGATTCTCGCAAAATATGCCTGATACCCTGCCTTAAAAGAGACTCTATTATCAGAAATGTTATTTGTGTAAGGATTATATGCATATGCTGTAGAATCACTATTATCATACTTCAATTCTGAATCTACTTGAGAAATATCAAGTCCTACAAAAAACCCGCTTTGACCTATCTCCGCGTTTGCTAATGTTGCTAGAAGTAATGAACTCGCTAGTGCTATTTTTTTTCTCATTTAGTGCTCCCTTAGTGCATTTTTCTTTATATCTTTTAGAGGTTTGAGTAGATACTCCATAACCGTCTTCTTTCCTGTCAAAATGTTAATGTCTGCGCTCATACCAGGCAAAACCAGCTCTGTTTCAGAAAAAGATGCCTTTGCCGTTTGTATTTTAACTTCATAATAACTCACACCTTTTTCATCAGTAAAACTATCTGGAGAGATAGCAATAAGCGTACCCTCTAACGAGCCATAACGCGAGAAATCAAATGCCGAGATACTTACACTTGCCTTTTGTCCTACCCAAACGCGAGCACGGTCTGAAGTCTTAATTCGACCTATAATCATAAGTGAATCACCTATAGGTGTTATCTCAACAACAGGATCACCTGGTTTTACTATACCTCCAAGCGTGTTGAAGTAGATTTTTTTGATGGTTCCATTGACTGGAGAAGTGATAGTTTTTCTTATCTCTCTATCACTATTTGCCTCACTGCGTTTAAGGAGTTTTGAGATATCTATACGAACCTCTTGAAGCTCTTTAAGTTGCGAAGCATGCTCTTTTGATTTGAAATTTTCATACTTCTTTCGAGCTTCATCAAGCTCCTCTCTCACGACTGGGATACTAAGCTCTAAAGACTTACTCTCTGTGATGAAACTCTGTTTTTTTGCAAGTTCTGTAAGGTACATCTGTCTTGAAGATGCCCCCTGCTTTACTAGGCTCTCTTGTATACTTACATTTTCTTTTGCAATTGTTAGTTCCGTCTCAAGATTGGCAAGTTTGTTTGTCATCTCTTTTATTTGATACTCTTTTTTGTTTACTGTCTCTTCTAAAATTGAGAGTTCTTCATTAAAAGAGCGCCTATTGACCTCAAATATACTCAATTCATTTTTAATTATATGAGGAATTTTCTTTGTATATTTTTTCTCATATTTAAGAGTCTCTTTCTCTGCTATCTCCGCTTGAAGTCTCGACTCTTGTGCATAAAGAGCATAAAGTTCTATGTCTTCTTCCTCTTTATCTGAAAGAAAAAATGCTTGAGAGAGTTTAAAAAGTGACTCATCTTCAGTTACTACATCGCCCTCTTTTACAAAAATCTCTTCAACTATACCACCCTCAAGGTGCTGAATGACCTTTGTTTTTCCAGAAGGGACAACATTTCCATCTCCATGAACAGACTCGTCTACCTCAGTAAAACTTGCCCATATAATGAAGACAGCAGTAAAAAGCATGATAGGCCACGAGACGACTCTATGGTTCCACTTCGTTTCAAAATCTACAATACTATTCACTTTTGCCACCTTGAAGTTTTGCAAGAATTGCATCTCTTGGACCATCTGCTACAATCTTGCCATCATTGACTACTATGACTCTATCTACAAGTTTAAGTGCTGAAAATCTATGCGTAATGAGTAGCAGTGTTTTATCTTCCACTAGTGGTGCGATTCGATTTATAACACTGTTTTCAAGTCCTATATCTAAGCCTGTTGTAGGCTCATCCAAAATCAAAATACGTGGATTGTTCACAAGTGCGCGTGCAAGAGCTACGAGATGTTTTTGTCCCGTTGAGAGATTGTCGCCATTTTCTCCAACTTCGAGACTATCACCAACTCCAGCTTTTTTTATAAGCTCTTCAAGACCCGTTAGCGCTATGAGTTTTGCTATCTCATCTTTAGATATAGAACGCGAAAGTGCTATGTTTTCTGCTAGTGTTCCTGCAAACATAAAAGGATCTTGTGGCATAACCCCAATGCTTTGACGCACTTCTATAGGGTGCAGAGTATTTGTTGGAACTCCATCAAGATAGAGAGTTCCATGCGTTGGTGTATCAAGCATAGAGACAAGGCGACCAATGGTGCTTTTTCCTGCTCCCGTTTGCCCAATGATACCGACTTTTTCTCCCGCGTTTATCTTGAGGTTTGCTTTTTCCAAAGATGGATATTTGCTCCCCTGATAAAAGTAAGTCACATCGCTAAACTCTATGTTACCTTTGAGCTTGCCTAGTCCTACTTGAGTATTTTCATCTACTTCGCGAGGAAGATGCCAAAACTCATTTATAGACTCAAGAGAGTCTTTCATCTTTTTGTAGTTGAGAAGTACGCTTGAGACACTCACTATAGGCACCATAGCGCGCGAAGAGAGAATAGTAATGGCGATAAGCCCACCAATACTCAGAGATTGCGTTTGTATCTCATAAACACCAACACTCACAACAAGCAGTGTGACCATCTGAATGATAGTGTACGAAGAGTTTGAGGTTACATGATGCAACATCTGTATCTTCTCTCCAAGCTTTTCATAAAACGCCACAACTCTACTCCATGTGAAAAGTCTGTGAGTGTGCCCATTTACAAGCTTGATAGCATCGCGTCCTGAGATAGTCTCTACGAGATAACCATGTTTTGACTGTGCCTTTTTAAACTGCTCATGAGCGAGTGAAGCAACAGGTATCTGCATAAGGAGATTAAACCCGACCATAACAATTCCCGCTACAAAAGGAATGATGGCAATAGTTGGAGAGATAAGATAGATAACATAAACCGCTATAAAGAAAAAAGGCAGGTCTAAAATCTGCACAAGTGAACGCGAGGTAAAAAACTCTTTGACTTGAGAAAGCTCTTTAAAAAGGTTCGCTTTTGTTCCTGAGAGGAGTTTGTCGTACTGCGTTTTCACACCAAGCATTCTCTCCAAAAGTATCTCTTCTAGGTGTATACCTATCTTTTTTCCAGTCTTTTCTAAGATGTAAACGCGAACGGTTTTTAAAATCACCTCAAACAAAAAGATGATGAGAATTCCACCTGCAAGAACATATAAAGTATCGACTGCAAAGTTTGGGATGATACGGTTATAAACATTCATAGTAAAAAGTGGAAGAGCAAGTGCGAAAATATTTATAAAGATACTTAAAAAACCAACCTCTACATAGGCTCTCCACGAAGCTTTGATAGGCTCAAAAAACCATGAGAGCTCTTTTGTGCGTGAGCTAACAACTGCATCTTGTTTGTTTCTAAAAAAGAAGATGGCGTTTGTGAAGTTTTTGAGTTTTTTCTTTTCTACTTCAAAACTCTCTTCCTTTTCTACATGCAAAAACTTTGCCTTATCGCGTGAGAGGCTCTCTAGGACTATAAGCTCATTTTTGTCGTTATATAAGATAACGGGAAGAATGAACTTATCAATCGTCTCAATACTCACTTCACCAGTTTGTGCATAGAGATTTGAGTTTTTTGCAACGCGAAGAAGAGCTTTGAGGTCAAACTCATCCTCTGTTGCACCTGAGATAGAGAGAATAGTATCACGAGCAATATTTCCAAAGTAAAACTTTAAAATAGAGTGAAGTGTATCTACGAGTAGTTTACCCTGTGGTTCAGACATCTAAAACCTTTACTTGAAATTCTTTTTCTATCTCTTGATAAACTTGCTTAAAGACTGAGTTAAAATCTCCTAAAGAGTACTGTCTTATGAGCTTTGCTGATGGATACCATGAGCTTTGAGTCTCATTTATACCCCAACGCCAATCTGGCACACGCTGTAAGAGTACCCATACTTTTTTACCCATAGCACCTGCAAGATGTGCCACAGAAGTGTCAGAAGTTATGACTAAATCAAGCGAGTTTATCATCTTTGCAGTTGTGTGAAAATTGTTTATAAGCTTACTGAGGTCTATTATATCATCTTGCATTTCATATTTTTTAATATCTTGCGCGTCTTCTCCTAGCTGTAAAGAGTAGAGTTGGAAGTTTTCATTTTTTGACAATACTCTAAAGTGTCTTAAATCAAAAACCTTGTTTTTGTAAGACTCGCCCGTGTTACTAGCACCCCAAACTATTCCGACTTTTATTTTGTCACTCTCAAGAGTATACTTCTCTTTCACATCAAAGTAAGGATAGTCCTCTGTTAGCTTAGTTAGTTTGTTATCTAAAACAAGTGGCAGAGACATAAATGCTATCTGAGAATCAAATGCCGGTACTTTTTGCCCTCTTGTATAAACTTTATCAACACATGCCATAGTCTCAAAAAGCTCACTTAAGCCCTCACGAAGATACAAAATTACCGTTGCCCCTCTTCGTTTTAACTCATAAAGATAACGAGCGACCATTAGAGTGTCACCGAAACCTTGCTCAGCGTGAACGAGCACTCTTTTTTTCTTTTTAAGTAGTTCGCCATTGTACCTTGGAGCATCAAAAATAGCCTTGTACATCTGCTTATGTCCAAGCATCTCATCTTTTTTGAAACGCCACTCATACTCACCCCAACCACGACTAAACTCTCCTGTTTGAAGAAGAACTGTTGCGAGGTCAAAGTGTGCATTTATATGCTTTGGTTCAAGTCTAAGAGCATGCTCATAAAAAGCTTTTGCCTTGTCAAAACGCCCAAGATTTTTATAGGCACTTCCACAGTTAGAGAAGTGATTTGCCGCTTTATCATCTAAAGAGATTGCAGTTTTATGAAAATAAACTGCTTCTTCATGATTACCAGTTTTATTTAGAGCGTTTCCTAGATTTGTATATGCACCTGCATAAGAAGGTTTTAGTCTTATGCACTCTTTATAAAGTTTGATTGCCTTATCATACTCTTTAAACTTCGCATGAAGTGCCCCAAGATTTGCATAAGCTTCTGCATATGTTGGTTCTAACTCTATAGCTTTTCTAAAGAGTAGTTCAGCATCTTTATATTGGTGTTTGTTGTAAGCTTCTATGGCTTTGTTGTTGTGGTCAGTTGCGCTCAAATTTTCTTTCATTATCTTTATGCAATAGTGTAATTTAAAATAGTTGTATCAGCAAAGGTATATGTATAGTCGCCAGCCGTCGTATTTCCAAGTGAGGAAACAGTACCTCCATCATTAAGTTCTATATTAGCTGCTTGAACCGATGTAATACTTAAATCAAGTGTACCACCAGCCGTACCTGTCGTCCAACTAGCTATATCTGTATCTGAAATTTCTAGTGCTTTTCCAGAAGTACCGTTTCCATCTCCACCGGTTAAGTTTATACTAGAGATATTTAAGTTTTCTATATGACTTGCATTGAGTCCTAATGACTCATTTCCAGCAGAAAGATCGATTGAACCTGCAACGGTTGTTATAGTATCATCATTAGCCCCACCATCAATATTTAAGTTAGCCAAGTTAGAAAAATCAACCGTAAAATTATCATCTCCTGCATCACCTGAAACACTATTAGTCGATGCTAAAGAAGCTGTTGTATTAGTAAATGTATCTGCACCTGCACCTAAAGAAATACTAACATTGTTTAAAGATGTATCACTTAAAACAAGTTTATCATTTCCACTAAAGAAATCTACCTCTTCAACATCTGAGACATTTGAAAAGTCAACACTTGTCAAGTCAGTCGCACTTGATGTTAATGTGATTTTATCAAATGTTCCTCCATTTGCATCTATTGTGAGAGCACTTGTCATATCATTTGCTGCAAGTTGAATGTCATCATCTCCACTCCCTGTAGTCACAGATGTAACACCACTCTCAACATCTACTGTAAGATTTGAACTTGAAGCTGAACCATCCATATTTACACCAAGGTTACTTAAAGTTGTAGGACCATCTGTTATCGAAACTGTTACAAGAGAGCTGATGCTATCTAAGTCTAAGTCTCCATCACCTGTTCCAGTGATATTGAGTGTTCCAGCACCAGTAATAGTTTTTCCATCTATCACTGCTCCATCAGCAGTAAGTATTTTTCCACTTGCTATATCTATATCTCCCGAGCCAATTGTAAGTATTGTGAGTGTTGTATTTTCTAGTAAATTTATATCATTAGTTATGTTACTAAGGTCAATAGTTGTAGAGGCATCACTTATGCTTACTTCACCATCACCATTTACACTTTGCCCTGAGATTTTAGCTGCTGTTGTTGTTAAAGTCATTGTATCTGCTACACTAAACTGATCAATATCACTAACAGATCCAGTTAATGTTGTATCTTCTGTATATGTCACACTTGTAGTTGCAGTAGTTGAACCTACTATATCAAGTGCTCCATTTGCTGTACTCACAGTAATGTTTTTATCTGCACTACTTGCATCTAGTTTTGTAGACAAACCTACTATAGCTAACACAGCAGTCAGACTTGCTACATTTATCTGTCCACCTGTAATATTTGCAGCATTGAGTGTTGTTGTTCCACTTGTGTTTTTAATTGTAAGTGTCTGGCCTGAGGCTATTGCCATTGTCACACCAGAAGCTTGAGAAGCATCTAAAGTTATAGAACCACTTGCAACAATTTTTTCAAAATTAATGATATTTGCACTGCTTAAATCTAAATCGCCACTTACGTTAAGTGTATCACCTGTCCCTGTGTTTGTACCACCGTCTATAAGACCTGTTGGAACTGAAGATATAAAAACCGTATCGTCACCTGCATTTGTTTTGATAGAGAGTTGATCATTTTCAACTGTTGCGACTGTTACACTGTCAGTAGCAGAGCCACCCTCGAGTGAATCTATCGTTGAAGATGTTAAATCAACGATGTTTGCATTGTCGCTTAGTTGCAGTACATCTATATTTGTGACATTAGCTCCTAAGTCTGTTGATAAGAGTGTTGCAGCATCACTAAAGACTAGTTTGTTTGTTCCGCCACCACCATCTATATCATCAGCATCACTAAAGTTTGCATCTGCATAAGTGATCACATCATCACCTGCACCACCTGTTACTGTGTTGATGTTAGAACCAGTTGTAAGTATCAGGTTTGAAGAAGCACTTGTCATCGAAGAACCATCGACATTTACAATGCTTCCCGCGTTTGTACTAAAGTCCATCGTGTTATCGCCATCTGCGAGTTTTAGTTTTTGGATGTTTGTTACATTTGTAAAGTCGCTTGAGTCTATAGTAGCTGTTGAGGCATTTGTATACTCGAGAGTATTTGTTCCTGTGCTTCCATCGAGTGTATCTGAAGATGTGAGTGAGTTTGTTGCTACTTTAATGACATCATCACCCCCACCTGCATTTACGACATCACTTCCTGCACCGATATCTATCGTATCAGCACCACTTCCACCTGTTATAGTGTCATTTTCACTAAAAGTCGTGATATTATTTGTACCATCAGCCACTGTGATGATATTTACCACCTCATTGTTTCCAACGATAGTTGAGTCCCCACCACCAGCTATAACATTTACCTCAACTTTTAAATCAGCAAAAGTTTGTGAAGTTAAGTTTACACTCTCTCCATCTCCAAGAGCAACTTGTATAAAATCACTAAGACCAGTAGAACCACTATAAGTTGTCACACTTGAGTTTTCAACAAAGTCTTTGTCTACGGTAGCTGTAAAGTTGCCACTTACATTAAGCTGTGTAACATTAGTCACATTTACACCAGCGATGGCACTCAAATCTACATCATTAGTTACAACTATGGTATTTGTCCCGCCACCGCCATTAATAACGTCATTTTGAGCAACTGAGCTATAAACAATGTTATCGTCAAACGCGGAGCCTGTCATTGTATCATCCGAATTAGATGCTAGGATGTTTATTGTCCCGCTAAAGCTTCCATTTGCAAGTCCACTCAAGTTTGTCGTACCACCAAGTGCATTCACATTGAGTATTCCAGTTCCATTAAGAGTTGTTAAATTTGCAATTTGGTTAGCGTCAAGTGTGAGAGTTTTTCCTGCTTCAATGATGAGACTATCTATATCACCTAAAATAGACGCACCCTCGCCAGACTTATTCACATCTTCTACTACATCTAATATAATGTTTCCACTTCCAGTGTTTACAAAGTTTGTAAAGTTATTTTCACTATCTGTTGTAGTTGTTTTGATGATGAGATCTGCGTTTGCATTATTGCCATCTATGCTTAGAGTATCTGAAACTTGAGAAGCATTAACCGTGAGTGTTGCACCAGAAGCTAAGTCGACATTATTAATCCCGCCAAGATCATCACTTCCTGAGCTTGAGATATCTAAACTTGAGTTAACGTTCATAGTAAGATTTCCCGCACCACTTACACTGACGTTTGCATAGTCATTTGATCCAACTGTACCTGCTGCAAAAAGAGTGTTACCCGCTCCACCAAAATCTATAGTTTTTCCATCTAAGTCGGTTGCACTTAAAGTAAGTGTTTTTCCACTTGCAACATCAATGCTGCTCACTATGTCATCATCTATTGCACCAACAAGACTTACCGTCTCATTTACTGTAATAGTCTCAAAGTTTATAATGCTAGAACTTGTAAAGTCACCACCCGTTATAATCAACTTATCAGCAGTTCCACTAGAACCATTTAAAAGAGCTAAGCCCTCATCAACTGTTACAGTATCATCACCAGCTGAACCTACTATGGAAACATTACCTGCAAATGTCACAGCACTTAAGTCTATGCTCGTGCCACCCGCGTTTAGATTTATAGTAGTATTTCCTGTGCTTCCTGTGAAGTTTGCATTTGCTAGAGTTGTTGTAGTTGCATTGTTAATTGTTAAAGTATTGTCATTGTTAAGGTTTATGGCACTTACAAAGTCTGTTGCGTCTAATGTTACGTTTCCATTTGTAGAAAGAATATTGAGAGTCTCTACATCTGTTATTTTTCCACTAAGATCAATAGTTCTATCAACATTGAGAGTCTCAATTGCAGAGATGTTAGTATACGAACCACCTGCATTTAAAGTAAGAACATCTGACGTACTAGAACCTCCTGTTACACTCACTATAGTTCCTGCTTGTGTGCCAAGAGTAAGGTTTGTAGCACTGTTTGAGAATGTTATTGCTTCAATATTTGTTATGTTTGTAAATGCTAAGTCTTCAACCGTACCACCATTTGTAAACACGAGAGTATCGACTCCTGTGCCACCTGTTATGGTATCTGCACTGCTTAGTGCTGTCGTGTCTACATTTAGAGTGTCACCACTATCTCCTAAAAGAAGATTCACACCATTTAAGTCTGCTGTGATGTTGTTTGATACACCATCGTTAAATGCTATAGTCTCTATACTTGTAAGATTTGCGCTTCCTAGATTTATTGTTCCACTGTTTGCTATGTTTATAGTGTTTGTACTTGCATTTCCAACTATTGCTATTGTATTTAAATCATCGGAGTTCATCGTAACATTTGATGCACCTGCTACATTGAAGTTAATTTCTTCTATGTTTGTGATAGTTGTTGCAGACAAATCAAGTCCACTCGCGTTTAGCTCTATTTTATCTGAACTACCGCCTCCACCATCAATACTTGCAACATTATGACTTAGATGAATAGTATCATTTCCATCTCCAGCATCAATAACATCGAGTCCCGCGTTTGTTAAGTTTATTGTGTCGGCACCTGAACCAGTTGTAATAACATTAGCTCCTGCACCATCATTTACAGTTACGTTTCCAGATGTAGTAGCGTTAAGGTTTGCATCATTTCCCAGAGTAACAGTTGCAGGACCCGCTCCATCTATATTTATTGTTTTATTCGCTGTCAGTGCTGAAGCATCAATATTTAAAGTTGCAGCCGTACCCGTTGTTATACTCAAAGCATCTACATCTAAAGTAGTAAGATTAAGTGTAACATCTGCTGTTGTTGCATCTATATCCATATCTACATCTGTAACAGTCGTTGTATTGTTTACTCCATCAGTAAAAACTACTTTTGATGTGGGACTTTCATTCGTAATTTTTGCAAGAGACATCGTGTTATCTGTCCCATTTCCAACTATACTTACATTGTTTCCTGCGACATCAATAGTTGCAAAGTCGTTAAATTGTTCCACTGTCATGACTAAATCACTGTCTGTGACTATATTTTCAAAATTAATTACCGTAGACGAGCTTAAATCAACAAGACCTGTAATATTTAGAGTGTCAACATCATTCCCACCATCAAGAGTGTCACTCGCCGCATCAATAAAAACAGTATCATTTCCAGCTCCAGTAAATACTGTATCTTCACCACCATTTGTAGTGATAATGTCTTTAAGAGCTCCACCTAAAATAGTCTCAAAAGGGTTTGCCATTCCATCAACATCAATAGTGTTCGCATTATCTGAAAGAGAGAGTACCTCAACAGCAGTTACATTTGCCAAATCTGCTGCACTTAATGTAGTGGCATCACTAAATGTAAGTGTATCTTTTCCTTCTCCTCCATCTAAGCTATCGAGACTATCAAAGTCTGCATCCGTATAGTTGAAGTTATCTGTACTTGATCCACCTTGAAGTAAAACGCCATCTTGATTTAAAGCAATGTCATTCGCAAGGTTGGCAAACTGTACTATTTCAGTTGCAACATTTGTGAGAGCAGCATCATCAAGGTTTGCTGTTGTTACAGCATCACTAAAGAGTAAGGTGTCTGTCCCACCTTCTCCATCAATACTTTCACTTGCAATATTAGTCGTAGTAGTAATGATAGTATCATCACCAGATCCACCTAAAAATGTATCTCCTCCATCGTTCCCAATAAGAGTATCATTACTTGTTCCACCTACAAGAGTAAAAGTTCCTGTTCCAGAAGTCAACTCTTGGTCAATACCTGCTTTTGCTCTTACTATGAAGGACTCTATACCTGTTGCATTAAGAGATGCACTATTGCTTGCATCAAAGTTTGTTTGTGCCCAAATATCTAAAGTATTTGTTTGTCCGTTTCCAACTATTGTATCTATGGTTGAAACCTGAGTATCATATAAGATAAGTGTCTGAGCGGAAGCACTATTATAAAGTAGTTCTTCGATATCCGTAAATGTTGCACCAAAAAATACAGTTGTATTGTCTACATGTATTTGATCTGTACCTGTTCCACCATCATAAACATTTCCAGTAGCATTTCCGATGGCATTTTGAAGGTTAAATGTATCATTTCCACCATTACCAAAAAGAGTGTTATTTTCATTTTGTGTAACTGTTATAACATCATCACCACTTGAACCAAGTATGTTTTCCATGTTTGTTATGGAGTCACTTGCGCCTAGTCCACCACCAGTTACCGATGTTTGTGTTGTCCCTTCTAGGCTTATGTTGAGTCCTGTACTAAAGGTACTGTAGTCAAGCGTATCACTTCCATCACCACCATCAATAATATTTCCACCATCAATATTTCCAACGATAGTGTCGTTTCCATCATTTCCTAAAAGAGTATCCGCACCTTCCAATCCAGAGAGTATGTCGCCACCACCGCCACCAGCTATGGTATCAACTCCGTCAGTACCCGTTAAGTTTAAATTTGTAGCGACACCTGACGTACCATCTAAATACAGAGATTCAAGACTAGTTCTTGTCATTGAAGAAGCGTTAAAAGTAGGAGAACTTTGAATCTCAATATTTAAAGTATTTATTCCTGATCCACCATCTATTGTTGTAAGACCAGCGTTAAATTGAGCATCGGTTATAGTGTTTGTTTGTGTTGCAGAGGTATTAAAACGCAGTACTTCTGTGTCTGTAATTGTTGCTGTTGAAAAATCGTAGTCATTTGAACCCGGAGTATAAATTGTATCAGCAGTTACATCACTTCCACCATCTATAACATCCCCTGAAACTTCAGATACATTTGCATTATATATGAAGACATCATCACCAACTCCACCGAGCATACTATCGGCATCAGCACCACCTTCTAAAGTGTCATCCCCAGTACCACCATCAATAAAATCATCTCCAGCATTTCCAAAAAGAGAATCTCCATCAGAACCACCATATATGGAATCATCACCATCACCACCACGAACTGTATCTACACCAGCTTCACCATACAAGGTATCTACTCCAGCATCCCCATCAATGGAATCATTTCCAGTACCACCGTAAACAGTATCGTTGCCTTGTGCTCCTCTAAGAGAATCCTGACCATCAAGTCCATAGATAATGTCGTTTCCTTCATATCCATAAATGCTGTTGTTATTATTATCCCCAGTCAGATTATCATTTGTAGAGCTACCATAGATTGTCTCAATTGAGTCAAGAACAAAGTAGTCTGTATCTCCATATGTATCTGTCCCTTCACCAAAACCTGAACCTTGGTCTGTTAAATCTATAGTAACACCAGCGGAGCCATTTGGACCATTTCTATAATCAACTCTATCCGAGCCACTTCCACCATCAAAAGTGTCATCACCTTGACTATCATATAAGACATCATTCCCATCTTCACCAAAGATAGTGTCTACTCCAGACCCACCTCGTATCTCATCATTTCCACTAACTGAACCATCATTCATTCCACCATACAAAACATTAGTCCCTGCATAGCCTTGTATGATGTCATTACCACCAGCACCATACAAAAAGTTGTCGCTAGCGTTTCCTATGATGGTATCTCTTATGTTTGTACCATATATACCTTCTATCTCAGAAATACTATGATTGTAAAGTCCACCCCCACTAATTGGCACCGAGTTTGATTTAAGGTCTACATTTACGCCATATCCACCTGGAACGAGAGTAGTGTTATCTGAAAAATCAATAAAATCGACTCCATCACCCCCGATGATGGTATCATTGCCAATAGTCGCTATAAAAGTATCATCTCCACCAAGACCATCTAAAACATTCGCCCCGTTGTCTCCAGTAATGATATCTTTAAGATTAGAACCTGTAATGTTCTCTATGCTAGTAAAAGTATCTGTATCTCCATAACCATCAGTTGCCGTAGAGTTATACAAGTCAACTGTAACACCAGCTAAATCATCTTTATAGGTAACAGTATCTGTCTGGTCACCACCATCAAAACTGTCATCACCTGCTCCACCATTAAGTGTATCGTTATTGTTTCCACCACTTAAATAATCAACTCCACCATTTCCTGTAAGTGTATCTGCGGAACCTTCTCCAAAAAATGTATTGTCTGAATCATTACCTATAAAAATATCTGTAAAGTTTGTACCGATGATGTGTTCTACATCGTAAACGCCTGCTCCATCATCTTTTATGGTATCGGATTTTGAGTCTACATTTTTTGTTACTTGGTTTGACGCTTTTGTTAAGTCTACTACTATTGAGTCGGTAGTCAAATCTTGATAAGAAAGAGTATCTACTCCTCCATCACCTTGAATAAAGTCTGTTCCCAAACCAGCAAAGATAATGTCATCTCCATCTTCTCCATAAGAGCTGTCATCTCCATCTCCACCCCTCAAGATATCCTTATCTGTACCACCATAAAGAGTGTCGTCACCCGCATTACCTTCTAGCTTATCTTCCCCTGCATCACCGTGCAAGGTGTCATTTCCTTCTCCACCTTGAAGTGTATCTAGTCCATCACCACCATAGAGAATATCGTCTTCCGTATCTCCAAAAATAGTGTCATCACCAGTTTCCCCATAAAGAGTGTCTTTATCGCCACCACCATAGAGACTGTCTCCATCAATACCACCATAAATGGTATCATCACCATCACCACCAATAACAGTGTCAATTCCATCTTCTCCATAAAGAAGGTTCTTTGCTTCACTTCCAGTAATAGTATCGTCTTGATCACTTCCTATAATGTTCTCAATGTTTCTAAGAGTATCTGTATAAGCACCTTCTGTCGCTGTTCCATCACCATCTGCACTCAGTGTTACATCAACACCTAATGCACTTGTACTCCCTTTATAGCTTACAACATCTATATCTGCACCACCATCAAGTAGGTCATCTCCATCACCACCAAAAAGAGTGTCATTTCCTGCTGAACCCTTAAGTGTATCGTTTCCATCTTCTCCGTAAAGAAAATCATTTCCTGTCGCTCCATCAAGTATATTACTTGAAGCATTACCTGTTAAGGTATCTACAAACTCGGTACCGAGAAGATTTTCTATATCTATAAATGTATCACTAACTGCTCCTGCTGTAGTAGTAGCTGTTCCACCTACTCCAACTGCACTCAAGTCTGCTTCTACACCACTTGCACCAGCTTGAGTGTTCAAGTATGCATAAGAAACTGTATCTCCTTGAGTGCCATTTGTTCCACCATCAAGTGTATTGGTACCTAAACCACCAGATAGAGTATCATCATTCTCTGCACCATAAAGAGAATCATCTCCTTGGAGTCCTAAAATAGTATCTTTTCCAAGTGCTCCTGTTACATTCGTGTTGCCTTGAGAAGTCGTTATAACATTGTAGTTCGCATTTGTCGCAAGAACAAAACCATCACCTGCAAGATCCAAGTAGTCTATAGCTCCACCAGGGTCTGTACCCTCTGGCAAGTCGTCGTAATCTATCTCTCTCATAAGAAACTGAATCGGCCCTGTTCCATCTAGTTGTGTAACATCAGGTGTGTCAACATTTTGTCCAGGTAAAAGATTGTCAGTGCTAAAAGTTGTTGAAAATGAAAAGACAGCATCTATTCTTGTTCCAGCTGCTTGGGGAGCATACTTCAGTACGAAATCTGCGGCACCTGTAGTAAGGTTGGTTGTAAAACCAGTCATAACAGTTCCATCAGTTGAAGCCGGTATATTCCAAGAACCATTTCCTAAGTCTATTCCACCAACTATTTCATAACCGTTAGGAAGCCCAGCAATTGTAATATCACTAATTCCAAACCCTGTTGGTTGCTCAGGTTTGATTCTGATTGTACGTGAAAGAACACCTGTCGAGTCAAAAAGTGCAGGATTATCTGCATTTATGTCTAAGGTATCTGTTCGTGCAGAGTAATCAAGTACTTCAGACTGAAATTGTGCTTCAGCAGTTGACTGAGTCCCACCATATTCACTACCACCACCACCTTCAATAGTATCTGGAGTAGTGCTAGTGTCTTCAATCTTTTGCGTTTGAAAAAGATCTATATCAAACTTTAGTCCCGCTTCAACTGCATTACTAACATCTGAAATTGCTGAATTAATAGGATTTTCATCAGTAGGTTTATAAACTGCATCAAACTCATTTGCTTCTGCTTCTTCCTTTGGTTTTGAAATATCATCCTCAAGTTTCGATGCTTTTTTTATCTCTACAGCAGCCACAGGTTCTTGGAGTATTTTAGAAAAGTTTTCATTTTTCTCAGCTACTTCTTGCTCTTTTTTATCTGAAAACTCATCTTCAAGTGCGACAAAGGCATCTGTTACAAGTGCCTCAGCTGGTGATTCTTTTACATCATCTATCTGAGACAAAATATCAGCCAAACTAAACGAACCGTTTGGAAAACCTATGCTGACACTATTTTCTGTAAACGCTAAAAGTCCCATTGAAACGAATGTTATCTTACCACCCGCAGGGAGTTGCATGACTATATCGCCACCCATGATTTGATATGTTGCATCAGGTATATTTACTGGAAATTTTATAGAGTCTGTAGGTCTAACAAAGACTTGTATATCTTCTCCAGATTTTGGAAGTTCTTTGATGATGATGTTGTTATTGTCATATTTTACATACTGATCTTGACTCATATTAATATCCTCATAAAAAAACTGCTTGACTATAATCGACTATTATAGCATTTTTTGTTCTCAAATTTTTAAAAACTCCTTTTTGTAGGGCTAATTATGCTATAGTTGTTTTATAAAAATAAGAGAAAAAAGGCCAAAAATGTGCTTTATTATTGCCATAGTTTTTTTTGTTGCTTCTTATAATTTTTATGAAAACCATTTTCTAACTCAAGCAATCGGGAGTGCTTTTCTTGGACTTCTTATTTTAATATTTTTCACATATCGTGTTGTAAAAAATAGAAAATGTTTCTTTGGCAAGAGTAAAGATTGTAATAAAAGTAAAAAAGAAGAATAATTACGATATACTTCGGGTCAAATTTAAATGAAAGTGGGTGATGTGATATGCCTGGTATCGTACTACGCCATGATGATAACTTTGACGCTTCTTATAGACGTTTCAAAAAGCAGACTGACCGTAACTTAATAGTTACAGAAGCTCGTGCTCGCCGTTTCCATGAAACAGCAACTGAAAAACTTAAGAAATTCAAAATTGCATCTCGTAAGAAAATGCTTAAACGTCTTTATATGATGAGACGTTACGAATCACGCCTGTAAGCTCAAGCCCTCGGGCTTGTGTTTATCTTCTAACTACAAAAACTCTTTAACTCTTCTCAAACATATTTTTTAAATTATCTCTTTTACTAGCATAAGAATTTTTTTATATTAAAACCTATAGCCACCTATCAAACGCAGAGCAAAAGTGTGTGGTTCATTGTCTAGGTTGACATGCTCATATGTTCCTGTGAAGTAAACCCCTAACTTATCTCCATAACTCACTCTAACACCATTAAGAATCATCGTGTTTTGAGGCTCTCCACTTTTATTAGTTGAGTAGTTTGCATCCAAATCATAGTAAGTATATCTATAACCAAGCCATAAATTCTTTACACCAAATTTGGCAAAATCATAACCGATTTGAGCCTTAGATGAGGATGCATTTCTAAAGTTACCCGGTTCAAAGAAGTGAAAAATCATCCCATTTGCAAAGTAAGGGTATCCTCCAAATGCACCAAGTACTTCGGCCTCTCCCTCTCCATCACTATACTTACTTGCCCCAGTAGCAATATCAAACCCATTTGAAAACTTTCCATCAAACCTTAGACTGTATATGGAAAAGTTTATATTTGCATCAGCACTGCTCGTTGCTAAGTAGCCAACTTCATGAAAGTTTATAAACTGTGCACCTAAGTCATAACTAAAAGCATCTACCTCATCTGTATAGTCATACTGCAGAAAAAATGTGTTATACATATCATCGCCATAGTAGTTCCATAACTGCAGATTGTGGTTTTTTTCATCATTGTACTCTAGCGATGCAAAGTAAATTCCTTTATCTCCTATAGCTGCTTTATCTGCTGCACTTAAAAATGAAGCTTGACTCATGCTATTAAACTCTGTTCCGTTATCTCCTCCATCCCAAACACCAGACATTTCTGAGAAGTAACCCGCCATAAGTTTAGTGTTTAAAAGTGAGCTATTTTGATAGTACGCTATCTCAAAACTATTTTCGAGCATATACCAGTCATCTGAGTCAAACATTGGTGTTGTGATACCTTCACGACCGACTAAGAGCTTATGTTCTTTATCTTCATAAGCAATGTAGACCTCTTGAAGAAGTATAAAGGGTTTTCTCTCATTTGGATCAAAAACGAAGGTTCTTTTCTCATACTTTTCATCGTTTATACCAAAATCTGTAGCACCAGCTACTGTTAGTTTTGTTTTTATTCTACTATCTTGGGGAGAACTTAGTGAGATTTTAGGTGTTGTGTAGATACCTTGTGAGTCGATGTGTCCTTGGTTTGTGTTTGGATTTGTCGGTGTTATATCTCCATTTGCATCGATTCCAATTGGTTTGTTTTTGTAGTCATACTGGACCCAACCAACTCTGATGTCACCTGAAACACTCCAACCATCTACGAGCTCAATACCCTTCATTTTAGGTTTTTGCATCTCATAGTTATGCCCCTCATTGTCATCAAAATTTTCTTGAGAAAATGCAAGAGATGTTAGTAGCGTTAGTGTTAGCAAAGAGAGAGGAAAGTTTTTCATCTTTTCTTAGCTCTCTTATTGTGCAAGCGGATTAAGTCCTAGTTTATCCACTATGTACTTTATAGCAAGTTGTGCACGTACACTATTACCAAAAGTATCAAGTGGAGGAGAGACTACACCTATACCAAATTCACCTGGGACAACAGCAACAATTCCCCCACCAACTCCACTTTTTGCAGGAAGTCCAGTCTCATATAACCAATCTCCTGCATTATCATAAAGACCTGCAGTTGCCATAATTGCCATGATTTTTGGAGTGTACTTCGCATCTATAACTCTTGTGTTTGTTACAGGATTTATGCCATGATTTGCAAGTGTTGCTCCCATCACAGCTAAGTCATGAGCTGAGACATTCATAGAGCACTGTTTTGTATAGACTGTAGTCGCTTCTAAAGGATCACTGCCCATACGACCATATGCATCAAGAAGTTTACTTATCGCTTGGTTGCGTTTATTATCATTGACTTCTGACTTATAAATGTCATCATTTAGCTTCAGTGTTCGTCCAGCAAACGCGGACATATTTGCTGAGATTTTAAGCCATCTCTCGTTTGAGTTTTTTGCTTCTATCCATGAAGTACTCTGAATTGCTCCTGCGTTTACAAAAGGATTTGATGCACTTCCCCCGTGCTCTTCTATAGCTATAATAGAGTTAAACGCAGCACCCGTGGCGTTTACTCCAATCTTCTCTTGAACAAACTTAGAACCCTTTTCACTCATAACAAGAGCAGCTGTAAAAACTTTTGAAACAGACTGAATGGAAACCTCTTGTTTTGTATCTCCAACCTCATAAATATTTCCATTTTTATCTACCATAGTGATTCCAAATATAGAAGAATCAACGATAGCAAGAGCTTTTATATAATCTGCATTTTTGCCTTCATTGTTAGATTTGTACTTAGTATAAGCCTCTTGAAGTACTCTGTTTATATCCTCTTTTTTAAACTCTTTTGCTAATAAAAGAGAGTCAAAAGAAAAAAGAAGAATTACTAATAGATATACTTTCAATGTTTTTTTAAACATAAAAACCCCTTTCCTAATTATTTGTAATTAGTATATCTAAAAGTCTATCCCAAGTCCTATAATTAACTGAAAGTCATTTTTTTCAGGTACCACACCGTCTGAAGCTTCTTCTGGATCAAATATATAATCCCAAACACCAGTGACATCTAAATCAAGCCATGAAGTTAGCTCATTTTCAAGTGTTAAAACCATATGATGTTTGTACCTACCCGCGTTTTTATCAGTATATGTCAATCTATAATCGTATGTTAGTTCAGTTATCTTGTTGAGATCATAGTCGTAATGTGTACTTATAACTATCGCAGGTGAGAAAGAATCAAGAGGTCTATTTGGTGTTACAGTATAGTACTTTGTATACAAAAGTGCAGGACCACCTGAGATGCTCCACTCTGTATCTTTGGTATCTATAATAGTATAACCACCACCTAGTCCTAGTGTTAACTGATTTTCAATATTTTTATATCTATCTGTGTAGTACTCACTAAAAACCGGTGTCACAAATAGATGACGGCTTAGGTAAATGTCATACTGTTCACTGAGTCGATGATCATTTGCTGTCTCAGTATTATCCTTCGAGGTGATTCGTCCAAGATAGTCAAATACCAAACGCGAACCAGCTGTTCTTCTTTGAAGTTTAATTTGTGCATTATAATCATATTGATTAGTATTACCACTTCTTATATCTAAACCAAGTGTAACTTTTCCTGACCAATAGTTTCTCTCAAGTTCTCCAGCACGAGCAAAAGAGACCAAATCTTTGCGCTCAAAATCATACTCAGTATCTCCCTGAATAAGTCTTATCTTCTCTCCCTTTAAACGCAGTATTCCCGAAAAAGATGCAAGATTTTCTATGTTTATACTGATAATATGGTAACTTTTAATCTGCTCTACATCACTAAAATCAAATGTATATAGTCCAACCTCATTACTATCAAACTCTAGTTCATCTTCATAAAGAGCTTTGATTTCCCCTTTAAACCATTCGCCTGACTTTGTCTGAACCCAATCGTATTTATCTGCGTTTGGTGAGAGTTCTTCCCATTTTTTTTGAATCTTTGAAAGGTCTACTTTTCCCTTTTCATCTGTTGCCTCATAAACCTCTTTGAGAGAGACCTTCTCTTTGTCTTTCTTATCACTTGTTTTTGCTTTTTCACGGATTTCATCATCACTAAGTCCTGATGTATCTTTTACCTCAACAAGTTTGTTCTCATCGACTTTTTGTGTAGTATTGTCATCTACTTGACCTGCATAAATCAGTGTAGATAAAAATAAAAAAATAAGAATTATTTTCAAAGCTAAAGCCTTCCATACATTTCGTTGTAAAAGTTCAGTGCATATCTATCACTCATACTTGCTATATAGTCTGCTATGACACGATGTTTACTACGTTCTTTGAGTTGTTCATAGTAAAACGCAGGAAGCATTTTCTCATTTTCCATTAAACCGCTGTAGAGTCCTTTTATAGCCTGCTTTCCAGCATACATTTTTCGAACTATGTTTTTGTGTTGGTACATCTTAACAAAGAGTATCTTTTTAAGTTTTTTAATCTTTGTCTCAAGCTCTTTATCAAAACCTACAGGCATATCAATACTTTTGTCTTTGAGCTTTGGCTCTGTATAATCAAGCAAAGAGTAAACCAGATGATTTATTAAGTGTGAGCTAAATCTATAACGAAACATCTCATCATTCTCCTCTCCAATTCCTTCTGCCGCTACTTTTTGCAAAATCTCACATGCAAGTTCACTCTCTTTTAAATCTTCAAAACTAATGATACCAGAGTTTACTCCATCATCAATATCATGACTCATATAGGCTATCTCATCTGCACGGTCAACTATCATCGCTTCGTGTGATGGATGTTTGTCTAGGTTAAACTGCTTATGAATTTCATCAGGTAAAAATGATTTTCTATAAGGATATGAGTGCTTTAAAATCCCCTCTAAAGTCGCAAAAGTAAGATTAAGGCCATCAAACTTTTTGTAGCGTTTTTCAAGCTTTGTAACAACACGAAAACTTTGAAAGTTATGCTCAAAACCATTTGTAAAACCATCATTTTTCAAACACTCATCCAAGGCATCACCACCAACATGTCCAAAAGGAGTATGTCCCAAATCATGTGCAAGAGCTATAGCTTCTGCTAGTGATTCGTTTAGACCTAGAGTTGTCGTGATTGAGCGAGCGATTTGTGAGACTTCTATGGAGTGCGTGAGTCGTGTACGAAAAAAGTCTCCCTCATGATTTAAAAAGACCTGCGTTTTGTACTCAAGCTTTCTAAACGATCCTGAATGGATGATTCTGTCACGGTCACGTGCATAAGGGTTACGAAAATCTTTATCTATTTTATAAAATCTATCTGTTGCTTGCATTATTCACTTTCCTATTTTTCTTTTATAACTCTATTTCTTCCGGCTTTTTTAGCTTTATATAGAGCATTATCTGCTCTTTTCATGACCGCAAATGGATCCTTATCTTTAGAGTTGTTTTCTACTACACCTGCCGAGATATTTACATATATCTTTTTAAAGCCCTTTTTGTTACGTACACTAAATGCACTCTTTGCAACAACATCACGCACAAGATCAGTGTGAACAAAAGCTTCATCAACACCAGAGGATGGATAGAGTATAACAAACTCCTCTCCACCATATCTATACGCCTTGGCGTTTCCACTTACAGCTGCTAGCTTTGTAGCCACCATCTTTAAAACATCATCTCCTGTGTCATGCCCATAAGTATCGTTGAATTTTTTAAAATGATCAATATCTATCATGGCTAAAGAGTAGTGCATCCCTAATTTTGCCATATCTTCTACAAGAGATCTTCGTCCTGGCAAATCAGTCAGTTCATCATAAAACGCCAATCTATAAGACTCTCGAATGAGTAGTGCAAAGATAATCACACTTATAGCTAAAAAAGTGATTTCATTAGCATAGGGAATTTTTATAAAGTAAAGTCCTACATAAAAGCTTAGTGTTATGATAAAAAATGAACTATTATAAATTATGTATCGATTAAAAAGTATAAGTAGTAACATCAAAAACAGAACAAATATTCCTATAACTACAGCTACATCTTTAAGCGGATAAGAACTAAAAGCAAATATCTTTGTCTCTAGAAGTCTAAGTATCTCTGCGTTTGGATAGGCAACAAGATATGCGATAGTAGAGAGTTCTACAAGGAAAAAAGCTATCTTTAAAAGTCCCCAAATTGAGAAAAGTCCTCTCTCTTTAAGAAGTAAAAAAAGTAAAAGATGAAGCGGAAAAAGAATCGAGACATAATGATACAGAGCACTTACATCTTTAGGAGATAAATACTCAAAACTAAGCTGCATAAACACAAGAGCTACGATGACAAAAAGAAATCTATTTCTATTAAAGTGCCATGAAGCCCATAGAAGTAATCCACTTAAAAAGTAAAAGAGATATGAACTCATTTTAAAGATGAGTACGGGAACTTCGGCTTCATTAAAAAGTACTACTCCAAAGGCTAGTGCTATAAAAAATGGAATAGATAAATTTAGCACTATTGATTTTAAAGAGTTCATGCTTACCTTATCTGCCCAAGTAGTTTAGTGTAGTTATTTTATTATGCTTTTTTAATGAACTCTGTTTTTAAAAAAATCTTTGTCCCGTTCACACGACCTTCAACATGTGTTTCATCTCCTGGAGCTAAACCAATACGTGTTACAGTTGTCCCGCGTTTTGCAGTAAAACCAGCACCTTTTACTTCTAAGTCTTTGAGTATAACTATGCTATCACCAGCTTTAAGTTCAACACCATTTGCATCTTTATAAACAAGTTTGTTTGCTTCTGCGTTTACAGCTTGCTCTGCGAGTTTTAGCTCATCTTCTTCAAGATACATCATCTCAATCATATCTTGACGACCCATGCGAGAAAAAAGAATGTATGACATTATCTTTGCTGCTGGCGTTTCACTCCACATAGAGTCATTTAAACAGTTAAAATGGTTTTCATCAAGATCATCATTTTCTATCTGCGTTTTACAGTTTTCACAAAGGTATACTGACTGATCTTCACTCCCATCGCTCACAGGTAACTCTACTAAACTCACACCTTCTTCGCTGCCGCAAAGTTCACATATACTACTTCTAGCCATTATTCATCTTCCTCTGTTTCAAATTTTATATCTTTATCGGAAACTTTTTTCTCATCTACGAGTTTGTTAAAAGCTTTATCCGCTTCATCTTCATTGTAGTTTCTACACTCTGTAGGAACTGTTTGTCCAGGCTCACTTGCCACTTGATCACACATAGTACCATTGAGAGTAAAGTTTGCGCAGCCACTAAAAAGAAAGCTAAACGCGAGTAATATTTTATACATTATTTTTCCTGTTTTTGTTTGATAATTAAATCAAGGTATTTTTTTGGAGTAACTCTCATCATCTCTTGAGCAAGCCAGCGTATCTGAAAAAATGCCGCTCCACTATCACGAAGAGTGAAGTAGTTTTTGAGGCTTCTTAGATTAAAAGTCACAACCATATCTACTTTGACATTGTCTGAGATGATGTGTTTAAAGGCATCCCCAACATTGCGTTTTTTCTTTCCAGCTTGAAGAGCCTCATAGAGTGCTTGTGGATTTCCCTCGTGCTCTTCTATCAAAGGGAGTGAGCTTTTTGCAACAGCTATAGAGTGAAAATCCTCTACCTGTTTTCTTTGGTACTCAAGCTTATCATACATCCCACCAATCTCTATGGCGTTATACTCTGCGTTAGTAGTTACAAACATATCAAACTCTAAAACTTTAGCGATAAAGAACTCTCTATCTCCACCATGTTTTGAAGCTACAAAGGCATTTATAATTCCACTCATAGTGTAACGAGTTGAACGCACAGAAATTGCTTGAAGACGGTGACGAGCATGCTCTTGTAAAACACCACGAGAAGTTCCACGTACTAAAAAAGAGAGATTTGCATGTTCTAAGATGGAGTGGTGAAAGTATGTCCAAGCAAGGTCATCTAAAAGAGCAGAATCTTCGATGGCATTTAGTTCATCACACATCTGTGAAGTAGGCATAGTGTGTTCTATGTTTTGTATAACACTGTTTTCTGAGTTAGTAAAAGAGTCATAACAAGTACGAGCCGCACTTTCAGCAACTCCAATACCTGTATCTTGAAGTAGAACAACTTCGGGATGAGAGTACCCAATTCCGTATACATTTTCCATAGCACCATCCTAATGTTTAATAGTGCTATTTTACTATAAAAAGCTTATACTCTAATTTGCACAAATCTCTAAATTAATCTTTTGCATAAATTCGTTTGCATTTTTTGATCTTTTCATCTCATCTAAAGATATCGCTTCTTCTGGTTCTATGCTAATTTTAAAGCTATCTGGATCTTCAAAAAACTCCATAACTGCTTCTATCATAGATATTTCATATTTATTCTCTTTAAGTTCTGCTTGTTTTAACTCTTCTGAAAGAGTAGATAAAACCTTTTTCTTAAACTCATCTATAGATAAGCCTTCTTGATCAGCATTCAATTTAATAAGACGACTCACTAAAGAGTCGTCTTCATATTTTATTGATGACTTGGAGATTTTTATAGACTGAGGGGCTACCATCATTTGCATTGCTAAATTTTCTAAGGCTTGTATACCATGCAACTCAGCATCTATACTTAACTCGCCTGCATCTTCTAGCTCTAAAGATACATTTTCTATCTCTATTTTTTTCTCATCTTCATCGTACTCGTAGTTAAAAGCCAAATCTGCTTTTAATTTTTCATATCCTAAAAGTTCTAACATTCCAGCTGTTCTTGGATTACTGTTTAAAGCGTTTGTATCTAAATCCATTCCGTTTATCTCTAGGTCAAGATAGTGTGGTATTGAATGCTCATCATCCATTGACTTAATCACTATCTCATCAATAGTAGACTCTTTTGAGCCTGTCGCGTTTAATGTTATGCCATTAATATGAACATCAAATCCAAATAAATCTCTTGAAACACTCTCATAAGTTACAAGACCTTGTGGAAGTTCTTCTAAGGCCTTATCTATTTGCTTCTCTGCTATATTTGAAGAAATTGTTTTAAACGCGACTACAGCGACTACACCTGCTGCTATTACTGATAAACGTATTACTTGAATTGGTATGCTCACATTGTTTCCTTTAGGAGTGTTTTTATAATTAAATAATATTATATTTAAATAGTATTAATTCGTTGTTAAGTCTATCTTGAAATACTAAACCCAAAACTAACTTTTTCTACTTTATTGTCGTAGTCTATAAGCGACTCTCCATATCCACTAAAACCTTTTAGATAAAGAAAAAAGTCATCTCTCCCAAAAAGAGGATATGAGTAGTCAAGCTCTATAGCATGATGACCATTAAATGCATCTCTAAGTGTTAGTTGAAAGAGATTCTTTTTATACGGGACGGTAAACTTAAGATGCCCATATCCAAGATAGTCTAGAAGATCTGGATTGTACTCAAGTGCACTATCCCAAGAAGACCAAAGTTTTAGCTCTGTAAAGAGGTACTTATACTGAAAATAGAGTGTACCGTAGAAGTAATTCCACGAACGCTCTTCTGCACCACCACGACCATTTGACTGATGTGCAAAACCAATGCGTGCACCCTTTAAAAAATCTGTCCCTTGTGAGCTATGAATCGGAATAGTGACAAAGGCTTCAGGGTTATAGTTTGTTTCTCTAAAATATGCCGACTCTGCATAGAGTTGCCAAAAAGAGAGCTGTGTGTAGGCAATAGTGTAAATCTCATCCATCCCCAAAAGATTTGTAAACATATCGTACTTAATACTCACTTGAAACTCAGTTTCAGTCTTAAGTGGAACATGTGCTGTTGGACCAGTTCCAGTGTCAGCATAGGATTTGTTATCTACTCGTGTGCTCACTGGTAAAAAATAGTTTGCCTTATGTGCTTTGATATTATAGAGTGACTCTACATACTGTTTTACAGTCGCCTCTGTCTCTTTATCGTCCTTAATTTTTATATTGTCAAATAATTTTCTATGCTCTTTATCACTATCTCTAGTAGGGTCAACTTTATCTTGATAGTAGTAGCCATGTGCGGAAATCTTATAGTACTTTTGTGACTCTTTTAAGTTTACCGCTGTCCCCTCACCATGCTCATACATATAGCCTAAAATATAAGCTGCATCATTGTCATTGTTCTCTTTTACAAGTTTTGTGAACATTTGAAGTGATTTTTTAAAATCACCTGATTTATAAACACTATAAGCTTCTTCGTATGAGGAACTTGCAAAAACTAGCTTCACAAGTAGAAGTGTGATAAGAAACTTTTGTATCACTTTTGAACACCATCTAAAACCGGAACAAAATCACACTCTTCAAGTTCATACTCCTCTATAGTTTCCCCAGCTTTTTTATAACGCATGATGATTTGTTTGTTTCCCTTTTGTACTGGAGCTATCAAAACGCCACCATCCGCAAGCTGTTCAAAAAGTTTTGCAGGAACCTCTTTTGCGGTTGCAGAGAACAAAATCCTGTCATAAGGAGCATACTGTACCCAACCATTTTGTCCATCATCTGTTCTTGTATGAATGTTACTAATGCCTAAGTTTCTAAAACGCAACTTCGCTTCTACCATCAAAGACTCTATGCGTTCTATGGTAAAAACGCCGCGAAAGAGATGAGAGAGAACTGCGGCTTGATATCCACTTCCACATCCTACTTCTAAGACTCTATCTGCACCATCAGGTTCTAAGTACTCACTCATCTTAGCCACGGTTAAAGGAGAGCTTATATATTGTGCAGCTCCTATTGGAAGGGCATCAAGTTTGTAAGCATTATGACGAAAACCTTGAGGTACAAATGCCTCTCTGTTAGTGTTAGCTATGGCTTTTTTTACCTTTGGGCTCAAAGGAAACTCTGCATGGCACTCCTCTGCTAGACGTGCTGTTTTTGTTGCTGTTATTCTATCCAAGTTATTTTATCCCTACATCCATATAACGTCGCATTAACGTTATCTCTTTTTTCTTATATTCTAGTTCTAAGCAATGCTTATTCCCATTCCTCTGTACGATTCCCTGTGGCGTGATGATTCCGCTCATTTTTGTACACTCTTCATTAGCACAATCACTCGCGACTACATAACACTGATTTATGATTGCAAGTGCTTGTGTGAGTGTTTTAAAATGCTCAGCTCTTAGAGCTCCCCACCAAGATGGGACTGCTATGATGTCTGCTCCTTCTATTTTTTGCCATAGCTCTTTAAAACGCAGCTCAAAACAGATAAGAAACGCCACTCTAGAACCATCTATCTCTATAGTCTCAATAGCCTCATCGCTCCCCTCACTCATGTACTTATGCTCATCTCCAAAACGAAAGAGTCTTGCCTTTGCTCTTTTGTGTATCACTTCGCCCTTATGAAAAACCTTGAGAAAGTTAAAGACTTCGCCCTCTTTTTCCTCAAGCATAGTTATAACAACTGTTTTGTTTTTCGTGGCGTTTATAAGCTCTTGTGTAGCTTCTTCTGCAAACACCAAAGCGGCATCTAGATTTTCATAGTCAAATCCTGTAAGAGAGACTTCAGGTGCAACTATAAAAGAGTCATCTTCAGTGGCGTTTATATGTTCTAAGAGAGTTTGTAAGTTTTGTTTGTAGTTGTTTGTAGTTATAAATGAGAGAGAAACTAAAGTCTTGATGATACCACTCCATTAAAGATATAATTTTGTATTATATCCAATGGGGTGAGAAATAGCCTATATAAAGCTTAAAAATTACTCATTATCGTCTTGATAAAGCTCGCTAAACTGAGAAAGTAAAAAATCCATGCTCTCTAAAACATCCCTATCTACATCTTCAACATCGACTTCTATAAAGTCTGTCGCCTCAAATGTAATTGCAAATGTAGAAGTCTTAGCCTTACGGTATGTTTGTACCTCTTCACCCAGTTGGAGTTTTATGTAGATAAAATGTGTTTCATCATCTGTGAGCTCTTCAAGTGAAACCATAAGTGTCGGGCTATCTTGTTGTTGAGTTGCTATATCGTTTTCTTGAAGTGCAAAGTCGATTTTTTCTTTTATCTTTGTTATAGTCTCAGGCTTTACAAGCGAGAGCTCATTTTTAACATAGATGTTTGCTTTTTCTAAACCGGTAAGTGTCCAAAATCCCGCTGCGTTTAAAGAGAGTGCGAGTAAAAGTGTAAAAAGTATCTTCATTTATAGTCCCTTATAAAGTGTTTGCACTTTGTCTAGATCTTTTTTAAACTCACTCTTTTTTATGTAACCTGTTGTTTCATAAAAGCTTTTACCCGTTTGTGGATTTATAAAAAAGACTTTTGGAGTTAGCTGCGTTTGAAACGCTTCTGGAAAAGTTTTTATATCAAACTTTTTATCTACGACTAACGCTACGACTTCTGTATCTATCTGTGGTTTTATGCTTTTAGAAGCCAGAGTATTTCTCTCAAATTTACGACACCAAGGACAGTAATCAGCCCCTAAAACCATCATAAGAGGTTTGTTTGCTTTTTGTGCTTTTGCTAGAGCTGTTTTGTAGTCACGCTCAAAGCCCATCTCTTGTGCATATTTATCTACGTGAGCTCCAAAGAGCGAGAGTGTAAACGCGAGTAGTATTAGTAATTTTTTCATCTATTTTTTTCCTTTAAAATATAAAATATGTAGCGATGCCAAGAGCACCGAGTTTTATTAACAACAAAATTGTTGTACCTATAATGTTTCCTATCTGACACGATGTACAGTGTTTGTACTGTTTACCCTCATACTGCGCGTAAAAGAAGTAAGCCACCACTAAAAACGCCATTGTGCCCAAGAGATAGTTCTGTGCTTGAGAAAGGACCGCTAAAGTCTCTTCACTTACAAAAAAACTAGCCACAAGTGCTAAAACGCCAAGAACGAGCAAAAGCTTAAAGCCCTTTAAAATCACATCGCGTTTAAAGACTGTAGGACAGTCATTTTTTGTGATGGCATCTGTTCCAAACTCAAGTTTTGCATCAAAAAGTTCTTTCTCTTCTTTGGAGAGTCTAACACGAAAATTTGAGCCATAAGTATAGTCAATTTTTCTCTGAATAATTATAGAAAGCTCTCCATCAGCATCTAAAAAGTGCTGTTTAGCCTCTCTATCTTCATACATAACAGTAATCTTCTCATAACGATTTGTCTTAGCACTCAGACCTGGAAAGTAAGCCGTAGTCTCTGTTGTCTCGACATTTCCCTCGCGTTTAAGTATCTTTGGATTTATAAGTTCTAAGTACTCATCACCTTGTTTTACAACTATAACACACAAAGGCGAGCCAATCTGAAACGCAGCGAGTGCATCAAGACCTTTGGCATTAACGGTATCTTCTAAATCCTCTAAGAGAGTAAAAAGTTCCTCATTAAAAAAACGGACATTAGCACCAAACTCTAAACTCGGTGTTTGAGGATATGTAACTATATCTTTTACCATTCCTTGCCTTTTTGTGAGACTTACTTAAATGTCATAAGTGCATAACCATCGTTTTGATAAGCTATAGTATTTATGAAACTGTTTTTAGATATTTTTATCATTGGTAGGACATCTTTTTGATCTATCTCATTTGCCGCTAAACTCATAGCACAAGCGACTACTGTCACTTTTTTGTTTGCAAGTAGGTGAAGAAGATTGTCTTGTGCTGCTTGAATATCTGGGAGGTCATTTGCATCTACCACCTCTGCAAAATTTTTAGATACCATAGGCACACATCTTCCATGTAGAGTAAGAGCAACTGTCGCAGTGTCACCTTGAGCTTCTATCATGTCCATAGTTTTTTCTATAAGTGCTACACGTGTTTTAATATAGTTAGCATTGGCTGAACTACAGTCAAAAACTACCTTATGCTCTTTGGCGTTTACCATCGTAACAAGCATAAAAATAGATACAAGTAAGTATTTCATTTTTTCCTCTTTTTTGTAAATTTCAAAACGTCAAGTTAAACTTATCGTTTCAAATTATAGGCTATAATTCTTACAAGATAATTAACAGGATTTATAAAGTGGAATACAAAATATCAGAACTAGTCGCCGCAACAGATGTTTCTAAATCAACTATTTTGTTTTACATACGCGAAGGTCTGCTCCCTGAAGCAAAAAAACTAAAGTCTAATGTACACAGATATAACGATGAACATCTAGAACTCATTAAGTACATAAAGTATATGAAACAAGAGATGGGGAGTTCCAATGAGCAGATTAAAACAGCCATAGAGCAAAAAAACCAATCCTTCTCAAGCTCTTTTTCTATGCTCGCTCCGCTTATGCAGACACTCAGCGGTGTAGAGCCGCACTCAAAACACTACACAAAAGAGGAGTTTCTTAGTGAATATGGTTTTAAAGAGTCTTTAGTCGATGCTCTTTTAGAAGATGGCATTCTTATGCCTATAAGTAGCGATGATTTTACAGAAAAAGAGGCTTCTATCTTGCGTTTAGTAGAGGATTTTCAAGAGGTTGGTCTTGAGTATGAGATTATTAAAAAATATGTAAGTCATGCAAAAGAGCTCTCAATACTTGAAAAAGATATACAAAAAAAACTGTGTGGTTCTCGAACAGAGGAGAATTTCTCAACTCTGTGGAAGATAATGTTTGAGACACTTTTTAATGCCAAAGAGTATGTCTTTAACAGACAGACTCACAAGGTTTTGTTTGATGTTCTCAAAGAGGAGATGAAACGCAAGGACTAGAAGTCATCATCAAAAGAGAGACTTCCTTTTGAGTAGTTTGTTACAGTTCCCTCAAAGAAGTTTGTTTTTTGGTCATTAAACTTCGCAAAGTCATTAACCCATTTAATAGGATTTGATACATTGTAAAGTTTTTCAAAACCAACAGCATTAAGTCTCTCATCTGCAAGAAACTGAATGTACTGCTCTACGATGTCGTTTGTAAGACCTAGAATTTGTCCTTGAGTGATGTATTTACCCCATTCACTCTCTAGGGCAACTGCCTCTTTAAACATCTCTATAACTTCAGCTTTTAACTTCTCTGTAAAAAGATCAGGACGCTCTTTTCTTAGAGTGTTTATAAGGTTTTGAAAAAGTACAAGGTGAGTTACTTCATCACGCTGAATGAAACGAATCATCTGTGCACTTCCTAGCATTCTACCTGAGCGTGCAAGTGTGTAGATGTAAGTAAACCCACTGTAAAAGTAGATTCCTTCAAGGATTTGGTTTGCAAAACATGCTTTTACAAAGTTTGTCTCACTTGGATTTTTCGCAAGCTCTTGATAGACTCTTGCGATTGCATCATTTTTTCCCTTAAGCATCATATCACGACGCCAAAGATCGTAAATCTCAGCAGAATTTGTTGAGATACTATCAACCATAACAGCATAAGACTGCGAGTGAAGTGCCTCTTCAAAAGATTGACGCACCAAGATAAGGTTTACCTCTGGAGATGTAACGTAAGGATTTACATTATCAATGATGTTATTTGTTTGAAGTGAGTCCATAAAAATCAGTTGAGAAAGTGCCTTATCGTAAGCCGCTTTTTCTGCATCTGTAAGGTTTTTATAGTCATTAACATCACGTGTCATATCTACTTCTTTTGGAAACCATGTGTTGTTTAACATCATCTCCCAAAGATTGTATGCCCACTGATACTTAATCTTGTTAAGCTCAAATATTCCGGTTGGATCACCACCAAAAATCTTTCTATCGTTTACACTTTCATTAGAGTCAGGATTATAGATTTGTTTTCTATTCATAGTAAAATTTTTCCTCTGGATTTTAATTACCTGAGTATTATATCTATGTAAATTGAAACTCTCCTTTTAACAAAAAGCTTAGTCATTTTTGGATAAGCTCTCTTCTATAAAAGCACCTAAAAAAGGAAGATTATGCTTAAAAAATCTAGCCCCTTTGTAGCTAAATCTGGATTTAAAAACAGACATCTTCAAACTGTTTATAGCTCACTTTTTAGAAAAATCCCAAAAATTGAGTTTGAAGTAGAAAATTTCTCTTTGAGTGATGGAGATTTTTTACAAAGCTATTGGCTTAAAATTAACAAACGCACACAACAAACGCCACTTGTTATACTTTTTCATGGACTTGCTGGCTCTTATGAATCACCTTACATTCAAGGAATGATGCTTGAACTAGTAAACGCAGGATTTGACACTGTACTTATGCATTTTAGAGGATGTTCAGGTGTCTCTAATCTCCGAGCGCGTTCTTATCATAGTGGAGATACTGAGGATGCAAAAGAGTTTATAAAAAGTATAAAAACAGACAAAGTAAACAGACCCATTTATGCTATAGGCTACTCACTAGGAGCAAATATGCTCTTAAAACTTTTAGGCGAGATAAAAGAGAACACATCTATACAAAAAGCAGTCGCCATCTCACCTCCAATGCTTTTAGATGTTTGTGCAAACGCCATGAACAGAGGTATCTCTAAATATTACCAGCATAGACTCCTAAGAGATTTAAAAGCCGCCCTTGATGCAAAATATGACAAACACGATATGCAAACTCTTCTCAATCTCAAACGCCGTGATATAAAAACCCTCAAAACATTTTGGGAATTTGATGAAGCTTACACAGCACCTATCCATGGTTTTAGCTCAGCAGATGAGTACTATAAAAAATCTAGCTCAAAACAGTTTTTAAAAGATATCCAAACGCCAACACTTATCATCCACTCTAGTGATGATCCATTTATGACTCCAGAGGTAATACCAAAAAAGAGCGAACTCTCCAACGAAGTTACTTTAGAAGTCTCTAAAAATGGTGGTCATGTAGGTTTTGTAGGAGGCAGTTTTTTTAAGCCTGAGTACTGGTTAGAAAAAAGAGTTTTAGATTATTTTTTATCTTAGGTGATTTGTAAAGAAGTTTTGATTTTTAAAAATAATAGAAGAGGCTTATATAAAAGAAAACAAACGCAGCAATCTGCGTTTGTTATAAGAAATTACTTACGTGAGTTACGTTTACGCTCATTTTCTGTTAAGAATTTTTTACGGATACGAATAGATTTAGGAGTTACTTCAAGTAATTCATCATCTTCAATCCATTCTAACGCACGCTCTAGTGACATCTCTTTGTGTGGTACAAGCTTCACAGCCTCATCCGCTCCAGAAGAACGTACATTTGATTGAGCTTTCCCTTTAATAGGATTAACAACAAGGTCATTTTGACGTGAGTGCTCACCGATAATCATACCTTCGTATACTTCAGTTTGAACACCAATGAAAAGAACACCACGATCTTGGATAGAAAATAGTGAAAACGCAAGAGTTGAACCTGGAGTCATAGAGATAAGTGCACCATAAGAACGTGACTCAACACCACCACTATATGGACGGAACTCTAAGAAAGAGTGATTCATAACACCCTCACCTTTTGTGTCAGTTAAGAACTGTCCTCTAAAACCGATAAGTGCACGAGCAGGAATTTCAAACTCAATTCTTTGGAAACCTGAACCCATTGGAAGCATAGACTTCATCTCAGCCTTACGTTTTCCAAGACGTTCAATAACACCACCTGAAAGATCTTCAGGAACATCAATAACTAGGTGCTCAAATGGCTCACATTTAACACCTTCAATCTCTTTAACGATAACTTCTGGACGAGAGATAGAGAACTCAAAGTCTTCACGACGCATGTTTTCAGCAAGAACTGTAATTTGAAGCTCACCACGACCTGATACTTTAAATTTACCCTCACCAACAACTTCAAGTCTCATCGCAACGTTTGTGTTCATCTCAAACTCAAGACGTTCGCGAAGTTTGTTTGAAGTTACGTGTTTTCCTTCTTTACCAGCAAGTGGAGAGTCATTTACAGCAAATACAACTGTAAGTGTTGGCTCTTCAACGTGCATAGGGTCTAGTGCTACTGGGTTTGTAGGATCACAAACAGTATCTCCAACATCAACAGTTTCCATACCAGCAAACGCAACGATATCTCCAGCTTCAGCTTGATCAATCTCCATACGATTTAAACCGTGAAAACCGATAAGCTTAGAAATCTTACCTTTTACAAGTTCACCATCAGCTTTTGCAAGCATAACGTTGTCACCTTTTTTAACTGTACCGTTGAAGATACGAGAAATACCGATTTTTCCAACATAGTTGTCATAATCTAGTGTAAATACTTGTGATTGAAGTGGATTTCCTGCATCTCCTTCTGGTTCTGGAACATGAGAAAGAATAGTCTCAAAAATACACTCGAAGTTTCCATCAGGATCATCCATATCTAACTTCGCAATACCATCACGTGCAGCAGCATAAATGATTGGGAAATCTTGTTGCTCATCTGTAGCATCCATATCTGCAAAAAGGTCAAACATCTCATCTGCAACACGATCACAATCAGCAGAAGGTTTATCAATCTTGTTAATTACAACGATTGGCATTTTTCCAAGTGCAAGCATTTTTTTAACAACGAACTTAGTTTGAGGCATAACACCCTCATAAGCATCAACAAGAACTAAAACGCCATCAACCATTTTAAGAACACGCTCAACCTCTCCACCAAAGTCAGCGTGACCCGGAGTATCGATAATGTTAATTTTGTAGTCTTTGTAACGAATTGCTGTATTTTTAGAAAGAATCGTGATTCCACGCTCTTTTTCTAGTGCATTGCTATCCATAGCTCTTTCATCGTGTGCTTCATGTGAACCAAAAGTACCAGACTGTTCTAGTAGTCCATCAACGAGTGTAGTTTTACCGTGGTCAACGTGTGCGATAACGGCAATATTTCTTATTTTTTGCATTAGGGGTGTCCTTGAGTTATTTGCAATTTCCCTAAAACGGGAAAAATTTTCGCGATTATACCTAAATAAATATAAGAAACTTGTAAAATAAGTGATATACTTGTATGCAAATAGAATTAATATAAAATATAATTCTTAAATAATTATAATTTTATTTTATAATCCAAAGAATAGATGTAAAATAATTTTCATATATCTCACAAAAAGAGAAAAGAAATAAAGAGAAAATGATTGATTATCCAAATAAATTAAATATTATCTTTGATAAACTAAAGTTATTTCATATAAAACCAGTCATTGTTGGTGGATATATTAGAGATAAATTATTAAAATTAGACTCAAAAGACATAGATATTGAACTATATGGACTAGATTCACTCCATTTACTCGAAGAGATATTAAGTGAATTTGGCTCTATTAACAGTGTAGGCAAAAGTTTTGGTGTTTGTAAACTTCAATATCAAGATCTCGATATTGACTTTTCACTTCCAAGAAGTGACAGTAAAATAGACTCAGGACATAGAGGTTTTAAAATCACTACAGATAAAAATCTTGACTTTAAAACTGCAGCAAGTAGACGTGATTTTACTATCAATGCTATTGGCTATGATGTAGAAAAAAAAGTTTTGCTTGACCCATTTTCAGGAATAAGCGACTTAAACGCGAAAATACTTCGTGCAGTTGATTTAGAAAAATTTGATGAAGATCCACTAAGAGTTCTTCGATGTGTTCAGTTTAGTGCAAGATTTCAACTAAACTTAGATGAGAAGCTTTTCTCTAAATGTAAGGCAATGATAGCATCTAAAATTTTAGATGAACTTCCCTCTGAAAGAATTTATGAAGAGTTTAAAAAAATGCTTCTTAAATCAGAAAAACCATCTAAAGGATTCGCTCTTTTAAAAGAGCTTGATGCTTTTTCTTTTTTCACAGAGCTCTCTTTACTCAGTACAGGACTATTTAACAATTCTCTTTTAAGTGTAGATTTTTTAGAAGATGAAAAAATAGAAGATGAAAAAAAGAGACTTACCCTTATGCTAGCCCTTATATGTAAAGAGTTTTCTCAAGAGCAAATAGACTCATTTTTAAATAAACTGACACAAGAAGTAAAATTACATCATAATGTAAAAAAACTTGTAGAGCTATTTCAAAATAGAGAAGTAAATGTTTGTACTGATTATTATATTTACTCCTTAGCAAAGGAGTTTGAAGTAGAAAGTTTTTTACTTTTTTTAGATGCAGCCCAGATAGGTAAAAATAAAAAACAAATTGAAATTTGTATAAATAAAGCAAAAAGTTTGAATGTCTATAAGAGTGCTATGCCCGCATTTTTACAAGGAAAAGATTTAATTTCTTTAGGATTGAATCCAGGGAAAGAATTTTCCACCATATTAGAAAAAAGCTATACTGCTCAGATGCAAGGCCTCTTTAGAACAAAAAGCGAAGCTCTCTCTTGGGTAAAAGAGAACTTACTCTCCTAAGACTTTCATTTTTGTTTGAAATTTTGTAATCTCATCTAAGTTAGCTACTGCTTGATTTAATGCATCATTAAATCTTGAATCATAAATTTCTTTAAACTCTTTATCATATGCTTCAATTATCTCTCTATAAACTTCTAGAAACCTTTGTATGCTCTCAACTGTTTCTATAGTTATCTTTTTGCTATTAGCAACTAGTATCACCAAATCAAAAGCTTTTTTCTTTTTACTTGGCATATCATCAGCATTTAAATAATACTTTTGTGAATGTTCATCTTCTAATGTAAGCTTGTCCATCAATAGTTGCAGACCAATTTCACTTACTTCAAAATCTTTCATGCTGTTTCTAACATACGAACGCATATCTGTTAAATTCATTTTAGAGATTTTTTCTATTGTATGTTCTTCCTCATTTGTTTCGCTTTTTGCTTTAGACTTGAAAAGATTTCCTAACATAATTTCTATCCTTTAAATTTAACTCTCATATTTTGTTTGTAAGTCTGATAAGATTCTTCCTTGAACATAATCAATATTTGTTTTTTTGACTAATGCTAAAGTATCAGCTGATTCTATATTTTTAATCCAGGTTTTTATCTCTTTTTCTTTTGCCATTATTGTGAAACCATCAATTATATTACGATTTTCAAGAAATTTTATACTGTTAGAGTAGTATGAATCAAATCTTACTATATCAATATCTAACTCCCTTAAATACAAAAAACTTGTATGGAGTGAACCGAGTCTATCGATAGCTATTAAAACACCACTTTTTTTAAGTGAGTTTAAAATTGTATTATATCTACTAGTATGTGAATAGTACTCTTGCTCACTCAAAATTAGCATAATTCTCTTCTGAGAATCTTTGAGTAACTCTTTAACTCTAGAGTAGTATTTTTCGTTTCTTAAAGATGTTGGTGTTACATTGATAGCGTAAATTGTTGTGTCATCTTCTCTAATATTTAGTAAAAGTTCTTCTAAAACCATCAAATCATGATCTATACCTAAACCAAGTTTATTGATTACTTTTAAATAGCTCTTAGGAAAAAGAGTTTTTCCCTCTTGTGTTTTAAGTTTTATATGACACTCTTTAAACGCCAGCTCTTCACCTTCAAAAACATCTTGTGTCATCAAAATCATTGATCTTTTTTTAATTGCATGAATAACTAAAGATTCTAACTCATTTGGATTTATACTATCATCACCTTCTCTTTTTTTAAAACTTCTTTTTTTCTCTTGAAGCTCAAACATTTTTTCTATCATATAATTGAGTTCATTTGCATAGTTTGTATCAATAAGTGCGCCTGATATTTTTACTTCTATATCCTCAACCTTATATTCACTAGACTTTAAACACATTAACTCTAAAACAGTGCTATATTCAGATTTTGGACCTTTAACTCCTATAAGAAAATCTCCACCTTTAATATGACCCATTGGGAAGTTACTAATGTTTTGACTTAGAAGATAAGAGGCAATCCACTCTGCTACATTTTGCAAAACTTTATCACCATTCTTAATACCATACTGTGCATTTATATCGTTAAGATTATCAATACTGATTAATATAAGAGTGTACTCTTTATTTATTTTCAACTCTCTTTTAAGATATTTAAAAAGATATTCACGTGTAAATGTTTTACTTATATCATCTGTAATTTTGACATTAAAACCACTATATATAAGATAAAAAATAAAGTATATACCGACAACTAAAAGAAGAACAGATTCTATATAAAATGAAGGTTTAAGGGTTGCATAATTTTCTATGAGAGTATGTGAAACAAGTGCGATTATAAGACCAAAAATCGGAAGTCCCATTCTAAGTGCTAACTTAAAACGATACTCTCTCTCTTTAGTCTGTGGAAGTAACATGAAAAAAGTAAGCTATACGTCTAAATGCTTAACATCTTTTGCATGTGTTTCTATGTAGTTACGGCGTGGTTCAACTTCATCACCCATAAATAGAGTAAATGCATCAGAAGCTATTTCAGCATCTTCAATAGTTACCTGAAGTAAAACACGGTTTTCTGGTGTCATGGTAGTTTCCCAAAGTTGATCTGGATTCATCTCACCAAGACCTTTATAACGTTGAATATATGAGCCTTTTTTAGCATAATCTTTTATAGTTTCTAACTCTTCTATGATATCATTTTCAAAGTTAAGTTCCCACTCTTGAATCTTCTTATAAACATAATTTGCTTCTGTAAAATGTGGAGCACTAAAAAGTTCATCATTGATAAGTAACTCTTCCATACCACCCTGCGTTTGAACAAAAAGATGTATTTCGTTTGACTCTTCATCAATTGTTTTAGTAAGAATATTATTGTTTATAGATGCTAAAAATTCTTCGATTTTTACATATAAATCTTTTGCTCCAAGAGATATTAAATCTGGATTTTCAATAAAATGACGAATAAGTTTTACAAGAGCATAACGACGCTCTAGTGCGGCTAAACTACCTGCATAATGATCAACCATTTTAAAGAAAGAGACTAAATCGTTATGTCCAACACCTTCCATCTCTAATGATTCAACACCATTTTCGATTAAAAAGTCATTCATCTCTCTATCGTCTTTAAAATAGATCTCTTTTTTACCTTTCTTGTAACGATAAAGTGGTGGTTGTGCTAGGTAAAGATATCCTTTTTCAACTATGTCACGGAAATGACGGAAGAAAAATGTAAGCAGAAGTGTCTGAATATGAGAACCATCAACATCGGCATCGGTCATAATTATAAGTTTGTGATAACGAAGTTTTTCTTCATTATACTCTTCACCAATTCCACAACCCATTGCAGTAATCATGTTTGTAATCTCATCAGATTTTAAAATCTTTTCTAAACGTGCTTTTTCAACGTTTAAGATTTTACCTTTAAGTGGAAGTATTGCTTGAAAAACACGATCACGTCCCATTTTTGCTGAACCACCTGCAGAATCCCCTTCCACTAGATAAAGTTCACATATACTCGCATCTTTACTTTGACAATCTGCAAGTTTACCAGGAAGTGTTCCAACACTCATTACATCTTTACGACGTGTTAATTCTCTAGCTTTTTTAGCTGCTTCACGACCACGAGCTGCCATAAGAGCTTTTCCAACTATTGCTTTTGCCTCAATAGGATTCTCTTCAAAGTATTTAGAAAGTGCTTCACCTGTTGCTTTTTGAATAAGAGGTTTTACATAAGTATTTCCTAGTTTACCTTTTGTTTGACCCTCAAACTGAGGCTCTGGTACACGAGCAGAAACAATGGCAATAAGTCCCTCTTTTACATCATCTCCAGAAATTTTTACATCTTTCTCTTTGGCAGCACCATTTTTAGAATTATAGTTAGAGATAACACGTGTTAGTCCAGCACGAAAGCCTGCTTCATGTGTACCACCATTTGGCGTTCTAATATTGTTTACAAAAGATGAAAGTTTCTCATCATAAGCATCGTTATACATAATTGCTATATCAAATTCAATATCTTCTGATTTTCCACTAAAGCTATAAACTTCAGCAACAGGTGTTTTTTTATTCATATCAGAAACATACTGAGCAATACCACCTTCAAAGTGATACTCCTCTTTTGTTCCAGTTCTTTCATCATTAAATTTTATAGTGATAAAAGGATTTAAATAAGCAAGTTCTTTAAAACGCTTTGAAAGATATTCATATTCAAAAGTGATAGTTTCTGTAAAGATTGATGGATCAGCTGCAAACTCTATAGTAGTACCAGTTTTACGAGTTGTTCCTGTTACTTCTAATGCTTTTTGTGGGATACCAGCTTTGAAATCTTGCTCATAAATTTCACCTTCACGGTGAATAGTCATGTGAAGATCAGAAGATAGTGCATTTACTACTGATACACCAACCCCATGAAGACCACCTGAAACTTTATAAGTGTCTTTATCAAATTTTCCACCTGCATGCAGTACAGTAAGTACAACAGTTGCTGCAGAAATTCCTTCTGTTGGGTGCATATCTGTTGGAATACCACGTCCATTATCTGAAACTTTACATGTTCCATTTTTTGTAAGTGTTACGGTGATAGTATCACAGTGACCTGCCATCGCCTCATCGATAGAGTTATCAATAACCTCATATACAAGATGATGTAATCCTCGATGACCAGTGTCACCTATGTACATACCTGGGCGTTTTCTAACAGCTTCTAGTCCTTTGAGGACTTTAATATTACTAGCACCGTAATTTTCCATGAAATATCTCCATATATTTGTCAAAATTAAAGTTTTGACATAATTAGAGATATTTTATCTAAATTAATCTAAAAAGAAGTTTTAAGGGGTTTTGAGTTAGCTATTGTTATTTATATAACAATAGGCATAACTACAGTTTTGAAGTTTTCATCGCTTAATATAAAAGGTAAATTTCCTTCATTAAGTCCGATTGTAAAATCTGGAGAATTTATAGAATTTAAAAAGTCTAAAAGATATCTTGAGTTTATTGCAATTGAAAAAGGTTCGCTAAAACCAGTAGAATGACCTATTTCTGTTTTAGCTTCAATATTGTCATCACTCAATGATTCAAAAGTAATTACTTCATTTAAAAAAGTGATTTTTAAATCTGTTGAAATTGTAGTAATTTGTTTAATAGAATCAATCATTAATCCTTTTGGTAGAACTAAAGATTTTGTAATTTCTTTTGGAATAATTCTTGAATATTCAGGAAACTTTCCGTTGATTAGTTTTGTAAAAAATGTATATTGTTCTGAATGAATAATTAGATTTGTTTGATCATAATAAAGTTCTATATTATCAAAAAAGAGTTTTTGAATTTCAATAATCGCTTTTTTAGGAATTATAATACTTAGTTCTTGTTCACTGTTATTTGATACATTAACAACTGCTAATCTTCTTGTATCAGTTGAAGCAAAATTTATAAAATCTTTTTGAATATCGATAAGAGCACCATTGAGTTCAAATTTAGGGTTATTTGTATCAATCGCTGGAGTGATTTTTTTGAGAGAATCTATAAGAGAGTGTGAATCAATAGAGATTCTTGCTTTACCTTCATAAGATGGAAATTCTGGAAATTCATTGTATGAAAATGTTGGCAATTTAAAATTTGAATGTCCTTGAGTAATGTGAAGTATATCTTTTTTTACTTCTAAGTTAATATCACCATCTTTTAAAATTCTAACAATATCTAAAAACTTTTTACCATTAGCGGTTATGCTACCATCTTTAGTAATGTTTAGATTAGTTGTATTTACTAAGAATCCTATCTCATAATCTGTAGCTTTTAGAGTTAGAGTAGAATTTGAAGCATTTAAGTAAACATGTGATGTGATTTGTGATGTATCTTTTTTTTCTAAGAACGGACCTGCATGAATAAGCATATTTTCAATTACAGATTTTGATATAGTAATTATCATTGAATTTCCCTATATATTTATATAATTTTAGTAAGTAGTAGTAGGTAGTTGTGAATATGTGAAATGGAGCTTCAAAGACCTACACACTAGTATATTTTAAACGTGATGAAGTGTATTAAACTGATTCACGTCTGTTCACTTTTATAATTATATCTTTTTTTTATTCTTTTTTTCAATTATTTATGAAGCAGCTGTTATTTTGTTTGTTAACTCTTCAATTTTTAGTCTAAAGTCTTCATCCTCTTTTATAAGAGTATTTATTTTTTTAATAGTATGACTTATTGCAGTATGGTCTTTCATACCAAAGTACTGAGCAAGTTGAGGCATAGTGTTTTGTGTAAGTTCACGGCAAATATAAATGCCTATTCTTCTTGCATAAACAATATTTTTACTACGTCCTTTTGAACGAATTTCACTCGGTTTTATATTTAAATCTTTTGCAACTAACTGAGTAATACTTTCCATTGTTAAATTTGCTCGATTCTCATTGAGTTGATCTTTGAGAACATTTTTAGTAAACGCCAGGTCTATATCTACGTGCATGAGTTGAGAGTAGGCATGAAGTTTTGAGAGAATACCTTCGATTTCGCGAACATTACTATCTATTACAGTTGCTATATAATTTATAATGTCTTTGGAGAGTTCAACTTTATTTATTTCACATTTCTTTTTTATAATAGCAATTTTAGTTTCAAGTTCTGGAGGTTGTATATCAGCAACCAGTCCCCATTCAAACCTACTTTGAAGTCTCTCTTCTAGACCAGCAATTTTTTTAGGATGCTTATCAGCGGTAAATATAATTTGCTTGCCATCACCTTTTAGTGCTTCAAAAGTATGAAAAAATTCTTCTTGAATACCTTCTTTGTTTGATAAAAATTGAATATCATCAATCAGAAGTACATCACATTTACGATATTTTTCTCGAAAACGCTCCATAGTGTTGTTTCGTATACTTCGAGTAAAGTCATTTAAAAATTGCTCTACTGTTGTGTATATAACTGTTTTACCTTCATTTTGAAAAACATTACCAGCGGCTTGCATAAGGTGGGTTTTACCAAGTCCTACTCCACCATAAATGAAAAGAGGATTATAAACTTTACCCGCGTTTTCACTTACACTTTTTACTGCTGCATATGCAAACTGGTTTGAGCCACCAACCATAAAGTTGCTAAAAGAGTGTGATTTGTTTAGCAGTGAACTACCCTGCTTTGCTTCAATAACTTTTTTTGTACTCGCTTTTTCTTGTACATTTTTAAGCAGAATTTTCACTACCGTTTTTGTGTCTGTTTTTATTTCAAAGAGATGAGAGATTTTTTCACTATACTTTTTTGAAATCCAGTTAACAACAAGAGCGTTTGGAGCATAAAATATCGCTAAACCATTTATAGATTTTTTTACATCAAAATTGAGATGCTTGATATATCTATTGTATTCGAGTTCTGTAATCTCTTCTTTGAGTGCTTCTAAAACTTTTTGACCTATATTCACGTAAAACCTTGTTAAATATTTATTATGTGAATAGTACACTCTTTATTCCTAAAATAGAGTTAAACTAATGTGAATAACTTAATTTCATCTACGTGATTAATAGAGTATAATTCATAATAAAAATAATATGGAAAAAAATGACAATACTTGGAATAGACCCAGGAACTAGAAATATGGGTTATGCTCTTATCTCCTTAGAAAATGGAAAGATTTCTTTAATAGAAGCCGGACTTATTAAAATGAAAGCAGAAGATTTGCAGTTTCAGATACCACAAATGGTTGAAGGAGTTGATAGAATTTTTTCAAATCATAAGATTGATGAAGTCGCAGTTGAAGATATATTTTATGCACATAACCCTGCAACAACAATAAAACTAGCACAGTTTCGTGGAGCTATTATGCTTAAGCTTCTTCAGGAGTTTGGACAGTTTCATGAGTACACTGCATTACAGGTAAAAAAAGCACTTACAGGAAAAGGTAAGGCGAGCAAAGAGCAGGTAAATTTTATGGTCAAACGCCTACTCAACATAAAAAAAGAGATAAAACCATTAGATATTTCAGATGCTATAGCAGTAGCTATAACACACTCACAAAGAGTAAGACTTAAAAAAACATCTAAAGATAACTAAGCCACCAATCTTTGCGTTTTTGTTTGAGTTGAGCAAACAATTTGCTCGGATAATAAAGAAGTAAAATAACAAGTATCCAAGCAAAATATGTTGGTAGAAGTTCACTTGCATAGCTATAAGTTTCTGGGCTATGTCCAAGAGGTGCTCCAAATAGCCAGCCTGCATCCCCAAAAGTATACAATGCTAGTAAAATTCCTCCTAGATGTAAAAGAGGAATGTGTAGCACATAAAAGAAAAATGGAACCTGTCCAAAACTTATAAGAGGGTTTGCCCATTTACCTAAATCTCTGTCAAAAACACTCATTAGTATCATTGCCATACCTATAAGCACACTTAAGTATATAAGAGAAGGTGGGTACTTTGTAAAGTTGATAAAACTCATAAATGTAAGTTCTATAGTTTTATACTCACTCCAGAGTGTAGGATCTCCATATATATTTAAAAAACGTAGTAATAAGCCAAAAAGTAAAAGTGTTAAACCACTTAGTAAAAAAATCTTCTTGCGTTTGTCGCGTTTTAGTTTTGTGATAGGACCAAAAAGATAACCTAACGCCATAACACCTATCCATGGTATGAAAGGATATATCACTCTTACTTCAATAGTTCCTATATAAAAATTTCCAGGTTGATGTAAAAGCATCCAAAACCAAGCATTTTCACCAAACTCTTTAGCAGTGATAGTATCGAGTAAATTGTGGCCAAATAGCATAGCTATTGCAATAAGGGCTATAAGATACTTTGGTAGATAGATTAGGAGTCCAACACCAATCATAGAAATACCTATAGTAAAAAGAACAGCGACTTTAGGGTGGGTTATAAACTCTGAATTAAAAGACCAAAAAAATCCGACAAGTGTTAGTTCAAGAAAGATAAGCCAAAGTCCACGGCTTATGGCTAAATAAGCAAGTTCATTTTTACTACGTCTTTGAGAAGCAAAGAAAAGTCCTATACCTGCTAAAAAAATAAATGTAGGAGCTGCAAAGTTAGTTATCCAACGTGTAAGAAAAACTTCTATGTTTGTTAGTGCTAAGTCTGTAGGTGCATAGTAAACCCAAGAAAGAGCAAAAAAGTCACGTGAATGGTCAAGCGCCATTATAATTATTGTGAGTCCTCGAAGCATATCTAAGGCTATAAAGCGCTCTGTTTTTGTAGGCATAGTCAACCCTTTGTTCGGATATAGTATTTTTATGTTTACTAAAAAAGTAAAGAATTATACTGATTGATTAAGTAGATACACCCATGCTTTTTCTTTTGTTCCATCATCTAAAACAACAGTTTTTTGTTCGCGTTTAAAAAGGTGTGGTAGACCTTCATACTCATCGATTTCATTTATCTCTTCTTGACTTACCTTAAAAAGAGTCCCTTTAATAATAAAATTTCCTTTGTTTAGTTCTACTAGAAGAGGAGAAGGACTATCTATGATTTCATAGGAACCAGTTAATGTACCTCTTTGCGTTTCTCTATCTCTACTGAACTTACTCTTTTGTAAGGTTCCATAACTAAATATTTTAATGTTTTGTGTATTTTTCATTTTGTATCCTAAGCTTGTCTTTTAATTCTAAAACTATAGGATAGCACAATCGTAGCAATTAGACTCATTTTTAGATATCATTTTATAAGCAATTTAATATAAAAAAGGAAAAAAATGTCAGAAATTAAAAATGCAACTATAACAAAAGCAGCAAACATTTATCATGATGGTAAAGTTACAAGTAGAACAATCATACTTGAAGATGGCTCAAGACAGTCTTTAGGAATTATGCTTCCAGGTGAATATACTTTTGGTACTAATGAAGCAGAAATTATGGAAATGTTAAGTGGTGAGTTAGAAATAAAACTTCCGGGTGAAGATTGGAAAACACTTCATACACCAGAAAGTTTTAATGTTGGTGCAAATTCATCTTTTGATTTAAAGATAAAAACTGTTACTGATTATTGCTGTTCTTATATTAAATAATCCAAACGAAGAGAATTAATTCTCTTCTAGTGGTATAAAGTCATCTTTACTTACTCCACAATCAGGACAGCTCCAATCATCTGGAATATCTTCAAATGAAGTTCCTGGTGCTATACCACCATCTTCATCCCCAACTTCGGGATCATAAATATAATCACAAACCGTACATATATATTTTTTCATTACTTATCCTTTTATAAAAATTGTTTTACCAATGAACTTAGCTGTTCTTCACTAAGAGCACCTGAAGTACGATGAAGTTCTTTATCATTTTTAAAAAGTATGAGGGTTGGTATACTTCTTATACCAAACCTTGCACCAAGCGTTTGCTCATTCTCAGTATTTACTTTTACAAAAAGTGCTTTTAGAGGAAAGTGAGTTGCTGCTTTAGAAAAGTTTGGTGCCATCATTTTACATGGTCCACACCAAGGTGCCCAGAAGTCAACAAGAACAGGAATGTCACTGTTGACTACTACTTCATCAAAATTAGCTGCTGTGAGCTCTATTGGAGTTGTTTGAAGAAGAGATTTTTTACACTTTCCACAGTTAGCTTTAGAGTAGCTATCTTTTTGTGGAACATTATTTACACTTAAACAGTGAGGACATACTACTCTCATTATAAATTCTCCTAAAGAAAAATTATTGTTTGAATGACTCTATGCTTTCTGCCATACCAAAGTCTTGATGTTTTTTAGGATCTAAAACAGTTTGTGCCAACTTATTGTTGTCATGGTTTATAATTATTGGAGCTAAGAAGTTTACTGTAGACTTCTCAAGAGGTTTTTGTATAACTAGAATATTATATACACTTATTTTTGAGCTTTCTTTAATCTCTAAGAGGACCTGAATATCAATTGGCACAGTAAAAGAGTACTCTCTAAGAAGATATGGATTTACTAACGTAAAAGAAATATCTTCATTGTTTGAATCTTGCATTGTAGAAAATAACTCATCTATTTCAGTTATTTCAACTGCAGTTGTGTTATCAAAACCTAAAATCTGACCTCTAACATTATAACTCATAGTATACACCTCAAAATTGATTTTCTTCATACTTTAAACTATCAGATATAAGGTAGCATGAAGAACTTCTTATACCTGATATATTATAGCACTCCCCTATACCAAAAGCAAATTTATTTTCGTTAAATAGTAATGAAAATCCTTCGCTCATATCTACGAGAGAGAGTTGCTTTTCTTCAAGCAGTTTTGCATCGCTAACACCATTAAATTCTAGTGTTATTGTTATCCAATCAAAAGCTCTTGCTTTATCTTGTGCTGCAAATGTTAGTTTAATGTTTATGGGAGAGATAAGTTCCAAAGAGCGAAATTCTGCATCTTTGAAATTATCGAAGCGTTCTAAGAAGGAAGTAAGTTGTGTTTGAAGTAGAGGTCTCATTCTATTGACAACCAACACACTCCATACTTCTATCTTCTACGTCACTTGCCATTTCTGGAGATTGAGAACGTAGGTAGTAAGTAGATTTGAGACCTAGTTTCCATGCAAGCATATAGATTTCATTGAGGTATTTTCCACTCGCTTTATCTAGAGTGATAAAGATGTTTAGAGATTGTCCTTGATCTATCCATTTTTGACGAATCGCCGCTGCTTTAATAAGTACTGTCTGATTTAGGTCATATGCTGGTGTGTAGTAGCTCCATGTCTCAGGTGAAAGGTTTGGAACAACAACAGGGATGAGTCCGGAGAGATTCTCTTCAAACCACTTGCGTTTAAAGACTGGCTCAATTGCTTGAGTCGTTCCTGTAAGAATAGAGATAGAACTTGTAGGCGCAACAGCCATTAAGTAACCATTTCTCATACCTTGAGATTTTACTTTTGAACGCAGTTCATCCCACTCATATGTAGAAGCAAAAAGTCCACCACGGTCAACAAGATTTCTAACCTCTGCGTTTGCATGGTCATGTGGCATAATTCCTCTGCTCCATTTTGAACCTTCAAAGTCTGGATAGCTTCCTTTCTCTGTTGCTAAGTCTGAAGAAGCGGAAATAGTGTTATAACAAACTGATTCCATTACTTCATCTATCTTATCAAAGTGTTCTTGACTTCCCCACTCTATAGAAGATTCTGCTAACATTTGTGCTTCACCCATAACACCAAGACCAATTGAACGCGACTTCATGTTAGTGCGTTTTACTTTTTCAACTGGATAGAAGTTTAGGTCTATTACATTATCTAAACATCTAACAGCTGTTGGAACGATTGCTTCTATTTGCTCTTTTGTGTGAACGCGAGAGAGATTTATTGATGCGAGGTTACAAACTGCAGTTGAACCATTTACCTTCTCTTTTTCTACAACAAAGATTGGCATTCCACCTAAGCTATCTAATGCAGTTACTTTTTTCGCAGGTTTTGTTATACCGCTATCTACAGTTACCATTTCATCTTCTTCGTAAGAGATACTTTCACCGTTTTCGAAGATGAACTTTATAAGGTAGTGATTTGGTGCTGTGTTTTGAAAAATCTCTGTACAAAGGTTTGAGCTACGAATAATTCCAACATGATCGTTAGGGTTTGCTTTGTTAGCGTTATCTTTAAAACAAAGAAATGGTGAACCAGTTTCAAAGTAAGAAGTAAGAATCTTTTTCCATAAATCTTTTGCTTTTACTTTTTCTTTTACGATAGATTCATCTTGTTCTAACTCTAAGTAAAGTTTGTTAAACGCATCACCATGTAGATTTGTAAGTTCTCTAGTATCGTAAGGGTCAAAAAGAGTCCAGATAGCATCTTCTTGAACTCTTTGCATAAAGAGATCGTTAAGCCACATTGATGGAAAGAGATCGTGTGCACGACGACGCTCTTCACCAGAGTTTTTCTTAAGATCCAAAAAGTCATTTACATCTATGTGCCATGGTTCTATATAAACAGCGATAGCTCCTTTTCTAGTTCCGAGTTGGTCAACTGCAATGGCGATGTCATTTGTGATTTTAAGAAATGGTACTGTTCCACCCGCTGCGTTTTTATGTCCATCAATAAAACTTCCCATAGAACGAACCTGTGTCCAATCCCAACCGATTCCACCACCAAATTTAGAAAGCATAGCCATCTCTTGATATGCATCAAAAATTCCTTCGATATTATCAGGAGTAGAACCGATGTAACATGAGCTAAGTTGGTGTCTTGGCGTTCTCGCGTTTGAGAGTGTTGGTGTTGCAAGCATAACTTGAAACTGAGAAATCATGTCATAAAATTTTATAGCCCACTCTTGGCGATTTTCTTCGCGTTGTGCAAGAAACATTGCAATAGCCATAAACATATGCTGTGGAAGTTCTATAGGGTTAGAGTTTCTATCTTTAATAAGGTATCTATCATAAAGTGTTTTCACACCAAGGTAGTTAAACTCAAAGTCGCGTTCAGGAACTAAATGCTTTTCTAGTTCTTCTAGGTCATACATCTCTTTAAGACCAAGAAGTATACGTCCTGCCTTTTCACCTTTTTCAAAGTACTTTTCTAGTGAACAGTAACCAGTAAAACCATTTACCTGATGGTAAAGGTTAAAGATAAAAAGGCGTGAAGCTACAAATGTCCAGTTTGGAGCATCTATATCTATCTTGTCAACTGCAGTTTTAATGAGTGTCTCTTGAATCTCTTTAGATGTTATACCATCGCGAAAGTGAATCTGTGCATCAACTTCAAGTTCACTTTGACTGACATTGTTTAATCCTTTGACCGCAGCTGAAGTGTACTTTTGGATTTTTGAAATATCAAGAGGTTCTGTTCTTCCATTTCTTTTTATAACTGTTATCATATTTTATCCCCAGAATTATACTTTTGAATAACTAGTGTGGCTATAAAAGCCACTATAGCAAAAACGGCTATAAGTATAGTTGCTATAGCATCTCCGTTAATATTCATGTTTTCTATGTTTATATTCATGCGAAACCTTTAACTTTACGTTAAAGAAATCTTAGCTTAAATATATTAAAAAAAGTTCTTAACTTTGTAGAAATATTTACTTAGTATCTCTAAAAAGTTAAGAACTATATTGGCTAGATTTTATCGAAAATAATCTTGATATAGTTTAAAGCGAGAGAATTTTATTGTATAAGTTTTAATACTTTAAGGAGAGTTTTTATATCTATAATATTAGTTGATATTTAGCATAACAATTGTTGTTATGCTAAATGGAATTTTTAGTTATTTTTAAACACACGTTTAAAAATATTATCAACATTTTTCGTGTAATAATCATAGTTAAAACACTCACGAATTTGTTCTTCACTGAGTTTGCTTCTCAGTTCTTCATCTGCTAAGAGGTGATTTAAGTAGAGTGATTCACCTGCTTCATTTGTTGTAGGTTTTCCTTGTCCTATCTCTTCCCAAACTTTCATCGCGTTTCTTTGTACTATCTTATATGCATCTTCACGACTCACACCTTGAAGTGGAAGCTCAAGTAAAACACGTTGAGAGAAAACGAGTCCACCTGTTTGGTTTAGGTTTTTCATCATGTTCTCAGGATAAACAGTTAGCTTAGATATAACATTGTTCATACGGTGAAGCATAAAGTCAGCTGTGATGAAAGCATCTGGTAACCAAAAACGCTCAGTAGAAGAGTGAGAGATATCGCGTTCATGCCATAGTGCTACATTTTCCATTGCTGGCATTGCATAAGAGCGTATCATACGAGCAAGACCTGTGATGTTTTCTGTAAGGATTGGATTACGTTTGTGAGGCATAGCAGAGCTTCCCTTTTGACCTTTTGCAAAGAACTCTTCAGCTTCATATACTTCTGTACGCTGCAAGTGTCTTACTTGAGTTGCAAACTTTTCAACTGAAGAAGCCATAGATGCTAATGCCGTTGCAAGTCTTGCATATCTATCACGATGAACTACTTGGTTTGAACACGGCTCAGGTTTTAAACCTAACTCTGCCATTGCATACTCTTCAAGTTCTAATGGAGCATGAGCAAAGTTACCCATCGCACCAGATATCTGACCTACTGAGATTACTTCCATAGTTTGCTCAAGGTTTAGTAAGTGACGAGCCATCTCATCATACCAAACTGCAAGAGTAAGTCCAAAAGTAATTGGCTCACCGTGAATACCATGTGAACGCCCAACCATCAAAGTAAGCTTATGTTCCTCTGCTCTTGTCTTGATAGACTCCATAAGCATCTTCACATCTTCTATGATGATTTCTAAAGAAGCTTTCATTTGAAGTGCCACACCAGTATCTACTGCATCTGAAGAAGTCATACCATAGTGAAACCAACGAGACTCTTCACCAAGCGATTCACTTACACTTGTGTTGAATGCTATAAGGTCATGTCTAGTTATAGCTTCTATCTCTTCTATTCTCTCAACTGAGAATGTTGCATTTTTTACAATCTTGTCTGCATCGTCTTGTGGTATCTTTCCAAGTTTTGCCCAAGCTTTTACAGCTGCTTTTTCAACTTCTAACCATGCAGCATATCTTGCATGCTGTGTCCACTTTTCTGCCATCTCTGGTCTTGAATATCTCTCTACCATTTCTATTCCTTGTGATTATGTTTTATGCTAAAATTCGCTTCGTAGTTTGCATATCAGTTGAGAAATTTTACTACAACTATCATAATAGAGGAATTAAGTTTGCCATTTGTAAAAAAGAAGTATATAGTTCCTACAAAACAAAAAGCCGTATTTTACTTGATGAAAGAGTTTGGTTTAAGACAACGCGATGCACAGCGTTTTATATCTAAAGGTAGAATCCTTGTAAATGGTGAGAAGATGCTCCGCACTGCTGGAGAGATTGAGGGAGAGATAGAGTACATCTATTTTGAACCAATTAGCAAAGGGCTTGAACCTACATATGTAGAAGAGGAGTTTGTTGTCTTTGACAAACCTAGCGGCGTTTTAATTCACCCACAAACAAAAGCAACACCCTACTCTCTTATAGATGAACTTAAAGTACAGTTTGGTATGGATGCTAACATAGCACATAGAATAGACCAAGAGACAAGCGGACTTGTTTTGTGTGCTAGAAACAAAGAGAGTGAACGCGAGATAAAGATGATGTTTCAAGAACGCGACATGAAGAAGAAGTATCTCGCACTTGTTCATGGTGAGTTTAAAGAAGAGATGGATGTTGAAGCTCCACTTCTTCGTTTTCAGACTGAAAGCGCTTTGGTTAGAATGGTAGTAAAAGTAGATGAGACTGGCAAAGCATCAAAAACTACTTTTAAACCTTTGAAATATTATGCAGATAAAAATATGACTCTTGTAGAGTGTTCTCCACATACTGGAAGACAACATCAAATAAGAGTGCATTTGTTTCACGTGAAACATCCAATCGTTGGTGATCCAATTTATGGACAGAGTGAAGAGAGCATAATAAAGTTTCTTGATAAGGTTTTAACACCAAAAGATAGAATAAACCTTAGCGGGGCAAGAAGGTTATTGTTACATGCTAGTGAACTAGAGTTTGAACTTTATGGTAAAGAGTATAATGTGAAAAGTAAAATAGAGTTTGAAAAAGTATGTTTCTCTAGCCTTGAGTGTGAATAAGTATTTTGCTTTTTGTGACTAAATAAATTTTAACAACTGTGAAAAAATCACAATTAAGGGAAATCCCTATTTTTAGGGGTTTAAGTCTAGTTAAAGTTTATGATTTAAGGGTGAATTTATATAATTTTTTTCTTAAATTTCAAAAGAATTTTGTGATTTGTATGTGATAAGTATAAAATCTATTCACAACTTAGAACACTGTGTGAATAATACACATTTCAAAGTAAATTTTATAAATAGAGATATAAATAAAAAAAGCTTAAGAGCTAAATGTAGGTTTTTGAATTTTTTTGGTGAATTTGATTTGTTAGGTTTCTATAAGAATAGTAGGGTATTATTGTGCTCATAAACGACCTCCCTGGTGTGTTGGTCGTTTACCTTCTTTAGGCTTTAAACGCCATTGTATCTTTTAATAATCTTTTTAATACGATTTCTTAAATTTCTCAGAGCATCACTACTTGTTTTTCCATCTGCTGTTAAGTTCCCAACTACATCATCATTAAACTGAGCTTTTGCAATCCATCCTATTTGTGAGTGTAGTTTAATTCCTACAAATCTGATTTCACCAAAGTGACCTTTACATAGTTTATATATCTCTTCTATTCTGTCTGAATCTGTTTTTTCTGCCATAATTCGACTCCTTAATTAATTTAAAAAATAATACCATATTATTTATATCAGAATGATTACATTCTTGCTTATTTTTTAGTTAGATAGAGGAGTTAGTCCTCTTTTGTAGCTGCATAGATAAAACCACCAACACCTATAAAGAAAACAACGACTATCAGGATAATCTCACCTATATCAATTGCACTCATTATCTCTCCTCTTCTGTCTTCTCTTTGAGTTGACCACAAGCTGCACTTATATCTATGCCTTTTGAGTCACGTATGGTCGATAAAAGACCATGGTTTACTAAATACTCTTGAAATGAAACCATGTCTTCACGTGTTGGGCGTCCGTAATCACTCCCTGGATAAGGATTGAAATAAATCAGATTTACTTTAGCCTTTATGCCTGTTAGTAGTTTTACTAACTTCTTTGCAGAGCCGAGATCATCGTTCTTGTCTTTAATGACTAGATACTCAAACATAACACGCTTACGTGTGTCTATAGGAAAGCGTTTTACCGCTTCTATAATTGAGTTGATGTTATGTGCTTTATTCATAGGTATAAGCTCACTTCTAAGCTCATCATCAACTGCGTGAAGAGATATGGCAATGTGTACACCAAGGTCCATCTCTCCAAGCTTGTCTATCTTTGTACTCAGGCCACTCGTAGAGACTGTTTGGCGTTTTCCACCAATACAAAGACCATCATCTTCTTTAAAAATCTCTATAGCTTGAGCAAGGTTTGTTAGGTTATCGAGAGGTTCACCCATTCCCATATAGACTATATTTATCTTACGGTTATGTTTGTGGTCGTTATCGCGTTTGAGTGTTACTACCTGAGCTACTATCTCTCCAGCACTTAAGTCTCTAGTAAAACCACCCTTTGCTGTTAGACAAAATGTACACCCTACTTTACAACCAACTTGAGTTGAAACACAGATGGTATATTTTGCTTCTTGATATACATTTCCTGATTCATCTTTAAGTTCATCTTTCATCTTAAGCCAAACAGCTTCCATTGTTTTTCCATCTTGTAGCTCAAGTAAGTACTTGATGGTTCCATCACTTGAGAGTTCTTTTTTTGCAATTTTAAGAGGATTTACAAGGTATGTTTGTGCTAACTCTTCTTTTAAAGATTTGGGTATGTTTTTCATATCCTCATAAGAATCTGCATACTGATGATAGAGCCAGCCATATATCTGTTTTGCTCTAAATGCAGGTTTTGTTATCGCTGTTAGCTCTTTAAGTGTTAAGTCATATAGTGAAGGTTTTAGTTCACTCATTATAAACCCTTTGGTTTTTGCGTTAGCTCTTTTATGCGTTTTTTGACATGTATATCGAGTAGCTCTTTAGCTTTTTCATGGTTCTTAACAAAGTCCTCATGAGCGTTAGCATCAGTGTAGTTTGTTATACAAAAAACACCACCTGCAGGTATATCAAACTCTTGAGCAATTTTTAAAACAGCAAAAAACTCCATGTTTTCTATCCCTACTCCAAACTTCAAAAAGTTCTTAGCAAGTTCATCATTTGTGCTTATATAGTTAGAAGAGTTTACGACTATATCTTTCACGTTAGTTGTGTTAGTTGTGACCACGTTATCGAGTGGAGTATAAGCATCGTTACTTAAAAATGCAAGCTCAATGTTAGAAGCTGTTTTAGACTCGATGATGTCAAATATCTTAGCATCTCCATAACTTCCAGCAGTTCCAACAAAGAGTAAAAACTCTGGTTTGTCAAACAAACAGAGACGAGTTAGGTTCATTGCGGTCTCTATAAGACCTACTCCAGTTGAGAGTCCAAAGTCAAAAGTTTCATTATTTCCTGCACATATTATCATTAGTTATTCCTTTGTTATTTGTTTCTTTTATTTAGATTTTCTAGGCATAGAAGATAAAAGTGTATCTATTAGTTTAGGTGGCACACCCTCTCCTATTGCTTGACGGATTAAGTTCTCACTCGCCCATTGTGGTGGATGCCAATCATCAGGTAATCCTGTAAGAATAAAAATCTCTTTTAGTGTAAGTACTCTTGCATCAGAGTATGTCCCATCTTTTTTTAAGTAGCCTGGGTGAACATTGTTTTGAGACGAGACTGAACCATTCGCCATTGTTATAGTGGGTGCTGGTTTATCCCAATCTATGCGTTTATAAGTTGTTGCAAAACCTTTGATTCGTGTCCCATCAGGTTTTTTTGGATAATGCACTTTGTTATGCAATGCTGTTTTACCACTGGATGTATGAACTAAAGCTGATATATGTCTTGGATTATGTTTTTTAGCATAATGGTACATAATTTCAGAGCTCTCACCACTCTCAAGAGTTGGTAGATGTGCTATGGCTTCTTTTACGCTTATCTTCTTTTGTTTCTCTGGAGGCTGCCACTTTGCAATTTTAGAGATTAAAAATATAGCTCTTTTTCTAGTTTGTGGAGTTCCATAATCAGCTGCATCAACGATAACAGGATTTATAAAATAGCCTAGTGGTTCTAGCTCTTTATGTATGTAGTCAGTAATTTTTACACTATGACCATTTACTAAAATTGAAGTCTTTAAAACACCTTGTACATTTTCTATAAGGGCATTTGTTGGTTCAAGCTCTTGAATCATTTTTATAACAAACTTTATTAGAGAGTTTCTAGGATCATTCTCTTTCATTTGTCCTGCAATACTCATCCCTTGACATGGTGGTGTTGCTATAAGAAAATCACATTTCTTCTTTTTGGCATAAGAAACTACCTCCTTGTAAATAGAGCTTTCTGTAATATCACCTTGAATCATTTTACATTTTGGATGACTCTCTTGATGAAATGCTGCCCTACTTTTTAAAAGTTCGTTTGCTACTACTATGTTTATATTGTGCTTGTGTATATATGTTTCTGCAATTCCAACATTTGCAAATAATGATACACCGTTCAATACTATAACCTTACTGGAATATTTTGGTCGTGTAGGTAGTGTTTTAAATCCATGATATCTATCTCTTTGTAGTGAAAGATACTTGCAGCAAGTGCAGCATCAGCACCATGAAGAAATGCTTCTTTTATGTGCTCCATCTTCCCTGCTCCACCACTTGCAATGACTGGGACATTGACTGCACGGCTAATTTGTTCTGTGATGTTTAACTCAAATCCAGCTTTTGTCCCATCTGCATCCATAGATGTAAGTAGTATTTCACCACTTCCGCGTTTAACAACTTCTTTTGCCCACTCTACTGCATCTAGGCCAGTATCTACACGTCCACCATTTAGAAAAACATTATACTTTCCACTCGGTGTTCTTTTTACATCTATGGCAGTTACTATACACTGAGAGCCAAAACGCTTAGCACCCTCATCTATGAGTTCTGGGCGTTTTATAGCTGCAGAGTTTACACTTACTTTGTCACAACCAACATTTAGAAGTTTGTAGATATCGTCAAGTTTACGAATCCCTCCACCTACTGTTAAAGGTATGAAAATCTCACGAGCAACCTCTGCTACTATATCTACTATGGTATCGCGATTATCAGATGAGGCAGTAATATCTAAAAATGTAAGCTCGTCTGCACCCTCTTCATTATATCTTCGGGCTACTTCGACTGGATCTCCTGCATCTTTAAGACCGACAAAGTTTACACCTTTTACAACACGACCATCTTTTACATCAAGACAGGGAATAATTCTTTTTGCGAAATAATTCATAAGTAAATATACCTTTATTATATATTTTTGAATTATACAACTTTAGACTTATAATTACTTAACAAAGAAATTGTTTCACGTGGAACAATTTAAAAGTATCTTTATTTTTTTAGTCATCTTTAATAGATGTTTATATATAATATTTAATTATATATAATTTAGGGATTTTTATGAACAAAGAAGAAGTGTTAAATGAAATAAAAGCTGCACAAGCAGCACATATAGAATGGGTACATAAAGCAAAAATATTAATAAACGGAAAAGGTTCTAAAGAAACTTCAATTCCTGTTAGTCCACATGATTGTAGTTTTGGAAAATGGTTTTATCATGAGGGTCAAAGACTGAACGCTCTATCTAACAATCCACTTACTTGTATGCAAAATATAGATAGATTGCACTCTAAGATACACGAAATCTATATGGGCATATTTAATACATATTTTTCATCAGAACAGAAAAGTGGCTTAATCTCTAAAATATTTGGTGAAAAAAAGAAACTTCTTTCTTCGGATGAAATTGAAACAGTAAATGAACAGTTTAAGGTTCTTGAATCTGCATCTCAGGAATTACTTGATGAGTTAAGTCGATTAGCTAGAAGGCTTGAAGCCGTTTCAGATGAGAAAATAGAAAATCTGGCTTAAAAAAGCATAAAAGTAACAAATATCAAATCTTTTTGATTCTTGTTACCTTCATGTAAGTTTTTTTAGTATAAACTAACAGCTATGAATAAAGAAAGCGTTGTAGCAAAGAAGAAGTTTGGACAAAACTTTCTAAAAGATGAATCAGTTTTAAGAAAAATCGTCGAAGCGATGCCCAAAAATGAGAATAAACTCGTTGAAATTGGGCCTGGCTTAGGTGATTTAACTAAATTTTTAGTTGATGTCAAAAGTGTAGAAGCTTTTGAGGTAGATACCGATTTGTGTAAACTGTTACAGAGTGAATTTAAAGAAGAGATTGCTACCAAGCGACTCCACATAAACTGTGGGGATGTTCTACAAGCTTGGAAGAGTACTTTAGTTGACGAACCGTACGATTTAGTGGCAAACTTGCCTTATTATATCGCTACGAATATAATCCTAAAAGCGCTCGCAGATCCAATGTGTAAAAATATACTCGTAATGGTACAGCTTGAAGTCGCAGAGAAGTTTTGTGCAACAGCAGGTGAAAAAGTATTTGGTTCTTTGGGTATTATTACTCAAAGTGTAGGAACTGCTAAAATAGTAGTAAAAGTTCCCCCAACTGCTTTTAACCCTCCGCCCAAAATAGATTCAGCAGTTTTTCTCATACAAAAGAGTGCAGATAGAAGTGATAAAGAGTTCGAGGATATGCTAAGAGTTGCATTTAGCCAACCTCGCAAGACTCTTATGAAAAATCTCTCTGCAAAGTATGACAAAGGCAGACTCCAAGAAGTTTTTAACGAGCTAAACCTTATACATACGATTCGCCCTCATCAAGTTGACACTAAGGACTATCACCAACTCTATAAAATAATATAAATAAAAAGGAGTTTGGATGGCAGAAGAGACAAAGGGGACTGAGCAACAAGCATCAGCACCAAAAACAGACGCAAAACCAAATAACAGAAACAACAATCGTAGACCCAATAACAATCGTAGACCAAATAACAACAACGATAAAAATTCAAATGATAAACAAGCAGGTCAAAGACCAGCAGGAAATAAACCAAACAATAATAAAAATAGAAATAAAAATCGTCACCGTAGACAACCTACTCCAGTTGATGAAAACCTCAAAGCATTTGTTACAAAAAATCAAGATGCACATAAGCAGAGACTTAACCCACACTTTAAACTTGACTTAGAGTCTAAAGCAAAACTTCGTGTAACACCACTTGGTGGACTTGGTGAAATTGGTGGAAACATCATGATTATGGAAACAGAAAACGAAGCAATTCTTATAGATGTTGGTATGAGTTTTCCAGATGAAACTATGCACGGTGTAGATATCTTAGTACCAGATTTTTCATATCTTAGAGAGATTAAGCATAAGATAGTTGCTGTTATTATTACACACGCTCACGAAGATCATATTGGTGCGATGCCTTACCTTTATAAAGAGATGCAGTTTCCTATATATGGTACACCACTTCCTCTTGCATTGATTGGTAACAAGTTCGATGAACATCACATGAAAGAGCATAGAAAACATTTCAATCCTATCGTTAAACGTGAAGTATACAAAATAGGAAACGATTTTGAAATTGAGTGGATGCATATGACTCACTCTATCATCGATAGCTCGAGTGTAGCCGTTACTACAGCTGCTGGAACAGTTATTCACACAGGTGACTTTAAAATTGACTATACTCCAGTTGATGGATATACAGCAGACTTACATAGACTTGCTCATTATGGTGAGAAGGGTGTTTTAGCACTTTTAAGTGACTCAACAAACTCACACAATCCAAATCCAACTGGTTCAGAACTTAGTGTTGCACCAGCATTAGACCGTATTTTCTCTAAGGCTGAGGGGCGTGTTTTACTTTCTACTTTTAGCTCAAACATTCACCGTGTTCAACAAGCTATTCAGTATGGTATAAAGTATGGACGTAAAGTATGTGTTATTGGGCGTTCAATGGAAAGAAATATTGAGATTGCACTTCAGTATGATTATGTAAGATTTCCAAAAAATATCTTCATTGATGCAGATGAAGTTGCTCGTATGAACGATAAAGAAGTACTTATCGTTACAACTGGTTCTCAAGGTGAGGCAAACTCTGCTCTTTTTAGAATGAGTATAGGTGAGCATAGACACATAAAAATTAAGCCAACTGACTTAATCGTTCTTTCTTCTCGTGCTATTCCAGGAAATGAAGGTTCTATTTCTGGTATGCTTAACCACCTTCAACGTGCTGGTGCTAAAGTAGAAATGAGCAAAGATATTCACGTATCAGGTCACGCTTCTATGGAAGAGCAGAAGTTAATGTTGCGTTTAGTTAACCCTAAATTCTTCTTACCAATTCATGGTGAGTATAACCATGTTATGAAACACCGTGAAACTGGTATGATGTGTGGTGTTCCTGAGAGAAATATTCTTCTTATGACAGATGGTGAGCAGATAGAAATCGCACCTAAGTACATGAGAAAAGTAAAAACTGTTAAAACAGGTAAGACATACATAGATAACCAAAACAACCACCAGATTGAAGATGACATCGTTCTTGATCGTCAAAAACTTGCAACTGATGGTGTTGTTATGATTGTGGCTGAAGTAAGTGAGCAAAACTCTAAAATGCTTTCTAAGCCTAAAGTAACAACTTTTGGTATCGTTCCAGACAAACAAGATAAAGCATTTGCTAAAGAGATGGAAGATGTTTTAGAGATATTCTTAACAAACATCAAAGGCGGACTTATTGAGAACTCAAGAGCTCTTGAAAATGACCTTCGTCAAGTTGTAAGAAAACATATCTTCAGAAAAATGAAAAAGTACCCACTTATCGTTCCTCACGTTTTAGTACACTAGACCTTCTAAGCTAGAGCCTTTGGCTCTACTTATCTTTCACAAAAATCAAAAAAAGTTGACACTATTATGAAAAGTTTAGAATTACCCTTAGACAATATTTTTATATCCTCAGAAGTTCCATCAAAGAAGTTGATGATTATTTTGCACGGTCGTGGAGACTCTTCTGAAGGTTTTGTTAATCTTCCAGATTTCATTAAGATACCAGAGATGAACTACCTTCTTCTAGATGCTCCTTTTGAGTACTTTGGTGGGCATTCATGGTACCAACTCCCACCCGACCAACTCCCAGGCATAGAGTACTCAAGCGAGCTTTTGACTCAAACACTAAACACTGTTTTTAGTGAAGAATTTAATGCTCAAGAGAGTTTTCTTTTCGGTTTCTCTCAAGGTTCGTTGCTGACTTTTGAGTTTGGTGCAAGGTACGAAAAAGTACTTGCTGGTTATATTGGAGTGAGTGGATATATCTACGATGCACAAAAACTTTTAGAAGATCTCAATCCAAAAGCAGCAGCTTCTTCATGGCTCTGCACACACGGAACTTACGATATCGTTTTAGATTATGAGACTTCAAAAAAGCAGATACAAACACTTCAAGAGGGTGGTTTCGAGATTGAGTTTAAGACTTATGAGAAAGAGCACAATGTAGATAGAGACGAGCTTACTATGATATCTGAGTGGATGAAAGCTAGGCTTTAATATGCAAAAAAAGCATTTAACTATAGTTGGTGCTGGGATAAGTGGGCTTTATCTTGCTTATCTACTTCAAGAGGATTTTGAGATAACTATCCTTGAAGCACGAGAGAGAATAGGTGGGAGAATTTTTTCTCTTGATGGACATGACATGGGTCCATCTTGGGTTTGGCCACACCATACAAATGTGCTTGAGCTTATTGAAAATCTCGGTTTAAAACTCTTTAGACAGTATACAAAAGGCTATGCACTTTATGACACAAAAGATAAGCTTGAAATCTTTAATGCTCCTGCGTCTTCGCCCTCTTTTCGACTAGAAGGCTCTTTAAGTAAACTTGTTGAAGCACTCCATCAAAATCTTAAAAATGTAAAAATTCACTATGGAGATGTTGTTAAATCTATAGAAGTAGAAGCCAATTCTGTAAGTATAAAAACATCTAAAAAGAGTTATGAAAGCGATACAGTAGTCGTGACACTTCCTCCGCGTTTAGCCGCAAATCTTGCCTTCACTCCCAAACTTCCTTCGCATTTAGAAGAGCAGATGAAAGAAACGCAGACTTGGATGGGGAACAGTGCTAAGTGCGTTGTCGAGTTTAAAACTCCTTTTTGGAGAGACAGAGGTCTGAGTGGTTTTACTTTTTCACATCTGGGACCACTTGGGGAGATTCACGATGCGTCGATAGCGGACAAGCCCGCACTCTTTGGATTTGTTAACCTAAACGCAGACATGCAAAATTTTGAAACCAATGTACGAGCACAAATGAAGCGACTCTTTGAGATTGATGATAGCGAGATTGTAAGCATTTATCTTCTTGATTGGAAAAGAGAGCTTTTTAGCTCAGTTAAAGAAGATGCCTCGTCTCGTGGAGCTCATCCTCAGTATGGAATCAATACTCAGAGTTATTCACCTAGAGTTTTTTTTAGCTCTACAGAGTTTTCCTACGAAGAGGGTGGGTATATAGAGGGTGCAATCATAAACGCGAAAAAAATAGCTACACAAATAAGTATGTAAACATCTTTTTCAGCAAAATATTGCTACTCTTACATCAAGAATACTTCAAAGGAATCTCGATGTCAGAAAAACAAAATACTGAGTTTGAAAACGCAGTAAGAACAATGATGCTTCATGTTGGGGAAGATCCAAGTAGAGAGGGACTTCTAGATACACCTTCGCGTGTAAGAAAGGCTTTTGAATTTATATATGGTGGCTATAAAGAAGATCCTAAAGAGATACTCTCTAAAGCACTTTTCACATCTTCAAATGATGAGATGGTACTTATAAAAGATATAGAGTTTTACTCTAATTGTGAACATCATTTACTTCCTATCATTGGTCGCGTTCATGTGGCATATATACCAGATGGAAAGGTAGTAGGGCTTTCAAAAATCCCTCGCGTTGTAAATGTTTTTGCCCGTCGTATGCAGATTCAAGAGCAACTTACAGAACAAATAGCAGATGCTATCATGGATACTATCGCTCCAAAAGGTGTAGCGGTTGTTGTTCAAGCACGTCATATGTGTATGGAGATGCGTGGAGTTGAAAAGATAAACTCGACTACAACTTCTTCAGCACTTCGTGGACTCTTCAAACGCGATGAAAAAACGCGAGCAGAGTTCTTCTCTCTTATAAACTCTCCAGCAGGTTCAAGATACTAGAAGATGCCATTTAAATCTCTCAAAGAGCGACTCTCAGCACAAAATTATTCGGTCGCGTTTGGCGAGGTTGTAAAGATAAATGCGACTATTATCACTGCTACGGGTCTCAACGTAAGCATTAGCGATATGGTAAAAGTAGTCTCAAATGAGAATAACTTAGAGACTATAGGAATGGTGACAGAGATAGATGGAGCGACATTTTTTATCACTCCTTTTAGTTTTGTAGAGGGATTTCGCTCTGGAGATAGAGTCTTTTTAGATTCTACAGGTTTAAACATTCCCGTTGGAGATGCTCTTTTAGGACGTGTAGTTGATCCTTTTATGCGGCCAATCGATGGTAAGGGAAACATAGTAAGCTCGAAACTTGCTCCAATTATAAAAGCACCTATTGAAGCGATGAAACGCGGCATGATTGATGAAGTTTTTAGCGTTGGTGTTAAAAGCATAGATGGCATACTTACTTGTGGAAAAGGTCAAAAACTCGGAATCTTTGCAGGTTCAGGAGTCGGAAAATCTACTCTTATGGGGATGATAGTCCGTGGTGCTGATGCACCCATAAAAGTCGTTGCTCTCATTGGTGAGCGTGGTCGTGAGGTTCCTGAGTTTATAGAGAAAAACCTTGGAGGTGACCTTACAAACACTGTCATCATTGTTGCAACTTCAGATGACTCTCCACTTATGAGAAAGTACGGGGCTTTTGCTGCGATGAGTGTTGCTGAACACTTCAAAGATAAAGGCTTAGATGTGCTTTTCATCATGGACTCTGTTACGCGTTTTGCGATGGCACAACGCGAGATTGGTTTAGCCCTTGGTGAGCCACCAACTTCAAAAGGGTATCCGCCATCTTCACTTACGCTTTTGCCTCAGCTTATGGAGCGTGCTGGAAAAGAGGAGGGCAAAGGTTCTATCACTGCGTTTTTTACGGTACTTATTGAGGGTGATGATATGAGTGATCCTATTGCCGATCAGTCGCGTTCTATTTTAGATGGTCACATAGTGCTTTCACGTGAGATGACAGACTTTGGTATCTATCCTCCTGTTCATATTCTAAACTCAGCCTCAAGGGTTATGAACGATATTGTCTCCATAGAGCATCTAAAGGCTGTGATGAAATTTCGCCGTCTTTATACACTTCTTAAAGAAAATGAAACACTTATACGTATCGGTGCTTACACGAAGGGAACAGATCCTGAACTTGATGAGGCGATAAACAAAAAAAGTGCGATGGAAGCTTTTATCACACAAGACTCTAGAATCCAAGAGAGTTTTGAAGAGACTGTAACTGCTATTGTAGCGTTGATGGGGTCATAATAAGAGGAGAACGAGTCCAGTTGTCACGCGGAACCAATCTCTCTTGATGGAGTGTGATAGCTAGTTTTTTTCCTGTCAGTTTTTCATGAATTTTCATTAAAGATGAAATTTCACTATCAATACCAAAGATATCTATATAAGAGTAGATAATATTTTCTGCATTTAAAAAACTTCTTTTTGCAAGTAAGCCTTTAATCTTTGAGTGAAAACTCACACGCAGTAAATCACCTACCTTTGCTAGTCGCGTTTTTACACCGATAAGCTCACCTAGTCTATCTTTGATACTTTTGATGTCACCTTTAAAAGCAAACTCTTCACACTCATCCATAACTTTTGACCAGTGTTTCTCCAAAAGATTACTAAGCTGCAAGTCATTGAGTACATAGTGAGTATCAATTATCTCATAGCACTGGATAAAGTCACCCATCTCATAACTATTTTCAAGTGATTTTACTAACTTAGCTACCCTGTAAAGCTCTTTAAGTTCCTCTTTGATACCAGGAGTTCCTTGAAGAAGTTTAATAGCCTCAATCGCCTCTTTAATTTGTGCAGCATTTATAAGTTTTGCTATCTCATCAAGTGCATTTTGTTCTGAGAGCCTCAGTGCTGTATATGTTGGTATCTGCACAAAGAGTTCATGTTTATCTATTAGTTTTTCTATCAAGATATAGTTTTTTGTCTGTATAGCCTTTAAAAAATCGATAAAATCTTTATTTTGTTTCAGAAGTAAATTGATAATTGGTTTTTTTGCTAGAACAGCAGAGTAGGGAGAAAGAACCTCTTTAGCAACATCTTCACGACCAATAAGAATCTGTTTTTGTGCAAAACCAAAGGCATCTTTAAAGCTTGTTTCCATTTTTTTAAACTGCTGTGTTCTTTTAAGTGAAGGAAATTTCTCACTCATGATATATGCAAGTGCATATTTTTTCTCTACAACAAGTGTTTTAAATCTAGTATAGTGCTTGAAATCTTTAAAGATAGAGCGAATTTCCTCGCGTTTACTTGCTACATCTTTAAACATTTCAGTAAGTCTTTGTGCCTCTTTAGTTTGTGAGTGTATAAGCGCTTCTATAGCTTGAGTGTAGAGGTTTTCATACATTACTTCGAGTCTCTTGTGTTCTCTTGTTCCTTGAAGCATTGGATCATTTTCTACAAGTATAAATGCTTCATCTAAGGTATTATGTAAAATATGAGATTTTATTTCTTCAGCATTTGGAAGTTCAAATTTATAGAGTATGTTATTTTCTAATGTTATAAATAAAGTTTCTGTACTATCAAGCAAAATATGATTGATATTTTCTTCAAAAACAAGATAGCTATTACTTACAACCTTTGCCTGTTGAAGGTCTATGATGATGAGTTTGTTTGACTCTGCACTAAGCATAACATAGTTTGGATTTGGCATTTTTATAATGTTTTTTATATTTGTAAACGCAGTATTTATACTTTTGGATTGTGTAGTCTCTTTTAAGGAGTGAATCTGTACTACTCCACTAGATGAACCACTTAAAAGAGTCTCATTATCCAAAAAACAGAGTGCATTGATACGACCTTTAGAAGACTCAATAATCTTTTTGTCTGCAAGTGAGCTCATCTTCATAAGAGTTATAGTTCCGCCATAACCACTACAAGCCATATACTGGCCATGAAACGCGAGTGCACTTACATAATTATTTCTAATTTTTTTAGCGTCTTCTCGCTTGTATGGAAAAGAGCATAAACGCGAAAGCTGTGATTTACCATCATATCTGTATTGTGAAACGCGACCATCTTTTGTACCTGCAATAAGATAGGGAGAGTCTTCTACAAATGAGAGTATCTCTATATCTCCATCATCAGTACGAATGGTTTGTATGGGTGTCTTATTTTCTAGGTTTACTACATAGATGACTTTTGAGTTTGCAAAGGCTAAGAGTTTATGTTCATTTGAGAGTGCGGTTGCTGTTGTTTTGTGTCCAAGGTGTTCAATGGAGAGGTTTTTACTGACACTACAGTCAGCTGAAGAGAAGACTTTAACACCATGAAGTCTGGTGCTAAAGGCTATGGATGTATCGTTTAGAACAGTTATAGCGGTTATTTCAGAACGTGTCCTTAGACACTCCTGTAACCTTTGGTTTAGCAAGCAGGAATATTTCCACTATCTTTTGCATACTCATGAAAAAAGTCAAAGTAGTGTTCCATGTATTTGTCTTGAAGAGATCTCTCTTTTGCTTTTGGGCACATTGTTTGAAGTTCTTGTGCTAATTTACCACTATCATAAAGTGATTTCCACTCAGCCATAGTGTGTTTTTCAGCCATCATGGCACCATTCATGTCACATGCTTTTTTAAGTTTTTTAAGATATAAAATCTGACCTTTTTTTACATCTGCACTTGCAGTTATAGAGCTAACACTTAATAAAAGTAGTGCACTTAGTACGATTTTTGCTATGTTTTTCATTAGTTTTCCTTTTGCTTATATTTATTATTTTACAATTATCTTACTTAAGAATAGCTCTAAATAAATGCTTAGATGATAAATTTTATCTTTTAATAAATTTTATTTACTAAGAGCTGGGGTGATACTCTTCCGTTAAACTCATTTTTTGTGACAGAGTAGCTACAAGATATCTTTCTATCTTCAGGCATTTCAAAAACTGTTCTAAACGCTATGAGCTCTATGGTTGTACCTCTACTCATATCTTGGCAGACTTCAATTCTTGAGTGTGACTTGTCTGCTCCCATAAGTTTTATGTTGATGACCTCTGCGTTTTGTATAAAAAAAGTAGGTCTAAGATTTGCCTCTCCAAAAGGCTCAAAACTCTCTAAAAGACGAAGAAGCTCATGGTCTATCTCATCTATGTTTAAAATTCCGCTGAGACTCTCTTTTGGGATGAAGTCCTCTTCGTTTAGTTTTTTTGCTGAGTTGTTTATAGCCTCACTAAACGCAGGGATATCTTCTTCTTTTAAACCCAAACCTGCCGCCATTTTGTGCCCACCAAACTTAGTTAACAAGTGTTCATTTTCTTTTATAAGCTCATAAATGTTCACATCACCAATGCTTCGTGCACTTCCCTTAGCGATACCATCTTCAACACTCAAAACAATCGCAGGAACACCAAATCTATCTACTAAACGAGCCGCAACGATTCCAACAACTCCCTCGTGCCAGCCCTCGCCTGAGACAACTATGACCTTGGCGTTTTCATCTACGCTATCTACAGCTTTTTTTGTTGTTTGTGCTTCAGTCTCTTTTCTGAGTTCATTGAGTTGTCCTAAGAGTTCAAACTGTTTGTAGGCTTTTCTTGTGTCGGTTGCTGTATAAAACTCTAAGGCTATAGAAGCATCTTCAAGTCGTCCAGCTGAGTTTAGTCTTGGAGCGATTTGAAACGCGATGTCTTCGCTTGTTATGTTTTTCTTGTTTAAAAAGTCTCGTATGATTATGGAAGAGGGACGAGAAGAGGTGGAGATGAGTTTAAGTCCCTCTTTTACAAGAGTTCTGTTTATGTCAATGAGCGGCATAATGTCGGCGATAATTGCGATAGCCAAGATATCTAAAAACTGTTTCATATCTATGTTAAGGCTTAGCTCTTTTTTGACAAGTGCAAGTAAAAGCCAAGCGACTTGCGCTCCACATATCTCTTTAAAAGGGTACTCACAAACATCTAGTTTTGGATCCACTATAAAAAGTGCATCTGGTAAAATCTCTGAGGGAGTGTGATGGTCTGTGATGATGAGGTCTATGCCTCTCTCTTTACAAATCTGTGCCGCACCAATAGCAGAGATACCGTTGTCAACCGTGATGACTAAGTCCGCTTCAACACGTTTAAGAATATTTGCTGAGACACCATAGCCATCTCTAAAACGGTTTGGAATAATCGCCTCAAGTGGATAAGGAATCTGTCTAAAAAAATCAACCATAATAGCAGTAGAACTTACCCCATCTACATCATAATCTCCAACTAACGTTATGCGTTTGTTAGCTCTTATGGCTTCTGCTATTTTCTTTGCAGCCTCTGGTGCATGGTGTAGTTGAGCAGGAGAAGGGATTTGTGAGAGTTTTTTCTCTTCGCCTTCAAAACGCGAGGAGAGTAGGTCGAAAAGTTCATATTTATCTATTTTAGAAACATTATTCATTTGCAAGCTTTTGTTAAATTTGCCTAATTATAGCCTCAATTTTAAATTCATTTAATAAGTAATGCATTCTATGAATGAATTTTAAGCAAAAATGTATCTCATTTGCATCCATTTTCAGGCATAATCCTACAAAAGGATGCAGTTATGATAGAAGAAAAAATATGTGATATTCTCATTTTTGGTGGACACGGTGATTTAGCCCTTAGAAAACTCTTGCCAGCACTTTACCATTTGTGTCATGATGGTTATATATCTTCACAAAGTAGAATCATTGCAGTATCTCGCGATGAGTTTACCCAAGAAGAGAACATTCGTTTGATTGAAGAAAAGCTCAAACTGCATCTAAAAGAGGATTGCTTTGATAGCACATTTTTTGACTCTTTTAAAGAACGTCTTTACTATGTTAAAGCAGATCTTTTTGATGTAAGTGCCTATGGTGATTTGGCTGCATTACTTGGCAGTGAACCTCAAAGAGAGCGCATCAACTATCTTTCAACTTCTCCTACTCTTTTTGGACCTATCTGTAAGGCACTCTATGAGCATAGCCTCATTACAGAGCAGTCACGGGTTGTACTAGAAAAACCGATAGGGCGAGACTTAGCATCTTCACGAGTTATTAACGAAGAGGTTGCAAAGTACTTTGATGAGTCGGCTATCTTTAGGATTGACCACTACCTTGGAAAAGATACAGTACAAAACATTTTAGCTCTGCGTTTTTCAAACATGCTTTTTGCTCCTCTTTGGAACGCTCAGTATATTGACCATATTCAGATTACTGTTGCTGAGAGCGTTGGACTTGAAGGGCGTTGGGATTACTACAATGAGTTTGGCGCTATGCGAGACATGATGCAAAATCACTTGATGCAACTGCTTTGTTTGATTACTATGGAACCACCATGTTCACTCGATGGAAATGCGGTACGTGATGAAAAACTTAAAGTACTTCGTTCTCTGCGTTTTATAGAGGGCGAGGAGTTAAACACAAAAACCGTTCGTGGTCAGTACAGCTCTGGAGCCATTGGAAAAGAGGCCGTTCCTGGTTTTTTTGAAGAGAAGGGTGGAAGTCCTAAGAGTGATACTGAAACCTTTGTAGCCATACGTGCAGATATAGACAACTGGCGTTGGAACAATGTCCCAATCTATATGAGAACGGGAAAACGCATGAGCAAACGCTACAGCGAAATCGTGGTGGATTTTAAAGAGATTCCTCACTCTATCTTTCCAAACAAAGGTGCTTGCATAGATAGCAACAAACTTGTCATTCGTTTACAACCAGATGAGTCTATCTCTATGTTTATCATGAACAAGGTTCCAGGTCTTACTGATGGCATGCGTTTGCAAAAAGTAGAGCTTGACTTAAACGTAGCAGAAAATGCACCTCGCGTTCCTGACGCTTATGAGCATCTCTTGCTAGATGTTATTCGTGACAATCCTACTCTTTTTATGCGTAGAGATGAGGTTGAAGCAGCATGGGTTTGGGCAGATAAAATCTTAGACGGTTGGAGCGAGAAAAACGTTAAACCAAAATCTTATCAGGCTGGGACTAACGGACCATCCGCAGCCATAGCTATGATAGAAAAAGATGGGAGAAGTTGGTATGGAGAATAATCATTTTAAACTCATAGATTTTAAAACGCGAGAGGCTCTTGTGGAGTCTCTTAAGCAGGATATAGTAGATGCACTCTCAGGGGCGATTGCACAAAAAGGCTTTGCAACACTTGTACTCTCAGGAGGTTCTACTCCCATAGAACTTCTAAAAAAACTCTCCCTTGTAGAATTTGAATGGGAGAAAGTAAGAGTCACTCTAGTGGATGAACGCTGGGTTGACGCAAGCAGTGACAAAAGCAATGAAAAACTTGTAAGAACCCACTTCTTAGTAAACAATGCAAAAAACGCAAGGTTCTTTCATCTAAAAACTGATGGAAAATATGCCAAAGATAGTTTAACAACAGTCGGTGTAACCCTAGAAAAACTCTCGCATGAACTCGATGTGGTGGTTTTGGGTATGGGTTTAGATGGACATACGGCATCTTTCTTTCCTCACTCAAAAGAGCTAGAGCATGCTCTCAGTACAGAGGATTTAGTCTGTGCAACAACGGCTACACTTGAGCCAAAAGAGCGTATTACACTCAGTAGAAGCTACTTAATCAGTGCTACTCACCTCTTCTTACATATAGAAGGCAAAGAGAAAAAAGAGGTCTTTACAAGAGCCTCAAAATCAGATGATGTATCAAGTATGCCAATCATCGCGATGATGCAACAAACACAACCACTTTTGGAGGTTTATTATGCAGACTAAAACAGACAAACGATTACAAGAGATTACCGATGCGATTATAAAACGCTCAAAGACGAGTCGAGCGGTTTATCTCAAGCGCATGAAAGATGCACATAAACGCGGAGTAGAACGCGGACACTTAGGCTGTAGTAACCTCGCTCACGCGATGGCACCCTGTTCTGAACATGAAAAAGAAAACCTAGAGTCACTACAAAAAGAAAACGTTGCCATAGTCTCAGCATATAACGACATGCTCTCAGCACACCAACCCTTTGCAACTTACCCTTCACTCATAAAACGCGCTCTCGCGTTTGAAGGTGCTACGGCACAGTTTGCAGGTGGTGTTCCTGCTATGTGTGATGGTGTTACGCAGTCTCAACCGGGCATGGAGCTAAGTCTTTTCTCACGCGATAACATCGCGATGGGTACAGCCATAGCACTCTCTCATAATATGTTTGATGGTGCAGTAATGCTTGGCGTTTGTGACAAAATAGTACCGGGAATGTTTATAGGAGCGATGACTTTTGGACATCTTCCAGTGGTTTTTGCACCAGCAGGACCAATGCCTTCAGGTATAAGTAACTCCGAAAAAGCAAAAGTACGTCAAGAGTTTGCAGAGGGTAAAGTAGATGATGCGGCACTTCTTAAAGCTGAAAGTGCTTCTTATCATTCGGCTGGGACTTGTACTTTTTATGGAACGGCAAACTCAAACCAAATGCTTATGGAAATCATGGGACTTCACTTAGCAGGTGCTTCGTTTGTAAACACAAACACACCACTTCGCGACGCACTAACTGAAGAGGTCTCCCGCAAGCTTTTAGAATTCTCGCCTTTGGGTGAAAACTATATGCCAATCTCAAAGCTCATAGATGAGAAAAGTTTTGTAAACGCCATCGTTGGACTGCTCGCTACTGGTGGTTCTTCTAACCACACTCTACACCTCATAGCAATGGCTAGAGCATGTGGAATCGTGCTTACTTGGGACGACTTTGACGCTCTTTCAAAAATAACGCCTCTGCTTTGTAGAATGTATCCAAACGGAAGTGCAGATGTAAATCACTTTCATAGCGCTGGTGGTATGGCCGTTGTCATCGCTGAGCTTTTAAGCGCAGGGCTTTTACATGAAGACGTAAACACGCTCATGGGAAGAGGGCTCAGCTCGTACATACAAGAGCCTTACATAAGTGATGAAGATAAAAAGCTCAAGTACAGAGCGGCAAATCCTAAGTCAAAAGATTTAGAAGTTATAAGCAGCGTGGAGAGTCCATTTTCAAACGAAGGTGGTCTTCGCGTTTTAGATGGAAACATCGGTCGTAGCGTTATAAAAACTTCGGCACTCAAAGAAAAACATAGAAGCATAACCGCACCTGCCAAAGTTTTTTACTCTCAAGAGGCTTTGAAGTCCGCGTTTAAAGCGGGAGAGTTGGAGATGGATTTTGTAGCAGTTCTTCCATACCAAGGTCCAAAATCAAACGGTATGCCAGAGCTTCATGGACTCCTTCCATCTATGGGAGCACTTCAAGACAAGGGCTTTAACGTAGCCATCATCACAGATGGAAGAATGTCTGGAGCTTCTGGAAAAGTAGCTTCGGCAATTCACCTCTGTCCTGAAGCAAAAGATGGAGGAATCATCTCAAAAATCCATGATGGAGACATCATAACACTTGATTGTGATACGGGTACATTAACACTTGATGTAGAAGATATGGTTATTAGAAACCGAAGAGCCAAAAAAGTAGACCTATCACACAATGAGTATGGCGTTGGACGCGAAATATTTAGTGTGATGAGAAACGCCACGGGTAGAGCCGAAGAGGGTGCATGTAGTTTTGCACTTCCAGGAGAAGAGTAATGTTAAGTGCTAGAGAGGTTATGGGTGTAAGTAAAATCATCCCTGTGATGAGCGTCAACTCAGTTCAGGAGTCTCTGCGTTTATGTGAAGCCCTCATCGAAGGTGGCATAAGCATTTTTGAGATAACTCTAAGAACTCCATGTGCCATAGATGCCATAGCCGCTGTAGCTAAAGAGTTTCCAAACGCTACAACGGGAGCTGGAACGGTTTTAAATCCTAAGCAGTTTAAGATGGTAGAAGACGCGGGAGCTACTTTTGCCATAAGCCCAGGCCTTACAAAATCTCTAGCAGAGTATGAAAATGCCATTCCTCTTTTACCTGGAGTTGCGAGTGCGAGTGAGATTATGCAGGGACTTGAATATGGTTACGACGCTTTTAAACTTTTTCCTGCAAATATAGTAGGTGGAGTAAATGCTCTAAAATCTTTTGGAGCACCTTTTGGTGATGTGGTCTTTTGTCCAACTGGCGGAGTAAATGCTGCAAATGCAAAAGAGTTTTTGGCTTTGAAAAATGTTCTATGTATTGGGGGAAGCTGGATAGTCCCAGCTGATGCCATCAAAGAAAAAAACTTTGCGGAGATAACAAGACTCAGCAAAGAGGCTTTAAGCTCTTTAGCATAAAGTGTAAGTGGTTTATATGGCCGCTTTACAGATATTGCTAAGCGCTTCGTTTACAGCGAAGATTTTAGCTCTGATGTTTACATATCCAAAAGATTGAAGTCTTGCAGTGTGTTTTTCTAGATATCTTTTTGCATCGTCTTCGTTGTCAAAAAGATAGATTCCACCTGCTTCGTTATCGTCTTCATTTTCTGTCCAAATTTTCCAAATAAGTCCCTCTTCGTTTGCTATGTCTCTAGCTAAGTCAGCAAACTCTTCACTAAACTCCTCGTTAAATGGTCCAGCATGTGGAAAGTCTATTTGTAAGATGTATTTCATTTTTTCTCCTATATTTTTCTTTTAGAAGTATAGTCAAAAGAGACTAATGAAGCATCTTGTACTCAGTAGGATTTTCAGGACAAGGCATAAATCCACACTCTAAAAATGTGCTTAGCCCATTGGCTAACGCAAGTACGATGAAAAGTATAAAAACTCCTTTTACTAAAGGACTCAAAACAGTATCACTCTGTGGATGCTCTTCTTTAGAAAATATCATCAAAAGTGCAATACCTAAGATAGAAGCTAGAAAAACTATAAGTGCCCAAGTATAAAGATGAAGTCCTAAAACAGGATCTCCAAAGCCTGTAACACCATCAGCAGTTGGGACAATGTGGAGTAAAATCTGTCTCGTTGCAACTCCTGCACCTATGAGAGCACTTACGATTGAGAGTCCATAGTGCATGGATTTTATGCCAAACTTGAGGTTCATTAAAAGTCCAACACCAACACCGAGCATGCCCACTCTTTGGAGAAGACACAAAGGGCAAGGATACTCATGAAAAATGAGCTGAATACCAAAGGCACCCAAAAGTGGAAGGGTGAGAAGAAGTAGGGCCAGTATGTGTAATGATTTGATAGATTGAGTAGATAGCATCTGTTTCTCCTATAAGTTTATGTTGATTTTGTCTGTCGCATGGTACGAGAACCAGTAAATATATAAAAACATCGTTGTAGTAAAAGTGGCTAAAGCAGGAAGCTTTTTACCTTTATAAATGAGTATAAACGCTAGAAGTAAAAGAGAAAAGAGAAGTACATCCATGAAAAATCCTTATAATTTACTATGATTATAGTCTAAAAATAATGCTATTTTGCTTTGAATAAGATAAACAAAAGTTATAGTTTAAAACATACTTTTTATTTAAGAGTGGATATAATTCGCAACTTCTTAAAATTTAGTACTCCATTATCTCATTTCAAAGGAACATAGTGATTAACTTTACTATATTTGACAAAATCGCTGTTGCTATATCTGTCATCATGGTTATCATGTTGTTTGCAATGGCACTAAAAGTATCTGGTTTGATACTTCAAGATTTTGAATTTATGGGTTTTTTTCAAGTCTGGTTGTTTTTCGGTTTTTACTATCTTGTAAATATGTTTTTTAGAGCTGTTTATATAGTGTATAAAAGAGACGGTAAAGAGATAGAAAAAGACGACTCCCCAAAATAAATCTTTACTTCCTCACCTACAAATAAAATAGTTTTATGTAACAAAACTAACTACTTCATTTTCCAATTTAATTTTTTTTAACTAAAATGATGTCTTTTTAATTCATAAAAGATAATATGTATAATTATTTTAAAATAGTAAGAGAGGTTGTGTAGATGGATTATAAAGTTGGAGGAAATAGTATATGAAGTATTTGAAAACCAAAATTGGATTACTGGCTTTATCCATTCTTGTACTCTCATTTTTTTTGTGGCTGGATAAAAATTATGTTTTAAGTGCAATGAATTGTGAAAAAGAACAAGTTAATATAGTCTTATACAAAGATATATATTACGAGTATCAATTTCCTATAGACTTTGTGCCTTTTTGTGGTGAAGTTGTAGTGAAAGAAAATAAGCATACCTATGTGTCTCTATATGAAAATGGAAGATTAGATGGGAGCAGAAAAATTTTTTACGAAAATGGAAAAATAAAGTTGTTAGCACATTTTAAGAACGGAATATTAGAAGGTGAGTTCACAGGTTGGTATGACAACGGTCATCAAGCAATAAAAACATTTTATAAAAGTGATTTAGAAAATGGTTTGAGAACTGAATGGTACGAAAATGGTGCACCAAAAAAAATAGGTCATTATGCCAAAGGAAAAAAACATAGTGAATTCGTCATCTGGCATGACAAAGGTAATATTTCAAAAAATGACTGGAAACAGAATAGTTCACCAAAGCTTATTACATTCTATGAAAATGATGTTGAAAAAGGACCTCAATTCATTTTTGATAAAAATGGCACAGTAGTTTCAAAAAAAGAATTTTAAATTAAGGAAATAAAATGGAAAACAATATATCATCACAAGACATCGCAAATCAAATGGCATATGATTTTTTTCGTTCCCAATGTCCACATTGGGAATGCATATAAGAGTTTATATGTTTAGGGGTAAAGGGTAGTAGATAAAATAACCTGAAGTATCTGTTGCCAAGCTAGAGCTTGGAAACAAGTGTGACTTCTTTTTCTTTGAGATAATCTTCAAGAATCTTTTTGTGGTCAAAGACGAGCTTATTCATGGGAAGTTCACTTAGTGTATAAATAGTGGCTTTTTTGGCATCGTCTGCACCTACGGGGTTTCCATAAGCCTTACAAACATAAGTAACGGAAGCGGTATGAAAACGCGAGTCGCGCTGAGGGTCTGAGTAAACGCCGAGGAGTTTTACTATAAAGACGTCTAAAGATATTTCTTCTTTCATCTCCCTTACAACTGCTTCTTCAACACTCTCCCCAACATCCACAAAACCACCCGGAAGAGCTAAACCAAGCGGAGCGTTTTTTCTCTCTATGAGGACTATGCCTAAAAACGTCTCATCTTTGTCATATATCTCAACTATGCCATCTGTCGTGAGATATGGCGTTTTAGGCGTAAACGCCATTAGATGGCACTCAAAACTATGGCTTTGGCTTCTTCTTGTATAAGTTGTAAGTGCTCTTTTGAGATAAAGCTCTCCGCATAGATTTTGTAGATATCTTCTGTTCCTGATGGACGGGCTGCAAACCAGCCATTTTTAGTTGCAACTTTGAGTCCGCCTATTGGGGCGTTATTTCCGCTGGCGTTTGTGTAGATACCAGTGATAGTCTCACCTGCTAGCGTTTTAGATGTAATGTCATCAGGAGAGAGTTTTTTGAGTTTTGCTTTTTGCTCGCTAGTTGCAGGAGCATCGGCTCTTTCATAGTATGAAACACCAAACTGCTCTTCGAGTTCTCTGTAAATAACCGAAGGGTCTTTTTTGAGTCTCTCTGTGATTTCAAACGCGAGAAGATTTAAGATGATTCCATCTTTGTCACTCGACCAAACAGTACCGTCTTTACGTAAAAACGAAGCACCTGCAGACTCTTCTCCACCAAAACCAACACTTCCATCACACAAACCATCTACGAACCATTTGAAGCCCACTGGTACTTCTACAAGAATTTTTCCTATAGACTCTGCCACTCTGTCTATCATAGAACTCGACACTAGCGTTTTACCGATTTTAAGAGTTGGACTCCAAGTAGGACGGTTTTGAAAAAGATACCAGATAGCTACCGAGAGATAGTGGTTTGGGTTCATAAGTCCTGTTGGAGTTACTATACCGTGACGGTCAAAGTCGGGATCGTTGGCAAATGCGAGGTCATACTTATCTTTTAGACTCACAAGCGAAGCCATAGCAAAAGGTGACGAACAATCCATACGAACTTTTCCATCATGATCGCAAGTCATAAAACTAAAAGTAGGGTCTACCTTGTCGTTTACGATGTCAAGTTTTAAGCCGTATATCTCGTTTATCTTTTTATAGACCTCTATCCCTGAGCCACCAAGAGGATCGACTCCCACTTTTAAAGAACTACTTTGAAGGAGTTTCATATCTATGATGCTATCGAGTGCTTTTACATAAGGAGTGATAAAATCGACCTCTTTTGTCTTTAAAAGAGCCTCTTCTTGTGAAAGCATTTTTACACCCTCAAGAGCATTTTTTATGTACTCGTTCGCAGAGGCTTCTATAACAGAGGTTGCATCTGTGTCTGCTGGTCCGCCGTTTGGTGGATTGTACTTAAAACCACCATCTTGAGGCGGGTTGTGTGATGGCGTTATGACTACTCCATCGCATGAGTCTTTACTTATTTTGTTTGCCTCTATGACTGAGAAAGAGAGAACAGGTGTTGGAGTGTAACCATTGTTAGCGGCTATCTCACACTCGACGCCATTGGCTACGAAAACGCGAAGGGCTGTGAGCTGTGCCGGAGTTGAGAGAGCATGCGTGTCTTTTGCTAAAAGAAGCTTTCCTTTGATGTTGTTTGTCGCTCTATAATCACATAGGGCTTGAGAGATTGCTAAAATATGCGTTTCATTAAAGCTTGTCTTAAAAGCAGATCCACGGTGTCCCGATGTACCAAACGCCACCTTTTGTTCTGCAACAGTTACATCTGGTTTTAAGTCATAGTAATCAGATATAAGTTTTTCAACATCTATAAGATCCTCTTTTTTTACTCTTTTTCCCGTGTTTTGGTGTGCCATAATATTTCTCCCACTCTTTGATTTATAGTAAAAAGTATACCAAAAAGAGGATACAAAGAGTTTGTGCGGATGATGTTTTTTTATACTTTTACGAGATTGACGATGTTGAAATATTATACAGGCTTGTTTAGAAAATGTAATGATTATGTTGTATCATACTCCTATGAAGAAGAAATATCTTGTATTTACCGACTTAGATGGAACACTGCTTAATCACAGTGATTATAGTTTCGCTCCAGCAAAAGAGGCCCTCTCGCTTTTAAAATCCCGCTCAATTCCTTTGGTGATTGCAACAAGTAAAACATTTAGTGAAGTTGTAGACCTTCAAAAAGAGCTAGAGATAAGACAGCCTTTTATCGTTGAAAATGGTGCTGGGATTTTTGTGCCTAGTGAGTGTGTGCTTGCAAAAGAGCAGCCTTTTAAAGAGGATTGGATTAAGATTTCCAAAGCGCACTCCTATATAGAACTCCGACTCTTTTTTGTAAATATGAAACGCCGTTATGGCATTAAAGGTTTTGGAGATATGAGCGTGGAAGAGGTGATGGAGCATACTGGTCTCTCACACGATGAAAGCATAAACGCGATGAAACGCGACTTTACAGAACCCTTTCTTATGGATGATGAAAGAGAGCTAGAAGCACTTAAAAAAGAGGCAAATGAAGAGGGTTTTGACATAGTAAAAGGGGGAAGGTTCTTTCACCTTGTCTCCCTACTTCAAGATAAAGCAAACGCCATGTTTACGCTCGCTCACATGTATGAAGAGTATCACAATGAAAAGTGTGTAAAGATAGCGTTAGGCGATAGTGCAAACGACTTTACTATGATAAAAAGAGCAGACATCGGAGTGCTTGTACCTCTACACGATGGCTCTTTTAGTGCCATAGGAAACGCAGATATACAAAGAGCAAAGTATCCAGGACCAAAAGGCTGGAATAGCTCCATAATGGAGATACTCAATGGATAATAGAACAGTTGCAAGAGAGATTTTTTCTGATGCACTTGAAGCGTCTTTGCCAAAAAACTTTATCTCTAAGCATTGTAGATTAGAGCAAAACCTTCTATATGTTCAAAGTGATGTTTACAATTTAGACTCTTATAAAAATGTCTATGTTTTTGGCTCTGGAAAAGCCGCATTTACAATGGCACAGGAGATTGAAAAACTTCTTGGAGAGAGAATACACAAGGGACTTATAGTAGCCCCAAAAACAGATGAGAGACTTAAGTTTGTCCAAGTGTGTGAAGGCTCACATCCACTTCCAAGCCAAAAGAGTTTTGATGCAGCTTGTGAGCTTATGGAGATGATGAAAGAGGTGCAAAAAGAGGACTTGTTTATCTACCTGCTCTCAGGTGGAAGTTCAGCTCTCATTGAGTTGCCCTTAGAGCCCATAAGTTTAGAAGAGTTTCAAAAGACAACGGAGTTGATGCTTCACAACGCTCTTGAGATTCAAGAGATAAATGCGGTAAGAAAACACATCTCGCAGATAAAAGGTGGGCGTTTAGCTCAAAACTTGGAAGCAGATGGAGTTGTTCTTGTGCTCTCAGACATCCTAGGAGACGATTTGTACTCTATAGGTTCTGCTCCTTTATATGCTGACAAGAGTAGTTTTGCTCAGGCAAAAGAGACGCTGCAGACAAAAAAGATTTTTCATCTTCTGCCTTTAAGTGTGCAAAATCTCTTTAATCAGGGTTGTGATGGAGAGATAGATGAAACGCCGAAGTCTCCAAAAGAAAATGTCAAACACTATCTGCTCGCTTCAAACACACTTGCGTTAAACGCGGCCAAAGAGAGTGCTACAAAACATGGACTGAGTGTAAAGATAGCACAAAATGCCATGCAAGGTGATGTAGATGAGATGATAAAAGAGATGTTAAAAACTCTTCAAGAGTCTGAGGAGCAGTGTATCTTGTTTGGTGGCGAGTGTACTGTAAAAGTTACAAGTGAAAACGGGCAGGGTGGGAGAAACCAACACAGTGTTGCTCTTATGCTTGAGAAAATTTGCCAAGAGAGCTTAGATATCTGCTTCTTATCAGCGGGCACAGATGGCATAGATGGTAACTCAAACGCGGCGGGTGCAGTTGTCTCAAAGGCAGATTGTTCTACTATAAAACAAGAAGAGTTACAAAAGTGCATAAAAGAGTTTGACACTCATAACTTTTTTAAAAAGTTAAATGCTTTAGTAGTGACAGGTGCTAGTGGCACAAATGTTATAGACATAGCAATAATAATCAAAGGAGAATAGGATGGCAGATTTTTTTCAAAACGGCGTTATAACAACGCTACAAAATGTAGGTAGTCGCTCCTTAGAGAGTATGGAAGCGGATTTATTAGAGTTTGCAAAACGCAGAAACATGGTGCTTTTACTTCCGGCACTCTACTCAGAGTTTGAAACGCCAGCGATGCAGACCATCATAGATGAGCTAAAAGATGTAAAGTATCTTTACAAAATCATACTTGGGCTTGACCGTGCGACTGAAGAGCAGTTTTTAGAAGTAAAAGAGCGTATGAGTGTTTTGAGTTGTGAGGTTGAGGTTCTTTGGAATGATGGACCTAGTGTGAAGTCTATATATAAAGAGCTAACAGAGGAGGGTTTTCCAGGACTAGATACTCCGGGAAAAGGCCGTAATGTCTGGACAATGATAGGTTATGGGCTTACAAACCAAAACAACTATGCTTTTGCTCTACATGATTGTGATATCGTGAACTATTCACGTGCTGTAGTTGCTCGTCTTTTTTATCCTATTGTGCATCCTGCACTTGATTTTGAGTTTAACAAGGGTTACTACTCTCGCGTTACAAACAAGCTTCATGGTCGTGTGACTCGTCTTTTTTATACTCCACTCATTAAAGCACTGACTACTACTTTTGGCTCAAACCGTTACTTAGAGTATATGGAGAGTTTTCGTTATGCACTCTCTGGAGAGTTCGCATTTATACGTTCACTTGGTCGTGGTATAGGTATCTCACCTACTTGGGGGCTTGAGGTCTCTACACTCTCTGAAGTCTATAAAAACACTTCAAACCGTCGTATCTGTCAAACAGAAATAATGGAGAGTTATGAGCATAAGCATCAGGATTTAGGCTCACAAAGTGAGGGTGGTGGCGTTTACAAGATGGCAAACGATATTGCCAAAACTCTTTTTAGGATTTTAGCTCAAGAGGGAGTTGTGTTTTCAGAGGCTTCATTTAAAACACTACTCGCTTCGTACTACCAAGAGTCGCGTTTTGAGATTTCTAAGTACAATGCGCTAAGTAAGATAAATGGACTTGAGTATAACCGTCAAAATGAGATAAGTGCTGTAGAAGCTTTTGAAGATGCCATAAAAGAAGCAGCTGCTGAGTTTTATGAAGACCCGATGGGAGTGGCTTCTCTTTCTCCCTGGATTACCGTGCGTTCTGTTTTACCAGAGTTTTCAGATAGGTTTAGAGCGATGGTAAAAGAGGAGAACTAAGATGTCTGAGATATATTATGAATCCCACACCATCAATGAAAGATTGGAGATTCTCTACTCTAAAGAGGATGCAAAAAAGGCTTATGAGGGTGTAAAAAAACTTATAAAAAAGTACAAAATGCGGATAAAGTCTGAGGAGTATCACTTAAGTGAAAAAGATACCATACTTATAACATATGGAGATCAAGTACAGTGCATTAACGAAGCTCCACTTGAAACACTTAAAAACTTTTTAGACAATCATCTTAAAGGTGTTGTAAACTCTGTGCATATCCTGCCTTTTTATCCCTACTCGTCAGATGATGGATTTTCTGTCATAAACTACAGCGAAGTAGATCCAAAACTTGGCTCGTGGAGAGAAGTCGAAGCGATTAGTGAGCATTACCGTTTAATGGTGGATGGAGTTATAAACCACATCTCTCAGTACTCTGACTGGTTTAAGGCTTACTTGGCTAGAGATGAGGAGTATAAGAACTTTTTTTGGGATGTTGATCCATCTGTAGACTTGTCTATGGTTGTTCGTCCTCGTGCTACACCACTTCTTTCTGAGTTTGTTGATGTTGAGGGAAAGATTCACAACATTTGGACAACTTTTTCACGCGACCAAGTTGACTTGAACTACTCAAATTATAAGGTTTTGCTCGCTGTTTTAGATGCACTTTTTTACTATGTAGAAAAAGGCTCGACTCTTATTCGTATGGATGCTATCGCGTTTATCTGGAAAGAGATAGGAAGTCCGAGTGTGCATCTTCCTCAAACACACGAACTCATTCAGCTTATGCGTGAGGTACTGCATGAAGTGGCACCTGAAGTTATCATAATCACCGAGACAAATGTTCCACATAATGAAAACATCTCCTACTTTGGAAGTGGACAAGATGAGGCACAGATGGTTTACAACTTTGCCCTTCCACCTCTTTTGGCTCACTCTGTTTTGCAAGCAAATACACAGAAATTGACCCAGTGGGCACAAACGCTAACACTTCCAAGTGATAAGGTCTGTTTTTTTAACTTTACTGCTTCGCATGATGGTTGTGGACTTCGTCCTGTAAGTGGACTCCTAAGCGATGATGAGGTGGATGCACTTGTAAAAAACACCGAGTCTCATGGAGGTTTAGTATCTTATAGAAACACTCCGGAGGGAGAGAAACCTTACGAGATAAACTGTAGTTACATTGACATACTCAGTAGTCCAATAGATTCAGTTCAAGAGAGAACAAAACGGATGCTCCTCACACAAGCAGTTGTACTTGCTATGCCAGGAGTTCCAGGTATATACTTTCATTCACTTGTGGGTTCAAGAAACTACTTTGAGGGAGTAAAACTCACAGGAGTAAATCGCTCAATAAACAGAGAGAAGTTTAACTATAAGTTTTTAGTAGAGAAGATAACTAACGATGGAAACTTTGAGAAGAGTATTTTTGCATCTTACAAGAGACTCATATCTATACGAACGCACGAAAAAGCTTTTAATCCTTTTGGGAAGTTTGAGTTTTTAGATTTGGGTGATAGCATTTTTGCAATTGCCCAATACTCTGTAGATGAGAAAGAGAGTGTTTTAGCGATAAATAACTTTGCAAATGCTACTATTAGTGTTACTTTACCAGATACAATTACTTATCCTTTGGAAGATTTACTTTCAGATAAAAAGATTCAAAAACCTTCGACTATAGAGTTGGAACCTTACGAGGTTCTTTGGTTTAAAAATAAAAAGGAGATATAAAATATGATAAAAAGATGTTTATTCCCAGCTGCGGGTTACGGTACGAGATTTTTACCAGCAACAAAGGCTATGCCAAAAGAGATGTTGCCAATTTTAACAAAACCACTTATTCAGTACGGTGTTGAAGAGGCTTATGAAGCAGGTTGTAACATTATGGCGACGATTACGGGTCGTGGAAAACGTGCTATTACTGATCACTTTGACATTAGTTATGAGCTTGAGCACCAGATAAAAGGGACAGACAAAGAGGGACTTTTAACTGAAATCCGTACTTTAATGGAAAATTGTACTTTTACATACACTCGTCAAAATGAGATGAAAGGTCTTGGAGATGCTATCTACAAAGGAAAAGTACTTGTAGGTGATTCTGCTCCTTTTGCTGTTGTTCTTGCGGATGATTTGTGTGTAAACGAAGATGGCGATGGTGTTATGACACAGATGGTAAAACTTTATGAGAAGTATAAATGCTCTATCGTAGCTATCATGGAAGTGCCTAAAGATCAGGTGTATAAGTATGGTGTAATCTCAGGAAAAGAGATAGAAAAAGATATCTTTATGCTTGATGACATGGTAGAAAAACCAGACAACGACAAAGCACCTTCAAATCTTGCAATCATTGGTCGTTACATCTTAACTCCAGATATTTTTAAAATCATTGAGAACACAAAACCGGGAAAAAATGGAGAGCTTCAAATTACAGATGCACTTCTAACACAGGCGAAAAACGGAATGGTTTTAGGTTATAAATTTAAAGGTAAGCGTTTTGATTGTGGTTCTATGGATGGTTTTGTAGAGGCAACGAACTATTTTTACAATATGGAAAAAGCCAAAGAGGCTAAAAAGAGTAAAGAGAAGTAATTCTCTCTAGTCTCTAGTTGCTAAACTCGCTTTTACAAAGGCAAGTATAGAAGGGTTTGGCGTTTGAAGACGAGATGTAAATTCTGGGTGAAACTGTACACCTAAGAACCAAGGATGATCTTTTATCTCTACTGCTTCAATCAGACCATTTGACTCTCCTGTTACTACCATTCCAGCTTTTTCGAGCTCTTCACGGTATGCAGGATTTGCTTCATAGCGATGACGATGGCGTTCATAAATAGTTTTTTCACCATTATAAGCATCTCTTAGAAGTGAACCAGCTTTTGTATCACAAGGATACTCACCTAAACGCAGAGTCCCTCCCATAGGAGAAGTGTGCGTACGAAGTTGCATACCACCGCTTTGATCTAAGAAGTTGTCAATAAGATAAATCATAGGGTGTGTTGTGTTCTCATCAAACTCAATAGAATTTGCATCTTCAAATCCGAGTACATTTCTAGCATACTCAACGAGAGTAAGTTGCATACCAAGGCAGATACCAAGGTAAGGGATTTTATTTTCACGAGCATATTTAATCGCCTCTATTTTACCCTCAACACCACGGTTTCCAAAACCACCAGCAACTAAAACAGAGTCACAATCTGCAAGAAGTGTTTCCACCCCTTTTTCTTCTATATGTTCTGAGTCAATCCAGCAAATTTCAACACGAGTATCTAAATGAGCACCACAGTGAATGAGTGATTCTGTAAGCGATTTATACGCCTCTTTTAACTCTAGATATTTTCCTACAAAGCCAACAACAGTTTTGTTTTTAGGTTGAACTATGCGTTTTACTAGAAAGTCCCAGTTTTCCATATCTGGATTGAGTTCACCAAGTTCAAGCTCTTTTGCAATTGGTTTTAAAATATGTTGACGTAAAAATGTAACAGGAATATCATAAATAGTCGCAGCATCAAGTGCTTCTATTACACTGTCATTTGGAACATCACAGCTCATAGCAAGTTTTTTCTTGAAAGTTTTTGGAAGACCGTTCTCACTTCTTGCAATAATCATCTGAGGAGTAATACCAATACGACGAAGCTCTTGAACTGAGTGCTGTGTCGGTTTAGATTTTAACTCACCAGCCGCTTTGATATATGGAATAAGTGTAACATGAATAAAAAATGTTCCTTCTACTTCTTCGTCGTGTTTCATCTGACGAATTGCTTCCATAAAAGGAAGACCCTCTATATCACCAACAGTTCCACCAAGTTCAACAACAAGGATATCATGCCCCTCGCCAGCTTCTTTGATGCGTTTTACAATCTCGCCAACGATATGTGGAATAACTTGAATAGTCTGACCAAGGTATCCACCAGCACGCTCGCGTTCTATTACAGAAGAATAGACTTGACCTGTTGTGAAGTTTGATGACTTAAGATAAGAAGTATCTAAGAAACGCTCATAGTTTCCTATATCAAGGTCAGTCTCTGCACCATCTTTGGTTACAAAAACTTCACCATGCTCTAGTGGAGACATAGTTCCAGGGTCAACGTTAATATATGGATCTATTTTTAACATGCCCACTTTTTTACCAGCGTGTTTGAGTAGTGTACCAACACTAGCAGCCGTAATCCCTTTTCCAAGAGAAGATAAAACTCCACCGGTAACAAAAATGTATTTAGTCATGTATAAACTCCAAAGATAGTAATTATAAGCGCGATTATATTCTAATATCTCTTAAAATCTTTATAGATTTCTGAAGTATAAAACAATTTTCTTGACAAAACTGCTATAATAATTAAAAAAATAAAGTGAGCAGATGGATAGTTTAATACTCTATGTTATCGTAGCCCTAGGCGTTTCGATAATTTTAAATCTTTTTTTAAAAAGACTTGGTGTTTCTCAGATAATAGGATATATCTTAACGGGAACAATTATTGTCTATGCTTTTGATTTAAAAGCATACAATGATTCTCATACCTTAGAGATGGTGGGAGAGTTTGGGATAGTATTTTTGATGTTCACCATAGGACTAGAAATTTCTCTTAGTAAAATGAATACTATGAAAAAAGAGATTTTTGGAAATGGCTTTATGCAAGTGACTTTCACTGCGTTTATCGTCTATCTTCTCACACATTATCTTTTTGGCTATGGTGTAAAAACTTCTTTAATTATAGCATTGGCGTTTTCTCTTTCTTCTACTGCCGTAGTTTTGAGTTATTTAAAGAGCTCAAAAGAGATATATAAGCCTTATGGACAACTCTCTACTGGTATTTTAGTTTTTCAAGATATTGCTGTTATTCCTATCTTAATTTTGATAGGTTTTTTAACTACAGAAGCACATGAATCTATCTTTGTTATTTTGGGGCATACGGTTGTCAGTGCTGTTTTGGTTATAGGTCTACTTTTTATTATTGGTAAACGCCTAATGACATGGCTTCTACACTTCTCAGCATCTTCAGAAGTTGATGAACTTTTTATGGGTTCTGTACTGTTTATAGTTGTAGCCGCTTCACTATTGGCTCATTATATGGGCTTTACTTACTCTCTTGGGGCATTTGTTGCGGGGATGATTATAGCGGAGACAAAGTACCATCATAAGGTGGAATCAGATATCGCACCTTTTAAAGATATCTTATTGGGGACATTCTTTGTAGTAGTTGGTATGAAGATTGATGTCTTAGTTTTTGTAAATAACATTGGACTTATAGTAGGGATTTTCTTGGCTGTAGTAGTTATAAAAAGTATAGTTATATATTTACTACTACGTATGACTTCTCCACACAGACGATCACTCAAAACTGCTCTTGCTTTATCGCAAGTTGGTGAGTTCTCTTTTGTTATTTTTGCCTTGGCATCTATGGGAGGACTATTAGATTCTGAACTACTCCAGATTTTAGTTTTAGTTGTAATTTTCTCAATGGTAGTCACACCTTTTTATATTGGGAGAATTGGCGGTATTGTAGAGTACTTAAGTGGTAGACAAGATGATATTGCTGATATGTCTGCACTAACAAGAAGAAAAGACCATGTAATAGTTTGTGGATATGGTGTAGTAGGAAAATTTGTCGCAAAGTATCTTGATGACCTAGGAGCCTCTTATATCGTAGTAGACAATAGTCCAAAACATGTAAATGAAGCTATTGATGATATGAGAGAGGTTTATCTAGGAGATATGTCTAAGGGGCCTATATTAAATGCATTAGCAGTTAAAGACTGCTCTTCAGTTATAGTAACCTTAGACAATGTAGAGAAAAAGAGATTGATATGTGAGGCAATTGCTACAACAACAAAAGATGTCAACATGATAGTTAAAGTAATTTCATTAGAAGAACGCGATAAACTAAAAGACTTGCCAATACGAGTAATAGTTGATGGTAAAGAAGAGGTAGCACGCATACTTGTTGATAGAATGGCTAGTTGTAACGTAAAGTACTAAGATGTGCTATACTTAACAATATAGCTTTTAAATAAAGGAAGATATTATGAGCTTTTCAATAAACACAAACATCGCTTCAATGCTAGCAAATATGCATAGCAATAATGCAAACAATTCACTTAACAACTCACTTGGAAATATCTCATCAGGCTCTTACTTTTCAAGTGCCGCATATGATGCTTCTGGATTAAGCATATCAAATCAGCTTTCAGCACAAGTTTCTGGACTTGGCCAAGCGATTCAAAACTCCAATGAAAGTATTGGAATGCTTCAAATCGCAGATGGTGCAATGTCAGGCATAAATGACAATATGCAAAGAGTTAGAACACTGACACTTCAAGCATCTAATGGAACACTTAATGATAGCGATAGAGCAATTATTCAAAAAGAGATAGATTCTTTGATGGAGTCTTCGGATGATATTGCGAAGTCTACAAGCTATAACGGTATCAAGCTTCTTGATGGAACTGGCGGTAGCTCAGCTGATGGAACATTTACAACTCAAAGTGGTGCATATAGTGGAGATAATCAAAGTGTAACTATTGGTGATGCACAAATGGCGACACTTGTCGGGAGCATTGATGTTACAACACAAGCTGGTCGAGATGCCGCACTTGGTACAATAGATAGTGGAATGCAGGGAATAAGTGATATTCGAGCAGAATTAGGTTCTGCCCAAAATCAACTTCTATCAAACATAAGTAATATATCTCTTACTCAGGTAAATGTAGCAGCGGCAGAGTCTCAAATGAAAGATGTTGATTTTGCTTTAGAAAGTGCTAACTTCTCAAAAGCTAACATTATGGCACAAATAGGTTCATTTACTCAATCTCAAGCAAATGCTAGCAGTGCTAATTTAGCAGGACTTCTAGGGTAAAAGAGGTTTAGTTACCTCTTGAACCTGGTTTGATAGCTTCGCTACCATCTTTGCAAAGTGGACAGTTTTCTGGTGCATACATTTCAAATGTAAAGTCTGCTAATGCAAAAAATGGAATATCTTGAGGAAGTTTGCAGTTGCTTTGTGTTTCTACATTAGAATCTTCGCGTTTACAAAATCCACGGTTAGCTAATGCTGCTACTCCAACTATATCACCACCAAGTTCTTTTACAACAGCTGCTGCTTCCATAGCAGAACCACCAGTTGTAATGATATCTTCACACATTAAAACCTTCTCATCTTTACTTACTTCAAAGCCACGACGAATATTCATAACACCATCAACTCTCTCAGCGAAGATAAAACGCACATCAAGGGCAGTTGCAAGTGCAAAACCAGCGATTAAGCCACCTAGAGCAGGAGCACATACTGTATCTATCTCTAGTCCAGACTTCTTGATTTGTTCTGCAAGTGCTTCAGCAAGGAGTTTTGCTGTTTTAGGGTCTTCTAGTACTTTGGCAGATTGAAGATAAAACTGAGAGTGGTTACCGCTACTTAGTTTAAAGTGTCCTTCTAAAAGAGCGTTTGCATCCATATAAATTTTTTTGATATCCATAAAAGTTCCTAGTTGTAAGTTTGTTTGAAGAGCACAAAAGTGCGAGAGTTTTTCCCTTAGTCTCTTAAGGGTTAGTATAGCTAAAGGAAAGATTTTCCTTTAGTGTATTAAACCTTTAGTATTTCAGCTTCTTTATCTTTTAAGATAGAGTCTATTTGAGCTATATATTTATCTGTAGTTTTTTGGATGTTATCTTGTGCTGCTTTAGATTCATCAGTTGTGATTTCTTTCTCTTTTTCAAGTTTTTTAATTTTGTCATTTGCATCACGTCTATCATTTCTGATAGATACCTTAGCATTTTCACCCATCCCTTTCATCTTTTTAACAGAATCTTGACGTTGTTCAACTGTCATTGGCGGGAAAAAGAGTTTAATTTGGTCACCGTCATTGTTTGGATTTACACCGATATTTGCTGCATTTATAGCACCTTCAATATCAGGAAGAAGGTTTTTTTCCCAAGGATTGATTACTATAGTTGTAGCATCAGTTGCTATTACAGATCCAACTTGGTCAAGTGGAGTAGCTGTTCCATAGTAATCTATTTTGATATTATCTAAAACAGAGATCAAAACTTTACCAGTTCTAAGTGTTTTAAAATCTCTTTGCATATGCTCTATGCCACCTTTCATCTTCTCATCACATTTAGTAAATATCTCATTTAGCATTATTATTCTCCTTGAGTTTTATCAGTAGTAGCAGGTTCTATTGTTACTTCTGGTGCTACTATATTTGTCTCTTCAACCATCATATCTACAACTGAAGCATCTGCAGCTTTCGCATACATATAACCAAGTGTAATTGTATTTACAACAAAAAGAAAACCAAGTGTAAAAGTGGCTTTTGCTAAGAAGCTATTTGGACCTTTTGCTCCAAATACTGATTCATTTGAACCACTGTATGCTCCAAGTCCTATACTTGAGCTTTTTTGCAAAAGTACAGCAATAACTAAAATAATAACTAAAACGATTTGGATAATAACTAAAAGACCAGTTGTCATATATGTTCCTAAAATAAAAGTGGCGAATTATATCCAAATATTCCTATATTATCAAATTCTGTGAAATCGATATAAAAGCGGGTATAATTCCAAGACTGATTTTGAAGGGAAATATCTATGAAAGCATATAAAAAGGTGCAAGGAAAACACCATAAGTTACATCTTTATGCCTGAGAAGATAGTTGTGGGCAAATATGAAAATAAGTAAAGAGTTTTCTAAGTATGCTGAGCATTACGAGTTTCATAATTCTATACAGAATCTTGTAGTCCAAAAACTTTTATCTCTACTAGAGTACAAGCCAAAAAAGATTTTAGATTTGGGTTGTGGAAGCGGAGCTCTTTGTAAAAATATTGACTGGGAGTACCAACATTTAGTTGGAGTTGATTTTGCACAGGGTATGCTTGACTTACATCCAAAATCCAAAAATATTGAGCTTGTGTATGGTGATTTTAACGATAGTAGCCTCTTTGAAAAACTTAAAGCATTTGAGCTTGAGCATATTTTCTCAGCATCTGCACTACAGTGGGCAGACAAGCTTGAAGATGTTTTTAAAAACATAAGCTCTTTACATAAGCCAGTTTCTTTAGCTATCTTTACTTCAAATACTTTTAAGACCTTAAATAAAACTGCATTATTAGAATCTATTCTCGCATCTTCTAGTGAGATTGAAAATCTTCAAAAAAAGTATTTCAAAGCTAAATTTGAAGTTGTTGAGTATAGATTAGAGTTTGATAGTGTCCGCGAAATGTTTAGGTATATAAAACGTAGTGGTGTAAGTGGTTCAAGAAACCTACTTACAATCAAACAGATGAAACAATTAATGAAAGATTATCCATTAAATTATTTAGAGTTTGAGGTTGTTTTTATTAGCTCTTAGAAGTCTTGGTTGAAAGAATTATCTGTTTTTCAAGGTCATAAAGCTCATAACGAATGTGTTTGAAGTTTTCGCTATATTGCACATTATGCAGTTTAAAAAGTTCTTCTAAAACGCGAGAAGACTCTTGCCCGCGTTTAAAATTTGCAGCAATAATACTACTCACATCTGTTCTATTTAACTCACTCTCTTGTGTTTCTCGAAGTACATCATTAATACTATCACGATTACTTAGCAGTTCTTTATATTCATCTATACGAGCTAAATGTCTTAGTGATTTGAGTTTTTTGGAAAGTTCTTTGTTTGAGTCACGGTAACGCATTATGTCTTCTATAACACGTATGCCTTCTTTGAGGCGGTTTAGATTGGCATCTATCACCCGAAAGAGTTCGGGCGAAAGAGAACTAGTCATCATTGTTGAAGATGCCAAATAATTGTAGTAATGCAGTAAAAATGTTTAAGAAATCTAAGTAAAGTGCGATAGCACCATCTATTGGCGTTTCATAAGCTCCACGCATAATGTTTTGAGTATCAAAGATAACTAAGATACTAAAAAGTATTACAACAGCACCAGAAATTACTACATGAAGCATTGGATTACCAATGAAAATGTTAAGAATTGAGAAACCGATGATTACTAAAAGAGCAATCATAAGTGGTTTACCATATCCAGTAAAGTCTTTAGTAGTTTTAATAGCATAAAAACTCATAGCACCAAAAACTACTGATGTCATTGCAAATGCATTTCCAATTATAGATGCTCCACCACTCATGCCTAAAGTACGAGCAAGTAAAGGTGCAAGCATAAGTCCAGTCATAAATACAAAACCAAACATAACCATAAGATTGATACCTGGTTTATTTTTGACAAACTGAAGACCAATAAGTAGACCAATCTCTACGAAAAATAGTGGCCAAAACATCGCTTGAATAGTTGCAGCGAGAGGCACACCAACATATGCACCAACGGCACCAGCCATCATTGATGCAGCAAAAAGTTTATACGTCTCTTTAACAAAAGAGATGATTTGTGAATCGTCACGACTTACAGTTTCAAATGCATGTGAGTTTTCTCTTGCATAATCACGATCATATAGTCCCATGTTGTTTCCTTTTTTATACCCTCTCTAGAGAGTATTTAGTTTTAAGAATTCTATATATAAAGAGTAAACGGAGAGTAACACCAAATAGTAACTCCTTAGCTTACATATATAGGAATAAATATATAGACAAAAAAACCTCAAAACAAGTCATTTTCCTTAACTAAAATAAACCTAATTGAAACATCCTAAAAAGAATTTGTAAATTCTTTTATAATAGTCTTGACATTAAAGTTTAAAAGCCCTATAATTCCCGTCCACAAACACAGAGACTTATAAGTTTTAAGCCTCAAAAAGTTTGAGATCATTGAAAACTAAGCAAGTAATAGACTATTAGTAATAACTACTAAAAGTTGGAAATATTACTTAGAAATAACTAATAAATACAACAACCGTCTATTCTATTTTGAAATCCATAGTAATATGGTTTCCCAATAGTAATAGATACTATACAATAAAAATCTATTTGAACTAGGTTTAGGCTTAAGCACTTAAACTTTAGTGAGAGGAATTGAGAAGTGACTTAGTTGCTTCTCAAGGAGACAGATAATAGTAAAAAGCCAATGATTTAATAATCTTGGGCAAAAGATCAGTAATAAAATTTACTTTTTCTTTTCATAATTAATTATGGAGAGTTTGATCCTGGCTCAGAATGAA
>JGI997J19993_1000005_pt1 | contig 185730 bp, 205 predicted proteins | sample Etolagbewater25m_FD_19993 | JGI IMG/M metagenome (IMG submission 19993)
AAAAGAGGGAGAGAGACCACCAGGAATGAATGCAGATCCAGTAGGTGGCTCAAGTGCAGGACTTGCTATCCATAAGTCTGAGGGACTCGCACCTATAAATGACAAATGCGAATCGACGATAAAAGGACTCTATGCAGCAGGCGATGCCCTTGGCTCACATATGTCGGGAGGAATTTATACACAGATTGGTTCTTCTTTGGCAGGTTCAGCAGTTCAAGGAGCTATAGCTGCAGAGGCTTCTTCTTCCTATGCTAAGAGTATCAAAATGCCAGAGGTATCAAAAGAGCAGATTGCAAAGATAAAGGAGGAGATTTTAGCACCACTTAAAAGAGAAGCCGGTTACTCACCAAGATGGATAACACAAACACTCCAAGGCATAGTGATACCAAACTTCGTACTCTACATCAAAAAAGAGAGAATGCTGCAAGCCTCACTTACCTATGTAGAAGAGCTTGAGGAATCACATATACCACATATAAAAGCGAGTGATATGCATGAACTTAGACTCGCACACGAGACGATAAATATGGTGATAAGTGCACAGATGAAACTTAGAGCCTCACTTATGCGAAAAGAGAGCAGATGTAGTCACTTTAGAGTAGATTATCCAGAGCTTGACAATGAAAACTGGCAGGCTTGGATAAACATCTATAAGGACAAAAATGGTGCCATGGCGTTTAAAAAACAGCCTTTTGGAACTTGGAGCAAAGCTTAATCCTTATTATTAAAGGGACTAGGCTTTTCAAAAGTGAATCTGACTTACTCTAGAGTTTAAGACTTTTATTTACTCTTATTTACTTTTAGTTTAGTTTGGATTATATCTGTTTTATTATTATTTCTGTAAATAAGCTCAAGGAAAAAAAATGAAAAAAACACTACTACTTATAACTTTAGTTACTGCAACACTTAGTCTAGCAAACCAAAATTCAAATCAACAAAGAGAGATGCGAGAACCGCCTAAAGAAGCGATAAGTATCTGTGAGGGAAAAAGCGAAGGTGATACATGTAGCATGGAAACACCTAGAGGTGATACAGTAAAAGGAACTTGTCAAAATACCCCTGATGACAAATACTTTGCTTGTATGCCAGAGGGACATAAAATGAGAGAAGATAGATAAATTTTTATCTTCTTACCTTCGCATTATTACATGTGTCCATCATGATTAAATCGTCATAAAAAACTTCAAGCCATGCATCAATATGCTCTTGCGTTAATTCAACAGCACCTTTTTTCTGTTCTAGGCTGATTGTACTTACTGGTTTAACACTTTCAAAATACATTTTACTTTCTTTTAAAAGCTGTGTCATTACTTTAGTATTTAACTTACTCATCTGTAATCCTTTAAGTTTTGATAATCTTAGTCATAAAGTGTAGCAGATGTAAACCTTAGAAACATTTAAATTATCTATTTATAGAACTTTTTTAGTATAATAATTTCATAATTTAGACATAAAGGTTTATCTAATGGGTGGTTTTGAAGGTGGTGATGAAGGTGGTTTTTGGGATATTGAAGAGCTTATCAGTAGTTCTGAAGACTTATCAGCACAAAAGAGTACAAAAAGAGCAGCCTTAAAAGAGCTAATCGAGCAAAATAATGGTACTTATAGTTTACACACAGACTTAATGATTAGTTTTGTTCCCCATGCTTGTCAAGTTTTTACAGTTGAAAATGAACAAGAGTTCTCAAAAGAAGCCCAGATTATAAAAAGTACTTACCAGGCAGTCGTAGATTTTACTGCAGATACAGATATCTCAGAGTTTTTTACTGAGTATAAAGTTCTTATACAAAAAGCATCGCATACAAAACAAGACTCTAAGATTTCTACTTCTGTAGCGTTTATATATCTACTTAAAGAAGCCTGCAGTCTTATACTTACCGATGAAGAGATAGAAAATATAGCAAATAGTATAGAGAGTAAAAACTAAGAGAATTTCTCAAGCATGTCTAAAACTTTTTTGATTTTTTCTTCTTCATTTTTATAAGCCTTTGGGCAAAAATCAAGATTTATCTTCATACCTTTTTTTTGAGACATTTCTTCCAACTGCTCTTTTTCACTCTTAGAGATTTTATCATCTACACAAAGATAAAAGTCTGGGAACTCCCCTGCTCCTTTTTCAAGAGTCGCCAAGAGACTCTTTTGAAGCACTGGTTGTGAAGCCTCAATATAGATGGCGTTTGCATGACATTGAGTACCATAGTACATCGTCTCATAACTCATACTAGAGTCTCCACAAATATATAAATGCTCTTCTACTTCACACTCTTGAAGAATCTTTTCAATAAGCTCTTTTAGTAAATCCTCTTTTGGTGCTTTTTTATCATATAAAGGAGTGAGTACATTCCACATCTTGTACTCGAAGTTTAATCTCAACTCTTCATCCACATCTTGTAAAATAACAATCAAAGGAATAAAATTAGAACTTATTAGAGTTGGAGTAAATCTGTAGTAGAGTTTTTCTTTAGAACTATTTTCTATATATAAAAGTCTCTCTTGGCTCATAAATACCTCTTTTCTTTTCTATTTTGATTATAACAAAAACTATTTTCACTCTTGTTAATACTCTGTTAAACATGGATTTAAAGTAGATTAATACCTATAACCTATACTGTTATCATCAAAACAAAGGAGTTCAAAATGAACACAAAAACAATCTTAGGTTTAGGAACATCAGTACTTTTAGTAGGTTCTCTTCTTACAACATCACTTTATGCAAATCCTGCATGCAAAAATGAATCATCTTGCAAAAAAGAGTCTTCATGTAAACATGACAAAAAAATGAAGCACAACAAAAAAGGTGATAAACAAAAAGGCAATATAGTTAGAATGTTTATGAAACTTGATTTAAGTGACAAACAAAGAGAAGAAGTACTTGCACTTATCAAACAGAGTAGACAAAGTATTCCAAATCCATCTACTGCATTTAGCGATACAAATTTTGACAAAGATAAGTTTATAAAACTTGTAAACCAAAAACGCGAAGCAAAACTAAAAAATAGAGCAGAACTTATAGAAAAAATCTATAAAGTACTTACGCCGGCTCAGAAAAAAGATTTAAAAACAATGTTAGATATGAAAGATATTAAGAAAAAAGATAGAGCTCATTCTAAATCTTGTAAGAAATAATAGTTTACAGACTATAATGTCTTAATCAATTAAGGAGTCAAAGATAGTGATAAATATATTAATGATTGAAGATGATATTGAACTAGCACAACTTCTAGAGCAATATTTATATAAGTTTAATATAAAAGTCACTAACTTTGATGATCCATTTCTTGCACTTAGTGCTGTGCGTTTAAACAGTTATGACTTAGTAATTTTAGACTTAACTCTCCCTGGTATGGATGGACTCGAAGTCTGTAAAGAACTTATACAAAAATATGACATTCCCATTATCATCTCAAGTGCTAGAAGTGACATAACAGATAAAGTTATAGCGCTCGAACTTGGTGCAGATGATTATCTTCCAAAACCTTACGATCCAAGAGAACTTGAAGTTCGTATAAAAACAATACTCAGGCGTTTTAATAAAAGTATAGAGAGTACAGATAAGCCACAGAAGGAAGTTTTTCATCTTGATGAAGAGAAGAGAGAGATCACTAAAGATGGTGTAGCTCTAGAATTTACTTTTGCAGAGTATCAAATCATGGCTCTTTTTTGCAAACATAAGGCCTCTGTTATTTCTAGATACGACATACTAGAAAACATGCAAGAGAGTTCTCAAAGTAGTATAGGAAGTATCGCTGTGCTTATAAATAGAATACGTGTAAAAATTGAAGACAATCCAAAAACGCCTACTCATCTCTTAACTATAAGAGGTATGGGATATAAGTTAGTAGAATGAATAAAAGTTCCATATTTTTCTCCATCACACTTACATTTGCCGCACTCTTTTTCTTTATAGTTATCAGTTTTAGTATACTCTATATCGGAAGCTACAAACAAGAGTTACTCTTCAACAAAAAAAGAAGTTTTGATGTTGTAAATATTCTTAGACACAGTTTTCATCAAAAAAAAGGAATAACAAAAGAGCTTGAAGAAAATCTTATGTATATGGACTTTACTCTTGTAAATAGAGAAGAAAGTATTATTCAAGACAAGAAAAAAAGAGTCCGCTGGGAAGAGCGCAGAAGAAAAATCGATATTATAAGTTTTTCACTTCAAGACAAAAACTATCTATACATAAAAAGTAAAAAGATTCATATATTGCTCCTAGATACATATATTGGAGATAACTTTAGATTACAAATGAGTTTACTTTTTATATTAATCATACTCGCGTTTATTTCGCTTTACTTTAGCATACTCAAAAAACTCAAGCCACTAAAAACTCTCAAAGAGAGTATCAAAAACATTGCGAATGAAGACTTTAGTACTCTTCATACTGATGATAAAAAAGATGAGATTTCACAACTTGCTCAAGAGTTTGCGAAGTCATCACAAAAACTTCAAATACTCAAAGAATCAAGAAATGTTTTTATTCGCAACATTATGCATGAGTTAAAAACGCCTATCACAAAAGGACAGTTCTTAATCCAACTGCCTCCTACAGATGAAAACCAAGAGAGTCTAGGACGTGTTTTTTACAAACTCGAATCTCTTATCAATGAGTTTGCTTCTATAGAAGAGCTAATATCAACCCAAAATAGCCTCAATAAAAAAGAGTACTTTTTATCTGATCTTATAGAAAATGCCACTGATTTACTTATGATAGATGAGGAGAAAGTTATTCAAAAGTTCGAAGATATTAAACTACTTGTTGATTTTAAACTTTTTAGTATTGCTCTTAAAAACCTAATAGATAATGGTATTAAATACTCTACTAATCATCAAGTCATCATACTTTCGCAGGGAAATACAGTTTTATTTAAAAACAAGTCAGAGCAGTTATTAGAACCAATAGAAAAGTACTATGAGGCATTTTTTAAAACACAAAATGACCCTTCTCAGACAAGCTTTGGACTTGGTCTCTACATCACAAAACATATCTTAGATGCTAATGGCTTCTCTTTGGTTTATGAGCATAAAGATGGCTTTAACTACTTCACTATAGTTAAAGAGGAAAAGTCCTAAGATTGGATTTGTTTTTTGTTTGTTAGTTGCTGTAAATGATTTGAGATATTTATAAGAGAAAAAGTCACCAAAAATATCATAAGCCCAGGATAAAAACTCACCCACCAAGCTATTTCAACTACATCCTTTCCCCCAGAAAGAATTGTTCCCCAACTCATTTGAGGGGCTACTATACCAAGCCCTAAAAAACTTAGACCTGACTCAGAAAGAATTGCACCACCTACACCAAATGTAAAACTTACAAAGTATATAGGAGCTAAGATAGGTGCATAGTATTTTAAAAGAATTTTCATCTTACTGACATTTGCAATGTTTAGTATCTTAATATATGGCTGTGAAGTTATTTTAAAACTCTCAGAACGGATGAGTCTTGCTGTTGTCATCCATCCTGTAATCGATATTATAACTATCAAAACCCATGCAGAAGCGTTTACATAACTTACTAATGCTAAGAGTAAGAAGAATGTTGGAAATGTTAAAAACAGATCTACAACAACTACAAAAGACTTGTCTACATTACCACGAAAGTATCCAGCCATAGAACCAATTACTAAGCCTAGTAAAGATGCTATTAAAGCACTCCCAACACCAATTGTTAAAGAGACTTTTCCACCTTCTATAAGACGAGCCAAGATATCTCGTCCTAATCTGTCTGTACCACAAAGATGTTCCAAAGAAGGTGCAAGTAAAATTGATTGGCTGTCAAGCATATAGGGGCTTACATCATAGATATAAAATCCCAAAAAAGAGAAAAGAAATATACTTGAGAGTATGAATACACTGAATTTAAACATTTAGTTACTGTTTAATTCCTAAAAGAGTTTGCATCATCTCATCTACTGTTGTTATCAGTTTTGCAGCAGCACCATAAGATGTTTGGTATTTAATCAAGTTTGTTAGCTCTTCATCTATACTGACTTTTGAAACAGAGTCATACTCTATTTGTGTTGCATTGTACTGTGTTGTTACTGTTTCATTTCTCGATATTGCCGAGTTTGTAGATATACCTACATATGTCGCTGTTATATCAAACATCCCATAAGTAGTTGTGTTATAAGTTTCGCTTCCTACTTCAAAATCATATGATTCAAACTGTTGTTGTACCATATTTAGAGCGACACGACTATCCCCAGCAGTAGAAGAGTATCCTGCAGAAATTTTAGTAGGATTATCTTCAAATTCATTGGTAAGCGCAATATTTGTCGCATCATTACCATCAAGAAATCTTCCTAAACCTAAAGCACCAGCAAAATTACTTCCTGACCCAAATTCATCATCTGTTAGCTTATCTTCAATAGAAAAAGTATAACCCTTAGAAGCCTCATCAGCATTCATTACCAACTCTACTCTAAGCTCTCCAGTTGCACTTGGTTGAAAGTTAAATGTTATAAAGTCATCAATATCATTATTAGCATTACCATCGTCATTATCGTCAACATTTTGTGCAATTTGTTCTTCTATAGAGTTCGCTCCAGGACCATTCATTACCGTTGCACTATTAATCTCTATACTTCTTCTTGCAACTTCATTACCATCAAGATCATACACGATCATATCAAAGGCACCTTCGTTGATATTTAGAGAGGAGTTTGTAAGGGTAGAAGAACCAGTTATCTCTACCTGATTTGATTGCATTCTATCAGTTGCACTTGCTGCATACAAGTTGTTAGTAGCTTCAATAAAACCTTTTGCAAAAGCATCAAACTGAGAAATAGTATTTTGGATGATACCATCTGTTGGCATCCCACTCGTAGTGTCTATTGATCTTCCTCTTAGGTCAAATATAGCACCAATCTTACCACCATTTATCTCTTCTTCCATTGGAATGAGAGTTCCATCTTGTCTTTTATAAGAGACTTCATAAAATCCAGACTCATTATTTTCATTTGATATTGTAAGAGGATGAAATGTATTTCCATCTACTATGTTAAAGCCATTTACACTTAAAGTATAACTTCCAGTTCTAGTGTTGGAGTTACTATCTATTTGAATATTTGCACTTAACTGACCCTGATTCACTTCTGCACCAATAAGTCTAGAGAGATTTCTTTCTATTACATTTCTTTTATCTCGTAAATCATTTGCAGTATAGTTCTCACCTGATTCTGCTACATCTATTGAGATATTTAACTCAGCTAACTGTTCTGCAAGTTCATTAACTTGAGTTATGTTCACTTCAAGCTGTTCATTTACTTGACTTTGTAAACTTTTTATCTGATCTTGTGTTTGTGTTATATGTTTACTTAAGGTTGTTGTCTGTTCAGCTAAAGCAACTTTAATAGAATCATTATCTGGATTATCTGAAAATGTCTGCCACATATTGTAGTACTCTGCTAAATCTGCCTTAATTCCCACACCATCTATTTCAGGAAAGTAAGTTGAAAGCTCTTCGAGTGTATTCATCTCAAAATCACTATACTCTTTATCTCCAGAAACACTTGAGTATCTATCAAACACAAAGTTATCAAAAACTCTTTGAATATCTTCTACTTGTACACCATTTCCAACATTTCCAGCAGAAGTATTTAGTGGTGTAGCAGCTGCTGTAACTACACGCTGTCTTGTATAACCTTCATTTTCTGCATTAGAAATATTTTGACCCGTTGTACTAATTCCAACTTGAGCAGCACTCAAGCCACTGTAACCAATACCTAGAGTATTAAATAAATTTGCCATTTTACACTCTCACTTCCAAGATTGATGGATCTTTTGATGCAACTTTGTTATAACCTTGCATCTCAGTTGGTACCAATCTTTCTAAAAAATTATTATATAAATTACTTACTACTAAAACTAACTTTGCATAATGCTTATTTACTTCTCTAAGATTATTTAACTCTATTTTTAATTCATCGAGTAGCTTATGTTGCTCTGCATTTAAAAGATTAGGAAGTTCAATATCTGGATTTGATGTCATTAATGAAGATATTTCATGATCTATCATCGCTTTTTTTGATTCAAAGCTTTTAAGTTTTTCATCTTTAAGTGAAAGTCTTTCAAATTGTGGGTTATGCTGTGCCGTTTTTATATCTTCTATATCAGACTTGGTAATCTCTATCAAATCTCTTAAATCTGTTAAAGCATTTTGTAAGTGAAGTGACAACATCATAGACCCTTTAGTTTGTTATTTGTATATGCTCTAAAGCAATTCTTGAGCCATTTTTTCAGATAGTGCACTTAAATCTACTTTATATGCACCAGAGTTTATAGACTCTTTGAGTTGCTCTATTTTATTTTCACCCGTAAGCTTTGCATTGGGTGTTGTAGCCGCTTGTTTTGTCTCTCTTGGTTCACTAAGAGTACTATTCATCGCAGTTCTCATAGCTGCACTGTTAAATTGAGAAATCATAATTCATCCTTTAAGCATCTTGCTTAATATTTTCTATACAGGTATATCGACAAAAGACAAATTTTATAAATATTAAATCTGAAGAAACTTACGAATTCTTTCTACTGAGGTAATCATAAAGCATTTGTGAAAAACCAAATCCGCCTGCACTTACTTTTGAGAGTTCATCACGATACATAGACTTGTAAATCTTGTCTCCTGGATCATTCTGCTCTGAAAAAAGATTTTTCTCATCTTTCATTGCATTATCCATCAACATTTTTATAATTACAGACTCAAATGCATCTGTTTGTTCTCGAAGTGCTTTATTATCTACATTTGTATCTATTTTCGGTGTAGTGTTTTGTTCTGAGGCCATTTGTATTTTTGCATTCATCGCGTTTATTGCATAACTCATTACATCACCTTCAAGTCAGCAGATATACTACCTGCACTTTTCATTGCTTCTAAAATTGAAATAATATCTTTAGGTGTAGCACCAAGTTTTTGTAAAGAACGCACTAGGTTTGCAACTGTAGTTGTTCCCTCTTTTGTGTACATCTCATTTTCATTAAGACCAATAACCAGATTATCATCTACTTTTATAGAACCAGCAGGATTAGATACTTCCTCTTGTGATACTACTTTTATAGTTATATCTCCATGTGTCAGGATTATAGGCTTTAGTTTGATATCTACACCGGCAACGATAGTTCCAGTTCTTTCATTGATTATTATTTTATTTTTTGGTTGATAGTTCATTTCGATTTCTTGAATTTCTGCTAAAAACTCTATCATTGTACGGTTTTCTGGGCGTTTTAACTTTATACTTCTAGAGTCCATAGCAACAGCTACTTGAGAATCATAAAAATCGTTGATTGCCTTTTGTATAGCAACTGCATTTTTGAAACCAGACTCTTTAAGTGAAAGACTTGCATACTCTTGATGATAAAGATCTATATTGATTTCGCGTTCTATCAAACCGCCTTCAAAAACTGTCCCCGTATTTGCATGAGACTCAACTCCTGCACCCCTTGTATTTCTCCCGCCGATACTCACACTACCCTGAGCAAGTGCATAAATCTTTCCATCCACTCCTTTAAGTGGTGTCATAAGAAGAGTTCCACCTTCTAAAGACTTTGCATCACCAATAGATGAGACAACAACATCAAATCTATCTCCTTGTCTAGCAAAAGGTTTCATCGTCGCAGTTACAACTACAGCTGCAACATTTTTTGATTTTATGTCTGTAGAGTCCATGTCAATGTTCATAGCTTTTAACATATTTGCAATTGATTGGAGTGTAAACTCAGAAGTCGTTCCATCCCCCGTCTTTTGCAAACCAACCACTAAAGAGTAGCCTATAATCTGATTGTCACGTACACCAACTATGTTGGAGACATCAGTGATTTTTGTAGCGTATAATGAAGATAAAAAAAGAAGTAAAAGTAAAAAATGTTTCATGCAAAATCCTTGAATTACTCAAGAATTAGCAATAATTATTCCATATCTATGGCGTTTAAGTAAGTGAGAGTTGTATTTCCAAATTTCTTAGACTTTTTGATTTCATAAGCTCCAAGATTTTGCGGAATTTCAAGTCCACTCATATGTTCTATTATTATCATCTTAACAACACTTTGAGGAAGTGAAGCTATAAGATTCATAGTTTTATCGTAGATATCTTCCATGCCCTCACGTATACTAAAAGGTGGGTCAACATAAAAGTATGCCTCTTCATTCTTCTTTTTTAGCTTTGAGACTACGGCGTTTATGTTTGTAAAACTATCTCCGCCAAAAACTTCACAAGAGCTAGGATCTGTTTGAGCTATGTTTAGCTTTAGGGTTGCAAGAGCATCTCTATCTTTTTCCATAAACATAATCTCTTTAGCACCACGACTAAGTGCTTCAAGACCGATAGAACCACTTCCTGAGAAAACCTCAACAAAATTTGCATCCATTATGTCAAACTGCAAAGTATTAAAAAAAGATTCTAAAACGATTGTTTTTGAGCTTCTTGTTGTAGTTTTAGAAGGAAGTTTTAAAACGCGGCCTTTAAATTTTCCTGAGATTATTTGTTTTGTTAACTTACTCTTACTTTTCATAAAATGCTTTCACTGCCCTTAATATATTTTCTTGATACTCTAGAGTTAAAGTTTCTATGCGTTTTTCTAAGATAGAAAAATCCATAAGTTCTTCTTCCTTGGGTTCTACTTCTATAGTTGAATTTGGATAGAGTTCTTTATAGCGTTTTTCAAGAGCAAGTATAAGTTGAGATTTTGAAAATGGCTTCACTAAATCTGCATTCTCATTACTTGAGATGTAAAAACATCTTTCATCATTGAGACATTCACTATCGCGAACTACTATATCGCATTTTTTTGTACTGCTTATATACTTACTCAAGAAGAGTTCTAGTGATTTTTGTAAAAGTGGAGAGTGACACTCAACTGCAATTTTCATCTTTTATCCTTGTAAATAGTACTCGACTGAGTATCTTAAATCTTCATCTAGATCACTTAAGCCCATCATCCACTCTAAGTAAGCTCTATCATTCATTGCTATTTCTTCTATATATCTAGTTTTATACTTTCCAAAACTAAACTTTTCTAAAAGCACTTTTTTAAAACTAAGTTCGAGCATTTGTGCCAAACTTGCCATCTCACTCAGATATACATATAAAAGTTTCACAACTAGTGTGTCACTTAAAGCATTATGAGCCTCTAAAGCATCTTTAATTCCATACTTATCTGCTAATGACTTTTCATCTTTATAGAGTTTTAGTTCATAACGCAAAACTTGTAAAGAGAAGAGTTCACACTCAGGTATAAGATGTTTTGTAACTCTTAAAGTATCTATAATATCTCCTCGCCATACAAAACCTATAGAAGCTAGCATATTTAAGTCAAACGAGATGTTATGTCCTACAAGGATATTATCTTCAGAGTTATGTTCTTGCAAAAACTTATATACTTCTGTCTCTTTTAACTCAGGTTTGTTTTCTATCATCTCATTTGTAATGTGATGAATACTCGAAGCTTGCGCTGGTATCTTCTTACCCTCGTTTATAAGCTCATACATATAAGACTCTTCATAAAGTAGTGCAATTGAGCATATCTTATCACTAAGATCAAGACCTGTAGTTTCTAAATCTAAAAATATTAACATGAAGTAATTCTCACACTCTTACAACGACTTGCCAACAAGATGATAGAAAAGAAACCAGATGCAAGTATAAAAAAATACAAAAGATAAACGCTAAACCAATCAAAGATGGAGTCGTATGATGTAAATAGATAAGAGTAAACAACACTAAGAAGCATGAGAATAGCTGTATTCCAGACTATAAGAAGGAGCCATTTTCTCCACACTTTTACAAGGTCGCCATATCCTATGATTTCTATAGTTTGTGTTTGTGTATCTTTTTCACATGCTAATAATTTAAGACAAACACCATTAATGCAGTGGTTGAAAAGGTACTTCGCGTTTATGAAAAGAGCTATGGGAATCGTAAAGTTAAGCAAGACCAAAAACCAAAAACTAAAAATATCAAAAAGTGCTTCATAGATTTCTATATCAAATGCCGGCATTCCCTGTTTCATATAAAGAGAAAATGTCACAAGTAGACTAAAAATAGATGTTAACAAAATACTCACAAGAAGCATTCGAAGCATCCAAAAAAACCATAAAACGCTATAAAATCTAAGCATTACTTAACGAAGTTTTCCAGCATGTCGTTGTAGTGTTCAAGTGTCATAAAGCTCTTCTCAAATCTATAACGAATAATAAATTCAACCACACTGTTTTTAAGCTCCTCGTCTACATTTTCCACTCTTCCAAAATATGCAAGTGAAACATTTTTACTCTTTACAACTGCATTTTTGTCATAACTAATAGCCAAGACTTGAAAGTACTTTCCTTCCTTTATCTCACCCAAATTCTCTTGTGTTAAAGATGCACCAGAGAGGTTTATAGCTTTATAGTTGAAAATTTCTTCAAAATCATCTACTTTTTTATCTATTCCTATTGTGTAAAAAAGTTCTTTCAAATTTTTAAGATTTTCTTTACGAGTTATCTCGTATCCTGAGATTTTACTTGTAAGGTTTTTTAGTCTATCTAATGCTGAACTCATCGCTTTCCTTTGGGATGATTATATCAAAAAGAATCTGATTTAATCTTGTTAGAATTTAGCTATAATGCCACATGGATTATTTAAAAACGCAGGGTGTTGATGCCCTTAATGGAACTATAAAAATTTCTGGTGCAAAAAACGCTTCATTGCCTCTTATAGCTATGACGATTTTAGCTAAAAATAGAGTAAAAATAAAAAACCTTCCTCATGTTGCAGACATAAATACACTTCTAAAACTTCTTTCAAACTTAGGCGCACAGTGTGACTTTCTAGAAGAGTGTGTTGAAGTTGATACATCAAGTATCAATGAAACAAAAGCAACTTATGATATTGTAAAAACAATGCGTGCTTCTATTTTAGTGCTTGGTCCAATACTTTCGCGTTTTGGTCACTGTGAAGTTTCACTTCCAGGTGGATGTGCCATTGGACAACGTCCCATTGATTTACACCTAAAAGCTTTAGAGCAGATGGGAGCGAAGATAGAGATTAAGTCAGGGTATGTACAAGCAACAGCTCCAGATGGGCTCAAAGGTTCTAATATAATTTTTGACAAAATCACTGTTACAGGAACAGCAAACATTGTAATGGCAGCGGCTCTTGCACATGGAGAAACAACTATAACAAATGCAGCAAGAGAACCTGAAGTAGTCCAACTCTGCGAAGTACTTAACAAAAGTGGTATTAAAATAGATGGTATTGGTACTGCTATTTTAACTATCTCAGGAAGTGGTGGAAAACTTATAGATATAGAAGAGTTCTCAATCATTCCAGATAGAATAGAAGCAGGAACTTATCTCTGTGCTGGTGCAATCACAAAGTCAGAACTGACACTTACAGATGTAGAACCAAAACATCTAGGCGCTGTCCTCTCAAAACTTGAAGAGATGGGTTGTACTTTCACTTCTACTACTGACACCATAACTATTCACCCAACACAAGAAATAAAACCAGTAAAAATTGTAACTCAAGAGTACCCTGCATTTCCTACTGATATGCAAGCACAATTCTTAGCACTTGCAACACAAGCCAATGGTGTTTCAATCATAGAAGAGAAACTCTTTGAAAATCGTTTTATGCATGTAAGTGAGCTTCAACGTATGGGAGCTGACATCACACTAAATGGTCACACAGCGACTGTGACAGGGAAAACAAAACTTAGTGGAACAGATGTAATGGCAACGGACCTGCGTGCGTCATCAGCACTTGTTTTAGCAGCACTTGTTGCAGAGGGTGAGACAAACATCCACCGTATCTATCACCTAGACCGAGGATACGACTCTTTAGAGAAAAAGCTTGAGGGTGTTGGAGCAAAGATACAAAGACTTAAAGAGTAGTTTCTTTAAAGTTCTTTTTAATCTTCAAAAATTATCATCTCGTAAACACTACGAGTTGTCACAAGTGCCTTGTTAGGCGAAACTGAGTGAGATTTCTCTGCTCGGTTAACTTTCTCACGTAACTCAACTATCTCTTTTTCCATTCCGTCTACATTGTCTTTTAAACGCAGGATGATATCAACACCTGCAAGGTTTACCCCAAGTTCACGTGTTAAACGCAAGATAAGTTTTATCTTGTCAATATCTCTTTGAGAGTAGAGTCTTATACGTCCATTTGAACGCGAAGGGCAGATAAGATTTTCACGCTCATATTGACGAAGTGTTTGTGGGTGAATATCTAATATTTTAGCAACTATACTTATGAGGTAAACGGGTTCGTCATAATTATGCATCTTTTACTCCTTGGGTAGTTTTGCTTTCATTAATTCTACTAAATCTTCATCTAAATCTTCAACTTTTGGTAAAACAATATTTGCTTTGAGATACAAATCACCACGAACATTTGTTTTTCTGTTCATAGCACCCATCTCTTTGACACGAAAACGCTGACCATTTTTTGTGTTTTGTGGGACTTTAAGTTTTATCTCTTTTTCTAGCGTTTGTATAGATATCTTATCTCCAAAAAGTGCTGCGTTTAAAGGTACATCGAAACTTTTTACTAGGTCATTATCTTCTCTAGTGTATTCAGGGTTTGAAGCGACTGTTATCTTTAAAAACAGATCCCCTACTCTACCTCCCTGTGCATGACCTTTGCCTTTTACACGCATCTTCTCGCCACTTTTTACACCTGCTGGTATCTTAATGTCAAATCTATCACCTTGAACAGATACAGAGTGAGAACCACCAAGGATAGAGACGGCAAAAGGAATGGTTACATTTGTTTCTAAGTCAAGGTTAACTTCTTGCTGGAAGCCTCCCCCTCCACCAAAGCCACCGCCAAAAGGATTTCCACCACCAAAGCCGCCGCCTCCTGAGAACATCTCACGAAGAATGTCTTCCATACTACCAGCACCTGCACCACCATGACTACGAGAAAAGTCATGAAAGTTTTGACCACCAAACATGTTATCACCATGCATATCATACTGTTGTTTCTTCTGCTTGTCACTAAGAATTTCGTATGCGGCGTTTATCTCTTTAAACTTCTCTTCTGCATTTGCTTCTTTATTTACATCAGGGTGATACTGACGTGCTAGTTTTCTATAAGCCTTTTTTATCTCCGCTTCACTCGCATTTTCACTTACTTCTAATGTTGCATATAATGATTTTGCCATAATTGTTTCCTATATAATTGTAAAAATTGTTTAAGCGGCATTATATCATAAGGGTTGAGTGGATGTCAATCAAGGTTTAAAAATAAAAGCACTATTTAAAAGAGTATTAATTGCTAAAATGAAAAGAGTAATGTAGTTTCAAGGGCTGAAAGAGGAGGTGCACTAATGTGCCCGACGAAAGAAGCAACGAAGAAAATGCGTTGCTATTTTCATTTTAGTGAAGGAAGTGGCGTACTTCTGAGAAGTAAAGACTCATCCCAAACTCATTCGCCGCATCAATTATCTCTTCATCACGAATAGACCCACCAGGCTCAATAACATTTTTAACACCAGCTGCTGCTGCCGCATCTATGCTATCACGGAATGGAAAAAATGCCTCAGATGCAAGAGCTGCACCTGTTACATCAAGTCCCATATCTTTTGCTTTTTTCAGAGCACACTGCGCAGCATCTACACGACTCGTCATACCCATACCTACGGCTACCATAGCAGCATTCTTAACATATACAACACAGTTTGACTTCGTAAGTGAAGCAACTTTATATGCAATTTCAAGATCTTTCATCTCAGCTGCACTCGCTGCGTTTTTAGAAACAAGCTTCGCTTTTTTAACCTCATCTGCTCCAACAACATCAGCATCTTGAAAAACAAATCCACCATCAATATGTTTGAAATCTTTTTTGTCGTTTGCAAGAACAAGTTTATCTGCTCCCATTTCAAAAAGTTTAATACGTTTTTTAGCAGCAAAAACTTCTTGGGCTTCTTCTGTGATACGACCAGCAATAACTACTTCTAAAAAGATTTCGTTCATTTTCTCTGCTAGCTCTTTTGTAACAGTACCATTTACTGCAACAACACCACCAAACGCAGAGATAGGATCACACTTGAGTGCCTCAGTATAAGCTTCAAGTAGTGTATCTTTAATAGCAAAGCCACAAGGGTTTCCATGTTTTGATATACACACAGCATTGTCATCACCAAAACCAGCAGCAATTTTCACTGCACCATTTAGGTCATTTAGGTTGTTAAAGCTCGCTTCACCTTTAAGTGTTTTAAAGTTGTTTGAGAAGTGTTTGTCAAACTCATAAAGAGCACCACTTTGGTGAGGGTTTTCTCCATAACGAGTGTCCATTACTTTGTTTCCAACTACAAACTGTTTTTCACCAAAACCTTCGTTAAAACGCTCGTTCATATAGTTTGCTATCATAGAGTCATAAGCCGCTGTATGCTCATAAGCTTTTATCATATAGCCACGACGGAAGTCTTTTGTATTTTTCTCATTTTCTATTGCATCGATTACTTCTGCATAATCTTCTACATTTGTCACGATGATAACGGAGTCAAAATTCTTTGCAGCTGAACGAACCATAGCAGGTCCACCAATGTCTATGTTTTCAATAATATCATCAAAGTCATCTGTTCTCTCAATAGTCTCTTTAAATGGGTAAAGGTTTACACACACAAGGTCAATTGACTCAACACCTAGCTCTGCAGCTTGGTCAAGATGTGATTGTTTGTCACGACGGTGAAGTATTCCACCATGAACATATGGGTTTAATGTTTTAACACGGCCTTCAAAACACTCAGGAAACTTTGTAACTTCATCAATTTCAATAGCATCTACACCTTTTTCTTTCAAAAGTTTAAATGTTCCTCCAGTTGAGATAATCTCGTATCCATTTTTCACCAATGAGCTACAAAACTCAACTATACCTGCTTTATCACTTACACTTACCAATGCTCTTTTTGCCACAATAATGCCTTTTTTAAATATTGGTAAAATTTTATCTTATTTGAGTTTATATAATGGTAAAATCACTTAATTAACAAAATGGAAAATATATATGAAAAATATAGCTATCTTATGTTCAGGTGGTGATGTCTCAGGTATGAACCCAGCACTCAAACAGTTTGTAGAGTACACACTCCATCATAAACTTAAACCTTACTTCGTTTATGATGGATATGAGGGTTTGATTGACAACAATATTAAAGAAGCAACATATGAAGATGTTGCTGGGATTATCACTCGTGGTGGGACAAAGATAGGAAGTGCAAGAAGTCTGCGTTTTAAGCAAAAAGAGTATAGACAAATTGCAAAAGATAATCTAGATAAGCTAAATATTACCATGCTCATAGTCCTTGGAGGAGATGGTTCTTTTCGAGGACTTCATACTTTTTATGAAGAACACAAAATAAAATTTTGTGGAATTCCTTCTACTATTGATAATGATATAAATGGTACTGATTACTGTCTTGGGGTCGATAGTGCCCTTAGTATTATCAAAACATCTATAGACTCAATTAGAGATACTGCCAACTCTTTTAAGCGAGCTTTTGTCATAGAAACCATGGGAAGAGACTCTGGTTACTTAGCTCTAGTTACACATCTAACATCAGGTTCTGAACTTTGTCTCATACCTGAACTCCCATATGACCTCGAAAAATATGAAAAAGAGTTTAAAGAACAAATTAAAAATGGCCGAAGATATTTTATAACTATAGCTTCTGAAGGAATTAAACAAGATTCTAATGAAATAGCACAATGGTTTGAAGAAAAAATTGGTATAGAGTCAAGAGTAAGTGTTCTTGGACATATCCAACGCGGTGGAAATCCCACTGTAAAAGATAGACTCATGGCATACCAATTTGTCACCAAAGCAATTAATACTTTACTTGAAGGAACGCCAGAGTCTGTAATTTGTCATGATGGATTTGGATTTAATTTTAAAAGTATAGAAGAAGTTACATCTAAGACAAAAGAGCTTGACCCTGAACTTTTGTCTTATCTAGAGTAAAAGAGAAGACTAAATGTCTCTCTCTATTACTTTTTTAAATGTGTTGTAGTAGTTATCTTGTAGCTGTGTAATACTCATCTCAACATCATTGATTTTAATAGCATCACCGCCAACAGTTCCAATCTTCTCAACTGCCATAGATTCATCAAGCATCGCTTCAAATGCTGAACAGTTTTCAGGTTTTACTTCGATAATAGCACGACTCATAGATTCTGCAAATATATCTCTCTCATCTTCTACGCTCATCTCCACATCGCATCCAAGTCCAGAAGTAGCAGACATTTTAGCGAGTGCAATAGCTACACCACCAGAAGATGCATCTTTAGCACACTCAAGTAAGTTTTTCTTATTGCCTTCGATTACCAAGTCCCAAAGAGCAAGTTCAGCTTTATAATCAATCTCTGGCATCGTACCAGCAACTGTATCACAAATCTCTTTCATATACAGAGATCCACCAAACTCTGATTTACTCTCACCTACTAAGTAAAGAGCATTTCCAGCATTTTGGAATGAAGACATTAACACATTGTTTTGGTCATCATTTACACCGACGGTTGCGATAGATGGTGTTGGGAAAACTGAAACGCCATTTGTTTCATTGTAAAGTGAAACATTACCACCGATAACTGGTGTAGTAAGTTCTGCACAAGCCTCTTTTATCCCAAGACAACCTTGACCAAATTGCCACATTACTTCAGGATTTTCTGGATTCCCATAGTTTAGACAGTCGGTTACAGCAAGTGGCCTAGCACCACTCATAGCAACATTACGTCCAGCTTCAATAACTGCAGCTGCTCCACCATTTTTAGGGTCAACATAACAGTAACGAACATTACAGTCAGCTGACATTGCTAAAGCTTTTCCATTCTCTTTTACTCTTATAACAGATGCATCAAGCATCCCACCATTTTTAATAGTGTTTGTTTGTACCATAGAGTCATACTGAGTGTAAATCCATGACTTGTCTACAACTTCCATAGATTTTGTAAGTGTTTCAAACGCCGCTTGGTTTGAAACTTTCTCGAAGTCATCTATAGTTACAGATGCAAGATCAGCTAAATATGCTGGTTTACTCATAGGACGGTTTAACTCAGGTGCTTCTTCACTTACAGGGTCAACTGGAACTTCAGCACATTTCTCACCGTGCCAAAAGAGTTCCATATTTCCCGTATCAGTAACTTCACCAACTACAGCAGCATCTAAGTCCCATTTCTCAAAAATATCAATAATAGCTTGTTCTGAACCTTTTTTAGCACACAAAAGCATTCTTTCTTGAGACTCACTAAGCATAAAGTCATAAGGAGTCATGCCCTCTTCACGAGCTGGAACTTTATCAAGATGCATAATCATTCCAGAACCTGAACGCCCTGCCATTTCAAAAGATGAAGATGTAAGACCAGCAGCACCCATATCTTGAATACCAACAACATGATCAGTCTTAAAAAGCTCCATACAAGCTTCAAGTAAAAGCTTTTCAGTAAATGGATCTCCAACTTGAACAGTAGGACGAAGTGACTTAGACTCTTCAGTAAAGCTATCCGAACTCATTACGGCTCCACCAAGACCATCACGACCTGTTTTTGCACCAACATACATTACAGGATTTCCCATACCTTCAGCAAGACCAAGAAAAATTTCATCTGATTTTGCGATACCAAGGTTAAAAGCGTTTACAAGAATGTTACCGTTATAACACTCATCAAAACTCACTTCCCCACCAATAGTAGGAACACCCATACAGTTACCATAGCCACCGATTCCCTCAGTTACACCACGTACTAGATAGCGCTGATGTTTCGATATAGCATCATCGTTTGTAATATTACCAAAACGAAGTGCATTGAGTGAAGCTACAGGACGAGCACCCATAGTAAATACATCACGCATAATTCCACCAACACCAGTTGCCGCACCTTGATAAGGTTCTATAAATGATGGATGGTTGTGTGACTCCATTTTAAATACAGCAGCATAACCATCACCAATGTCAATAACACCTGCGTTTTCACCAGGACCTTGAATAACCCATGGTGCTTTTGTAGGAAAACCTTTTAAGTGTACTTTTGAAGATTTGTATGAACAGTGTTCACTCCACATAGCTGAAAAAATACCAAGCTCTACTAGGTTAGGCTCGCGTTTTAGTATCTCTTTAATATGTGTGTAATCATCTTGTGAAAGTTTATGGTTAGCTAATTGTGTATCTATATCTGGTAATTGTTGGCTCACAATGGAATCCTAAAATTAATTTTTGGTTTTTAAAGAGGGATTATATCTAAAAGGGGGTAAAAATATTTTTAAATCTCCACTATGAAAAAGCGGAGAGTTAAGAAGGCAAGTATCTCTAGTTGAAATCTTCTCTTGAAACTTCAAGAGCACCATAAAAGTCTAAAATTTTTCCACCATATATTGCTTGAAACTTTTTTGCATCTTCAATATTTTTAAATGCATATTTACTAACTCTACTCATAGTTCCTCGCATTTTACTTCCAACTACATAATGTGCTTCAAGAACAGGAATCATCTGCAAAGTTGTAACATCTACAACCATAGGGTTCTTTAGTTCATTACCCTCATCTAAATGTTCTGCTAAACAGTGAATTGAGCAGTATTGGTGTTTCGTATCATTTTGAGTTGCTGCATGACTTGTTTTATAAAATTTTACAAGATTCATACCACATATTAGGCACGAGTTATTATTCTCTCCACTTTGGACAAGTGTTGCTTGTTCAGGCTTTACGGTCTGAAACATCTTAGGCTTATGATTGTGCTTATGCACTTTAGGAGCCTCATGTGTTGAACAAGCTACGAAAAACATAGCTGTTATTGCAATTATTATAGATTTTAACATTTCTTTCTCTTTGTGTGATAATTTTAACTTTATTGTAACTGTTTATTATTACAATAGTGTTAAATCAGTTTACAAGAGGATAAATAATTGAAAAAAAAGATTTTACACTACTTAAAAGAGATACTGCTATTTCTAATAACTATAACTCTCTTTGCAAATTTAATGAGTTGGTATAAGAGCCAGGACTTAACGAAAGAGAACCTCCCATCTATTTCTACAAAACTTATAAATAATATAGAATATACTTTACCAAAGAATGAAGCTGTTATGGTTCATATATGGGCGACTTGGTGCCCTACTTGTAAACTAGAAGCAAAAAATATTGAAATGATATCTACACAATACGAAGTTATAACTATCGCAGTAAACTCAGGAACTGATTTAGAAATCAAAAACTATCTAGATGAAAATGGATTAGATATGAATGTAATTAATGATAAAAACTCTATTTATGCAAAAAAATTTAATATATCCGCTTATCCAACAACTTTTATATATGATAAGAGTGGTGACTTAGTTTTTAGTGAAGTAGGTTACACAAGTACACTTGGTTTGTTTCTTAGAATGTGGTGGGCTAACTTATAAGTTAAAAAAGATATTACGAAGTGAGAAATCACTTCGTAAAAGAAAGGTACTATTTTTTGATATTTACAGCATATGCTTTATCAGATAAAGGCACCCATGGACGTTTAATGTGTTGTGGACGACGTAATTTATCACTAGAGTTAAGAGGACGAGTTAATTCATCTCTCCAACCTTGATAAATTTTAAAGTTATTTTCATAGTTAACATAAATGTCACCTATTTTATCACCTTTTTCAGCCGGTGTTAAAATAACTTTTTGGTGCCAACAATGCATACCAGAAATTGGATCTGGGTGAGCTGCAGCTACAGCATTTTGCCATGAACCACTAAGTCCATCCCACCAAATATTTCCAGAGTCACGGTTGTAATCAGCAAATCTATCTGTATGGAAAGGTTTAATACCCTCTACATAAGTAAGTTTACCCTCTTTACCATCCATCTGAAGTTCAGCAGTTGGAACACCGAAGCTGTTCATACCACTTGTGCCATTATAGTTTTCGATCTTGATTTGACCACCTTCACGACCAGCTTTATCTACAGCAGCAGCCATGAACTTTGGATCATTCATATCACGAGGAACTGGTTGAGAATCAACCTTACCATCAGTAACACCATTCGGAATGCTTACTGAGTTCGTTAGTTTCCAACGACCACCATGGTGTGAACATGCAAGAGTACCAGGAAGTACACCCTCAGTTGGAACAGCCATAGCTACAAAATAACCTGATGCAAGACCAGTAACACTATCTACTATGTTAACACGGATAGAATCACCGCGTTTGAAACCTTGACGAGCCGCATCTGGAGTTGAAATCCAAATAGGGTCATGATTTTGTGAAATTTCCATCAAGTGCTTAGAGTTCGCAGAACGGGTATGGATATTGTAAGGTAAACGGAACACAGTGTTAAGTGCATACGAATCTTTTTCAGTCATGTAAGTATGGTCTACATGTGAAACGATATGGTGCATACGTTTTTTCTCTTCTGGCGTTCTTGGATAGAATGGAATAGCATACTCTGGCCATTTCCAATCATCTGCCAACCACTCACAGAAGAAATCAAGTTTCTTATCAAGTGTTGCAAAACCTTCCATTTTCTTACCATCAATGTCAATACCGATAGCTTTTTTCTTACCATGATGTTCAACAGACATAACACCTGTGCGTTTATCAGTATGAACATCTTTTTTCTCATAAGAATGTCCGTGAGAAATATAGTTTTTCCCATCATCTTTAAGCTCACGTTCTTGTGCAGAGTAGATATTATTCTCTTCCATCCAAGCACCATGATCTCTCATGTACTCATAAACTGGGAATTCAGAATCTTTGTATCTTGCATCTGCAGTAGCTGTTGCTTTAAGATTTGGTAGGTTGTCACCAAATGCAGCATCATACCATTCAGAAATAGTAACCGGCTTACCTGGGTTCTTTTTAGATTCCCACATTTTTTTGATACCTAATTTACCAGTTGGATCTATATAGTTAACACACATATCAAACCAGAACTCATTCTCTTCCCAAACTTCACCAAGACCAGCTTTAATGTGTGCTTCAAGAGTAGCACGGTTAGGATTTGTTGGTTTCCATCCAGCTTTTTCTAATGCAACACGCATAACTGGTTGACGGAAAGATGTCCAACGAGCAGGCATAGTCGCTTCAGAGTGCTGATCGTGTCTCTCACCTGCTAAACCAACAGGAAGAACATAATCAACATGCCAGTTAGTTTCACTCCATGTTGGAGAAAGATTAAAAGTAAGTTCCATTTTAGACTCATCTTTAATTGTCTCTAACCATCTAAAACCATCTGGATTAATCCAAACTGGGTTATACATACGAGGAATCCAAACAGAAAGTTTAGTAGGAACATTTAATCCTTTCTCTTGCCATTTAGATTGCCATTCAGTATCACTTAATAAGTGAGGTAAAAGATATGACATCTCATATGTTGAAAGTGGCCATTCTGGCGGCCATGTAAGCTCATTGTAAACATCAACTTTAGGAATGTTAGCACCGCGTTTACCTTGACCAACAGTAGAACTACCACCTTTACCAGCAACAGAAATAACATGCCAGTGGTGGAAAAATGTACCACCTTCAGGACCGATAGCACCACGAAGAGCAATTGGTAAATAACCTGTTCTACCACTCATCCAACCACCACGGTTACCCGCTGCAGTCGCTCTCCAGAAGTATGAAGAAACTGAAGTTCCAGCCCAGATAAACATATCATAAAGTTCTTCTAGTTTATATGCAGGAACGTGAGTCTCTTTTGAAACGTGCTCTAAAGTATATGGTGTATAAAGCTCAGTAATAGTATCTAAGAATGCATCAAAGTTATTTTTAGTTGGTACTTTAGAAATATATCCTTGATCTACCATATACTGTAGATATTTTTTATTATCTAAGAAAACTTCCCAGTTCATCCATTTTTTAACGAAGTCACGATCAGTTTTACCTTCGTTGAGGATTCTTTGTGTTAAGTAAAGATAAATTAAGGGCTCTGTTCCTGGCCAAGCAGAAATCCAAAGATCAGCCATACCTGCAGAGTTAGACATACGTGGGTCCATAACTACTAGTTTTGCACCCTTAGCTCTTGCATCAGCGATAAAAGAAGCTGATTGTTGGAAATAGTGACCCGCATCTGCTGCATGAGAAGAGTTAAGAAAGATTAACTTCGCATTTGCCCAATCCGGAGATGTTCTATCATCATTTGCCCACTGGATAGTTGGTGTACGTCCACCTGAAGAACAGATGTTTGTGTGGGAGTTAAAAGAGTCAACACCAAGTGTATGCCATACTTTACCAGTAAAACCATTCTCATTTGGACGACCAACATGAAACATTACTGATTTTTTAGATAACTCATCACCGTGTGCAAGTGTATCTCCCATCTTCTTACCAATAGTAGTCATTGCCTCGTCCCAAGTAGTACGAATCCACTTACCTTCACCACGAGCAGAACCTGGAGCACGCTTTAATGGGAATGGTATACGATCTGGATCATACATTTGTGATTGAGATGCATATCCCTTAGCACAGTTTCTACCACGAGAAGCTGGGTGTAATGGATTTCCCATATACTTTTTAACTGTAAAAGTCTTCTTATCAATCCATGCTGTTAAACCACATGATGCTTCACAGTTTGAACATGCTGTTGGAACAATTGCATAGTCATTGACTTCAATACCATCAGGATTTGATTCGCTTCTAACACCTTTACGGTCAATACCACCACGTTTCCAGTCATCTCCATCTAACTCTTTAAAGTCAGACCACTCTTCCATTGGAGGATAGAATGATAATGAATCTGGAGTATTAGTGAACTTACTCTCTTCTACTGATTCTGCCATAGCATCAGCTGTAAAAACACCTTTAGCTATAGCGGCACCTGCTACTGTAAATGCGGCACCTTTTAAAAATGTTCTTCTACTTTGTAAATACATTTATATTTTCTCCCTAACTCATTGGTAATAATTGTGGGATCATTAGCCAAACATTTTTAACTATGTATAGACCCACTAACGCTAAAATAGCGGCAAGTTTTAAAATTGACTCTGATTTACTCACACGACTAAATGCTATAAGAAGCATTGGTAGTATGTAAGCCATCCATTGACCTAGCCAAAACTGAACTGTAAATGGTCCATCACCTTTAACATACTCAAGGATTGCAGCAACTTCTTCTGCTTTCATTGGTCCAAATACATACTCTGCCATGTAAAGAACAAATGACATAAATGCACTTAAAGCTAAAACAGTTGATAAAGTTCTGTTCGCTTCCCATCCAAGTTTTCCACCAAATACTAAAATCATAAATGCTGAACCAGAAAGTAGTGCTGCTAATACCATTTGAGCAGATTCTGTTGGCATTTGCCATAACTCGCGTGCTGTACATTGTGACATAAGTGCAGCTGTATAAAGAGTAACAGGTATAGCTAATGCAACTACCCAAGGTAAAGTTTTGTCAAATGCAGCATTATCTTTTTTGATAAAAGATAAAAATGCAAGTAAGAAAAGAAGACCTACAAAAAGTGTCGCCATCCATGCACCAACTGTAATAGCTGAAGACCAATGTGGATGGAAGAATATATGCCACATTCTAAATGGTTGATGTAAATCCGCAAGTGTGAAAAGTAAAAATATATGTATAAATATAATTGAAACTACAGTTACAGGAAAACGTAAAGAGCCTGCTTTTTCAGGATATTGTCTTAAAAGTAAAAAGAGCATGAAAATAACACCTGTTCCTATACTTTTTGCCCACATATTTACTGTAACTAACCATGGCCAAACTATACCAGGGATACCAACATCTAGTGTCACTACAGCATTTGTAGCTGCTAAAATTTCATGTGCTGCCATTTTAGTGACCTCCTACAGGCATTTTAGATGTCATTTTTCCAAATAAATCATACCCTTCTGGACGGAATGATGCAAGAGGATTAAGAGTAACATTTCCACCACCTACATAGTAATGATGAGGGTTTGTTCCCTTCTCAGGTTTACGTACTTGTACATTACCTTGATTTGATTGAATGTACTTAGAAATGCTTGAAGTCGGATCATCTAAGTCACCAAAAATGTTTGCTTGAACCGGACAAGCCACAACACATGATGGCATCATAGATGATGCAATACGGTGAGCACAATATGTACATTTATCTGCGGTTTGTGTTTGAGGGTCTATATAAATAGCTCCATAAGGACAAGCCATAACACAACCGGCACAACCAATACATCTCTCCTTGTCAATATTTACAATACCATTATCAAGATAGTGAAGTGCCGATACTGGACAGATTCTTTCACATGGAGCATTCTCACAGTGATTACATCTTAAAGGTGTAAATGTTCTTTTTGTTTCTGGAAATGTACCTACATCCACATACTTAACACGAAGTCTCCATGTACTGAGTGGAACTTCATTTTCCACTTTACATGCGATCTCACATCCTTTACAACCCATACATAGGTGTAAATCAACTAGGAAACCTAATTGCATATATTCTCCTTTGGCTTTTAACAGCTTATTTAGATTTATAACTACTACTAATATTTTTTAAAATAAGCCCTTATGCAAGGCATTTGAGGGTTATTTTACTGTGTAAATCATAGCTAAGAAAACTTAAACTAGTTATAAAGAAGTGATAAAAATTTGATGAATTCTTAGAGATGGGTAATAATGATTTGTTAAATGATTTCTTTTATTTAAACTGCAATATTATAATACATTGATATTCAAGCGAGCTATTCAATGTATTATATAAACTTATTTTTTTAATCTCACACGTACAGATTGCTCATGTGCAGTTAAGCCTTCAGTATTTGCAATAAGTGCACACTCTTCACCTATTTCATTTATAGCGTTTTGACTAAATGCAATAATAGAAGTTTTCTTCATAAAGTTTTCAACTCCAAGCGGAGAGTAAAACTTTGCAGTTCCACCTGTTGGTAATGTGTGGTTTGGTCCCGCGATATAGTCGCCAATAGCTTCAGGCGTAAAGTGTCCCAAAAAGATAGCTCCCGCATGTTTAATAAGTGGAAGCAACTCAAATGGTGAGTTAGTCGCTACTTCTAAATGCTCTGGAGCTATCTCATTCATAAGTGTAATAGCTTCTTCCATAGTTGAACTTACTATAATAGCACCGCGTTCTTCTATTGACTTTCTTGCTATCTCTTGACGAGGAAGTTTTACTAACCAATTGTCAATTTCTACTTTTACTGCATCAGCTAGCTTTTGTGATGGAGTTATAAGAATTGAGCTAGCCATTTCATCATGTTCTGATTGAGAAAGTAAATCTATAGCTATATGGTTTGCATTAGCGCTATCATCTGCCAAGATACCTATCTCGCTTGGTCCAGCAATCATATCTATATTTACATCACCATAGACCATTTTTTTTGCTGTTGCTACAAAAATATTTCCTGGTCCGGTAATCACATCAACTTTTGGAATAGTTTGAGTACCATATGCCATAGCCGCAATTGCACTAGCACCACCAACTTTATAAACTTCACTTACACCACATAAGTGACATGCTGCGAGTAAAAGTGAGTTTGGCTCATTATCTGGAGTTGGTGTACAAACAACAATATTTTCAACACCAGCAACTTGTGCTGGAATAACATTCATCAGCAGTGAAGATGGATAAGCAGCTTTACCACCAGGGATATAGAGTCCTGCACTATCTACTGCAGTTACACGCTGACCCAAGATAGTCCCATTAGACTCATCATCAAACCAAGATTTTGGCTTCTGTTTTTCATGATAAACTTTAATGCGGTCATATGCTAAGTGGAGTGCTGATTTTAATTTAGCATCTAGTTCATCATAAGCTCTACTCATTAGTTCTGTTGATATTTTGAGATCAGAATCTGCTTGTGGAGTCCAATTATCAAACTTTGCAATATGTTTTTTTAAAGCTATATTCTTATCAGTTTTTATCTCATCTATAATACCGCCAACTATTAAGCTAACATGTGCCATATCCATTTTTCCGCGTTGCAGTAGTTCATCAAACTCTGCACTGAAAGTAGAAGAGTTAGTCGTAGTAAATATCATTTATTTTCCTATAGTTTATAAATTATTTGAAATTATATCTAAAAGCATAACACCAAAGGCCTTACTTTCCTTCAGTATTTTTACCTTGAGTAGCTCTATCGAACTCTGTTTTAACAATGTCGAGTGCTTTTAAAAAGTTCACTTCGTCAACTGCACCCATCATTGGTTGGTACATTGGTTGTCCATCTGGATACAAAAACCATATTGTCGGCGTTCCTGGTCTCCATAACTCTCTTGGTGTATAATCATTTTCATCACTATACGAAATTATAGAAACAAACTCTTTATTAAGTCCTTTAATTACATCTTTATTAGCGAATGTAGTCTCTTCTAAAATAACACAATATTTACAAGAATGACGAGAGAAAACAAATAAAACAGGTTTATTTTGCTTTGTCGCGTTTTCTATTCCGCTTTTAAAGTCTTTTTCCCAATGAATTTCATTGGCCATTAGAGAACTTGCACACAGAAGTACTATATAGATTAAAATTTTACGCATTTTTTTTCACCTTTTTTAAGAGTTCTTTTGCACATAAGTGTGCACTTTTATCAGTTACATCCAAAACAATATCAGCAAGTTTTAAGTACTCGGGGCGTCTCGCATCATAAAGTTTTTTTGCCTCTTTCAAATCATTTAGCAGTGGGCGTTTTTTCAACTTTTTAGCTGCATTTGGATGTGCCTTAATCCTTTTTATAATCTCATCAAAAGGAGAATCAAGAAGTACAATTGTACCTATTTTTTTTAAATTTTTCTGCTTATAAAAGCCTCCGCCTGTAGATATTAAAGTGTTTTTCACACTCTCCTCAAGCCATGAAGCTACACTTTTTTCCAAACCTCTAAAGTAGCTCTCGCCTTCTGTTGCAAAAATATTTTTGATTTTTCTGTTTTCCATACTCTCTATCAAATCATCAGTATCTATGGTCATATACTCAGAGTTTTTAATAACTTCTCTTGCCACACTTCCTTTTCCAACTCCCATAAAGCCTATAAGCACCACATTTTTCATTTTCATTTTCTCCATTATTTCAAGCCAAGCATACATTTAATTTTTAAATATGAAGCCAATATACTCTATTCATTTATGACATTATAATAAAATAAATCCTATGCCTTCTTTAACCCACGATTTAATAAGTAGGGGTATAATATCTTTTTAAAAAATGAATATAGGTTTAATATGAAAAACAAAAAATTTATCACTTTAGGTTTTAGCTGTGTTGCAGTTGCAATAGGACTGCTTTTCTCATCTTCATTATTTGCGGAAAGTTCAGTAAAAGAGAGCGAAGCTTCACGTTTAGAAGCACTAGCTAAATTTACAAAAGTAATTAGTATAGTTGAGCAGTATAATGTAGATGATGTGACTATTGAAGAACTTATGGATAAATCACTTGATGGCATGATGAAGAACCTTGATGCACACTCTAACTATCTAACTCCAAAAGACTATAAACGCCTCAAAGTTCAGACAGATGGTGAGTTTGGTGGTCTTGGAATTACCGTAGGCATGAAAGATGGTGCACTTACTGTTATATCTCCGATTGATGGTACACCAGCTGATAAAGCTGGACTTAAAGCTGGCGATATCATCTTAAAAATCAATCATGAATCTACACTCAACATGACAATAGATGAAGCTGTAGCAATTATGCGAGGTAAAGTTGGTGAACCTATTAATATTGCTATAGTTAGAAAAGGTGAGAGCAAACCTTTAGATATAACGATAGTTCGTGGTAATATTACTATAGAATCTGTGCACACTAAAGTAATCAACGAAAATGTATTATATATTCGTGTTGCAAGTTTTGACAAAAAAGTTGCGCAAGATGTTGCAAAAGAGATTAAAAAGAGAAAGGCTACAACTAAAGGAATCATCTTAGATTTGAGAAACAATCCAGGTGGACTTCTTGATCAAGCTATTGATTTAGTAGATATTTTTGTAGACTCAGGAACAATAGTCTCACAAAAAGGAAGAAAAGAAGTTGACACTAAGGTTTTTAGTGCGACTAAAGGTGCAACACTTACGAAAGTCCCTCTTGTTGTACTTATCAACGGAGGAAGTGCTAGTGCATCTGAAATTGTAAGTGGTGCTATACAAGACCATAAACGCGGTGTACTCTTAGGTGAAAACACTTTTGGAAAAGGAAGTGTACAAGTTGTACTCCCTATCACAGAAACTGAAGCGATTAAACTTACTATTGCTAGATACTACCTTCCAAGTGGAAGAACAATTCAGGCAGTTGGTGTTAAACCTGACATCGAAGTTGCTCCTGGGGAAGTCACAACGCGTACAAATGATTTTTCAATAAAAGAAGCTGATCTAAAAAAACATCTTGAAGAAGAACTTGAAAAAGTTGAACCAAAAATAGACAAAGATAAAGAAGATGAAAAAGAAAATAAAGATATAATCACGCCAGAAATGTTAAATAAAGATATTCAACTCAAAGAAGCTGTTGATATTATCAAAGCACTTATAATAATTAAAGGATAGTAAGTAATGGAAAAACGTGGATTACTTTATGAAGGTAAAGCAAAAAAGTTATTTTTAACTGATGATATTAACTTAGTTATATCAGAATTTAAAGATGATTTGACTGCATTTAATGGTGAGAAAAAATCTAGTGAAGTTGGTAAGGGTGCACTTAACAATAAAATATCAACTGAACTTTTTAAACTTTTAGAAGAAAATGGCATTCAAACCCACTTTGTTGAAATGCTAGATGACAACCATATGCTTCATAAACGAGTTGATGTTATACTTATAGAAGTTATTGTTAGAAATATTGCAACTGGTTCACTCTCACGCAATTTAGGTATCGAAGATGGAAAGGTTCTTCCATTTACTTTAGTAGAATTTGATTACAAAGATGATGCGCTAGGTGATCCCAAACTTAACGATCAACATGCTCTTATATTAGGGCTAGTTGATTATCAAGATGAGCTAGATAAGTTACGTCGTATGGCACGTCAAGTAAATGACATACTCAAACCTTACTTTGCACAAAAAGGTCTCAATCTTGTTGATTTCAAACTAGAGTTTGGAAAAGATATGAATGGAAATATTATTCTTATTGATGAGATTTCTCCAGATAACTGTCGTTTTTGGGATATGGCAAGTGGAGAAAAAATGGATAAAGATAGATTTCGCCAAGGTCTTGGTGGATTGACAGTAGCTTACGAGCAAGTTTTAAATAGAATATTAGGAAAATAATAAATGAAAGCAATAGTAAATGTATCTCTTAAAGCCGGCGTTTTAGACTCTCAAGGAAAAGCTGTACACCATGCCTTAGACTCACTACACTTTGAAGGTGTTAAAGATGTTCGTGTTGGAAAACAGATTGTTTTACAGTTAGATGAAACAGATAAAGATAAAGCAATGCAAGAAGTTACTAAAATGTGTGAAGAGATTTTAGCAAATACTGTAATTGAAGACTATGAGATAGAGCTAGTTTAATGAAAGTATCAATTCTACAGTTTCCGGGGACAAATTGTGATTATGACACACAATATGCTTTTGAAAAATTAGGTGCACAGACTGAAATCATTTGGCACAAATCAGAGACTATTCCAGCTGATACTGATCTTTTAGTAGTAGCTGGTGGTTTTTCATATGGTGACTACTTAAGAAGTGGTGCAATCGCAAAGTTTTCTCCTGTGATGAAAGCAGTCTCAGCATATGCTTCTAATGGAGGTAAGGTTCTTGGTATTTGTAACGGTTTTCAGGTTTTAACTGAAGCGGGATTACTTCCTGGTGCACTTAAGCGCAATGATGGACTACACTTTATCTCAAAACATCACATGCTAAAAGTTGAAAATAATGACAACAACTTCTTAAAAAAATTAGACAATGGTGATCTTGTAAATATTCCTATCGCTCACCACGATGGAAACTACTTTATAGACCAAGACGGACTCAAAGAACTCTATGCAAACAAGCAAGTACTTCTAACTTATTGCGATGAAAAAGGTAGTGTCAAAAACCCTAACGGAAGTGTTGATTCTATTGCTGGCGTTTGCAATAAAGAAAAAAATGTTTTTGGACTTATGCCTCACCCAGAACGTGCGATGGAACTTGTACTAGGTTCTGATGATGGGCTTAAAATGCTTCAAGGATTTTTAGAGTCGTGATGAAACTCTTTTTACTTACTCTACTGTTATTCTCTTCTGTTTTAGCTAACAAGGTTATCTATCTAAGTTATGAGAGTGTTCCTAGTAGAGTAATAAAAGGTGAAATTTTTCCTGTAAAAGTCAAAGCTCTCTCCACTGTAAGAGAGTTTAAAGATATAAAATATAGCTTCTCAAACCTTAGTGGATTAAAACTTCTAAACTCCATTCCAATCCGCGAAAAAAAAGGCAAGTACTTTTATGATACGTTTAATTTTTTAAGTACTCATTCTACTGCAAGACTACCAGATATTGAAGCTTCACTTATAAGCTCTCGTGAATATAACACAAGTACATTAGAAGGCCAAAGCCTCAATGTTATAAGCCTAAATCCTCGAAAAAACTTTTCAAATATAATTGCAAATGACTTTGAACTCGTAAAGTATAAGACTACAAGTTACGATAAAGAACACAACATTATAATCTTTGTCGCTGAAGCTACAAACTCTGATATTGCTGCAATGCAATTTAAAAATGTTTATAAACAAGGAAGTGAGTCTATCAGTGAATCATACAGAGACTCTAGAATAACATACTTTGTAGTAGTCGATAAAAAGCTTGAGAACTTTACTTTCTCTTACTTCAACCTTCTCAAGAACAACTTCTCTTTAGTAAATATACCAATCATCGTTGTTGAGGATAGTGTAACAACACAAAGTGATTTAAAACCTAAAGATCAATCAAAAGAGAGACTTAAAATTACAGTAGCAGCTACTATTGCTATAGTTCTGTTTGTTTTTATTCTTATACGAAAAAAATATATTTACTCTATTTTATTACTAGTTCCTTTAGCATATATCGGATATATTGTTGTACCAGACCGTATAATCTGTATAAGTGCCGGTACTCAAATACATCTCCTACCTGTTGATAATGGAACAATTTTTGAAACAACATCAGAAGTTTTACATCTTCACAAAGAAGGAAATGCTCTTAATTTTACAAAAGTAAAACTACAAAACGAAAAAATAGGATGGGTAAAGAATGAAGATATTTGCACAGATTAATTGGTTTTTTGCAACTCTAATCATTTTTACATCTTTAGTACTTATGATGTTGCTTTATCCTATAGTTCCTCGTCCATACTCTCGAAAAATCTCTGCATGGTTTGTGCGTTTAACTATCTTTTTTCGTACAGAAGTAAAGGGTGAAGAAGATCCAGCTGCCCAAATGTTTTTAATTAATCATCAAAGTGATATTGATATTGCAGTTATGGAAACAAGTTCTAAAAAAGACCTCTCTTGGGTCGCAAAAAAAGAACTCTTTGATGTTCCTTTCTTTGGTCTTGCAATGAGTATGCCAGAAGATATTCCAATAGAGCGAAAAAGTAAGACTTCCCTTTTAAAACTTCTTAAAAATGCAAAAGATAGACTCAATAAGGGGCGAGTAATAACTATGTTTCCAGAAGGGACTCGTTCAACAAGTGATAAAATGCTTCCTTTTAAAAGTGGTGCAAAAGTTGTTGCCGATATGTACAAGCTAAGAGTGCAGCCTGTTGTTTTAGTCCAAACCCGAAAATACTATAATATAAAAAAGTTTTTTTATATGCCTGGCACGATAAAAGTTGTTTTTCTCGAATCATTTATTGCAGATAAAGATGATGAAAACTGGTTAAATGAGCTAAAAGATACTATGCAAGGAGTCTACAATGATGAGCTGGCAAACAATCCTAGCCATAGGTAGTGGTGGATTTTTAGGAGCGATACTCCGAGCTTATCTTAATGGTGTGATTTCTCACAAGCTTCCTCACGACTTACCTTTTGGAACACTCGGTGTAAATCTCATTGGTAGTTTTATCATGGGTGTATTAATCGCATACTTTATGTATACAACTGTTCTCTCAGTTCATATGAAGTCTTTTTTAACAACTGGAGTTCTTGGTGCATTAACGACTTACTCAACCTTCGCAATTGAGAGTTTTTTACTTATCAAAGGTGGAAGTATAAGCTTAGCGTTTTTAAATGTCTTTTTAAATGCTATTGGGACTATTTTTATGGCTGGAAGTGGTTACTATCTCGTACATTCACTATTTAAATCTTAATTATTTTATCAGCACACCACTGAGCTAACTCCATATCGTGAGTAATTAACAACATTCCCATTGAGTTTAAATGCTCCATCAACATACTCATAACTTCTAGTTGAATCACATTGTCAAGTGCTGAAGTAGGCTCATCAAGTAAAAGTAAATCAGGTTTCATAAGCATCGCTCTTAAAATTGATGCACGTTGGAGTTGTCCACCTGAGAGTTCATGTGGCAACTTTTCTAAAAGCTCATACTCTAAGTTTATGCTCTTAAGATACTTCTCAAGCTCATCTAGTGGTGCAACATCTTTAATCTGGTTTAGTAGTGTATAGCTAGGGTGAAAAGAGCTATATGGGTCTTGAAAAACTTGTGAAATAGAGCTTACTTTTATTGTGCCGCTTAGAGGATTCAGATTTTTTAAGATAAGCTCAAAAAGTGTACTTTTCCCAGCCCCACTCTCTCCTACAACAGCAATTACTTCACCTTGTTTAAGAGTAAAAGACAAGTCTTTAATAAGTAGTTTATCTTTGGTGTATCCAAAAGAGAGATTAGAAACATCAAGGATAGCTTTACTCATTAGCTTATGCTTTCGTTAATGCGTGATATATTTTTGCAAGCTCTTTATAGAGGTCTTCGGGTTTAATGTCGCCACTCTCTTGCCATATACGCTTCATGATAACATTGTCCTCTTTACCATCCCATACTTTTATATATGTACCATCTTTATATCCATTATCTTGACGAAATTGGTTTAGTATATTTTTTCCAACATAGAGTCTATAGAGTGATTGTAAGTCTAAGCCACTCATAACTACCAAATCAAAAAATTCTTCGATAAGTGCTTTTAACTCCAAAGTCTCTTGAGTTAATGATAAACGCATAATATTTTCAACCTTAGCTATTGTATTATCCTGTAAATCATACTTACTGTTTTCTAGATCTATCTTAGAGAATGCACTAAAGTTTGAAATGTCTAAAGCCAAATCTTCTATGCCGCCTTGAAAAGTAGTAGAGTAGTCTTCTATAGCAAGGCTAATGATAAAGTGCCAGACATCGACTACTTCTATTTGAAGATTATCCCAATCTGCCTCTTGATTCAAACTTTTCCAATGTTTCCATGAAAAACTATCGATCATTTCAGCGCACTCCATATAGATACAGCGTTTCCAGTTTATCACTCTACCATTTTTGGTAGTGCCTTTTGTCCACTCTTCTCCATTTGTAGCATCATTAAGCTGATTTTGCAGTTGAAGCATTAGTAAGATTTTATCCATCATTTTCCCTCTATTATTATTTATTTATTGTACCCAATTATGCTAAAATTCATGAATGAAAAGAATAAATTGTAGAAGATGCCAACACTATTTTGTAACTTGGGAAGCTGCCAAACCACACGGTTGCAGAGCTTATGGTTTTAAGTCTCCTCAAATCCCATCACTTGTTGTATTTCAAAGTAGTGGTTTGGACTGTTCTATGTTTACTCAGAAGAGTCCTGCCAAATGATTTTTTTCCCAAATCCAAGTCTATTATCTGTCATCTTGAAGTAATTTATCTCTATAGTCCATAACTTAGGATTCAAAGCCAAAGCATAAGGAAAAGCTTTAAAATAAAGTTTTTTCAACTCCTTATCCTCTAACTCTTTAAAGACTCCACGAAACTGAAGACCCTGTATCTTGCCAACACTCTTTGTCTCTAAAAGAATGTTTCCTGCAACTCTTGGATTATAATTGATATGCTTAATATGAGTAGTATCATCAGAACTTGCAAGGACAAAAATATTCTTTTCTTCACTATATGCATAAAAAAGACTACAAACACTCAGCTCATCTTGATAAGTTGTAGCAAGGCTCATAACATGATGTTGTGCTATAAACTCTACTATTTTTTTTAAATCGCTCACTAGTATTTACGAAGAAAACTCTCTAAGTCCTCAGCATCATTTATCTCGCGTTTTGCAAGCATCATCTGTGCTATATCATCCTCTTTTAATGTCTCAAACATATCCGTTGGATGTAAAAGATTATAGTAACTCTTTAAAAAGTCCAAAAGTATCTCAAAGTTATCATTTCTCACACTATACTGCTTATACTCTTTATACTCATCCCAATCAATATTAACCAAGTGACATCCTTCTCATCTCAAGTGCATTTTTAAGTCTTGTGATTATTTCTGACATTTTAGCAGATGAGAGAGCAAAGTTCAAACGCATAAAGCCACTTCCTTCTCTTCCAAAACTGATGCCAGCATTTAATCCTAGTCGTGCATCTTTAACAAAAAAGTCTCGTAACTCTTTGTCTTTAAGTCCCATTTCTCGACAATCGAGCCAAGCTAAGTATGTAGCCTCAATAGGAGTAAGTTTTATAAACTCACTATACTCTTGGGTCAATTCTTGTAGAGTAGTATAGTTCTTGTAAAGATGTGTTTTTAACTCCTCAATCCACTCTTTGCCATTTGTGTAAGCGGACTCAAACGCCACATGAGACAAAACATTTCCTTGAGCAAAATGAATGCGATTATATATCTTTTGAAATCTCTCTTTGAGTTCCGCATTTTGTATGATAACAGTGCTCATGGCAAAACCAGCCATGTTGAATGTTTTTCCAACACCTACGGCTGTTACACAAATCTGAGAGGCTTTCTCACTTACAGATGCAAAAGGAACATGCTTGTTAGGTGCATAAACTATGTCTGAGTGTATTTCATCACTAAAGACAACTATCTTGTTCTCATAACAGATATCTGCTATCTGAGTAAGCTCTTCTTTGCTCCAAACACGACCAACAGGATTGTGCGGTGAACAAAGCAGCAAAAGTTTTGTATCTTCTGTTATCTTTGACTTCAAATCTTCTATATCAAAAACATACTTCCCCTCTGCGTTTTGCTTTAGAGAATTTTTTACAAGTTTTCTTTCATGCTCCATCACACTATGAAAAAATGGAGGATAGACTGGCGTTTGTACTATCACACCCTCACCTTTTTGACTAAACGCCTCAATGGCTACAGACATGGATGCAACAACTGAGTGAGAGTGAAACATATCTTCTATCTTAGCTTCAAAGCCATGCTCGCATTTAAGCCACGCTAGTTGTGCCTCGTAAGTAGAGTCAGGTACATCTTCATAACCAACTATAGGATGCTTGAGTCTATTTGCCACAGCAGCAAGAACAAAGTCAGGAGTATTTATGTCCATATCTGCAACCCAAACAGGTTCTACATCTAATGTGCCAAAGAGTTTTTCTCTTAGCGTATACTTCTCTGCGTTTGTGTTTTGCCTATCGGCTGCTGTGCTAAAGTCGTAACTCATTTTTTCTTCCACACACTCACTTGTGAAATAGTATGTTGGTACTTTCTTCGCGTCTCTTTTATGACAAACTCTAAATCTTGAACATGTATAAGTTCAAACTTCTCACCCAAAATAGCTTTTAAACTCGCTAATGTTTCGACTTCATTTCCATCTTCATCTATGTAGCCACCAAGCCAAAGCTCTTTTTTTGTAGAACTCTCTTGCCAAGTGTAAGGCGAAGTTATCATTAAAACGCCATCGCTATTTAAACGCTCATCTACACTCTCTAAGAAAAGTTTTGGCTCATAAAGTCTATCTATAAGATTTGTAGCCATTATAAAGTCATAAGAGGTAAAATTAGGCTTCATATTACAAGCATCACCTTGCCAAAATGAGACCTTGTCTTTTAAGTTTTCATAGCCAAACTCTTCTATACTTACTCGTTTTTTAGAGACTAAGTCACCCTCTTCTCTTGAAGTAAACGCGAGATATCCGTCATTTTTTAGTTTTGCACCTGCTTGAACAAAGCGAGCTGAAAAGTCTATCCCCTCGACTTCATCAAAAGTTTTTGCAAGCTCAAACGTAGCACGTCCTGTAGCACAACCTAAATCAAGTGCTTTAGTTTTGTTTGTAGCAAATTTTGCTGCCACTTTTGCACAAGAAACTGCGAAGTTTTCTACGCCAAAATGTGTGTCTCCATATTGAAACTCACAGTATTGTGAAACTAACTCATCACTCTCATAAATATCTACCATATCTTCTTCTTCCTTTTTTGAAACTACATATCTAAAACCAGCATTCTGATAAAAATGTTTTCTAAACGCATAACGTGAATGTTTTGTGATGATATTTCCACTACTCGCCCATGATGAACCGAGTATAAGTGCATGTTTTTCATCAAACGTTGGCACTGAAAAATCATCATAAGCCTTGTGAACATTGAAACCTTCAAAGGCTCTTATTGGCGTTTTACTCCACTGCCAAACATTTCCAACAACATCATAGATACCATTAAATGCGAAGGTATTTACGGGAACCGATGAAGAGTAGTGAGAAAAGTTAAGATTTGCCGTTTGCTCATCAAACGCAGGTATATCTTCAAGTCCAGCTTGCTCATACATAACTCTATATTCGCTCTCGCTTGGTAAGCTATATGCAATGCCCTCTTTTTCACTCTTATATCTACAAAACGCTTCAGCTTCTAGTGCGTTTACTTCTACTGGCCAATCAAGAGGCATATCTATCTCTCGAGTGAGTGCGCGGTATCTATAAATGCCATCTTCATAAATCCAAAATGCAGGATGTTTCGCATTTGTGTTTTTGAGATAAGTCAAACCCTCTTCATCCCAAAACTTTTCTGCCTCATAACCGCCATCTTCCACAAATGCCATATACTCACCATTGCTCACTAAGTACTTTGAAGTCTCAAATGCGGGCACTTCTTCTTCATAAACGCCATACTCATTATCCCAACCATATAAGTGATGCGATTTATCTTTACCTAGTTTCGCACTACTCGCATTTATCTTTATCATCTCATTTTCTGGTGCATTTGCACTCTTTGGACATATGCTAAATACTTCAATATCTTGAACATATTCAATTGGCATCTGTCTATGTAAAACTAAAGAAGTCTCGATATGAATCTTCTCATGCTCAATCCCCATAAGTATAATCCACATAGGTGAATCTTCTTCAATAGGAAGAGTAAAATCCAAGCTACCTATAAGCCCTTCAACTAGCTCTTTTACTCTGTTTCTATACTCCCGAACCTCTTGAACTTTTGGCCATTTATAGTTAGAACTCTCTAAATCATCCCACTCCATCTCATCAACACCAACAGCAAAAATTGACTCAAAGTCTGCGTTTATACGCTCATCAATTATCTGCATATATATCAGTTTGTTTATATAAAAAGTAGCAGTATGACCAAAGTAAAAAATCATAGGATGACGTGTGCGTTCAGATTGTTTATAAAAGACAGACTCGTCTTTTAAGACCTCAAAAACCTTTTCAAAAAGGGAAAATGTACTTCTAAAATACTCTTTAATCTCTTGGCGTTTAGACTCAATACTCTCACCACCAAGTGTAATCGGATACATGCTTAATTTGCTCAAAAAAAATAACCTTTATTTTTGTTATAATCATTATATGAAATTTAATCAAAGTAATTTATTAAAACAATTTTCAAATATAACATCTGCATTTACAACTAAGAAAAGTGGCAATCTAGCCTTTCATGTTGGAGATGTCAGGGACAATGTAGTAAAAAATCACAAACTCTTAGCAAATGAACTTGTGTATAAGCTAGAAACACTTGTTCATATGAAACAAATCCACTCAAACAGAGTCCATAGAGTTAGCTCTGAAGAGGATTTTTCACACCCTCCAAGCTGCGATGCACTTATTACTGATGAAAAAAATATTCCTTTGATGGTTATGGTGGCTGATTGTGCTCCTATACTTTTTTATGATTCTAAAAAAGAGGTAATTGCTGTAGCTCATGCAGGACGTGCTGGTACTTTTAGCAATATTGTACAAAATGTAGTGGACTCTTTTGTTGATGATTACAACTCAGATATTGAAGATATTTATGTAAGTGTTGGTGCACATATTAAAAAATGCTGTTATGAGGTTGGCAGTGAGATAAATAATGAGGCTAAGAACTTAGCCTTTGATTATGCTATTGAAAAAAGAGCTGAGTCTTACTATCTTGATATCTCATCAATTTTATACAAACAACTCCGAAATGCTGGTATAAAAGAGACTAATATAGAACTATCTTCAGAGTGTAGTGCTTGCACTACAGAGAAACACTACTCATACAGAGTAGAAAAAGAGACAGGAAGGTTTGGAGGAGTTATCTATCTAAATGCCTAAAGAGAAGCTTCAACTCTCTTTGCAAGTTGTTTAGGTAAAAGAGAGAGTGACTCTTCAACAAGTTTAGTATTTCCATGTGTTATAAATGCATCGCTATACTCAAAACTTACAAGTGAGACATCCAAAATTTTCTCTTCTGCTAAAAACTCTAAGAGTGCAGAGCCAACACCACCCATCTTTGCACTATCTGAAAAAACAAACCATTTTTTGTGTTTTTGTGCCATCTTTTTGAGCATCTCTCCATCGAGCGGTTTTACAAAACGCAGATCTAAAATACTCACATCTTTATCTAAAAGTAAAGCCGTCTCATAAGCACGACCCACTCCATTTCCATACCCTATAAAAAGTATGTCGGAGTCTCTCTCTTGCAAGAGTTGTGAAACACCCAACTCAAAAGGAAGTGATTCTGCTAACTCAGTGGAGGTAAACGCACCTCTTGGATAACGCAAAGAACATGGATGCTCATACTCACTTGCAAACGCCATAGCATGATGAAAGCTCTTCTCATCTCTTGGTGCAAAAAGTGTCATATTTGGGATAGCCCTTAAGTAACTAATATCAAAAGCACCCTGATGAGTCTCTCCATCTTCTCCAACTATTCCAGCACGATCAAGTGCAAATACAACTGGTAAATCCATCAAACAAGTATCGTGAATTACTTGATCATAAGCTCGCTGTAAAAATGTTGAGTAGATTGTACAAAAAGGTTTAAAGCCCTCTTTTGCGAGAGCCGCCATAGATGTAACAGCATGTTGCTCTGCAATAGCCACATCCCAAAAACGCTCTGGGTACTTCTCTATGAGTTCACTCAAACCTGTACCACTAGGCATAGCAGCTGTTGCACCTACTATTTTGTCATTTTTTTCACAAAGTTCTAAAAGAATTTGTGTGTATATCTGTGTAGCACTTTTTGCTGAAGATTTTTTCGCACTACTTCCATCACTTAAGTCAAAAGGACCAACACCATGCCACTTCTCCTCTTGACCCTCAGCAATTTGATATCCCTTACCTTTGGTTGTTTGCGTGTGTATAATTACGGGCTGACCCATATTTTTAGCTGTTGTTAAAATGTCTACAAGTTGTTCTAAATTATGTCCATCTACAGGACCAATATAGTTTATTCCCATCTCTTCAAACATAATACCTGGAGTGATAAGTTTTAGTCCTTCTTCCATGCGTTTTGCTATATAGTGTGCACCCTCACCAAAGTTATCTACAAAATTTTCAGTAGTTTTCTTAAAACGCTGATAAAAAGGAGAAGCCATTGCCGAACTTAACATTCTACTCATTGCACCTATTGGTTTTGCTATACTCATCTCATTATCATTTAAAATGATGACCATTGGATACTTTCTGTCTCCAAGCTCATTTAAAGCTTCATAAACCATTCCTGCTGTCATAGAACCATCACCAATCATCACAACAGGTACACGGCTCTCTTGTTCACCTTTTAGGGCAATAGCTTTTGCAGCACCAACACCTAAAGATATAGAAGTCGAACTATGTCCTGCAACAAAATAGTCATCTTCACTCTCAGTTGGCTTTGTATAACCACACAAACCATCAAACTGACGAAGAGTATCAAAATCTTCCCATCTTCCTGTTAGAAGTTTATGAGCATATGCTTGATGACTTACATCAAAGATAAAAGGATCACTTTTACTATCAAAAACTTTATGCATAGCTACTATAAGCTCTGTAGCACCAAGTGTAGAGCTTAAATGACCACCATTTTGACTCACCACACGTAGTATCTCTTCTCTTATATCAGCACATACACCCTTAAGCTCTGCAATTGTTTTATCTTTAACATTTATAACTTTTTTACTCATTCAATGCAGCCTTTTTTACTCTTTCAAATCTTTTTGATATCTGTGCATCTATATTTCCAGCATCACTTATGACGATAACACCACCAGCACTAACAGCACGATCAGAAACTATTTCAATCTTCTCTAATTTTCCAATATGCTCAGAGAGACTACCATGATCTTTTGGATTTACCTTAAGTGTTATTTTCGAGGCACTTTGTAGATCTTTTATTAACTCTTCAGAGAGTAGTTTTGCTACTTCATTAGAGTTCTCAGACAATTCAACTTTGATAACTTCCTTAGAAATATCAAGTGCAGCAAATATAAGTTCATTTTTAACAGCCTCTAGTGAGACTTCAAAAGTTTTAGCACTCTCTTCTAAGGTCTTCACAGAAGATGAAAACTGCTCTAACATATTTGTTACACTACTATCACCATCTTTTAAAGCTTGTGCTTTTCCAGCCTCAACTCCCTCAGCAAATGCACTCTCTTTAGCCTCTTTAAGAGCAGCTTCATACTCCTCTTCTTTTGCTTCAAGTTTCATTTGTAACTTGATAAAGTTTGAAGACATCTCATCTGTTTTTTGCATCAAAGACTCTATAAGAGAGTCTTTAGAACTTGTACTTAATGCACTAGAATCAACATCAGTAGCTCTGGCTTTTGGATTATTTTCAGGTGTAAAAGGCATTGTTTGCTCATCTTGGTCACCCTCTGATTGTTTCTCTTCATGAGAGCCAAAAGCTATAACTTTAAAATTATATTTGTCTACAGAATGTTTCTCTAGTGATTTATTTGGGATTACAGTTGCCATTTACTACTCAATCATCTCTTCACTTGAACCCATCTGAATAGCTCCAGATTCTGCAAGAGAGTTTACTACTTCAACAATTTTTCTCTGTGCAGTCTCAACATCTTTCATTTTCACTGCACCCAAGAATTGCATCTCTTCCTCAAATGCTTCACGTGCACGCTCACTCATTGCCGAGAAGAATTTTTCTTTTAACTCTTCAGGAGATGATTTAAGGGCAAGCATTAACTCCCCTTTATCAACAGCCTTGAGCGTTTCAGTGATTGCATTTTTATCTAAACTTACCATATCTTCAAATGTAAACATCATATCTTTAATAAGTGTTGCAAGCTCTTCATCAACTTGCTCAATCGTAGCAAGTGTCGCCTTAGAGCTTTTTGCACCAAGACGGTTAAAGACATCTGCCACAGCACGTGGCCCACCAACTTCAACTTTGTAAGAGGCAAGAGATTCTAATTTAGACTCTAAAACAGCAGAAACACGTTTAATAACTGAAGGAGAGATATCTCCAAGTTTTGCCATTCTCATTGCAACTTCACTTCGTAAATCATCAGGAAAAAACTGTAAGGTATCTGCAGCTTCAGTAGCATCCATATGAGCTAAAATAAGTGCAATAGTCTGAGGATGTTCATACTGAATAAAATCTGAAAGTTGTTGCGGTTTAATCTTTGAAAGATATGCAAAGTTTTGGGTATTTTGCATGCTTTTTGAAAGTTTATCAAGAACTTTTTTAGCCTCATCTGCTCCAAGAGTTCGGTAGAGTAACTCTCTTGCATACTCCATACCACCTGAAGTAAGATATTGTCCCGATTGGAAGATAGCATGAAACTCTTCAAGTACTGCTGTGGCAACACTTCTATCTAAGCTATTATGCTTAGCAATAAACTTTGAGACTTCTGTAATTGCATCAACATTCATGTTTGAAAATATTGCTGATGTAGTATCCTCACCCAATTGTAATAATAAAACTGCTATTTTCTCTGCCATTGTCATTTCATCGAAAAATGCTTGTTGCTGTGGAGTTAGCGTTGCCATACTTATCCCTTATCTCGTGGCATCATGCCTTCTTGTTCTTCAGCTAAAAGAGCTTGAAGTAATGATGCAATCTGCTCAGGCTCATCTTCAGCCATAGTTCTTACTTTCTCAAGTATAACTTCATATTTAAGTTCATCTTCATTGAATCCGGCACCAACACCGAGTTGATCTTCAACTTTTTTACGCATAGCTTGAACTTTTTCTACTAAATCTTCACCCTCATCATCTTCCATCATCAAGACAGGAGCTTTAATCTCTTCATCCTCTTTAGAAACCTCGAGCATTTTATCAGCAAATGGAGCAATAACTTTTTTGTAAAGTATGAGTAATAAAAGTAGCACAAACAGATACTTAAACAGACCCGCAAATGGAGCAATGTATGTCTCAGAAAAGTTTAATGCCTGACTCACACCATCCTCTCCAACAACGACCTTACTTCTTTCAAACTGTAGGTTTTGCAGACTTACCTGATCTCCACGTGATTCATCTATTCCAATAGAGCGACTTACAAGTGAAGTGAGTGCATTAATATCTGTTTCATTGAGAGCAACATATTCTCTCTCATCTGTGGCTTCTCCTGACTCATCAAGTTTTGTCTTGTACTTTCCATCCACAACAACAGCAGCTGTAATTCTTTTAATTCTTGCAAATTGACTTTTTGTAGTACTTACAGTTTTTCCAACTTCGTAGTTTGTTGTTCCAGTATTTTTTTCATATTTTTCATTTACTTGGTTACTTTCAAGTCCTTGAACCGGTCCAATGTTACTGACTGTTCCTGGCACACCACCAACTTGCTCAGGTGAACCACCCTCGCGTTTTTCTTCACTTACCTGCTCGCTTCTTACTACATTTTCAGGATCATAACTCTCTGAAGTAGAGCTTTTCTGAGAAAAATCGAACTCAATTGTGACTTGAGCAACAACTTTTTCTTTCCCACCCACAAAAGGAGAGATCATATCAACTATCTTTTGTTGGCGTTTTTTCTCCTCTTTGAGTTTATATTTTTGCTGAACAGCAGAGAGCTCACCCATCTGAGCCATCTCATCTTCATCACCTAGCGTTTCGCCATCACTACTTACTAGCATTACATTTGCAGATGTAAGCTTTGGAACAGCCGCCGCAACAAGATTTTTAATCCCTCTGATCTGTTTTGAAGAGAGTCCTCTTCCTTCGTAGATTTGTAACATTACAGATGCTGTTGGAGCTACATTCTCTGAAACAAAAAGAGATTCTTTTGGAAGAGCTAAACTTACCGAAGCATTTTCAATTGGACCAAGGGCATTGATGGTTCGAGAGAGTTCACCTTCAAGTGCACGAAGATACTTAACATTTTGGTCAAAACCAGTTGCCCCAAACTCTTGAGTATCAAAAAGTTCAAAACCAACACCACTATCTTTTGGTATTCCTTGTGCTGCTATTGATATACGTTGCTTGTACACAACATCTTTAGGTACTTTAATAATATTGTTTGCTTCTATTATGTAGGGCACAGAATCTTTTTCAAGCTGTTCTACAACTTTTGCAGCATCACTCGAACTTAGAGAATCAAAAAGAACTTCATACTGATTTGCTTCACTTTTTTTCGCCGTAAAAACAACCAAAAATATTAAAAATGCAACGATTCCTATAACCGCTGCAGCGATAATCATTTTTTGTTGATTTGTTAGTTTTGCATATAAAACTACTAATTGTGAAAAAAGTTTTTTAAAGTCCATTAGTTTCCCGTTCTAAAATTTATAATAGTTCTTTGCAGAGCTCAAAGAAACGACTGTTTTGTTCAGGAGTTCCTACTGTTACACGAATTGCATTCATGCCATATCCACTCAAATTTCGCACTATCATTCCCTGTTTGAGTAAAGCATCCGATAGGTGAGTAGAGTTTTGATTATCATTTAAACACAAAGTCACAAAATTTGTATAACTCTCAATTATATCTATTTTTTGCTCTTTTGCAAACTCTTCATAGCGTTTCATCTCTTTGAAATTTGAAGCGATACAATTGTTTACAAATTCTTCATCTTCTAAAGCAGATGTTGCAGCTTCAAGTGTTAAGGTTGTAATATTAAAAGGTGGTCTTAACTTATAAAGTTCTTTTATTATTTTTGCATCTGCTAGACCATATCCAACTCTCATTCCACCAAGTCCGTATGCCTTAGAAAAAGTACCAAGATAAATTACATTTTCAAACTTGGCTACTAACTCTTTTGGCAGGACACTTTTGCTTTTGTCCTTAAACGCAGCATATTCCATATATGCCCCATCCACAACTACTAAAGTATCATTGTCGATTTTTTCTATAAACGCCATCATTGCCTCTGCATCTAAGGCATCACCAGTTGGGTTGTTAGGTGTACAGAGAAAAATTACTTCAGGCTTCTCTTGTTTATAAAGCTCATAAAACTCATCTAAGTTGTGCTCTTGTGACTCTGTTCTTATAACATTTGCACCAATATGTTTTGCATAAATCTCATACATAGCAAAGGTAACACTATTCATAAGAATTTTAGAGTCTGCATTTGCTTTAGCATGCATTATAAACTCTATAACTTGATCACTTCCGCTCCCAATAATTACATTTTCATCTAAGAGTCCAAATTTCTTTGATAGACCAGCTTTTAACTTAAACATACTGTCATCTGGGTAGAGTGCCATTTTAGAAACAATAGAGCTTACAGCTGCCTGCACCTTTGGTGAACAGCCATAAGGATTCTCATTTGAGGCCAACTTTACTATATCTTTTGGGTCTATACCAAAATCACGTACAACTAATTCAATAGGCTTTCCAGCCTCATATGTTTTTAAACTTTCAAGTTTTTTATTAAACTTCATTCTTCGCCTTTTACGTAAGAGCCAAGCCATGTGACTTCACCCTCATGCTTTTTGAGTACACTTTGAATTCTTGGTTCATCTATGTGACCAAAAAAATCTATGTAAAACCAGTAGTCAAACCCACCCTCTTTATCTTTTGCCGGACGTGATTCTATCTTAGATAAGTTAATCTTTTCCTTGTCAAAATCATGTAAGAAGTGTACCAAAGCACCCGCTTCAACTGCATCTTTTAAACGCACAAGAATAGATGTTTTGTCATTTTCACTTATACCATTTTTAAAATCACTTAAGATGACAAACCTAGTCGCATTATCATGTTCATCTTCAATGTTTTCAAACATCGTAGGCACACCATAAAGTTTTGCCGCAATATGTGAACAGATAGCTGCCGCGTTTACATCTTTTGCTGCTAGTATAGCTGCCTTTGCCGTAGACTCAACAGGGATAAGTTCTACATCATTCAAGCCATGTTCACTTAAAAACTCTCTACACTGTCCAAAACCTTTATCTTTTGAATAAATCTTTGTAATCTCTTCAAGCTTTTCTGCCTTTGTTGCAAATGCAACATGAATTGGCATATATAACTCTGCTACTATTTTCACAGAACTTTTTGAAAGCAGGTCTAGCGTTTCACCCACAATTCCATCACGAGAATTTTCTATAGGCACAACACCAAATTTTGCGCGCTTGCTCTCAAGTGTTTTAAAGACAGTCTCAATAGAGTTGAGTGAAAGATAATCACTCATCGCACCAAAACGACTCTCAGCTGCTTGGTGTGTAAAACTTCCCTCTGGACCAAGATATGCGATGCGCTCTGGAAGTTCAAGATTTCTTGAGACTGCAAAAATTTCTAAGTAAATTGCTTCAACGGCGTTTTTATTTAAAAGTCCACCCTTCTCTTTGCTAATCTTTGTCAGTCTTTGGATAATTGCCTTTTCGCGTTCTGGTCTATAAACGGCTCCACCGCTATCGTGTTTTATCTCACCAACTCTTTCTACAACTTTCATACGTTTATTTAAAAGAGTCAAAATTTCATTATCTATGAGATCAATCGCATCTCTACAATCTTCTAAAGTTTCCCAGTCACTTTTCGCTTTCATCTTTGCTCCAATATCTCTTGCATATTGGCATATACAAGATCTGGTTTTAAGTTTTCATCTAAAAATGGAACTATCTCTTCTTGCGTTTTATACTTACCGCTTGTTACAAAAATAGTTTTCATTCCCATCTCTTTGGCACCACCTAAATCACCTTTTACATCATCACTAATAATGGTAATTTTATCAAAAGAAGCAGTAGAGTCTTGCTTTTTAAGTCTCTCCAAGCCCTCTTCATAAAACGCTACACTTGGTTTTCCAATAACAGTGTAAGGTGTACTTGTCGCGAACTCTAGCATTTTAAGAATTGCTCCAACACCAGGGTAGCGTTTAGAGTTTTTTGCATAAATAGAAGTCTCATGCATACCAACTAAAGTTGCACCAGAGAGTAAAAACTCTATCATCTGTGCATACTCGTCTGCACTGAAGTCCTCTTTAATCGCGAGAAGAAGAGTTTTAGGATTTTTATAATCAAATTTATAGTCCATTTTCTCAACTGTCTTTAAAAACTCTTTGGCACCATAAGCTGCTACTGCATTTTTTTCTACACGAGATTCTAAAAGCATAAGTGGGTCAAGGTATTTATCATAAGTAAAGTTAAAGCCTAAAGAGTTTAAAAAAGCAAAAAAATCTTTAGAAGATTTTTTTGTGTTGTTTGTCACAATCATATAAGGAATTTTTTGCTCATTGAGCATATCTATAAACTCTATACTTCCAGGTATTGGAGTTTTATCTTCATCACTAATAATTGTCCCTTGAACATCAATGAAATACATTTTTACTTAGTTTTCCAAAAACTCTTGCTCTAAGGCTATTAAATCTTCAAAGCTCTCGCGTTTTCTAATAAGTCTTGTCTCATTACCCTCAAGAGCGACTTCTGCACTTCTTCCACGAGTGTTATAGTTACTTCCCATACCAAAACCATATGCTCCCGCACTGTGAACTACTACTAAGTCATTATGTGCAAGCTCAGGAAGTGGATAATCTTTTGCAAAGAAATCTCCACTTTCACAAACTGGACCAACAATATCTACTGCTCTTGGCTCACCTGTATTTTGTGTAATGGCTTCTATCTTGTGATATGCTTTGTAAAGTGCCGGACGAAGTAGGTCATTCATAGCACCATCAATAACTACAAATTTCTTTTCACCATTTTGTTTTTCATACAAAACTTTAGAGATAAAATAACCCGCGTTTGCTGTTAAGAAACGGCCTGGTTCACAAAGAATAGTAAGATCAAGACCTTTCATACAGCCTAAAATTGCTTGTGCATAATCATAAGGTTTGATAGTTTTTTCATCATCGTACTTTATACCTAAGCCACCACCTATGTCAAAAAACTTAAGTTCAATGTTTATACCAGCAAGTGAACGTACTAAATCAGCCACTATCTCAGCAGACTCATAAATAGGCTTCAACTCAGTAAGTTGAGAGCCTATGTGAAAGTGGATTCCAACTGGATCTAAGTACTCAGAGTTGTTTGCTTTGATGTACATGCGTTTTGCAGTAGACAAATCAACACCAAATTTGTTGTCATGAAGTCCTGTAGAGATATATGGATGTGTTTGAGGGTCTATGTTTGGATTTACACGAATGCTTATACGAGAAACTTTACCTATCTCTTTTGCTATTAGCTCAACACGTCCAAGTTCTGCTTCACTCTCAACGTTGATGTAGAGAATCTCTTTTTCAATCGCTTCACGGATTTCATCATCTGTTTTTCCAACACCTGAAAAAATTATTTTGTATGCAGGAATTCCTGCAAGAAAAGCACGTCTTACTTCACCAATTGAGACACAATCAGCTCCACTACCCATCTTTGCAAAGTGCTTTACAACACTTAAATTTGAGTTTGCTTTTACTGCATATGCAATGATAGCTTTTCTACCACGAAAAGCCTCTTTTAGCTCTTCATATTGTGCCGACATATAGTCAAAATTATATACATAAAGGGGAGTTTTATATTCGTTGGCTAAAGCTTTAAAATCAATCATTAAATTTCCAAATTCTTTTTTAAATGATTTTATCTAAACTGGGCTTATAATCAACTAAGATGTTAGGTAACGATGCTTTCTCCACTGCCAAAAAGCAGCTAAAAATAGAACAATAACGGGTACAATCACACCCAATTCACTTGGAATAATTTTATTGTTTGAGAGTTCTATTAACATAAATAAAATACCCCAAATAAGTAATGTCGCAAGTATTGCTCCAAAACTAAACAAAGAGACATTCAAAAAACGCACACTAATAGGCACAAAGAAAAAGATTATAACAATAAGACAAGGAACAAAAAGTGGATAAATAAAAATCTTATATAGAGCCCCTCTGATAGTACTTGTATTGATATTTTGATCATTTAATAGCAGTATGGCATCAATGGCGTTTGAAATGGTAAAGTTCACTTTTCCTTCATAAACCTGGTCAAGCATCTTAGGACGGAAACCTTCCAGAATTTGCAAGTTTTCTGGTTTTCCCACTTTAATCCCTTGTGAATCAAAGCTTAAATCATCTGGTTTAACAATCAAGTCTGCTTTATCTATGTTCCAAAATCCATCTCTATAAAGTGCTTTTGAGGCAACTACAACCTCTTTGAGAGAATCATTCTTGACACTAAACACACGGATACCAATCACTTTTTCTTGTAGGGGTAGAAGCTGTGAAAAGTAGACATATTGTCCTTTGTATGCGAAAAAAAGATCACGTGTTGGACTAAGGTATTGTGAATTTGATTTAATGTTATTTGAAAACTCATCTGCCCTTGCAAAATTTGACCATGAGTGCAATGAGATAAATAGAAGAATTATCGTTGAAGAGACTACAACAAAGGGGCGCAGTACATCTACACGGGAGTATCCTAGAGAGTAAAAAGAGACTAAGGCATTTGAGCGTATTAAAAATATTTTTGTACTTATCATTGAAAAAACAAGTGCAAGTGGTAAAAGCATATCAATAGCATATAAAGATTTATACACTAAGTAGATAAGGAGTAAATTTGCAGAGTTTGAAAGTTCTTCTGCACTTCCCATATAATCAATACCAACTAAGAACATCATCAAAGCAGCAAGTATGATAAAGAAGTATTTTAAATAGTGAAACGCTATATATTTAAAAGCTAGCATACTGCACTCTTTTGAGTAAACTTTGAGCTAGTATCTTCAAGAGAATTTTCTAAAAGAAAAAGTGTTGCTTCACATGCTCTCTCTATCCATTCTTGAAGATATTTTTCCTCTTCTATGGAAAACTTTGAAAGCACATAAGAAGCCACCTCTCCTTTGTGCTCAGGTTTTCCAATACCCATACGTACTCTTATATATTGACGGCTTATATTTGCGTCAATAGACTTCAAACCATTGTGTCCGCCATGACCTCCAGCTTCTTTAAAACGCAAGCTACCAAAAGGTAAATCTAAATCATCATGTATTACAACGACATTCTCAATTTTGTAAAAATTTTTGACCTTAATAACAGAATTTCCTGAAAGATTCATATAAGTCATAGGTTTTAATAAAAAATGATTTTTAAATTTATAACATTCACCTAAAAAAGAGGAGGAGGAAAGATTTGAAGCATTGAGTTTTTTTATAAGTTCGTCAACAACCATAAAGCCTATGTTATGACGAGTTTGTGCATAGTCGGAACCAGGGTTCCCTAGTCCGACTATTAACATAATTATTTCGCTTTAATAATACTTAGTACAGATACACGTTCTGAGTCTGTATAAACAGCATTTTCAAGAACTGGTAAGTCACGAATAAGTCTAGAGTCACCAACATCCATCGGTGTTACATCTATAGAAATCTCGCTTGGAACATTTTCAATTGCAGCTTTAACACGTAAACGTTTTTTAGCTACATAAACCATACCTTTGTTTTTAAGACCAAGTGCATCCCCTTTAGGAACAACTGGAACATGATAATGAGTTACAACGCCTGGTTGTGCTACCATTAAATCAACATGTAAAAGAATACCAGTAACTGCTTGTGATTCATAAGATTGAACTACTACATTCATCTCTTTTCCATCAATTTTTACTGGAAATGATAAAGTCTCTTTATTACGAACTGTACGGATATACTCATTCATTTTGAATGCAGCATTAATGTTTTCTAAACCTTTTCCATAAATGTTCGCAATTAGATAACCATCACGGCGAAGTGCTTTTGTGCCCTTTTTGCCAATACTCTCTCTAACGATACCTTCTAACATATGTCTTCCTTGTGTTTTAAAATGGTCGCAATTATACCAAAGATACTTTAAATACTACTTTAAATCAAAAACATCATCAAAATTTGATTCAGTTGTTGTTTCTTTTTTATTTGTTTCTTCCTGAGCTGCAGCAATTTGTCCGCTTGAGAGTCCATTTATTTTTAGCTCTAAGTCAGATGCACTTGTTGCATTCTCCATTGCTTGCTCTTTTGAAATGATTCCATCATTATACAAATCAAAAATTGACTGATCAAAACTCTGAGATTTATAATGTTCTTTCCCTGCTTCAATCGCATCACGAATCTCGTAATCACGATTTTCCATTATCAGTTTTTCAATTGTTGGAGTACGGACAAGGACTTCCATTGCAGCACGACGCCCACCATCAACTGTTGGCACAAGTCTTTGTGAAATTACACCTTGAATTACACCTGCAACTGAAAGTCTTACACGATTTTGCTCATCCGTTGGAAATTGAGCAATAATACGGTTAATAGTCTCTTTTGCATCAATTGTATGCAGTGTTGAGAAAACTAAGTGACCAGTATCTGCTGCATGAAGTGCGAGATTTATAGTCTCTTTATCACGCATCTCCCCTACTAGAATAATATCTGGATCTTCACGTAGTGCTGCACGAAGAGCTGTACCAAAAGAGAGTGTATCTTGTCCAACAGAACGCTGATTTACAATACATCCTCTATCTTTATGAACAAACTCAATTGGATCTTCTATGGTGATAATATGCTTTTTCTTTTTAAGATTTATCTCATTTATAATTGCTGCTAGTGTTGTAGACTTTCCACTTCCTGTTACACCTGTAACTAAAACAAGACCTCTCTCTTTTTGTGTAAAACTTTTTACAATGTCAGGCAGATGTAACTCATCAAATGAAGGAATCCTTACTGGAATAACACGAAAAACTGCTGAAACGCCATCCATCTGGAAAAAGATATTTACACGAAAACGATTGTTTTCATCAAAAGGGTAGACAAGGTCAAGTTCTTTTTGTTCAACGAGTTCAGTATAGCGTCCCTTTAAAAGCTCTTTTGCAAATGTAAGGGCATCCTCTTTTGAGAGAATTCCTCCTGAAAACTGCACGATATTTCCGTTAATTCGAGCACGCACTACTGCATTTGCTTTGATGTGAAGGTCACTCCCTCCAACTTCAATCATCTTTTTAAGATATGCTCTTACTTTTTTTAGTTGTTCAAAGGTTAATTTACTTACATCTACTTCATTACTCATAATGACTCCAGTATATCTTTAAATGCATCTTTAAATGAGACAAGACCATCCTCAATCTGTCCATCGAGAACCTCATCGAGATCTATTCCTGCATTTTTAACAGCTAAAAAATGTTCCTTTATTATCTCAGATGAAATTGGTAAGACTCCAGTTTTAGCTCCATTTGCATTGTATGCTTTAATAGTATCAATAGGGGCTGTATTTACACTATTAAACGCCAGCAAGTTTTCTATGTAGTAGTGTGCATCAAGTGAGTCATCTTTTACCCCTGTACTTGCAAAAAGTGTTCGACATCCTGCTACATTTAGAGCTTCTACTGCGGCATAAATTGCAGCACTATTATAGATTCCACTCAGTGCAGTTGCTACACCTTTCTCTTGTAGTTTTGCATCAATGGCACGATCAACACGACTTACAAAAACACTTATAACAGTATCTACACTTTTTCCAAATGTAGCACAGCCATTTTTAAAAGCCTCAGCACATGCAAGTGCTTGAGATTGCTTAAAAATAAGTGTTGCGTTTACGGGAATTCCAACAGAAGTAAGTGCTTGCATTGCCTTGTAACCAGCCTCTGTAGCTGGAACTTTTATCATAACATTTGGTCTGTTAATAGTCTCAAAAAGTCTCTTTCCCTCAGCTATCGTTCCCTCGGCATCATCACAAAGAAAAGGATCAACTTCTATACTTACATATCCATCATCCCCTTTATCAAAAAGAGGACGTAAGATATCAGCAGCTTTTGTGATGTCATAAATAGCTACAGCCTCATACTTCTCTTTTGCAGATATATCACCTAAAGAGGCAAGCTGCGCTTTATATGCAGGAGAGTTTAAAATGGCATTTTTAAATATCGCAGGATTTGATGTTGCACCATTTATAATTTGCTTAGATATAAGCTCTTTAAACTCATTATCAAGATAATCTCTCTCAATAAAATCCGCCCATAATGAAAACTTTAAACTCTCAATATACATATACTACTCTCTTATTGTAATTTCTTTGGAACAATTATAGCAAAGCTAGAGCCGTTTGTTGAACTACTTATCTCGATTTGTGTACCAAACTGCTTTTGCATAATCATCTGAGACATATATAGACCGAGTCCTGTACCATTTTTTCCTTTCGTACTAAAATAGGGCTCAAAAATTTTATCAATGTCACTTTGCAAGATTCCACCTGCATTATCTATAACAGATATTTTTAAAAAGTTCTCACTGTTTTGTGCTTGTATTACTATTTTTGGTTCTTCTTTATCCACTTCAATAAGTGCATCCACAGCATTGTTTACAAGATTTAGTATCACTTGAACGAGTTCATTCACATACGTATTTAACGCTACATCTTCTTCTATTTCAGATACTATAGATATCTTTGTATCTTTTAATCTAGGTGCTACAAAACTATTTACCTTTTGTATAAGTTCTTTACTTGAAATATCTACTCTTTGCCTGCTTGGATGAAAAAATGTTTGAAAGTCATCTATAGTTTCAGAGAGATAAACAACTGTCCTATTAATATCATCAAGTGTTTTATCTACAAGTTCTTCTTCTATCTTAGTTCCAAGAAGTTTCTTTATCTGTAGATTGGAGATACTAAGTGTAACAGTAGAGAGAGGTTGTCTCCACTGGTGAGCTATCATACTTATCATTTCACCCATTGTTGCATGTTTTGCTTGGAGGTTCATAATCTTTTGTTGCTCAAGTATAAGCTCTTTTGCCTCATCCATTTTCTTTTGGTAAAAATATATTATGACACTAATAATAGTCAAGACAAAAGAGATATAAGAGACTTGATACATTGAGTATGCAACATCTACAAAAGGCTGTAAAGGAGCTATAAGCAACATACTAATCATAAATGCTACCCAGTATTTTGCACTTCCCTCACTTTGAAAATAGAGCAAAACGATAGGATAAGTAAAAATCCATACATGTTTTAGTGCACTCGGCTCACTTACATAGACCAAAAATAAAAAGAGTAAACTAAATTGTAGTGTCTCTATAAATGCAACAATTCTAAATGAGTCTCTGCATCTTCTCAAAACAAAAAAGAGTACAAGATTCACTCCTATAAGTCCAAGTTCTATAGGAATCAAACCAGATATATCTCTTATAATATTTCCAATAATTCCATAAATCAAAGAGACAGAAGATAATACTATGGCTATATTAATCATTTGAAACTTACTTCTTAACTCATTCTCTTGAGCATTAAAATCCCAGCCACTAGTAAAAAAATTGTTGAGAATCATCTTCTTCTCCTTTTAAGGTAAGTATATTTTATCTTGGTACTCTTGATATTCGGAATTTATATCACTATCAAGAGTAATTCCTCCACCACTTTTGTAGAGATAACCTTCTGGCGTTTTTTCTATAAAACGAATCATTACACCACTGTCTAAACTCTCCCCATCATAAAGACCAAAGACACCAGAGAAAAAACCTCTCTCGTAAGCTTCAACACTCTCTATAATCTCAACTGTGCTTTTTTTTGGAGCACCGGTGATACTTCCAGCAGGTAGGAGTTTTGAAAGTATCGTTCCTAAACTTTCATGCCAGCTTTCTTGGAGTACTCCACTTATATGAGAGCTAACTTGAAGAAGCTTTTTATCACCTGCTGCTATCTCCTCAACATAACGAAACGCTTCTACTTTTACATTTTCTGCCACAATTGAGAGATCGTTACGAAGTAAATCTACTATCATTATATGTTCAGCCAACTCTTTTTTATCTGCTAGTATTTTCTCTTTAGCACTCTCTACACTCGCATCAATTGTTCCTTTCATAGGAAAAGTGTGAATTCTGTTTTGAGATATTTTTATAAAGCACTCAGGGGAGAAGCAAACAAACTCATCTTTATAACGAAGCTTATAGTCCGCGTTTGCTAAAGAGAATATCTCTTTTAAAGAGAGTGGCGTTTGTATACTGCTTGGTTGTGTTAGATTGAGTATATATGTTTCACCAGATTTTATCTTCTCTATTATAGCTTCAAACTTTTTTTTGTAATTACTAAACGCGACAGGAGTAAAATCAAGATGGTGGGAGTGTGGTGCTGTTTGATAATTTTTTTTTATTTTAAAGTCTACATCTTCGCTTTGTAAATCTTCGAGTTTTATAACTTTTATATCTCTTGCTTTGTAATCACAGATAAATAAAAAAGGTATTCTCTGTTTTCCTAGAGAATTTAAAAGTTCAAAACTCATAAGCTCTAAGATGCAATGAGTTTTTTAAGAATCGCCATTCTTATGTTTACACCATTTGTAACTTGCTCTAGTACCTTACAGCGTTTATCATCTAAAAGACCATCTCTAATATCTATATTTCTGTGAACCGGTCCAGGATGTAAAAGTATAATATCTCTATCACCCAAAAGTTCCTCAGTGATACAAAAATCACTTGCATAGTCTTTGAGTGAAGCATAACTTTGTGAAGAGTGGCGTTCAGTCTGCGTTCTTAAACTCATAATAGCATCAACATCGTCGATTATTTCGCTTAAGTAATGAGAAGTTCTGAGTTTAGTTTTTGGCAAAAAATGAGGTGGAGCAACAAGAATAACCTCCATACCAAAACGCGAGAGAAGCTCTATGTTTGAGTTTGCAACACGTGAGTTTTTGATATCTCCGACGATTGCAATTTTTTTACCCCTTACATCTCCAAAATGCTCTTTTAAAGTGTAGAGATCTAAGAGTGATTGTGATGGGTGTGCATGAGCACCATCACCTGCATTTACTATACTCGCTTTTGTATGGTTTGAAAGTATTTTTGGTACACCTGCGTTTTGATGACGAACTATGATGGCATGCGGTCCCATCGCATCAAGGTTCATTGCAGTATCTACAAGCGTTTCACCTTTTTTAGTTGAGCTATTTGCGACATCAAGATGAACTATCTCAGCACCAAGGCGTTTTGCGGCTATCTCAAAAGAACTTCTTGTTCGTGTAGAGTTTTCAAAAAAAAGTGTAATGATAATTTTGTCTTTAAGGACTCTATCAAAACGGCCATCACTAAACATCTTAGCATCTGCTAAAATCTCTTCAACTTCTTGTATGCTAAAGTCATCCGTTCGAATCAAGTGTGCCATTTACTTCCCTTGTTTAATTTACAAATTATACAAGACATCGCATATTGTGTCAATGTCCTCATCTACTTTTAATACATCATATTTATTATTTCTAAAAAATGGCTCGCTTATGGTGCTAAAGCTTTCATTTGACTCTCTACAATTAAACGCGAAAACAGTACTCAGGTTTTTGTTTTTAAGAACTTGTAAACTAAGAAGAGTGTCATTTATACAGCCAAGTGAGCAGTGGGTTACAAGTAGCGGTGTTGCATTAAAAAAAGATATCAAATCAACGATCATAAAGTTCCCATCGACTGGGACATAAAGCCCACCTGCCCCTTCAATGATTAGCACATCACAAATCTCTTCAAGTTTATCTATAGCCTCATTTACAACGGAAAAATCAAAGGCCTCCCCACGAGAAGCGATATATGGAGCTGCTGGGAGTTCATAAGAGAGAGGAACTATATCTTCAACACTAAGCTCTTTAAACGCAGGGTTTAACTCTTTTAAAGTTGCAAAAAGTAAATCCCCATCAGGATATACACCATCAACAACACCTGTCTCAACAGGTTTTATAGCCCCAACACGAAGACCACGAGAAGTATACTCTTTTAAAAGCTTCACCGTCGTATATGTTTTTCCAATGTTAGTGTTAGTCGCAGTTACAAAGATACGTTTTGCCATAATTTCTCTTTTTTAGTGATTATAACCAAAGAAATTAAAAAGTTTAAAAGTAGTAGTTGTTTAGAAAAGATTTTTGATTTATGAGTATCAGATTTGGATGTTTTTAAAAAAAGAAAAGAGTGATGAAGATGTGAGGCACACTTAGGCGAAGCATACTCTAGTATGTGAGCCTAAGTGTAACGAAGCAGATTTATTGCTATTTTAGTTTTTGTCTTGGTCTACTATTTTACCTGCAGATATCCACGGCATCATTTCACGAAGTTTGTTACCAGTAACAGTAATTAACTTAGTTTTGTCGTTGTTACGCTCAGCATTCATACGAGGGTACCCTGCTTGACCTTCAAGGATGAAGTCTTTTGCAAATCTACCATCTTGGATCTCTGTTAAGATTTCTTTCATAGCAGCTTTACTCTCAGCATTGATAACACGTTTACCAGAAACATAGTCACCATACTCAGCAGTATTTGAAATTGAGTATCTCATATCAGCTATACCACCCTCAAACATTAAGTCAACGATTAGTTTAAGTTCGTGAAGACACTCAAAGTATGCTAACTCTGGTGCATAACCAGCTTCAGTTAATGTTTCAAAACCAGCTTGAACAAGTGAAGCAGCTCCACCACAAAGAACAGCTTGCTCACCAAAAAGGTCAGTTTCAGTTTCGTCTTTGAAAGTAGTCTCGATGATAGCAGTACGACCACCACCAATTGCAGATGCATAAGAAAGAGCAAGCTCTTTAGTGTTTCCAGATGGGTTTTGACCAACAGCGATAAGGTCAGGAATACCACCACCACGAACAAACTCAGAACGAACTGTGTGTCCTGGAGCTTTTGGAGCAACCATAGTAACATTGATGTTAGCAGCTGGTTTAATACGACCATAGTGAATGTTAAAACCGTGACCAAATGCGATAGTTGCACCATCTTTTAAGTTTGGAGCGATTTCATTGTCATAAATCTCAGCTTGATTTTCATCTGGAAGAAGAATCATAACTACGTCAGCTTTAGCAGTAGCCTCTGCAACTGTTAAAGTTTCAAAGTTTTTCGCTTCAGCTTTCGCCCAAGAAGATCCACCCTTACGAAGACCAACAACAACATTAACTCCACTATCTCTTAAGTTTTCTGCGTGTGCGTGTCCTTGAGAACCAAAACCAATCATTGCAACTGTTTTGCTTTTGATTAGGTCTAAACTAGTGTCTTTGTCATAATAAACATTTAATGCCATTGTATATTTCCTTGAGTTATTGTAAAGCTTAAGTGTTGACTTAAGTCTTTTAAAATTTTGTGGCATTATACTTAAATAAAGCAAAAACTTTTATAATACGAATAAGAAAAAGGATAAATTATACAAAATTTTAATCTAACGAGTAATATCATACTCCCACAAAACAACTTTGGAGTCTTCAACTCTTATGAATAAACAAAAAATATCTATAGAGCACAAATACCGCGGAACAGTAGAACTACCAGAAAATAAATATGCAAAAGATGTTTTCTTTCGAGTAAAACAGGCATACGCTAATCATGAAAAGATGAGCATAAACCTTGTTTTTTCAAAGGCTAAACTCAAAAGCTTAAACTCATATCAAAAAGGCTCTGCTGTTGATGAGCTAGAAAACATTGAGCTTTATATGACTATGGGAGAGATTTTAGGCTTTAACACTGATGATGCACAAAAACTAAAAAACTCCATACAGTTCATAACCGATAAAGCCCATGTAAACTTCAACATCAAAAAAAGAATCAAACTCGCAAACAAAAACAAAAGAAGCAAAACAAACAAAAGCTACATGTTTTGGGACATAGAAAACTTCTCAAGCATTGGCTCAATCTTTGCAGATTTAATAGAGCCTTATAATATTGAGGATGAAAACATCTACATGGCGGCAAATCCAGACTCTCTTTATCTTAAACGCAGTGAGTGGGAAGCAAACCTTTATGACTATGGAAAAACACTCAACTCTTTTAACTTCATCAAGTGTGACCATGGGAAAAATGTAGCGGATGATGTTTTACTTGAGGAGTTTATAAAACTCAAACTCAAACATGCGGATGTTTATATGATGACTTTTGATAGAGAGCTTAAAGAGAGATTTGTAGAGGCTACTCATGAGAGTAACAACCTTTACATAATGGGCAAATAGTCTAAATAGACAAGTAACTTAAGAGTTGTGTTTTATAGAGCGAAGATAACGCTGTAAAATTATCATAGCAGAGATAGAGTCAATTCTTCCGTCTCTTATCTGCTTCATTTCACCCTTCATAAGAGCTTCTGCCTCTTTAGAACTTCCCGCTTCATCTTGGTAAATCACCTCACCCTCAAACGCCACCAAATTCATAAAGTGAGTTATGCGGCGTTTCATCTCCTCTTCGCTCGAGCCACCAAGAGGAATCCCAATGACTACCGTGTCCACTTCCCACTCTTTAATCACAGCTTTTACTGCATCTGAGGCTTGGTTTCTATTTTTACGCATAATTGCAGGCAAAGGAGAGACTATATCTTTGTGGGCAGAGTATGCAAGACCAATGCGTTTAAGTCCTAAATCTATGGCTATATACTTCACTATCTTATCTTCTTATTTTCCAAGACAAAAAGAGCCGAACATTTTATCTAGCATCTCATCATTTTCAAAAGGTCGCGTTATGCTTGACATCTCTTTTACCGCTTCATTTAGATGAAAAGAAAATATCTCTAGTTCCCCAGATTCTAAAGGCTCATACGCTTCATCAATGTTTTGCATTGTTTCTTCTACTGCAGAAATTTGGCGCTGTGAGATGAGCATAATCTCATCTGAGGTATTACTCTTGTTCATAATCTCTTCAAGTTTATCTATGAGTGGGGTTACATCATTTTTTGAGTTAAGTTCTAAGTCAAACGCGAGATTAGGAATCGAGAACTTTTGCTCTAAATCTATCTTGTTTTTTACAACTATGATGTTTTTCTTCTCTTTATACTTCTCAATGAGTCTCGCTATCTCAAGATCTTCATCATCACTAAAACGAGAGCTATCAAAAAGTGCTATGACTATATCTGCTGACTCAATAGCTTCAAGACTTCTCTCAATACCAATGCGTTCTATCTCATCAACAGTTTCGCGAATTCCAGCGGTATCAACCATACGAATAAGATGACTTCCTATTCTAACCTGCTCTTCTATAGTGTCGCGTGTTGTTCCTGCAATATCGCTAACTATGGCACGTTCAAGATTTAGAAGTCGGTTTAAGAGTGAGCTTTTTCCAACATTCGGTTTCCCTACAATCGCCACACGAAAACCTTGCATAAGTCCCTCACGAGATTTTGAAGCTTGAAGCGTTTTTTGAAGAAGTTTTTTCAACTCTTCTAATTTACTTTGGATCTGCTCAATCAAATCTTCGGGTAAATCTTCCTCTGCATAATCTATTGTCACTTCAGAGTAAGCAAGTATATGAATAATTTCGTCACGCACGGACTCTATAAACTCTTTAAGTGAGCCTTTCATTTGAAGTGCAAGGATTTTAGCTGCATCTTCACTTTTTGCTTCTATAAGCTGTGAAATTGCTTCTGCCTCACTCAAGTCTATGCGACCATTAAAAAATGCACGTTTTGAAAATTCCCCTGCGTTTGCTAGTCTTGCACCGGCGTTTAATACTGCTTTTAAAATACTCTGAGCAACTATATATCCACCATGACACTGTATCTCTATCACATCCTCAGCAGTAAAAGAAAAGGGTGCTTGAAAGTAAAGTACAATGGATTCATCAATCAGCTCATCTTCTGTATTGTAAATATTTGTCAGAGTTGCGTATCTTGTTTTGAATGTTTCTTGTTTGGAGAGTACTTTTGCAATCTCTAGTGCTCTATCACCGCTGATGCGGATGATAGCTATAGAGCCTATACCATTCGCTGTCGCAATGGCTGTTATAGTATCATCGTTCATTTTTAGTTGTTGTGGTAATCGTTTACGATTATGTACTTCAAACCATCTTTTGTTGAACGTATAACGACATACTTTTCAGGGTAGCGTTCACGAAGCTCTTTAAGTGCGATTTGGACTAAAACGCCATCAAGAATTTTTGTCTGAGCACGTCCATCTCTCTCTATGTTTTCATAAACATTTGTAAGGTAACGTGCCACAGACTCTTCTTGGTTTTTCAAAAATTCTGCTATCTCTAAACGCAGTTGAACATCATATTTTGAGTTAAACCAATTAAAAATCATATATGAAAGTGCTTTATATCTATAACCCTCTTTACCAATTAGTAAAGCGGCATCTTCCCCTTTAAACTCTACAAGAAGCGTCTCTTTATCATAAACACTTACTTCAATCTTATCTATGCTAAAACATGTAAGGTCAAAAAGAGTGTTTATCTCTCTATCAACTTCTTGCACAATTGATTGTAGATCTCTCTCTTGTTCTACTTCTTCTTCTACATTTTCATCAAACTCGTCATCATAATCAGCAGTATAATCAAGTCCACTTCTAAGATCATCATCTTCATCATCTTGATCACTCACAAAAGACATTGGCATGATTGTGTCATTAATTATACGAGGGGTATCTTGAAGCTCTTTTTCTTGAACTTTTTCATCTATATCTTCTGGAATCTCTTTTTGTACTTCAGCTTTTTTAACTTGTGCAGATTTAGCCGCTGAAGGTTTTTCATCTTCTGCTTTTAAATCTTTAACTTCTGTTGTAGCAACAATAATAGCACTTTTTTTAAACAAGCCTAACAAGCCACTTCTAGGGACTTGAACAATCTCAACCTTTAACTGAGACACAGAACACTTTAGAGTTTCAGCAGCATTTGTATATGCCTCTTCTAAGGTTACAGCCTCTATCTTAATCATGACTAGTTCTCGCTAGATTTCTCTAAAGTCGCTTTTGCGTCTTTAGCATTTGCAAACTGTTGATTTACTATAAACTGTTGTGCAATTGAAAACAGATTGTTCACAAACCAGTAAAGAACGAGACCCGATGGGAATGTTATAAAGAAAAATGTAAAAATAACTGGAAGATACTTAAAGATTTTTTCTTGTAATGGATCTGTAAAGTTATTTGGTGTCATACGTTGTTGTAGATACATTGAAGCACCCATTAGCACTGGTAAAATATAGTACGGGTCCATACGAGAAAGATCATCTATCCATAATAACCACGGTGCACCTTGAAGCTCTGGAGCATTAAGTAAAACACGATAAATTGCAAAAAATACAGGGATTTGTAAAAGCATAGGAAGACATCCACCAAGTGGGTTTGCTCCATGCTTTTTATACATGTCCATTGTTGCTGCGTTCATACGTTGTGGATCTTTGCCATACTTCTCTTTTATCTCTTTAAGCTTAGGAGCAAGTTCCTTTATCTTCTGCATAGAGACCATACCCTTATATGTTAAAGGATAAAGAATAATTCTGATGATAAAAGTAAGTGCGATAATAGCCCAACCCCAGTTTCCAAAAATACCATGTAACCATAAAAGAAGTGCGAAAAGTGGTTGAGAAGCAAAAGTGAACCAACCATACTCTATTGCATTTGTAAGCATTGGATTAATTGCATCTAGTGTTCTATAATCTTTTTGACCTATATAACCACTAAACTCAATGTTTTGCATCCCCTCAAATGAAACATTTGGGTTTTTAGCTAAATCGCCATCACTGTCGCGTTCACTACTAGGTTGAACTATGATGTTTGTATCTTTTGAAAAGCCGTACATTATAGTTGCATTATACTGATCAAATGCCGAGATAAGTTCTACACCTGTAAAAGTCTTTCTTCCCTCAGAATCACCATCTTCGATAATAGTTACTAAGTCATCATCCGTATAAACCATAGCACCAACTACAGTCATCATCTGCTCATTTGAGTTGATTTTTGGGCGTTGACCTAAGTAAACATAATATCTTTTGTCATCTGAAAGCTTGATGTCTACATCATAGTGACCATCATCATAGAATGTAATCTTCTTGTTAATTTCTAATGCAGAAAGCTTTTGAGTCAATGTTACACTTTTTGGTGAACCATCAACATTAAGCTCAGATACCGAAGCTGTATAGTTTGTTGAAGATGCTTCTTTGTTTAACTCAGCATCTACAAATCTAAGATAAAGAGGCTTTGCACCAAATGTAGGGATAAGTTGAGCATGCTTGTCATTGTCCCCACGAAACTTCTCTTGAAGTAACTCTTTTGAAGCGATGCGACCAAGTGAGTCAATTTTTAAGATAAAGTTTTTACTTTTTACTACTGTAATGCTATTTGTCTCTTGCGAAACTTTTTCATCAGCTGGTATAGTGTGACCAGCTACACTCTCTACCTCATCTTTATTACTTGTTATCTTGTCTGTCTGCGTTTTTGCAGTTTTTGTTTGAACATCTTTGTTTAACTCAGGCTGTACCGGTGGAAAAATAGCTGTATAAGCTACGAAAAATACTATAGATAGGACTACTGCTACTATCAATCTTTGGTTTGATGTCATTTTGTCTAACACAAATCACCCTTTATATGAAAAATTTTTTATAATGTAATATCGGTTCTTTTTATTGGGAACCAACCAATATTTTATAGAATCAAGATTTAGTTCTTTTGGCTTGCATAAAAGTTTATCAAGGAGTGGATATTCTATTCCACCATCAAAAAATTGATTACATCGTAGTATTCTAGTAAAAGAGTGGTAAAAAGCACTTGAAATTGAATTATTTTCAAAATTAAGTCGTGCAAACTCGCTACATGAGGGATAGTAACGACATGAACCAAAACCTATGAGAGTAAAAAATTTTTGATAAAGCCATAAAAGCTTAAGTAAAAGTTTTCGCATTTTTAAGTACTTTTAGAAAATCTTGTTGTAGTGTTTCATATGAGATATCAAAAAGTCCAACTTTTGCGACAAATACATAAGAACCATTTTTGAGGGAAGTGGAGTTTTCACAAAAGATAGCACGCATCCTGCGTTTAGCACGATTACGTTTTACGGCATTACCTAACTTTTTAGTTGCGGTAAAACCTACTTTGCGAATTCCATTTTGGGGAAGAAAAAAGAGAACAACACTGTTTGAGTGTTGATTTTTTCCTTTGTTGTAAACATACTGAAACTCTTTGTGGAGCTTTAGTGTGTTAAATCCGCCTAAACTGTCAATCTTTTACGACCTTTAGCTCTACGACGGTTAATTATTCTACGACCATTCTTTGTAGCCATACGTGCTCTGAAACCGTGAGTTCTTTTTCTCGGAGTATTATGGGGTTGGTATGTTCTTTTCATTTGACATATCCTTGATATAATTTAAGAGCGAAACTATACAAAAACTTTACTTAAAGGGTGGTTAATGTAATTTAGACCTTAAAAATTATCTTCACTAAACTTTAATAGTTTTATAATCATCTTACACTATAATTCAGCATCAAACAATTGAGCTAGGAGTAACTATAATAGTATGTTTCATTTTCAAAAGAATCTCTATCTTGCATTAATAGTAAGTTTTGCCTTATTACTTTTTTCCATCATTTTAAGCTATCAAAATATTCAAAATAGTAACTCTATCTTAAAACATCTCAGTCAAGATCAAATAAAACTCAATCACTATACAAACAAGCTTAACTATGACATCAAGCTTACTCAAGCCAAGATTTTACAAAGTGCCCTTTTTAAGAGTAAGTTTACACTCGAACAAGAACAGCATGCATATAGTGAAATAGCCACTAGTATTTTAAAGCTTGAAGAGTTTGCAAGAGAGAATCCCACCCTACCCTTAGAGTTTTCTCAAACACTTAGCTTACTCTCAAATAGGGCACTCTCTTTTACCGATATACAGCACTCATTAGTCAATGCAGTGAACTCCAATGACTTAAAAAAAATAGAAGAAGCTCTTGTGCACTTTAACTCTATCTCTAAAGAGTTTGATAAAGAGACAAAGATGCTTATAGATCTTGCAAGTACTCAACTATACAAAGATGTTTCTGAACTAACTCAAAACAACAATAAAGGCTCTGAATCACTTCTTTTTTCATTTCTTCTTGCTGTCTTACTCATAGCTTTTTCAGTGTATAAATTCAACTCACTACATACTAGAGTACGTAATCAACTCAAAAGAGCAAAAAGTGCCGAAGATGATCTACAGCAAATACAAAAAAAACTTCTCGCATATAATGATAATCTAGAGATAGAAATAAGTAAAAAAACAAAAGAAATTCACAATAAAATCTATACCCACTCTCTTAGTGCTCTGCCAAATAGAAATAAACTTCTTGAAGATATTCCACGTTATAAATTTGATTATATGGCTATACTCAACATTGATAAATTTCAATCTTTTAATGATGTCTATGGAGAAGATGTTGGAAACATAGTCTTAAGAATGAGTGCAGATTTCTTGAAAACTGAACTTGAAAGCTCATCAATGTTTTTATATCATATCGGTGGAGATGAGTTTGTACTTGCCTCACAAGAAGATAGTGAACTGACACATCAAATTTTTACTGCGACAATTAAACAAATCCTTAAAAACTTCAAGGCTAAACACTTTGAGTATCAAGAAAAATACTTTCAGTTTCTCATGAGTGCAGGTCTTGCTTTTGGTAAAAACTCTAAAATACTTGCACATGCGGATATGGCACTCAAAAATGCTAAAAAACGCAATATAAAACTCTCTATTTTTAATGATGAGAATGAACTAGAGAAGACACATCAAGAGACTATTGAGTGCACGAAAGAACTTATATACGCTCTTGAAAATGATGGGATACTATCTTATATCCAGCCCATTGTACCTATTCAAGATATGACAAAGATTACAAAATACGAATCCCTTGTTCGTTTGCGTGATCAAAATGACAAAATCATTCCACCTTTTAACTTTTTAGACGTAGCTAAGGCAAATCGCATTTACTACAAAATAACTCATGCCGTAATTAATAACACTCTATCCATAATTGAAAAGCATCATATCAACTGCTCAATTAACTTCTCTCTGAGTGACATTGAAAATGAAAAAACGATGAAGTACTTTTTTGAGTGTTTAGAGAGTTTTGAGTATGCTGAACTTTTAACTGTTGAGCTTTTAGAGACTGAGGAGTTTAAAAACTATAGGCTAGTGTATGATTTTTGTGTAAAAGTTCGCTCATATGGTGTAAAAGTAGCACTCGATGACTTTGGTAGCGGATACTCAAACTTCTCACATATCCTGCGTTTACCAGTTGACTACATCAAGATAGATGCTTCTCTTATCTCCAATATTGATAGAGACCTTAGTTCTCAAATTATGGTTGAAACAATAGTAGATCTTGCACATAAACTCAATGTTTTAACAATTGCAGAGTTTGTTTCTTCTGAGGAAATTTTAGCTGTCATTAAAGACTTAGGGGTTGATTATGCACAAGGTTTTTATCTAGGAAAACCTTTAGAAGTTAGTGAGTATATACAGGGCTAATATCTCTAGAGTTAAGCTTATGAAAGCTTAACTTCTATCTCACCATTTACCATGTCAAAGTTTACAGATGTACCCTCGACAACTTTTCCTTCTAAAATAAGATCTGCTAGTCTATCTTCTACTATCTCATACAGAGCACGTTTAAGTGGACGAGCACCATAAACTGGATCGAATCCAGCTTCAGCTATATAAGACTTCGCTTCTTCACTAAGACTTAGTGTGATGTCGCGTTCTTTTACTTTTTCAATAATCTCTCCAAAGAAAATATCTACTATTCCTTTTATTTGATCTTGACCTAAAGCATTGAAGATAACAACATCATCAAGTCTATTTAAAAACTCTGGTTTAAACGCCATCTTTAACTCAGCCATAACCATTTCATCAAGCTCAGGACTTTTTTCATTGTTGATGATTTTGTCACTTGCTATGTTTGACGTTAAGATGATGATAGTGTTAGAAAAATCTACTGTTACACCTTTGTTATCTGTTAAACGCCCGTCATCTAAGACTTGTAAAAGGACATTAAAAACATCTGGATGTGCTTTTTCAACCTCATCAAAAAGTATAACCGAGTATGGTTTTCTTCTTACTGCCTCAGTAAGCTGTCCACCCTCTTCATAGCCAACATAACCAGGTGCAGCACCGACTAAACGCGAGACTGCATGTTTCTCCATGTACTCACTCATATCTATCCTAATAAGAGCTTCTTCACTATCAAACAAAAACTTCGCTAATGTTTTAGCTGTCTGCGTTTTACCCACACCTGTTGGCCCAAGGAACATAAAACTCCCAATAGGACTGTTTGCACTACTAAGCCCGGCTTTGTTACGTTTAATAGCACGAGCGACTGCATGAGTTGCTTTTTCTTGACCTATAACAGTTTTGTTTAACTCATCTTCAACATGAAGAATTTTAGTCTGTTCTGCTTGAAGCATTTTACTCACTGGAATATTTGTCCAACGCGATACAATAGAAGCAATGGCAGCTTCATCAACACTGTTTTTTAGTAGTGTTCCTTCTGCCTGCATCATATCCCACTGTTTATTTAAAGTTTTTTCCTCTTCTACTAACTTTGGAATTGCACCATACTCTATCTCTGCTGCCTTGTTAAAGTCAGAGTTAGATTTTGCTTGTTCAGCTTCACGGCGTTTTGCATCTATCTCACCTTTTATTTTAGAGATTCTCTCAAAAACCTCTTTTTCACTTTTAAACTGAGTCTCAAGATTTCTCACTTCCTCTTCTACATCTGCAAGCTCTTTTTCTATCTCAAGCAAACGCTTCTCATTTGATGGCGTTTGCTCCATTTTCAGAGCTTCTTTTTCAACCATCAAATCAGACTTTTTACGTTTTGAGACACTCAGTTGTGTCGGTTCAGACTCTATCTGCATTTTGAGTTCAGCCGCAGCCTCATCTATAAGGTCAATTGCCTTATCTGGTAAAAACCTATCTGCTATATATCTGTCAGAGAGTTTTGCTGCTGAGACTAAAGCACTATCTATTATAGTTACATTGTGGTGAGCTTCAAGGCGTTCTTTAATCCCACGAAGGATTTGAAGTGTTTGATTTACACTTGGCTCATCCAAATTTATCGGCAAGAAACGACGCTGTAATGCTGCATCTTTTTCAAAGTACTTTCTGTACTCTTTAAGTGTTGTAGCACCAATAGTATGGAGTTCACCACGTGCAAGTGCTGGTTTTAGAATGTTTGCCGCATCCATACTTCCTTCACTCGCTCCCGCTCCAACGATAGTATGAATCTCATCAATAAAAAGGATGATATTTCCATTCTCTTTTACTTCATCTACAACAGCTTTAAGTCTATCTTCAAATTCTCCTCTATATTTAGCACCGGCTATAAGGGCACTCATATCAAGTGCTATTACTTTTTTGTTTTGTAGTGATGTTGGAACATTTCTACTCTGAATTCTCTGTGCAAGTCCTTCTACAAGTGCAGTTTTACCAACACCAGGTTCTCCTAAAAGCATAGGGTTATTTTTCGTTTTACGAATAAGAATTTGCATCATACGAGTAATCTCTTCATCGCGCCCAATTACCGGAGAGAGTTTTCCCTCTGCAGCCTCTTGCGTTAAGTCCACTCCATACTTTGAGAGTGAGTCAAGTGTCTCATCAGCACTTTGTGAGTCTATCTTTGCACCACCACGAGCAGCTTCAAGATTTTTTGCTAACTCACTTACATTTATATACTTAGAGAGTATGCTTACAAATGGCTCTTTTTGGAGGTTTGCTAAGAGATAAGTATCTACTGCAAGATAGTTATCTCCATTTTGAGTCATAAGCCCAACACCATTCTCGAGTGTTTGCACAAGAGCTTTTGAGAGTCTCATGTTCTCTTTTGATATGTTTGAACTTGTTGGTAGTTTTTGAGTTATACTTTTTATATCTAACTCCATAGCAACCTTATCTATGTTCATTTTGTTAAACATCTGGTTTAAAACAGAGTCGCTATTTGTCAGAAGTGCCCAGAGCATATGCTCTGATTGTACTTCTTGGTTTTTAGAGTGAAGTGCTAACGAGAGTGCACTCTCAACTAGTTGTGTCATGTTATGTGTAAGTTTTTCAAATATATTATTCATTGTAAATCTCCTAATTTTTATTTCACTACAATTATATCAACTTGAGTCAACCTTTGTCAAGTAGTCTAAACAATATTATTCATATCTCTTTTTAGCTTTTCAAGATTAACTAATTTCTTTTATTGTATAATTTAACAAATATTTACCAGGATAGTTCATGCCAACAGTTTTACAAGCCTTAGAAAATCGCTCATCAAAAAGAGCTTATACAGATAAAAAAATACCAAAAGAGACACTTGCTGAGATACTAAAAGCCGCAGGAATGACTCCAAGTGGTGCAAATATGCAACCTTGGATAACTTATGCAATATCAAATGAAAAAGTACTCAAGGATATTGGTGATGCAATTATTTCTACTATGAATGATGGTGTAGAAAATGACCAATTTATCCAATATTATCCCCTAAATTGGGTAAATCCATACAAAAAACGCCGTATAGTTACAGGTGCTGGTCTTTATAAACTTATGGAAGTTGATAGAAAAGATAACGACACTAGAATTAAAATGTGGCATGACAACTTCAGATGGTTTGGTGCAAGTACAGTTATTTTCGTATTTACAGATAAAGCAAATATCGAAGGTGCACAAGGTACACTTATAGATTGTGGTGCATATATGCAAAGTGTAATACTTGCAGCACAAGAGTTTGGTATAGACAGCTGTCCTCAAGGTTCTACTACAGAGTTTGGAAAAGTTGTTGCTCGCGTTTTAGATGTTCCTGAAAATCAAGCACTTTTATATAGTGTTGTCTTAGGGTATGAAGATACAGAAGCAAAAATAAACTCTTATCAGCCAGACAAAGTAAGCATTGAAGAGTCTGTTACTTTTATAGACTAAACTCCACTTTTACTTAGCTACTTTAAACTTCTTAAAGTAGCGCTCTTTCATACTCTCATTTCCACTTACACCACCACTATGAATATATAAAATAGACTCTTTTGTTTGCTCTTTTAGGGCTAACCACATTGCAGGGGCATATAAGAGGTCAAACTCAATTCCACATCCTAATAAGCTCTCATATACCTCATAAAACTCTTTATAAGGTTTTGCAAAATGAAACTTTCTTGATGGCTCTAAAATGATAAGGTTATGAGGTATGGTAGATAAAGCTTGCATCTGCTCTTTCAGATATTCTACATCGCCAATGCAAGGAGTTGTATAGACTCTATACTCAGGAAGTGCTAAAGCTAGAAAAAGTGCTGTTGTTCCAGTTCCTGAAGGGGTTGCTACTGAGCTAAAGCCAAGAGAGTTGTCAAGTTTAGCTTGTTCTCTTATCTCCTCAGCTAAAACTTCTAAACCTACTCTTGCTTCATCAATAGCACCACCTTGATCTATTATAAAAGTAGTTTCATCCTTAAGTATTCTAAGAGAAGCGATAAACTCTCTATAAAGAGGCTCTTGGATTTCAATGTGCTCCATTCCTAAAGAGAGAGCCTCTTTATAGTTTCCACTAGCATTTTCTCTTTGCGTATCACTCAGTGGCTTTGTATAGTAGATAAACTCCCAGCCTTTTTTTTGACATAAGGCTGCGATTGCAAGCATTGCATTTGATTGTGTTCCGCCATAAGAGATTATTTTTTTAAATTTATCTTTAGGAGTTTGTAAGAGTGTATAAAGTTTTCGATATTTATTCCCAGCTAAATGTGGGTCAATGAGGTCATCGCGTTTTATAAAGAACTCTCTGCCCTCTAAAGAGATTTTAGAGATAGCAGATGCATTCATACTTTACTATTTGATAGTAGCTGTTTTTTGAAGTTCATCCATTTTATTTTTCATAACAGTTTTAAATTTTTCCATTTTTAAACGCTGCTCTATAAAAGCTTTTACTTCATCAAACTTTCTAATAGTTGCTTTTTTCTTGTCTTCTAGGTAGATAACATGAAAACCAAACTGTGTTTGAACTGGAGTCAATGTAATAGACCCTTTTTTCATACTAAAAACTTTATCATTAAACGCAGGTACCATTTGACCTTGTGCAAAGTAACCTAAGTCTCCACCTTTTGGTCCACTTGGTCCTGTCGATTTCTCTTTTGCAAGTTCTATAAATTTAGCTTTTAGTTTTTCACCACTTAAAGGTTTTAACTGTGCGATAATAGCCTTTGCCTCATCTTCTGTTTTTACTAAGATATGACGAGCATGAACCGTCTCTTTTTCGTTAAACTCTTCTTTGTTCTTGTTGTAGTAGTCTTTTAACTCTTTTTCAGAAATTTCCAAGCCATCAAGAAGCTTTTTTTGCCATACTTGAATTGCTAACTCTTTTTTCATACGTTCTTCAAGTTTTTTGTACTCTGTTTTATAATCATTTGATTTTAAAACACCTGTTTTTTTCGCATCATCAAAAATCAGTTCTTTACCAATTAATTGTTGTAGAACCTGTTGTCTAAACTCAGCTTGTTTATCAGCTGGAACCTGGTTAAATCTACCTTGAGTAGCATTCATAAGTTCAGTGTCAACCTCTTCTTGAGTTATTGCTTGTCCATTAACAGTTACAAGTGTTTGTGCTGAAGCAACAGCACCCATAAGAAGTAGAGCAGAAAGAAGTTTTGTAGTTAGTTTCATTTGAAAGTTCCTTAGTTTTTATACTAAAGAAGTTTAATCTTAATTAACTAATACTTATTAAACGAAGGATGTTTTAGGCTTCAACCTTGAGATATTTATTCAGTACATCGTCTAATTTTGTACGAGTAAGTGGCTTAGCTATATATTCATCAAGTCCTTCACGCAGTAACATCTCTTTGTCACCTTCCATCGCCATAGCAGTCAGTGCAATAATTGGTGTGAGTTTATTTGATGTCAGGGCGTTCTTTATCTCTTTGGTAGCTACAATACCATTTTTTTGAGGTAAATCTATGTCCATAAAAATCATGTCATATCTTGTTTTTTCACACATGTTTACAGCTTCAACTCCGTTAGAAGCTGTAAATACTACAATCTCTTTCTCTTGAAGCATAATCTGAATAAGTCTTTGGTTTATCATATTGTCTTCTACAACTAAGACTTTTGCTTTTTCTTTTATAAGAGGTTTAACTTCTTGGAGCTGTTCTGTTTCTTCTTTATTGAAACTATATAAATGTTGTGCAATAGAGCTTGCAAGAAAAGGTTTTGCTAAAACTGTATCAACTATATGTGTCAATCTTGTTTGAAGTTTTTGTTTCTCTTCAAGTATCATAATTATAGGGGCTTTTTTTATATATGTACCTAGTTGGAGCATCCATGAAGAGTCATCTTGATTAGCAACTATATAAAGTGCTTCAATATCATCATAAACATTTTTGTCGAGTTGGTTTGATTTTACAACATCGAGTGCAAAAGAGCGTAGATAAGTAGTTAAAAAGTTTGCTTCATCTACTTTTGTTTGGTCTAAAAGTAAAACTTTTACTTTTTTCTTTGGCATCATCTTATAGTTTTGCCCTTTAGATGCTTTAAAATCAAGTACGAAATTAATATAGCTACCCTCACCTCTTTGTGTGTGAATTCTTAACTCTGAACCAAGTAAATTTACTAAACCATGAGAAAGACTTAAACCTACTCCAAGTCTTTCATCCGCATGGCTTCCTGCTGTAAAAGGCTCGTTAATAAGAGCGATTTGCTCTTCTGAAATGCCACCACCTGTATCTTTAACACCAAAGCCAATACTACAATCACCGTTTTGCTGGCGTTTTAATAGTTTGACTTCAATTATAACCTTCCCACCACGTGGTGTGAATTTAATGGCGTTTTGAGAAATTGAGTACATGATCTGCCGAATCTTTTTACTATCTCCAACTATCTCTTGTGGTAGCTTAGGATCAATAAATGTAAGAACTTTTATGCCCTTATTTTTTCCCTGAATGTAAAAATCATATGCAAGTTTTTCCATAGGAGCAAGAAGGTTAAATGCTTCACTTTCTACATTTAATCTTCCTCCTTGAAGTTGTGAAAGTTCTAAAAGTGTTTCAATATTCACCATAAGACTTTTTGATGATGTGCTAATCATGTTTATATACTCTAACTGTTTTGTATCAAGCTTTGTTTGTGAAAGCAGTTCAATAAAACCTAAAATCCCATTCATTGGAGTTCTAAACTCATGTCCAATATTTGCTAAGAATTTTGTTTTTAGTTTTTCAACCTCTTTCGTTTCAGACTTAGAATTTTCTAGCTCACTTACATCTTTAAGTTCTAAAACATATATAGCACTATTTGTTTTTACAGTGTGACATTTTGCATCTATAATCATAATCTCACCACTTGGTTTAACCATGTTAACTCTATAACCTTCTGGCTTGTATTTTTTAATATAATCCATCCAGCTCTTATCTGACTCAGTAAAAATCTCTTCACTCTCATTTAAAAAAAGATCTCGGATACTATCATAGACTCTTATATAGTCCGTTATGTCATGGAAGCCCATAGTTTTTAAAAAGGTATCATTTGCACCGATAAAGCCACTACCTTTTAAAAAGTAAAGGAGCATACTCTCTTGATTTTCCACTATATCTTTATAAAAGTCTTTATCAAAACTTTCACCCAAATTTCTGTTGTTATACCTTGAGTCAATCGTCTTTTTAGATTTAGTTTTTGAAAATAGTGAAAAAATACCCATGATTTTGCCTCTTTTTAAAATTTAAGGTTTTGATTATATCACAAAATATTGGTAAAATACCCATCATGAAAAAAGCCACAAAAAAAGAAATCCTCGAAATACATCAGCGTTTTATAGAGCGCTATGATGATGCTGTAACTGAACTTGCATATAAAAATGCTTATGAATTAGTCGTTGCAGTTGCTCTCTCAGCACAGTGTACTGACAAACGTGTAAATCTACTCACACCTGCTCTTTTTGAGAAGTATCCAAGTACAAAAGAGCTTGCAAACGCAGATATAGATGAAGTCAAAAGCTTCATCAACAGTTGCTCATTTTTTAACAACAAAGCCATAAACATAGTAAAAATGGCTCAGAGAGTTGAAGAGGTATATGGTGGAGAAGTCCCACTTGATGAAAAAGAGTTACAAACGCTTGCAGGTGTAGGACAAAAGACAGCAAATGTTGTAATGATAGAGTATACAGGTGCAAACCTTATGGCTGTTGATACACATGTTTTTCGTGTCGCTCACCGACTCGGACTTAGCGATGACAAAACGGCACTTAAAACAGAAGCTACCCTTGTCAAGAAGTTTAAGAACAATCTTCATGCTCTGCATCAAGGAATGGTTCTTTTTGGACGCTATATTTGTACTGCTAAAAATCCAAAGTGTGAAGAGTGTTTTTTAACTGAGTTTTGTAAAACAAAAGAGACTTTTAAAGTTTAGGCATGAGAAGTGCTTATGAACAACATGATTAAACTAACTTTTCTTCTTATCTTTTTTAGCATCTTATTTTCTGGGTGTATGAATAAACATGGTGTTTCAGCAAAATACTATAGCGAATGTAAAGAGTACTATGATTATCAAGGCTACTACCATAAAGAGTGTGGCGAGGATGATATCATGACATATAAAGAGATGGGAGATGCTTTCAAAAAGAAAGAGCCTGAACCTACAGGAAATGTTTGGTAGACTCTCTTTAAAAGTAGCAGTTTATTTGATTGCTATAAAAGTTGAAAAATTTGCCCAACGCAGTAAGACTTCGCAGTGAGAAAACCCTGCGTTTTTTGCCATCTTGATATTCTCTTCTTCACTATAAGGAACAAGTACATTCTCTAAGGCTTCGCGTTTTTGCATAATTTCATACTCAGAGTAGCCTTGAGTTTTCTTAAAATCATAATAACACTCAATAAGGTCTTTGTTAAGTTTTGAATGATGACTTATTACCTTCTCGCTAAAAATAAAAACGCCATCTTTTTTCAGACTCGAAGCTATTTTTTTGACGAGTTCTTCACGAACAAGAGGACGAATAAACTGTAACGTATAGTTACTTATAAAAACATCTGCTTGCTCATACTCATAAGACAAAATATCTGCATTTTGTACATCTATTTTTGCCCCATATGCTTCGCACTTACGCTCTGCTTGCTTGAGCATAGCTTCTGAGTTATCGAGTCCAATCAGCCTAGCATCGACCTCTTTTGCATGATGAATATTTAACAGTAAAGAAGCTGTAGAACAGCCTAGGTCATATAGTATTCCACCCTCATGTAGGTTTTTGAGTGCAAAGAACTGAGTAATCTTTTGCGACTCCTTATAGTAGGGAACACTACGTTCTAACATATCATCAAATACAGCTGCAACATCTTCATCAAACTCAAACTGTTTTTTTATCGGTTTTGTAAATACTTTATCATTCATTCTCATTCCTATGGCGATATTTTAACAAAATAGTTATGATATAATCCTACATATTTTGATTATTTGGAGTTAAAATGGATGCCGAGTTTACTACATCTACATGGATGTTGATTTTTTTCATTTTCTTTATGATTGTAAGTCTTTGGAAAATTTGGGCATTTTTACCTAATAAAAAGCTTGCAGATGATGACACAACCCAAGAAGCAACACAAGAGCTAGAAAAGCTCATGCTAAAAATTATCCTGCAGACAGAGGGTCAAGTAGACGAAAAAGAACTTTTCTTCAAAATGAGTAAAGATGAAGATTTTGACGGTCAGCTCTTTTGGCGTTTTAACCTTAACAGACTCAAACACTTACTCAACAGTTACTATATAAAAAATCCAGATACTACTAATATAGAAACTATTTATTTACATTTAAATAAATAAGTTACAATCTCAAAAAGAGAAAGGAAAAAGCATGAAAAACACAATTTACCTCATCACTATTGCCCTTTTAATAAGTGCATGTACATATAAAAATGAAGCTGTAAAGTTACAACCTTATGAAGCTAACTATAAAGCACCTATGGCTAAAGATAAACAAGCTGTATTTGTTCAATCAGTAAAGGATCTTAGAAGTAACAAAACCAATATAGGTTATGCTCTTGAAGATGGCAAAAAAAAGATTACATTTTTTACTCATGAAGACTTCGAAAAAAAGTATAAAGATGCCCTTTTATATGCACTCAACATATCAGAGTTCAATACAAACGTGAGTCAAGGTGATGCAACAGAAATCATTCAAGTAAATATCAAAGATATTGAAATTATACATACAGATAAAAGTTTTGATGAAAATCTTAAGGGAAAAATTCTAGTAGAACTTGTAGTAAAAAAAGGAAATACTATCACAAAATCCAACTTTACTCAAAAAGCTGGAGAATGGATGTCCCCTTCGTATAATTCTAAAGATATAGAACCATTTTTATCTGCTCTGTTTTCAGATAGTGTTAATGCCGTTGTAGCAAAACTAGCAGAGTAAGAACTTCTTTTGAGTTATGACTTCATTGTAAAAAGATGAAGTCACTTAGTAACTCTTTTAGTTTCTCTCCATTGCATTTAAATCTTTAAATGCAACAGCAACTCTATCAACTAGAGTCTCTTGTCCCGCACGTAACCATTTTCTTGGATCATAGTACTTTTTGTTTGGCTTATCCTCACCTTCAGGATTTCCAATTTGACTTTGAAGATAGGCTGCGTTTTTAGCAACATAAGCACGAACGCCATCCCATGTAGCCCATTGAGTATCTGTATCAATGTTCATTTTTATAACGCCGTAAGATATAGCTTCGCTAATTTCAGAAGGAAGAGAACCTGAACCACCATGAAAAACAAAGTTTACAGGTTTAGCAGATGTTCCATGTTTTTCTTGAATGTACTTTTGGGAGTTCTCTAATATTTTTGGAGTAAGCTGAACATTTCCAGGTTTGTAAACGCCATGCACATTTCCAAATGAAGCCGCTATAGTAAAGTGAGGTGAAACTTCACCTAAAACTTCATAAGCAAGACATACATCTTCAGGTTGAGTATAAAGAAGTGAGTTGTCCATATCTGTGTTATCAACACCATCTTCTTCTCCACCTGTACAACCAAGTTCTATCTCTATACTCATCCCAATTTTAGCCATACGTTCTAAGTAAGCCTTACATGTTGAGATATTTTCTTCAAGTGTCTCTTCTGAGAGGTCAAGCATATGTGATGAGTAAAGTGGTTTTCCAGTGTGTCTGAAGTGTTTCTCACCAGCATCTAAAAGCCCATCTATCCAAGGAAGAAGTTTTTTTGCCGCATGGTCAGTGTGAAGAATAACTGCAACACCATAAGCTTCAGCCATTGCATGTACATATTTTGCTCCAGCTATAGCACCTTGTATAGCAGAACTTTCACCCTCGTTTGAGAGTCCTTTACCCGCGAAGTAAGATGCTCCACCATTACTAAATTGGATTATTACTGGTGAATTTACTTTTGCAGCAGCTTCTAGTACACCATTTACAGAATCACTATTTACTACATTTACCGCAGGAATGGCAAACCCAACTTCTTTAGCATGTGCATAAACTTTTTGTACATCATCTCCAAAAAGTACACCTGCTTTTACTATATCTAAGATACCTTTACTCATGAGAACTTCCTAAAATTTTAATTATGTAATTATAGTGCACACTTTATTTAAAAGAACTTTATGTATAATGTCGAAATGACTAAAGAGAAAACTAAAGAAATTTTTACAGATATCGTCCTTATCGACATAATTAACTTCTCTAAACTTACTGACTCCCAACAACTTGAAATCATTGTTTTTTTGACAAAAAGTTACAAAAAGATGATCGAAAAGATGTTGGCAAATTCTAATATGACACTTTCAAAACTCATCCTAGGTTTTATATCTACTGGTGATGGTTTTTTCTGTATTTTAAATCCTAGACTCAAGGGTTATGGAACAATACTTGGAGTGAGTTTTAACCATTTTTCAGATCAAATAGCTAAAAAATTTCCTTACTTTGAAGGTGTTCGTATTGCTGTTCATACAGGTACTGTAAATGAATTTACAGATATTTTAGGAAACACAAACTATATTGGAAACGGTTTAAACGACTGTTCTCGCTACTTAGAATTTAAAAACTTTACTATCTCCACTGTTATGATTTCTGATTCAGCATTTAGTAGTCTAAAAAGTTTTCTACAAAGGCATAAAGACTTTAATACACTTTTAGCCCAAAGAGAATTTAAGCATTCTGAAACATATATTTTTTATGACAAACACAATAAAGAGAAGAGAGGGTGTTTAGTTTGGCTACGAAAATCGGGTATAATTAACCCTCCAAACATATATTTTAATTCTATAATTCCGAAATAGGCAAAGGAACATTATGCGACTTACACTTGATGAGTACTCAAAACATTTTAAAATGTCCAAAGAGATGATTAACTCCAAATTACGTGCAAAAAAACTTAATTATATAATTGAAGATGGTGTGACCTACATCATTGTAACAAGAAGTTCACTTGACAGTGAAAAACGCTCAGAGATTCATAAGGACAAAAAAGAGAGTATGCAAGCAAGTAAAACTTCATCACAAGCATTAGCTAAACCAAAAACAACTGTTGCAATGGTACTTGGGCTTTACCAACGTGAAAATCAGCAGCTTAAAGATAAAATCATTCAACTTGAAAATAAAATAGACAGACTTATAGATGATAAAGAGCAAATGCTTAGAGACGAGATGAATAAGATTGAAAAAGTATATAATGACAAAGATACACAACTCAAAAATATTTTAGAGTTAGTAAACGCTAAGTTTATCGCACAAACAAATCAAACTATTCATGAAGTTGAGCCAGTTGAAAATCAAAAAGTTACTCAAAAACAAGAAGAGTTAGTTGAGCTAAAAGCCTATTTAAAAACGCTTGACTTAGAATCTTATCAAAGAAAAATTATCAAAAAAAGATTTTTGGCGGTTTACAATGAAGATATAAGAGTTATTAAACAAAATGGCAATATCTATTTGAATTTTTCCAAATATGATTATAGTGATTTACTAGATTATTAAGGAAAACGATGGCGGAAGTTTCACAAAAGCAAGAGATCACTAGACATATACAAAAATCTTTAGAAAATTTTGCTGAGGAGAACTTCCTACCTTTAGCTGAGTGTGATTTTACACTACTTAAGACAAATACCTATGTTAAAAGTAATCTCAGTGGAGAGTTTCAAAACTTTACTCCAGAGGTACTTAAAGAGTATTTAGATAAAGATAAAATACTTAACGAACATATAGAATTTCAGCAACGCCATCAAATAATTCTTCATGAAATGAAGGAGTGTAAACTCAAGTTAAACTACTCGATAGATTTTTATGAAAATGCTTCACATCCAAAGATGATACTTTCACCTCAGTCTATTATTCCTTATAAACTCTATCCGCCAAAAGAACTACTAAAACTACTATTTAATGAGATAAATAAGATAAAAGCATATCACGGGATTCTAGTTCGTATCTTCGATGAGACTATGATTAAAAATCTTAAAGTCCTTGTAAAATATATCTATACTGGTAAGTTTACTAAAAAAGTAAAAATTGCTCTTTTTGATGGTATAGAACCTGTAATTACCCGTAAAAGTAAGCTAACTTATCTGTTTGAAGCCAAAGAGAAGGACCAAGAGAGTCAAGTAGTTGAAGTGGATGAGAATGAAATACTTGTAGAATATCTAAAACCAATTTTTGGTAAAAATGGTCTGAATGCTTATGGAGATATAGTCAGTGCTGATTATGTTACCAATGAAGATGACTTAGAGAGAAACATTGATGAAGACTCTATTCTTATACAAGAAGATGCAAATGCTAAAAACTACATTGCTAAAAAACAAGGCTATGTCCATTTAGATCAGAAAAAGTTCTGTGTAAACAACAAAATTAATTTAGAAAAACTTTCAAGAAATGCTCGTTCTCTCGCTTCACAAGAAGACAATAATATAGAAGTTACAATATCTCAGCATGATACTAATAGAGATAGTATAGGTGAAGGTGTTGCACTTAAATCTGAAACAATTCATATTGATGGATTTGTGGGAGCTAAAAGTGTTTTAGAGGCTGCAAATCTTAGTATCGAAGGTACAACGCACCAAGACTCTAAACAATTTGCCAAAATAGCCAATATAAATAGACACAAAGGCACACTACGCTGCCATCATGCAAAAATTGCACTTTTAGAAGGTGGTGAGGTTCACGGAACCACTGTGGAAATTGAGTCAAGCTTAGGTGGAACTATTTATGCACAAGATGTCACGATAGGTCATATCAAAAGTAATCTAAAAGTATATGCATCTAACTCAATCAAAATAAAATTAATGAGTGGCGAAGATAATTTACTTCAAATTGGCTACAAAGCAATACCCATCCTAACAAGTAAAATCGACTTGATTCATAAAGACATTGAAGAGTTAAAATACTCCTTAGAAGAAGCCACAAGGCATACACCATCACAGATTGAGCCTATTAAACAAAAAATTAAACTGCTAAAAACTGAAGCAGATTTAATTATCCATTCCTACAAAAATGCAACAATTACCATAGAACAACCATGTAGAGGACTCAACAATATCGTTTTTAAAATAGACAATGAGCAAGAAATTGTATATAAAACACAAGAAGAGAGCTACTCTACATTTTATCTTCAAATAGACGAAGACAAAGTTACACTTCTCCCTGTAAAAAAATCCATAAAAATCGAAAAATAAAAAAAACTTCTAAAAATAGCTTTTTTTTATATATAAATTATACGGAATTCCGTGTATTATGTAATTTATATTATATATTTAACTATATTTAATTTGTACAATACAATAAATATATACTTATATATGCTATTTAATTCTATTATTTACATATAAAATGTATATTTAAGTATTTATACCGTATCATACTCAAATGCAAATTGATGATCTCTTTAATATCCTACATAACGCAGTAGAGTACGAGAATAATGGAAAAAAAATATCCCTCAAAGATATGGCCTTAAAACTCGGTATCTCAATGCGTACATACCAAGACTGGAAACTCGGTCGAGCAAAGCCACAGGCTGCTGCAGTTGTAATGCGTATGCTAGGTCAATTAAACGATGATGAAATTATTCGAGCAGTAAGAAAAATAAATCAACTTAAGGACTACGTAGATGAGTGCCCTGACAAAAAATGAAAGAGATGGACTAGAAGATGTCTTCTTGTCGATACATAAAGATAGATATACAAAACTCAAAGAAATATCATCTTTAATTATGAGTCATGAGACAACAATCAACTTCACTAAGCTTCTAAAGCAAGCTAAATTGGGGATACAAGAGACGAAAATATCACAATATTTGTTCAAATTAAGCAAAAAGAAGAAAAATTTAAGCAAATAAATAATAAAGTGTCTTTAGCTGAATTATTTCATGTCCTGACTTAATACATGAGTGTTCGGAAATATTTTAATCCAAGGGTTTATTTATGAATAAAGCGCAATTCGTTGAACTAGTACAAGCAAGTGGCGATTACAAAACTAAAGTTGAAGCAGAAGCTGCAATTAAAGCATTTACTGAAGCTGTAACAACAGCACTAGTAAAAAAAGAAGATGTTTCTTTAGTAGGTTTTGGTAGTTTTACTGCTGCACTACAAAAAGGTAAAAGTGGTAAAGTACCAGGTACTGACAAAACTTATACAACTCAAGATAAAATGGTTCCTAAATTTAAAGCTGGTAAAGGTCTTAAAGACCGTATCGCAGCTGGTAAATAATCATTAGAATGTTGTCATCTTTTCATGGCAACATTTTATCTTTATAATGAATCTATCACTCATTAGCTCTTTTTTTAAGAAAAAAAGTACTTCCCTTCAGGTCCCAGATTCAATACTTGTCAAAAAACTAAAATCACTCTGCAATCATAGCAATCTCTTAGTCTATAGTAATATTAAAATTTATCATCACAAAAATATCTTCAATATACCTCTAATAATGCTTGATCCTTTACGAGGTTTATATATTTTTGAAATAAAAGCATGGTCTTATGATGATTTAAAAAATGCGAACATACAAAAAGCACAAAATCAAGACTCAACAGCACAAACTCTCTCATTTGACAATACACATAACATCATACGAAAAAAGTTTAATGAGCTGACACATAATGATGGTGTCCCTATCTACAATTACTTAATAATGGAAAATTTAAGTGCTGATGAATATCAACATTTAAGTGATTCATTTAAAGAACTACTTCCTTTTGACAAATTGATTTTTAGTGATTACCAAGACTCCGATATATTTAAAATATTGCAAAAAGCTTCACCTGAAGATTCTACACTCCCTTCTGTTGATGAAATACTTGGAACTCTGTTTATTCAGTATGCGATTATAGATAATGAAAACTCTATCCACCTTGCAAGCCAAGAACAAATCAACTTTATAGACAAAGACTTAGAGAGTGTTACTCTCTTAAATGGTGGACCGCGAAGTGGCAAGACAAGTTCGATATTGCTTAAGTCTTTAATATCTCACTTAGAAAATCCTACCATAAAAATTATTATACTCAAACCGACAATTTTAGCTTGTGATATACTGAAAAAGAAACTTTTAGACATAGTAGAACATGCCATAGTTGAAGCTGACTTAAGCTACATAGAGGTAATCACTCCCTTAGAGCTTCTCAACCGAAACCTACAAAAGAGTGGCAAACCTGAAGTTACTTCAATCTCAAGTATTGATAAAAAATTAATGCAAAAGAGTTTTAAAATTGCTGACTTAATAGTATGTGATGATGCAGGTTTACTAGATGATAATTTTATAGACTACCTAAAACACATTCAAAATAAAGCTAAGCTTCTACTTGTTGATGAAAAAAATGCACAGACAGAAAATGAACTTACACAAAGTTTTAAAACTCTAAAATGCAATATAAACTTCATTAAAACAAATCCTTACGCAAAGGCACTTCATCTTATTAACAATTTTTTAAAAAATAATAAAGATGAAAATATAATTGTGATCTCCAACTCTCTGACTCAAGAAAAACTCAAAGAAGATTTAGACTCTTTCATAACTCAAACACCAGAACAACTTGACAGTTCAAAACATCTTATTAATCAGGATTTCTCTCCCCTACTTCTTGCAACTTATGCTGATATAAACACACTATCAGCAAAACATATTATAATGCTGGATTTATGTTTTACAAACCCTTACGAAATTGAATATGCACTCAATATTGGAAGCCGTAGTGTAAGCATACTTTATGAAGAAGATTGTGTAGAAATTGTAAATTTAAAGGATAAATATGAAAGTAGTCAAGAGTGAAGAAGAGTGGAAAGAACAACTAACTCCTGAGGCATTTTATGTATGTCGTCAACATGGTACTGAAGCACCGTTTAGTGGGAAATACAATGATAATAAAGCAGATGGCTTTTATAGATGTGTATGTTGTGATACACCTCTTTTTACTTCAGATACAAAATTCAACTCTGGTACAGGTTGGCCAAGTTATTTTGAAGCAATTGAAGGTTCTGTTACAGAGATAAAAGATGTTACACACGGCATGATTCGTGTAGAAGTACGCTGTGCAAATTGTGATTCTCATCTTGGGCATGTCTTTCCTGATGGTCCAGAACCTACAGGAATGAGATACTGCATAAACTCAGTTTGTTTAGATTTTGAAGCGGAGAATGACTAATGTACAGATTTTTACTAGCATTTATACTTACTTTTTCTATCAATCTGTTGGCGGCAAATCCTCATGTTATTTTAGAAACAACTCAAGGCAATATTGAACTTGAGCTATTTCCTGATGTTGCACCTCTTGCTGTAGAGAACTTTACAACACATGTTAAAGATGGTTATTATAATGGTATCGCGTTTCATAGAATTATTCGTAACTTTATGATTCAAGGTGGAGACCCAACTGAGAGTGGTCGTGGTGGAGAAAGTATCTGGAAAAAACCTTTCAAAGATGAGTTTAAAACTGAAACATTCAACAAGGCTGGAATATTAGCAATGGCAAATGCTGGTCCAGGAACGAATGGAAGCCAGTTTTTTATAACTACAGCGGCTACTCCTTGGCTCAATGGTTACCACACCATTTTTGGTAAAGTTGCAAACCAAGAGTCTATGGAAACAGTCTCAAAATTAAATAATGTAGCGACACTCGGAAGAAATGGTGGTGATCGTCCACTTGAGCGACAAGAAATTATAAAAGCCTACATGAAAAAAGAGACTAAATAATGGAAATACAGACTATAAAGAAACTCGAGCAAGAGGCACTCAAAAAAAGTGGAACTGATTTTACTCGTCTAGGGTTTGCTCTATTTTTTATGATTGGTGTTCTTACTTACAGTTTTTTAAGTAATGGTGGTATACCAAACAATATGTTTTTGGCAGTAGCAGCACTAATTGGTGCTTATATGGCAATGAATATTGGAGCAAATGATGTTGCTAATAATGTAGGCCCAGCAGTTGGTTCTAAAGCTATGACAATGACAATGGCTATTATTATAGCTGCCATTTTTGAAGCTGCTGGTGCACTTATAGCTGGTGGAGAAGTTGTAAAAACAATTAAGAAAGGTATTATCGATATCTCTGCATTTGGTACAAATGTAGATCCATTTATTTGGGCAATGATGGCAGCTCTTTTAGCCGCAGCACTTTGGTTAAACCTTGCAACTATGATGCGAGCTCCAGTTTCAACTACACACTCAATTGTTGGTGGTGTTATGGGTGCGGGAATAGCCGCTGCTGGTTTTAGTATAGTTTCATGGGGCACTATGGGAAAAATCGCGGCATCTTGGGTTATCTCCCCTGTTCTGGGAGGTTTAATTGCAGCAGCATTTTTATTTGCCATCAAAAAATCCATAGTTTTTCAAGAAGATAAAATTGCTGCTGCTAAACGCTATGTGCCAATTTTTGTTGCACTAATGTCTTGGGCTTTTGTAACATATATTACACTCAAAGGACTCAAGAAAATATGGTTAGATATAGTTGAGATTTTAAACTTACTTCCTCTTGTTTCCATCGAACTTACGCAAAAGCCTTCATTTTCAATAGCCCTATTGTTAGGTTTCATTGTTGGCATTGTTGTTTATGGAATTTTAAAAACAAGACTTTTAAAAAGTGCTCATAATTTAGAAAACACCAAAGATTCTGTAAACAAACTCTTTACAGTTCCCTTAATCTTTTCAGCAGCACTTTTAAGCTTTGCACATGGTGCAAATGATGTTGCTAATGCTATTGGACCCCTAGCTGCAATCAACGATGCAGTAGTAAATGGAGGTATCTCTAGCAAAGCTAGTATTCCACTTTGGGTTATGGGTGTTGGAGCACTTGGGATTGCTCTAGGTCTTGGACTTTACGGTCCAAAACTTATCAGAACTGTTGGTTCAGAGATTACAGAACTTGATCAGATTAGAGCTTTTTCTATTGCTATGGCTGCTTCTATTACAGTAATTATTGCTTCTCAACTTGGACTTCCAGTAAGTTCTACACATATCGCTATTGGTGGTGTTTTTGGTGTTGGATTTTTAAGAGAGTATCTTCACCTTAGCGGAACACATACGAGTATAGAAGAGGATAAAGAAACAATTAAAGATGAAAAAAGTACTCTAAACGCTTATAAAGCAGAACTCTCATCTCTAGAGCATAGAGATGAAAAGTCAAAGGCTGATTATGAAAGAATTGTTGAACTTTATAAGCTTATTGCAGATGAAGAAAAAATCATAAAATCTACAAAAAAACATATTAAACAGACAAAAAAAGTCCAATATGTAAAACGCGATGCTGTCAAAAAAATTATTGCGGCTTGGGTTATTACTGTACCAGCTGCAGCAATACTAGCAGCACTACTTTATTATATGATTAGAGGGATTATGCTCTAATCATACTTTAGCCAGGGCTTCATAAATTTTCACAAGAGAGAAGTGTTCTTTTACGTCATGCACTCTTAATATCTCTGCACCATTCATAAGAGCTTCATGATGTAAAACGAGTGTTCCAGCAAGTCTTTCTTCTATCTTAGAAGGAACTATTTTATCTATCATAGATTTTCTAGAAGCTCCAACAAGTAAAGGCTTTTTTAAACTTTTAAAATGCTCTAAGTTCTTGAGTAAATACAAATTATCATCTAAACTTTTGCCAAAACCAATCCCAATATCAATGACTATATTTTTAATCCCAAAATCTTCAGCCTTCGCTATTCTCTTTTGGAAAAAATCATACACTTCACTCAAAATATTTTCGTACTGAGGATTTAATTGCATGGTTTGAGGTGTACCTTGCATATGCATAATAATAGCAGTAGCATTATAGTCTGAACAAAGCTTACAAACCGCATCATTTTGCAAACCAGTAATGTCATTTACAATTGTAAAACCCGATTTTAATGCATACTCTATAGCTATTGGTTCATAACTATCTATACTGAAATTTACTCTCTCGTATAGCTTTTTCTCTTTTATAAGATCACATATAGCTTGTATTCGAGAGAGCTCTTCTTCTGGACTTACTATCTTCGCGTTTGGAGCCGAGGAAACTCCACCAATATCTATAATCGTAGCACCCTCTTCTATCATCTCTTCTATCTTAGAAATTGCATTTTCATTTTCAAATCGAGACTTGCTAAAAAAGCTATCATCATTTGCATTTATGATACCCATGATATCTATGGGTTTACTTGTTTGCACTTTTACAAACTCACTTAACTTATGTGCTAACTCTTTAAGTCCAAATGGCTGTGCTAGTTCTTTTCTAGCTAAGGTTTTTAAATGTCTTGTTGTAGCAATAAGAATACAGTCGACCTTTGGAGTTAGGGCTAGAACAGTTCCTCTAGGTACAGCTAAGTCTGCACCAATAGAGAGAGCATCTTGTTTTAATATATTTGCTCCACCCACTGATAAATCTTTTATGTGGATAATATGTAGCTCTGCCTTATCAGCTAGTATATTGATACCACCACTATCTACACCCAGTTTTTTTAAATGAGCATCTATATCAATTGTATTTGAGAGTTTTTCTACAAGCATATAACCTCTTTATCTATCTTTAGCAAAACTCATTAGTAGCATTGCTAGAACACTCTGTGGTCTTGAGTTGAGTGTTAAAAGTCGGTATGCTTTATCAAAATTGTTGAGTTGCACTTCGCTTAATATTAACATATCTATTACTGTAGCACGATGAAAAAGGGCCTCTACTAAATCTCGTGCATCTTCTTTTTTAACACGAGAGTGTTCTTTTAAAAAAGAAAACACTTCCTTGTAATCAAGCTTTTTTAAATTTAAATCTAAAGAGCTTATCTTATGTGAATTTGTATGTTTTAAAATAGGTAAACGCGAGTGCACCGTAGGAAGTAAGTTTGATTTAGTGGGACTCAGAATAATAAACTCTATATTTCGAGGTGGTTCCTCAAGAAGTTTTAGAAGTGAATTTTGTGCTATATCTGTTATATCGTTTGAACCAATAATTATATACTTGGTTTGTGACTCACTAATGAAAGATTCTGCAAGTACAGCCTTAGCATGCTCTATTTTGAAACTCTCATCTGTGACCACAAACTTAACAACTCTAAAAGGCTTGAGAGTTTCTTGAAGTACTTCTACTTCAGCTTCAATATCATCAGAGATGATTATATGGCCTTTGATCTGACTAGGAGCTTGCATCTACCTCTCCAAACATAGCCGCATTGAGTGAAGAGTCAAAAAGACGGTAGAGTTGAAGTAGTTTTATATCTAATGCCGAGTCGTATGACTTCAATGTAAAAGCATTATTAAAATCTTCATCAAATATCCAAAAATAACTTTTATCTTTTCTTTTGGCTATATCGCTGCGTTTGTCATCACCCTTACCTATGTACCAAAAAAAACACTCATCTTTAAAGGTCATACTTATCATATCGTCTACAATATCTATCATCTCACCACCACTCACTCTATCATAGTGAGTATAAAGATTGTCAATACTGATAATAGGGATAAGTGGACGTTCGGGAGAAATACCATTAATGGCATTTAAAATATAATTTTCAAGCCACTTGCGTTTTTCATCTACAATAAGGATAATTGTTTTACCGCTAAGTATCTGTTCTAGTGCATAAGCAGTAGTCTTGGACCATTCAAAACGCAACTCTTCTAACCAGCTAAGACTACCACCCTCTTCTCGTATAGCATCGAGACTCCATTGAGCGAAGTCTGGTGTCTCAGAATCCATCATCAGATTACTTATCTAACTCGTATGCAGCATGAAGACCTTTTACAGCTGTTTCAGCATACTTTTCATCTATTACCATAGAGATTTTAATCTCAGATGTAGCTATCATATTGATGTTTATATTATTATCTGCCATTGTTGAGAATGCTTTTGCTGCAACACCTGTATGACTTCTCATACCAACTCCAACAACAGAAACCTTACAGATACTTTCATTATATGAGTCTGCTTTTATCTCACCATTTTGTACAAAATTGTCAACAATTTTTTTCGCATCAAAGAGATCACCAACTGGTACTGTAAAGTCAATATTTGTAGCTCCATCATGTGCTTTATTTTGAATTATCATATCTACATTTACTTCTGCTTTTGCAAGTTGTGTAAATATATCTGACGCAATTCCTGGTCTATCTTTTACACCCATAAGTGAGATACGTGCTTGATTTCTGTCTAATGCTATTCCGCTTACTAATGGTGCTTCCATGATGTTTTCTTCCTTTGTTATTAGTGTTCCCTCTTCATTTGAAAAGCTTGTTCTTGTTACTAAGTTTACATTTAATTTTTTTGCCATCTCGACTGAACGGTTTTGAAGAACTTTTGCACCTAAAGATGCAAGTTCTAACATCTCATCATAAGAGATTTTATCAAGCTTTTTAGCCTTTGGCTCAATACGAGGATCAGTTGTATAGATACCGCTTACATCAGTGTATATTTCACACAGATCAGCCTTCAGTGCTCCAGCAATCGCCACAGCACTTAAATCACTTCCACCACGACCAAGAGTTGTTACATCTCCATCCATATTTACACCTTGAAAACCGGCAACAACAATAATTTTTCCCTCTTTAAGAGCCTCTTGCATTGCTGATGGATCTATATTTTCAATACGTGCTTTTGTATGATGATGGTCTGTAACAATTCCAGCTTTTCTTCCCGTCATTGCAGTTGCATCGTGTCCCATCTCTTGAAGTGCTATAGCAAGTAGTGATGCAGTAACACGCTCACCTGCACTTAAAAGCATATCCATCTCAGCCTGTGCAGGATTTTTTGAAAAATGCTCAGCATATCCGACGAGTTTATTTGTCTCACCGCTCATTGCAGAAACAACAACTACTACATCATTTCCAGCTTTTTTACTTTCACTAACCCTGCTTGCTACGTTTTGTATACGCTGTAGGTCACCTACACTTGTTCCACCAAATTTTTGTACTATCAACATTTATAGTAACCCTTCACTTTTAAAGTAATTTATCACACTCTCATAAACAGGCTTTTTGAAATGTGCCGTATGATTTAAGACATCATCAATATCCACAAATTTATGGGCTATAAACTCAGGATGTTTTGTCTCTAGGTTTATCTCTGCTTTCTTTTTAAGTTTTATCAAAAAGTAACGCTGCGTTTGTCCCTTATATGGGTGCATTTTTTTTGCTATCTTTTCAGGAAAGTCGTATGAAATCCATTCAGGATACTCACCAATTATCTTCGCATCAGCCGTACCTATCTCCTCTTCCATTTCACGAAAAAGTGCATCTTGCACCTCTTCTCCTTTGTCAATTCCACCTTGTGGAAACTGCCAAATATTAAGAAGGTCGTTACGCTGTGCTATAAAAATTTCTTTCTTTTGGGGATAATTATTTGAAACAATTATCATCGCCACATTTGGACGATAGTCACTCTTTTTACTCATAATATTTGCCTAAAATTATAGTTAACGCGATTATACAAAAACTGCAATTAAATTAAGATAATATTTGGAAATGTCCTTGAATGTTTAGAACAATCAAGCATCACTTGGAGTTGCTTTATACTTAGATTTATAATTATTAAAATACAATTATAAAAATTTTACATAAATATTTTATACAGGAGAGCAAGTGAAAGGAAAAATTCTAGATTATAACTTACAAGAAGGCGAAGGTATTATATCTGCTGATAATGGAGAGAGATATAACTTTACAAACAAAAACTGGAAATCATCTATACACCCAAGTAGTAATCAAACAGTGGACTTTACTCCTGATGCGACACAGGCAATTGATATTTATGTTATAGACAGTAAAAATGCATACACTCATACTACAGTTATCCAATCACAACAAACATCAGGATTAGCAATCACTAGTATGATTTTTGGAATCTTAGGATTTTTATCATCATGGTGGCTTCTAGCTATACCTTCAATTATAGCCATTATTACTGGACATATTGCTCGTTCAAGTATCAAAAATAGTCAAGATAGAATGGATGGAGATGGCTTTGCATTGGTAGGTTTGATACTCGGTTATCTTATCATTTTAGCCTATGTTGCAATTGTTTTTATTTTTGTCGGTGTCATTGGTGCCGCTTCAATGTACTAAAATGAATTTTAAACTTACCAGACTTCTCGGGTAAGTTTATTTCGTTATACTTCCCAAATGCTACTATACATACATATTCCATTTTGCGATTCCAAATGTTCTTACTGTGCGTTTAACTCTTATGTAGATAAATTTCATCTCAAACAAGAGTATATGAGTGCTTTAAAAACTCAACTAGAGTTTGAACTTCAAAGATTTAATGCAAAAGCAAACTCAATCGAGACAATTTTTATTGGTGGAGGTACACCGTCCACAGTTGCACCTGCACTTTACAAGCCAATTTTTGAACTTTTAATGCCTTATCTAAAAGAGGGTATTGAGATTACAAGTGAAGCCAACCCAAATAGTGCTAGCTATGAATGGCTCGAGGGAATGAACTCCCTTGGTGTCAACAGAATCAGTTTTGGTGTACAAAGTTTTAATGAGAAAAAACTCAAAATTTTAAACCGTGCACACAATCCTCAAATGGCAAGAGAGGCTGTGCAAAATGCTAGCAAGGTCGGTTTTACCAATATCTCACTTGATTTGATTTATGCAACACTTGGGGATACAAAAGAGTTACTGCTTCATGATATACAGAGTGCTTTTTCTCTTCCCATCAACCATATAAGTGCTTATGCGTTAACCATAGAAGAAGGTACCGCGTTTGAGAACAAAAAAGAGATGTCAAGTGAGCAACTCTCACTTACAAAATGGATTTTTAAAACCATAAAAGAGCATGGTTTTGAACAGTATGAAATTAGTAATTTTGGTACTTATAAATCTTCTCACAACCTTGGATACTGGCTCTATAAAGACTATATGGGAGTAGGTGCTGGTGCAGTTGGAAAACTAGACCTTATGCGTTACTATCCAAATCCAAATATTGAAGAATATATAAAAAACCCCTTAGATGTAAAGAGTGAACAACTTGAAGCAGATGATAAGAAGATTGAAAAGATATTTTTAGGACTGCGTTCACTTGTAGGTTTTGATTCGGCACTTCTCAACAAAAATGAGTTGAAACTTGCACAAATTCTCGTAGATGAAAAGAAGCTTTATAAAAAGGAAAATAGATTTTACAATGAAAATTTTCTACTTGCTGATGAGATTGCGCTGTATTTAACTTCTTGAAGCTTTTTTTTGCTAAAATCCCAATACTAAAAATAATTTATGAAGGCTAACTATGTTTGGTATGGGATTTACGGAGATACTCATTATTATGATTATTGCTATTCTTTTTTTAGGTCCAGATAAACTTCCTGGGGCTATGGTGGATATCGCCAAATTTTTCAAAAATGCTAAAAGTACTTTGAGCTCAGTTAAAGAGTCTCTCGAACATGAAATGGATGCTACAGGCATAAAAGCTGAAGCACTAGCTTACAAAAAAGAGTTAGAAAATGCACAAGAGAAGCTCTCAAAAGTCACAGATGTTAAAGGTACTGTAAACGCATCTATCGCAAGTGTTACTGATGATATACTCGATGCAACAGATAGTGAGACTCAAGTAAAAAAAGCTCCAAAACAAGAGCAAGAAGTAACTTTTAAAAAGAAAAACAAACCAAATGATAATAAAGAAGAGATAGCTGATGTTTGATGATTTAAGACCCCATTTAATAGAGTTAAGAAAGAGACTTGGTATCTCTGTTGGAAGCCTTATTGTTATGTTTTTTGTGATGTTTTACTTTCATGAGCCTATACTTAATTGGATGGTAGAACCACTCAATGTTGCACTTCTTGAAGTTGGTAAAAAATCCCTCCATGCTGCAGAAGGGATGGTTACTACATCCCAGGTTGGGGGTGCGTTTTTCGTAGCCTTAAAAGTCTCATTTTTTGCAGCTATTATTGGAGCACTTCCTATCATTCTCTCTCAGATTTGGATGTTCATAGCACCTGGACTTTATGCAAATGAAAAAAAGATGATCATTCCTTTTATACTAGGAGGAACATTTATGTTCTTGGTTGGCGTTTTATTTGCCTACTATGTTGTAACTCCTTTTGGTTTTGATTTTCTTATTACCTTTGGTAGTTTTAAATTTACTCCTCTTATAAATATAGAGGATTATGTCGGTTTTTTTACAAAAATCATGTTTGGTTTTGGTATAGCATTTGAGCTTCCTGTCTTTGCTTACTTTTTAGCACTTCTTGGTATGGTAAACGACAGACAGATGGCGGCATTTTTTAAATATGCTGTGGTTATTATCTTTGTAGTTGCTGCACTACTTACACCACCAGATGTACTCACTCAAATGCTTATGGCTGGACCACTTATAATTTTATATGGTCTTTCAATTCTCATAGTAAAAATGGTAAATCCAGCTCCGCCTCTTGAAGATGAAGATGAGGAAGAAGAGAATGATGAAAGTTCAGAGGATGAACTTCAAGACTCAAAATAAGGAACACTCCTTATGCAAAATGAAGAACTTCTAACATCAAGCTATGACTTCACTCTTCCAAGTGAACTCATAGCTACACATCCAGCCTCTCCACGTGATCATGCAAAACTACTTGTTTATGATAGAAAAACGAAAACCATAACACATAGTTATTTTTATGAACTAGAAAAATTTATTCCAAAAAACACAGCCCTGATTTTCAATGATACAAAGGTGATAAAAGCAAGACTTTTTGGCTTTAAACCAAGTGGTGGAAAGATAGAACTTCTAATCAATAGAGCATTAAACGCTCAGGATATAAGTGTATATATTCGAGGGAAAGTAAAAGAAGGAACACAAATCTCTTTTGATGAGGGTTTAAATGCTACTGTTAAAGAGCTAAAAGAGGACGGAAGTCGTATAGTGAATTTTTCTCAAAACAATCTAGCTCTGCGTTTTGAAGAGATACTTCCAATCATAGACAAAATAGGACATATCCCTCTTCCTCCTTACATACAGCGAGCTGATGAAGATGAAGATGCAGATGAATACCAAAGTGTTTTTGCCAAAGAAGAAGGTGCAGTAGCAGCACCCACAGCATCTTTACACTTCACACCAGAGCAACATGAGAGAATCTGTAAAAATTTTAAACATGCTTATGTCACACTTCATATAGGTAGTGGAACATTTAAACCAGTTGATACAGAGATAATAACTGAGCACCCTATGCATGCAGAGTACTATGACATTTCAGATAAAGCTAAAGAGCTTCTTGATAGTAAAACGCCACTGCTGAGTGTTGGTACAACTTCTACAAGAACTATAGAGTTTTATGACAAACATGGAAAAGTTCAACAAGGCGAAGCAAATCTTTTTTTACATCCACAAAATAGACCAAGCCGTGTCAATCATCTCCTTACAAATTTTCACCTACCAAAATCTACTCTTTTGATGCTTGTTGCATCTTTTGTAGGCTTAGACAAAACACAAGAGATATATGCTGAGGCCATCAAAGAGAAGTACCGCTTTTACTCTTATGGCGATGCTATGTTAATTCTATAAGTCCGTTTTTAACACTTATCTGACCTTGAAGTTCAGCTTCAAAAATACGAGAAGGGAATCTTAAAAGAGCTTCATCGTATGTTGGATTTGTTTTACAAAATATTAAAAACTCATCTTCCGTTTGCTTTGTATTATCAACAAGTCCAAGCTTTGCGATAAAAGAGTCTATGTCATAAATAGCTTTGGCATTTGACTCTTCAAGAAGCTTGTTTGTAGCTTCACTCTCCCCTATTCTATGTGCAAGTACATAAACTTCCTTACCCATTTTTAGAGCAAATTCCACACTTCTCATAGTACCTGAGTTTAAGTCTGCATATGTGACTATAAGGATATCACCAAGTGCAACTACAAGTTCATTTCGAATAACAAAGTTATATCGAGTCGAGGGAGAACCATCACTAAACTGACTAAGAACAAGCCCTTTTCTTTCAACCTCTTCTATAAGTTTCGCGTTAATTGCTGGATAGCGTTTATCAAGTCCTGTTGCAGCTACGACTATAGTGTTCTCTTCACCTGCAGCCTTATGGGCTATAGCATCGATGCCAATAGCACCTCCACTAACTATACAAACTCCCCCGCGAGAAAGTTTTTGTGCTAACTCTTGAGTTTTATTTCTAGCATATTGGTTTGGTTTACGACTTCCAACTATTGATATCTTTTTCTTTTTTATAAGAGAAGTATTTCCTTTAAAGTAAAGCTCTTTAGGATACTGCTTCATCAGATCCAACTCTTGGATGTGAAAAGAGATCTCCTCTGTTTTCATAGCTAGTTGAGTCTATTTATATATACTAAATCAACATCTTTAAGTAAGCTTTTTGATTCATAAAGTGCTTGAAGTGTATTTTTATGAGGATGACCTATAGCTATTGCAGTACCATGACTTTTTGCTACTTTGATTGCCTTTTTAATCTGCTCTAAAATATATGGCTTATCCATATGATGATCAAGAAAAACATCTCTTGCTACATACTTGAGTCCAAAATTTTTGAGTACTTTTGGAGCCTGTGTTTTTGCTGTTGTTCTGCTATCTATAAAACTTATTTTATTTGCATTAAGTGCAAATATTAACCTGTTCATCGCTACTTCATCAGATGTAAACTTACTTCCAGTATGATTGTTTATATAGTGAACATTAGGAAAAAGTTTTTTTATTTCAGAGACTCTCTGAGATATTAAGTTTTGAGAATCGTCTACTCTTAAAGTATGCGGCTCTTCTGCGGAAAAACTTTGTGCTTCCATGGGTAAGTGAACCATGTATATCTTTTCTTGTGATGCAAGCTTAGGAGTGTTTGGACGAACCTTACTTGGAGGTAAAAAAGACATTGTCAATGGTAAGTGTAGACTCTTTATCGCTTTTACTTGAGACTTCGTACCGACATCATCGATGATGATTGCTAATTTAGGTTTGTGTGCACTACGAACAATATCTCGTTTTTGTTCTATTTGTTGATTTTTAAATGCGGGGTCGTCTATCTCATGAGAAGCTGAAACATATGCTTTTCTCTCTTTTTGAAGTACTTCTTTGAGACGCTTGTTTACACTTTTTTGTTCTTCTGATTTTTTACTGCTCTCTTCTAGCTTTTGAAGTAGTGCAATGCGTTTACTTCTTTCGCTCTTTTCACTTTGAAGTATTTCGCTTTTTGCACTTTCTTGTCCCATATAGTAACCTACAAGTAAAGAGCTCAATACTAATGCGATAATAGCTAAAGACCAAGCGGTATAGACTAGGAGTTTAGAACTGTTATTCGCTTTACTGTTTTTTTTTCTTTTTGCCATAAATTTTACTACTTTCTCTCAATTTTTGTAACTATATCCTAAACTAATTTAAATCTAAATAGTATTGCGTTTTGCCATATTATGACTCATATTTATATATGCTTTTTTTAAGTATGTATACTGTATAATTCCAGGTTCCTTTCTCTTTGTAACACAAAACCTGTGCTATATTTAGATCCGAAGGGGAAACAAACGCCGTAAGGCACATACCAAGAGGAGATCATACTATATGAGAAACTACGAAAACTTAGTAATCGTAAAACCTACATTTACAGCAGAAGAAATCCAAGCTAGCATTGCAGCTATCGAAGAAGTTATTACTTCAAACGGTGGTGAAATAGCAGCTACAAGTCCAATGGGAATGAGAAAATTAGCTTATCCTATCAATAAAAACGAACGTGGTTATTACCATGTAGTATATTACACAGTTGCTCCAGCTGCAATTTCTGAAATCGAAAGACGTTTCCGTATTAACGAAGACTTACTTCGTTTTGTTACTATCAAGTACGATACTAAACGTGAAGTTACTGCATTTAATGCTTTAGTTGAAAAAGCAAAAAAAGATGCATCAGCTCCAGCAAAAGTTGAAACGCCAGCGGAAGAAGCTCCTGTAGCTGAAGAAGCTCCAGCAACTGAAGCAGCAGCAGAGTAATTAGCGCAAGCTAAAAATTTGAAGGAAAACCTATGTACAATAAAGTAATTTTAGTCGGAAACCTGACTCGCGACATCGAACTTAGATACTCTCAAGGCGGAATGGGAATTGCAAAAACTGCGATTGCTACTAGCCGTAAATTCACTGCAAATGGTGAGAAGAAAGAAGAAGTATGTTTTGTAGATATCACATTTTTTGGAAGAAGTGCTGAAGTTGCAAATCAATACCTCCGTAAAGGAAGTAAAATCCTTGTAGAAGGAAGATTGAATTTTGAACAATGGGTAGACCAAAATGGACAGAAACGCTCAAAACACTCTGTAACTGTTGAGACTATGCAAATGCTAGACTCAAAAGGAGACAATAACAATCAAGGTGGTGGATATAATAATGCACCAGCAGTGGAAGACAATAACTATGGTGCACCTACTCAAGGTAAGCAACAAAGCTATCAACAACCACAACAGCCTAGTTATCCTCCTCAACAGCAACAACCTAGCTACAACAAAGCAGCGGCTCAAAGTCGTCAAATGCCAAGTAGTGACAATGTTCCTGTTATAGATATAGATGAAGATGAAGTTCCGTTTTAGATTTTAAAAAATATACATACAAGGAAATACCATGTCAGAAAAAAGAAAATACAAAAAAAGATTTTGTAAGTACTGTGAAGCAAAAGTAGACTTCATGGATTATAAAGATGTAGGAGCACTTCGTTTCTCTCTTTCAGAAAGATATAAAATCATGCCACGTCGTTTAACAGGAAACTGTAAACGTCACCAAGAGATGATCTCTGTAGTTATCAAACGTGCTCGTGCAGCTGCATTAGTACCATATACTGTAACTCGTAAAGCGGTTGTAACACAACCATTTGAAAACCTTAAATAGGTTTTCTTTTAGTCCCAAACTTTGGGACTAAACCCTTTAAAAAAACCCTCAAATACTTCTAAAACACTCTATTTTAAACTATCTCTAATCTTTAAAAACTCATCTAAATGCTCAAAAAATATTTCTACAAGTCTTGGTTCAAAATGCTTACCACTTTCAGCTCTCAAAAGAGCAAAAATTTTCTCATCAGGCCAAGCTTTTTTATAGCATCTTTCACTCCCTAGTGCATCAAAAACATCAGCTATTGCTGTTATTCTACCAAAGATATCTATTTCATCTTTCATAAGACCATTTGGATATCCACTACCATCCCATTTTTCATGGTGATGATGTGCAATGACTGCTGCAGCTTGTAAAAGAGGTCTATTAGAAACACAAAGCATGTCATAACCTTTTTGGGCATGCGTTTTCATAATCTTCATTTCTTCTTCATTTAAACGCCCAGGCTTATTTAAAATAGCATCAGGAATCGCTATTTTTCCTATATCATGCATAGGGCTAGCTTGATGTAGTGCTTCAACTTTCTCACGAGGAAGACCATAATGTTCTGCAAATAATTTAGAATAGAGTGCGACTCTTTGAACATGGTTTCCAGTTTCTGCCGATCTATTTTCTCCGATAGCACCCATAGTAAAAATAATATCTTTTTGAATGGTATCAAGCTCTTTTCTATCAGTTATATCATGTCTTATTGAACTATATCCTATGACTTTATTCTCTTTTACAATTTGTTCAATCTCAGCATCCGCCCAGAAGTATCCGCCTGATTTCTTGATACTTTTAATCTCACCTTGCCAGGTCTCTCCCTTAGTTATCGTATCCCAAAGTTCTTCAAAAAACTCATCTTTCATATCACTATGTCTTAGTATACTATGAGATTTCCCTATGAGGTCATCTTTTGAAAATCCACTAATTTCACAAAAAGCATCACTCACATGAGTAATAACTCCTTCTGTATCTGTAGAGGAGAAAACAACATTCTTATCATAAAGTGAGACGATTTCATTAAGCCTCTTTTTTTGTGTCATTATTCTATAGATTGAGAACATAATAATGGAGATTATAAAGAAACTTAAAACTCTTACTATAAAACTATCTCTTAGTGCTATGGTTAAAAAGCTATCACTCTCATAAGAAACAATCCAAGCAGAAACCTCTTTTGTAAGATTTTGATATATAGGAATAAAAGAGATAACTACTACATTATTGTTCAAGTCTGATACAAGTGAAAACTCTTTTTTTTGCTTGAGTTTTTTATCTATCTCCGACCTTAACAAATCAAGACGCTCATTAATATGTAACTTCTTACTAAAACCATTATCTATATGTGTATTTGTAAGCATATAGTTTTTGTTTACATAACTTGGAGCATAGGATAGTACTAAATCATCCCTATTCCATGATTTAATTTTAAAAATCTCTTTACTCACTAAGAAGTGCGAGTAAATATCACTCACATTGTTAAGGTTGTTTTGTAAAATTTCACTAGGATAAGAGATTTCAACCGCACCTAAATAATTTTTTTGCTTATCAAAAATAGGATAAATGTTTCTAAAGGCATGTGCAGTTCTTCCTTGTGAAAAACCTCGTACGACTTTGTGCTCAGTATTGACTTTTGCAAAGTCTAATCTAACATCCTCCAAGCTATCATTAAACTTTGAGGATTTATGCATTCTTAAAAAAGAGGTGTTGTTAGAATCTACAAAATGTAGCTGTAAAACGCCACCTTCTTTAATAGTGTTATATTTTTCTAGTAATATTTTTTCTAACTTAGTTCTTAATTTATTTCTATCTTCTTGAAGTTCTGTCTTATATGCTTCTTTTAAAACCTCTAAAACCTCTTTTCTATTAACAATAGCCTCATACATGATGTCAGCATTCATAGCCTGTGTAGTTAAAAAGATTTGATAGTGAACTTCAAGTTTGTGTATATGTGTATCTAATGTAGCTTCGGTTCTTTGATCGAGATTTTTCTCTGTTATATAATAAACTAGGGAGTTTAAAAGAAAGAAAACAATCAATAAAGTGAATTTCACATAAAACCTTTAAAAATAAAATACAAAGAAAGTTTACCATATTTGTGCCCATAGTTGTGATAAAATTTAGGAATGTATCTTGCTATAGTTTTCCTAAAAAGTAAATACATGAAATCATTTCTCTTTCTCTCAATTTTTATCTTCACTATGCTCGGTGCTCAATCATCTGACTTTTCTATTATTGTTAAAAAGCCCTTCGATGCTTCTCTGTTTGATATTACTGAGGATTATGACAGAACGATTTCAGCTGTAGGTTTCTCTAAAGAGTTTAAGCAAAATTCTCAAGAAAGCCAAACCTATACAAATGCCTTTGATTATCTTGCAAGTGTTTCACAAAAACATGGTTCTCAGATGCATATTATTAAAGTAAATAATAGTGCAAACATTATCTTCTCAAAACAAGCAAAGATTTCAAGATTTAATGAAGCGGTAGCTGTTGTAAAAACACCAGAAAATGGATACTTTATAGGTGGTCATACCATGGATGGTGAGCTACTAATTGTAAAGCTTGACTCCAATGCAAACATCATATACACTAAAATGTTTGGAACAAAAAATTATGACAGGATGCATGATCTTATACTTATGAGTGATGGCGGGATTTTAGCTATAGGCTCTTCTATAACTTCGCGTTCTCATCAAGACAATATTTTTGAAACTGGATTAGGAAATAATGATATATTTATCACAAGATTTTCTAAAAATGGGCAAAAACTTTGGAGCAAGAAATATGGAACAGCATACGACGATGAAGGGATAGATGCTGTCGAAGCACAAGATGGTTCTATAATGGTAGTGAGCAAGACATCTTATGATAATCATAGAGATGTAACACTTATGCGTTTAAGTGAAAATGGAAATAGAATCTGGCTTAAACACTATAAAGGCGATAAGCTCACTCTTCCAACCAAAATCATTAAGCTAAGAGACAATAATTTCCTAGTCTCCTTAGTACAATATAATGAAATGCATAAAGAGCACATACGCTTAATAAAATTTGATTTATACAAAAATGTCCTTATAGATAAAGAGATATTTACAACATACCCAAGTGGACTTAATGACATTAAAGAGTTTTCAGATGGTAGCTTGATAGGTGTTGGTTATGTAAAAGATATACAAAACACTGATGGGCTTGCAATGATACTGAGCTCAAACCTTCAAATGATTGTTCAAGAGCATTATGGTAAAGAAAATTATGATAGTTTTTATGCAGCAGAGATACTTCATAATTCACAAGTTGCTGTTGCAGGTGTACACACTGACAATGAATCACAAGAGTCAAATATGTGGATAACTAAACTCAACAAAGATGCGACAATGGCACAAGTATCACTAAGTAGCAGTAGTTTTTATAAAAAACTCACTACTCTCTTTAAAGAAGAGATAGATAACAAACAGTTAAATATAAGAGAAGATTTAACAATAGAGTTCATAGACAAAAGACTTTACTTTGAAGTTGGTGTCTATAAACTTTCAAAAACACAAAAGATATTTTTAGATAAGTTTTCACAAAAGCTCCTTCTGTTTCTTTCAAAAAATAAAGAGCTCATTAGTACTTTTGAAGTAAATGGGCACACATCAAGTGAATGGGGTTCAACAAACTTTACACAGACATATCTAAATAATGAAAAACTCTCTATGGAACGCTCTTTTTCTACACTAAGCTATATCTTTAAAATGCAAAGTCCAAAAACCCAGAAATGGCTTACTAAAGTACTGCAAGGGAGTGGATTTAGTTATTCTAAAAATGTAATGTTTAATGAGGTTGAAGATAAGAAGAAGTCAAGACGTGTCACTTTTAAAGTGATACTGAAGTAAAAATAACTAAACTCAAAAGAGTTTAGTTAAGAGTTTAGATTAACCACAAGATGGAACTTCACCATCTGATGCATATTTCCAAACAAAATCATATAAGTTTGTAATATCTTTTTCTTTCATTTTACCAAATTTTTTAACACCTGAAGGACAAATTGCTTCCCATTCAGCTACAAGACCACCAGACTCTTTTAAAGAAGCCCAAGTTGCACGATCGTGTTTAGTTGCGAAAACCGCACCATTTTTAAGACCATCTTTTTTACAAACCTTGAGTTTTTTAAGATAGTATTTTTGACCTTTTTTTGCATCAGCCATTGCACTTGTAGTGAAAACTGAACCTGCTACCATTGCAGCTAATAGTAATGAAGTAGTTTTTTTCATTTTAATTTCCTTATTTGTTTTTGTGATAACACTGTGATATCCTACAGCTAAATAGATAAATAATAGATTAATCTTATACTTTAACTTTCTAATCTCTAAAGTAAAGCACTTATTTTATACATCAGAATTTCTAGTATGCTCTTTAAACCCAAGTCTTGTTTTGTCCTGTTTTAGCTTTTTATAAAGCTTAAACTTTGCCTGATCTAATGCTTTGTCATCATATGAAAACTCACTTTTTAACTCTTCATCGCTTTTAGCTGCTGTATCCATTGCAAAGAGTTTTAGCTCTTTTTTTGTTAGTTTTGCTTTTAAAACACCATAAAGTTCTTTATCATCTTCAATCAAATCTATTGAATCTAAAACACAAAACTCTGCTATCTTTTCTCTAAAACTATTTTCATTATGGAATTGTCTCCAAACTGTACTTTCTAACATTATATATTCTCCAATATTTGAGTCAAATCTTTCTCTTTGATGATAATATTTGCTTCTTTTTCTAGTATCTCTCTTGCACAAAACGCCACTCTTGTTCCTGCATGTGCAAACATACTTAAGTCATTTGCTCCATCTCCACAGACTAAAGTCTCTTCTTGTGTAACACCAAGAATACTCTGTAAACGCTGCAACATATCACCTTTTGAGTGTGAGAACATCATGTCGCCACCTACAAGTCCTGTCAGTTTTCCATCTTTTTCATGTAAAACATTTGAAAAGTCTGCATCATAACCAAGAATGTTTTTAGCATATCCTGTTGCCGTTCTAAATCCACCTGAGAAACATACTACAGTCATTCCACGGCGTTTTAACTCAGCTATGGTTTCAACTGCACCTGGCATATACGGAAGGTTTTGACTAATTTTTTCTACCACAGAAAAATCAAGTCCTTTTAGTAAATGTACTCTGCGTTGTAGTGACTCAAAAAAATCAAGTCTCCCACTCATAGCCTCTTCAGTTATCTCTGCGACCTCTTTACCAATCCCTAACTCATCGGCGAAAAAGTCTATAGTTTCTCCATCCATAAGTGTAGAATCAAAGTCAAAAACAGCAAGTTTTAGCATAAATTTTCTCTCTTTTGTTATAATATTGCAATTATATCCAATTAGGACTTTTTTTGTTTGAAACACTTATAAATAAACTGCAAAACAGTACATACATAACCCTTGAGACAACTCCTGGCCATTCAGCACAGTTTGCTCCTACTATAGAAAAAATCGCAGAGTTAGGACTTGATAAACTCGTAGATGGTTTCTCAACTACAGACAACCCTCTAGCAAAACTAAAATACAATGCACTTTTTGCAGCTAAAATGCTTCAAGACAGATTTAACAAGCCCGTCATTGCAACTATGAGCATGAGAGATAGAAACAAAATAGGACTACAATCAGACTTACTCGGTGCCAATGAGGTTGATGTTCGCGCTATTTTAGCTCTGACTGGAGACCCTGCGACTATCTCTGACCAAGCTCATGTAAAAGGTGTTTTTGAAGGCGACAGCAGTTTGCTTCTAGACATCATCGCCGCATTTAACTCAGGAATGGATTATGGAGGGAAACCTTTTGCGGTTTTACCAAAAGAGATACACCCCTTTGCTGTTGTGAATTCTTATGCAAAAAATCCTAAAACTCTCCAAAAAAAGATGCAAAAGAAAATTAAACATGGAGCAAAAGGAATCATAACTCAGCCAGTTTATGACTTAGAAAACGCGAAGAATCTTCTAGAGCTTTTAGATGCTGCGAATGCTGATTGTTGTCCTGAGTACAAACGTGCTGAACTTGTTTTAGGAATTTTTCCTATTACAAAACTTCGTACTGCTCAGTTTTTATCTGCACATGTTCCAGGTATAAATGTACCGGATGAGTGGATAGAAGCTCTTAGAGTAGCAAACGCCAATGGCGGAGTGGAAGAAGAGTACAAGGTTGGTTTTGAGCTGAGTAAAAACCTTTTTGAAGAGCTCAAGGCTTATCATCCAAAGATTCACCTTATGACTGCAAACCAATTTACTCTTGCAAAAGAGATACTGAGTTAAAAAACTCTCTCTTAAAGTCTCTTTTCTAACTCTTGAATCTGGTTAATATTATCAGCTTCAAGATCAAATGTTTTATATGAAAAGCTTACTCCAGTATCTTTGAGTACCTCATCTAAAGTATCTCTATTCATCTCTAAATCTAAACAATTTTCACTCAAAATAATAAAATCATCCCCATAAATTCTAAAGACAAATTTTTCATCACTTAAGCTCTCTAAAGCTTTTGCAAATTTTTCTAAAAGTTTATCACCTTCAAGCCAACTATTGTTTTTATTGTAAAGACTAAAGTCATGCAGATAAACGGCATAAGCATACTTGATATTAAACTGCTCAGTATTGTTAAACGCCAACATAAATTCTAAGTAGTCTCTGTTATAAACGCCAGTAGTTAAATCTTTGTAAAAGTAAGCAAATCTCTCTTTTTCTAGCTTGGTTTGTGGTCTTTGACTTACATCTAAGTCTAGTTTTACATCTCTTAGAGCGACAAGTGCAGCCTTGACAACCTCTGCATGAAATTGCAAAGAGCTTAAAGCTTTTAACTCTTCAAGCGCTACTTTTACACTTTTTCTTGTTTTATAAACTCTGTTTGTTGTCATAGCATCAAAGGCATCAGCTACAGTCATAACTTGTGAGAGTATAGGAATCTCATCACCTTTTAAACCTTGAGGGTATCCACTTCCATCATAATGTTCATGATGATGACGAACTATCTCGGCTATATCTTTATAGATGTCTACTTTTGCTAAAAGCTCATAACTCACTACAACATGCTCTTTAATTATCTCATACTCTAAGGAGTTTAGTTTACCTGGCTTTAGAAGTATAGAGTCTGGTGTAGAGATTTTTCCTATATCATGGAGCATACATGCTCTATACAAATCATCTACTTTTTCTTTGTTAAAACCCATCTGCTTTGCTATGAGAACAGAGTATTTTGCCACTCTTTGTGTATGGCCAGCAGTATAACTGTCTCTGCGTTCAAGAATGTCTACTAAAGAGAAAATGTGTTGTTCATAATCTTTTATTTTCGACTCTAAAATCTCTCTTGCTTTTTTTCTACCATAAAAAATAACTAATAAACCAAGGAGATATACAAGAGAGTTGATTGAGACATCGATATAAGAAGCTTCAAAAGCTTGCTCATTAAATATATCCATAGGTATTGCTACTGAGACACCACCTCTTATATCACCAACTTTATAACCTTGAAAAGCATGACATTTTAGACAAGATTTTTCTGTGACGAAGGGTTTTAGGTAGCGAAAATACTCTTTGTCTTCTATGTACTCTTTTTTATATGACGACTTTCCTGTTTTTTCTGCATAAATAAGTGCTGCTTCTTCCCATTTGTCTGAAGCGTTAACAGGGTTCATTAATGTGCGACTTGTTATATGCCCTTTTGAACCATAAAGTTCGCTATAGTTTTTCATCATCTGGGAGAGTGTATATGCAGGATTCATAAGTGTTAAATGCTGACCAGAAGTAGTATTTACATCTCTATTTTTTATGTGTGAGAGATAAGGATTTGGAGGTGTTTTTTTTGTGACAGGGACATAAACGCCACCATGAGATGCGACCCAAGTACGATATGCCAAATCTTTTTTGACACTAATAATAGCCTCATGTTTAGCCTGTTCTTCTGCTGTAGAGTAATGATTGAGAATTTGCACTCCCGTAACCCCAAAGATAAAAAGACTCCAAACAAAAACAAGAATGTAAACAATTTTATTTATAAAATGTACTTTATTACTCATATTTCTAGTCCTTGCACTTAATTTTAACAGGTTTGAACTTAACTTATTATATTAAGAATCTACTTGAAGTGTAAATCTCTTTTGTATAAATTTTATCCCTTCCATATTTTGCTATAATCACACTCATTATTACTACGAAAAATTAGGAAACCCATGATTGATTTAAAACTACTACAAAAAGATTTTGAAAGTGTAAAAACAAAGCTTATGAGAAAAGGGGTAAATGCTGAACTCCTTGAAGAACTAAAGTCTAAAAATGAGGAATTAAAAGTTGCAAAGGCCGCGTTTGAGTCTCTACAAGCTCTTCAAAATTCTATGAGTAAAGAGTTTGGTGTATATAAACGCGAGGGAAAAGATATAAATGAGCTTAAGGCCCGTGTTGATGAGAACAAACTTAAAGTCGCAGATGCTATAGAAGTACAAAGAGAAGCAACTGAAGCACTTGAGAAGATTGCAATGGCAATACCAAATATGCCAGATGACACTGTTCCAGATGGTGCAGATGAAAATGACAATGTAGAAATCGCTAAAGTCTTAACTCCTAAAGAGTTCTCTTTTATTCCAAAAGAGCACTGGGAACTTGCAGAGCAAAATGGTTGGATAGACTTCGAACGCGGTGTAAAACTAGCAACTTCGCGTTTTTCTGTAAGCTTTGGAATGGGTGCGAGACTAGAACGTGCACTTATAAACTTCATGCTAGACTTCAACCGTAGCCGTGGTTTTGATGAAGTAAGTGTTCCTGCACTTGTAAACCGTAGTGCCCTAGAGGGAACGGGACAACTTCCAAAGTTTGAAGATGATTTGTACAAGATGGATGGACAAGAACTTTTTCTCATTCCAACGGCTGAAGTTCCAGTTACAAACCTCTACCAAGATGAGATACTAAACGCCGAAGAGTTACCAAAAAAGATGACAGCTTACACTTCATGTTTTCGTAAAGAAGCTGGAGCTGCAGGACGTGATACACGCGGAATGATTAGACAACACCAGTTTCACAAAGTAGAACTCGTGGCTATTACAAAACCAGAAGAGAGTGAGAATGTTTTTGATGAGATGGTTGCTTGCGCATCTGACATCTTAACTGCCTTGGAACTTCCTCACAGACTTGTAAACTTATGTACGGGTGATTTAGGTTTTGGTGCCGCTCATACGACAGACATAGAAGTTTGGTTACCGGGACAAAACACGTACAGAGAAATCTCTTCTATCTCAAATACTAGAGAGTTCCAAGCAAGACGAGCAAAAATCCGTTTTAAAAATGGAAAGAAAAACGAGATGGTAAATACTCTAAATGGTAGTTCTTTAGCTGTTGGTAGAACACTCGTAGCTATTATGGAGAACAACCAACAAGAAGATGGAAGCATTACTATTCCTGAAGTTTTAAAACCTTACTTAGGGATGTAATATTTGTTAAATAGGTGAGTTATTAAAAAAGTAACTGCCTATTTAAAGCCATTTTCTTATTCGAAGTGATTTATGGCACCTGTGCAATAAACTACAGTAATTGATTCAACTATATCATCAACTTGGGTAAGGAAAGTATTTTGTGAAATTGATTTTGCTAATTCTTTTGGCTGCAATGCATATCGAACAGCTAATGCCAGTGCCCGTTCAATGGCTTCAGTCGTATCTGCTCGACTGCCAACTTCGTCCCAAGACAGGTTATGTTTAATTCTTTGTCTATATATCTCTCATTGATTGAGAGGTATAACCTCCTGGTCCATTATTAGGTGTGCCATCAATCTTACTTAAAAGTTTTTCATCCAGTTTTTTACAAAAATCATCTTGATCGTATCCATTTTTATCTATGATGGAGCGTATCATCAACTTCAGGATATATCCAGACTGAGATAGGTCCCCTACTTTTTCATTTTCATGATACCTTCCTTTTTTTGGAGCAGTATAATCGTCAATCCATGTCCCGTAATCTTTATGTAGTTCGTCCAAATCATAATACCAATGTGGACCTAATGCAATAGCATCACCAATAAATGCTCCAACAATTGCTCCTATCTACTTTATTGCTATGTGAGTAACCAGTTACGCATACTCAAGCTTCCATGTTCAAACCCTTCGTAGATAAATTCACTTGTGTCATCACTATAAGTACTTCCAGCTACATAAAGCAATGGAATATAATGCTCTGCACTTGGATGTGCATGTCGTGCATGAGCTTGTCTATTTTTATAATCAATAAGTGCATCAAAATCCTGTTTTATGAGTGCGTTTTTTACAAAATTATCAAACTCTTGAGCCCATAGTGCAACTGCTGCATCTTTTTGCGCCTTGATATCTTGAAGATTATGTGTCACATTTCCACTACCAATTATCATCACACCATGTTCCCTTAATGCTCTTATCTTTCTACCCATTTCAAAATGTTCTTTCATCGTTAGGTATTGATTTATTGCTAATTGCATCACTGGTATATCTGCTTTTGGATATAGATGCAGTAAAACACTCCATGCACCATGGTCTAAACTCCTTTCTTCAACTTTCAAAGATCTAAGCATATTTTGCATATCAGATGCTAAAAAATCAGCATTTGGGGCAGGGTATTCAACATCATATAAAGCATCTGGAAAACCAAACATGTCATAGATTAGCTCTTCACTTTCATCATGAACACTTACAGCATCATGAGGGGAAAGCCAATGTGCCGAAACAATTAAGATAGCTTTTGGCCTTGGAAGAGTTTTACCCAACTCCCCAAGGGAGTTTGTAAAGGCATTATTATCAATGGCATTCATGGGACTCCCATGCCCCACAAAAAATGCGGGAGCTCTTTGTGCGTTGTTTGCTAATAATGGCATCGTGAAACCTCCTAATGTTAAAGCGAGTAGTTTTAAAAAATCTTTTCTTGTCATTAGGTATCCCTTTTTACTTTGCTAAAATTCCTTCAAGCTCAATAGAAATTTTGATTTTTTTACCAACCATCATGCCACCAGTTTCCATCAAATCATTCCATTTGAGACCAAAATCCATTCTATTGATAGATGCTGATAAAGATAACCCTGTTCGAGTGTTTCCCCAAGGGTCTTTGATAGTCATAGCACTTGTTTCTAGCTCCATTTTTACCTCTTTTGTAATACCACGAATCATTAGTTTTGTATACGCTACATCACCTTCAACTTTGACAAGAGTAAGTTTCATCTCCGGATAATTTGCCGCATCAAAAAAGTCTGCACTTTTTAAATGACCATCTCTTTTTTTGTTATCTGTGTCAATTGAGTCTACATTAACAACACCATTTAACGACTTGAGTGTTTTTGCTTTTTCATCGTACTCAAAAGTACCGTTAAACTTTTTAAACTTACCAGAAACATTGGAGATCATCATATGTTTCGCTTTAAAAGCAACACTTGAGTGGCTAAGGTCTACATTGTATGTACCTGCAAATAGGTTTCCTATACTTAGCATTGAAGCTACTATAATCATTATAGATTTCATTTTTTATCCTTTTATCACTAATTAGTAGTATTTAATTAAAAAAAGTCACTGACTTTTGTGTAACTTTCTTAGTAAATTAAATAATGTATCTATTTCTTCATCATCTAAAGCCTTAAAATAACCCTCAAAGTTTTTAGCATGACCTGGAAACAACTGCTCAATAATCTCCTTACCTTTTGGTAAAATAGAAAGTATTGAAGATCTCTTATCTCTTTCATCAGGAATAGAACTCACAAAACCATCTCTTTTTAGATTTTTTACAACAACAGTGGTATTACCATGTGTACCCATAGTGAGCTTGGTGATTTCACCTACACTTAAGTCACCTCTGTGATATAAAACTTCTAAAACTTGGAACTGATTCATAGTTAAGTCAAATGATTGAATATACGATAACTCTTTAGCTCTTATTTTATTAAAAGATCTAAAAAGTTGCATCCATGTAGTCATAGCCTTATCTGCTTGTAGCCCATAACTTTTATGTGTTTGTATTTTCATATCATGTCTCCTAAAACGTATTATATTACTAATTAGTAATAATATCAACATTCTAGTTTATTTTAGATGTCAAATAAATTGAAAATTAAATTATAACAATTGTGTTTACAAATCACTTATATTTGATACATATATTAGTCAATTGAGTTTTCTGTGTTCCACAAAGTATTCAAAAGTAAAAATCCTTAATTCCCTCAACTTCTAAGGACTTTTTGAACTCAAATCTCACATTTTATTTTCATTCATAAAATACTATTAAAACTCCAATCTTAACTGCCTATACATTGTAAAAACAATATAAATAAAATTTTACATACTAGTCAAATCATTGTATACTAATGCTTATGAATAGATTTAAAGAAAATGAGATGATAAATACTCTCAATGGAAGTTCACTAGCAGTTGGAAGCATTACTATTCCTGAGATTTTAAAACCTTATTTGGGGATGTAATGAAGGAAAATTTCACACTTACAACTCAGAACTTTGGTATGTTAAAAAAATATCAACACACTCTAATCATATTTATACCTACGGCACTTTTAGCCTATCTTACATACTTGTTCTCTACCGGGGAAACGCCAAGTTTTGGGGATAGTGTCGCTTTGTTGTTTTCAACTATGATTATGTTTGGAGTTACTAGTTTTTATCTCAAAGATTATTATTGGAAGTTGTTTGTCAAAAATGACAAGATAGCGAGTGAGTACGGTGAGCAAGTAAAAGAGTGGACTTCTCTATATGAAACAGAGGATTTAAATCTTATTTATAACAACCTCAATGAGGATGACCAAAAAAAACTCGCTTGCTATTCTACTTCGCTTGAGAATGCCAAAAATGCTTTTTCACTTATGAGACTCGCAACGAACATTATGTTTCCCTTGGCGTTTCTTTTAATCCTACAGTTTTACAACCTATTGTTTCTTGTTCAATAGTTTGTAAAATTAGAGTCTAAGCGCAGCCACAACCACTTCCACAACTCTCATCATCACTCTTATCTGTAGCTTCTAGTGTCCAGTCATCAGTTGAACCACAACCAACATCGCAAGTCACACCTGTACTACATCCTGAAACATATGTTGCGTTTATAGCGACTCTTACTACGTAGTGCTTATCTTCTGCTGGTTCTGAGAAGAATGTATGTCTTCCACAGAACTCTTCGTTCATAAACTCTGCAATAAGGTTTGAATAATTATATGCCTCTTGTTGCGTTTTAAATGTATTGTTATTTGTATATTCACTCTTTTTAAAACACTCGCACTCTTTTTCCATAACTACTGTGTACATAAAGTTTCCTTCTATGATTAAATTGTGGAAGTATAGTTATTATAAAAAAATCTGAAGCATAGTTTAAAAAGTAATTGTTCTTTGTAAAAGTTTTTTTACTTTCTAGAGCTATTCTAAATAGCCTAAAAAATCTACATATATCAACATGCAAGCTTTTATTACTATTGTATACTATAAAACGAATATTGATTTTGTAATACTTTAAAGGTAAGTAGTATGCTCTTTTGTAAAAAGAATGTAAAAACAAATATACTTATAACGATTCTGCTTACAATAGTAGTGCCTACACTTTTGAGCTATCTACTCTCTTCAAGTTTTGAGCTTAGATTTAAGCATATTCCTATCCACTCTGCTATAGAGACTGCTGGTGGAATTATCGCCATTATTATCTCCATGATTTTTTATATCAAAAATCATAATAAGCTTTTAATCAACCATTTTAACTATGCGTCATTTGCCCTATTTACCATGGGAATTATAGATATTTTTCATGCATCTGTTATGCCTGGAAATATGTTTATATGGCTGCACTCTTGTGCTGTGTTCTTTGGGGGAGTCTTATTTATGAGTGTTTGGCTCAAAGAGTTTCGCGTTTCACAAAAAGTCTACTCCGTGAGTGCTCTTGTATTTGTCTTGTTTCCTCTACTCTTCTCACTTGCTTCTCTTTACTACTCTTCTTACATTGTCAATATGCTTGATGAAAATGGAGCGTTTTCTCCTACGGCTAATGCCTTAAACCTCATAGGAGCAATCGGTTTTTTTATCGCTTCAGTGCGTTTTGTTTTTAACTATATCGCTACACAAAATATAGATGAAATTTTATTTGCCGGGCATACTATGTTGTTTGGTATTGCTGGTATGCTTTTTGTATCTTCAGTTGTGTGGGATATGCAGTGGTGGCTTTGGCATGTCTTAAGACTTATGGCTTACATCATCGCTTTTTATTTTTTATATATTGAGTACAGTACCGAAATAAAAGAAGTGCAACAGACATATAAAGCTCTAGAAAACGCGAATAAAAAACGCCAAGCATATTTAAAAATAGTAGATACTCATGTTATCACTTCAAGTATTGATACAAAGGGGATTATACTCAATGCTAGTACTGCATTTTGCCAGATAAGTGGTTACACAAAAGAAGAACTAATAGGACAAAATCATCGAATGCTCAAACATCCTGAAACGCCTAAAGAGCTTTACGAAATATTATGGCAAACCATAAGAAGTGGAGAAACCTGGCAAGGTGAACTTCTAAACCAAAGAAAAGATGGAACAAAATACTGGTCAGACACCATAATTACCCCGCGTTTTGATGAGGATGGAAACATATATCGCTACACTGCAATCAGAACAGATATAACAGATAAAAAAACGGTTGAGATTCTCTCTATTACCGATGTACTGACAAATCTTTACAACAAAAGACACTTTATCAACACCATAGATGCAGAGATACAAAGAGCTTATCGCCGTGATGAGTATCTAAGCTTTGCAATTATGGATATAGACCATTTTAAACTCTACAATGATACTTATGGCCATCAATCTGGCGACTTAGTTCTGCAAAAAATCGGACAAATACTTAACAAGCATACAAGAAGATCAAGTGACTTTGCTTTTAGACTTGGTGGTGAAGAGTTTGGTCTGCTATTTATCGGAGTAGATCCAAGGAACTCTCTCAAATTTGTAGAAGAAATTTTAAAATCTATAGAAGCATTAAAAATTCAACATATCAACAACTCATCTAGTCTATATGTTACAGCTTCAGCAGGTCTAATCGTGCAAAAAGGTCAAGAAATTCAAGAGAGCGAAGCACTCTATATGCTCGCAGACAAACAACTTTATAAAGCAAAAGAGAGTGGACGAAACAGAGTTTTAAGTGATGAGACACTTACTCAAAAAGAGACTTGATTTTAAAATGCGGCACTCAATAAAAATAGACCAAGTAAAAAGATTAAAACGCCACCAAAAATCTCTAGTATATAAGCTTTAGAGTCTAAAAATCCCCCTGCTTTTTTGTTGATGGCGATTGAGATAATGCCTGCTATAGAGATTGTTAATCCCATTCCTATACTCATCATTAATGCGGCTAAAACGCCAAGAAGATACTGACCTAAAACTATACAAAACAAGACTATAGTCATCACCCCAGGACAAGGAACAACTCCCGCACTAAACGCAACGGCAACTTCACTTTTGTTTTTTGGAGTTTCATCTTTTTCCTTGGCGTTTTTGTCTTTTATGGCATGGTATATTATGTATATTGCAACGAGCATTATCATCACTGCACTTATCTGCATAGTCATCTGAGAAAACTCATTAAAGTTTTTTCGAAACATTGTTTTGAGTATGAAAAATATACCAAAGGTAAAAACAAGTGCTGAGAGTGCATGAATGATAGATATCATGTAACCCATCTTAAAAGCTTTTTTATAATCACTCTTGTTTGATGTAAAGTAAAACGCCACCAAAGCTTTTCCGTGCCCAGGACCAGCGGCATGAACAACGCCATACAAAAAGGCTATAAGTAAAACAAGAAAAGAAGCACTCAAGCTGTTCTCATCATTTACACTTCTAATCGTACTCGAAATATAGTTGTTTAACTGATATTGCCAAGATACAAGTTGTTTTAAAAATTCGCTATAAAGTTGCATACCCTACTCTTTTAGTTCTAATCTGTGCACAAAATAAAAATCTCTATCAATATCATCTATCTTTGCCTTCGCACCTGTAATATTTAAAAACTCGGGCTTTAGTACCATGGCGACAAAAAAATCTCTATCTCCAAACTCCATACTAAGTTTTTTGACATTGTAAGAACCTTCTATCTTGAAAAAATAGCAGACTCTATTGTTTTCAATAGTGACCTTGAAGTTCTTTGGAACTATGGGCTCTTGTAGTACTTCATCAAGTAGAAGCTCTGTATAATAACTCACTTCTTCTAAAACAGCAAAATAATTTTTATATGCATAATAATTTTCTTGAGAATCAATCTCGCCGTCACCATTTTGATCAAACTCATATATCAACATAGAAGAAGTCATTTCATCTAGTTTCCATTTAAAACTAATCTCTGTTGTTTTGCCATCTTTTACTTTTATACTTGGATAGACATCTATAAATGTATGCGGGTGTGAAAATAGAGTACTTGAGAAAAGAAATAAAAACACAAACACTTTAAACACTATGCATTTCTCCCTTTTTCAATGATGAACAAAACACTATTTGAAAGAATTTTAACATTTATTCAGTATATTTTTTAAAACTTATTTTATAAATTTGCAATGGGTTACTTTAAAATAGGTAAACTTCCAAAATAAATCTTTTAAAGATAAGCCAGACTTATCACTAAACAAAAAACTCGTAGAAGATGAAAAATTCAACAAACCAATTTTCAAATGAACACAAAATTTTAAATCAAAATAATTTAGGAAAAAAATAATGAAAGAAGCTGTCAAATTAAAAGAAAAATTATTTCTCATCACAAAAGATAAGCGTTTTGAATTTACCATGATGATTGTCATCATTTTCTCAGCCCTTGTTATAGGTATTCATACCTTTAAAATCGATCCACTTTTAGAGAGTATACTTTTTTATGTAGACAACCTCATCACCATCATATTTGTCGTAGAGATTGCTGTGAGAATTGCCGCAGAGAAAAAGCCGAGTGATTTTTTCAAAGATGGGTGGAATATCTTTGATTTTGTCATAGTTTCAGTAAGTCTCATCCCCATAGATAGTAACTATGCAAATGTAGCAAGACTTGTCCGTATCTTTAGAATGTTACGTCTTATCACACTTCTACCAGAGTTAAAAGTCATCATCGGGGCACTCTTTAAGTCTGCAAAGTCCATCGGCTATGTGATGATTTTAATGTTTATCATCTTTTATGTCTTTGCGGTTGTGGGAACCATACTTTTTGAGAGTGTTCCATCAGGTCTTTGGAGAGATGTAGGAATAGCGCTTCTTACTCTTTTTAGAGTCATGACTTTTGAGGACTGGACAGATGTTATGTATGAGACTATGGAGATACATCCATGGAGTTGGATCTACTATCTTCTGTTCATTTTTTTAACTACTTTTACATTTTTAAACATGATTATTGGGATAATTTTGGACACTCTAAATGAAGAGCACAAGAAGGTAGAACAAGAGAGAGTCGATGAAGACAAAATCATCTTACTTGAAGTCCTAGAAAGTAATAAAGCACTTGAACTTAAACTAGAAAGACTAGAAGCCCTACTTCAAGAAAAACGCTAATATAAATAGAGTGACACCTAAACACTATTTAATGTTTAGGTGTACCAAGAAGAAGCATTACATCTATAAGAATACACTTCCCTCCATAAGTTTTTAAAAAACTTCTAATGTCCTTATCCATCTCTTGATACTTTGTATCTTCACAAACTGTAAAGATATAGATATTGCTACCAACATCTGTCAAATCATCAGTTGTTTTTAGACCGTGACCACCATAACCTTCTATATCTTTTATGATGGTATATCCACTTATATCATGCTTTTTGAAAACATTTAACAGTCTTTTTAAATAGACTGACTCGATTATAAGTTCGACTTTTTTCATATTTTTCATATTTTACCCCCAAAATGTTGTTATCATGAAATAGTATAACGGTATTCCTAATGAAATATTAAATGGAAATGTTACAGCTAAACTAAGTGGCAGATAGATACCTGGATTTGCTTCTGGAACTGAGAGTCTCATAGCAGCTGGAACCGCTATGTATGATGCACTCGCACTTAAAAGTGCTAACAAAAATGCATCCCCTTTTTCTATATCAAACACATAGGCTATGGCTACTGCAACAGAAGCATTTACCATTGGCATAATAAGAGCAAACCCTATAAGAAAGAAACCAACTTTTTTAAGTTCGTGAATCTTTCTAGCTGCAACAAGTCCCATGTCAAGAAGGAAAAACGCGAGCATTCCCTTAAAGAGCGTTCCAAAGAGTGGCTCCATTGAGTGCCAACCTTTTTCCGCAGTTAGTATTCCAATGATGAGCGCCCCCACTAGTAAAAAGACAGAAGGATTTAAAAAAGCCTCTCTGAGTATCTCTTTCCAGTCCGTCTTCTCAACTTCGCCATCACTGTTAGGACTCTTAGCAAAGAGTGCTGCAAAAACTAAACCTATAACAATTGCTGGAGATTCCATAAGAGCCATAGAAGCCACCATAAATCCACCATACTCTACGCCAACCGTATCTAAGTAAGTGATTCCCGTTATGAAAGTTACCGCACTAATAGAACCAAAGGTAGCAGCAATTGCAATCGAATTGTAAACATCGATTTTTGTTCGTAGAATGAAGAAACTATAAACTGGAACAATCATAGACATAAAGACTGCTATAAGTAAGGCTTCAAATATATAAAGATTAAATCCACTTTGAGAGAGTTCATATCCACCATGTAAACCAATTGCTATAAGCAAGTAAAGAGAAAACAGTTTAGGGAGTGGTTGAGGGATAGTAAGTTCTGACTTTAAAAACACTGCAAGCATTCCTAAAAAAAAGAACAATACAGGAGGATTTAGCATATTTTGCAAGATTAAATCGATGTTCATTATTAGAACTCCTTTATTTTATTTTTGCTATCTTAGCTTCTGAGAGTTTAAAAAAACCGAAGACAGAAAAAGAACTATTTTCATTAAGACTTTATGAAGATTATTCTTGAGTTTTAGTCTCTTAATCATATTTTCTAATTTAGAAATTCTTTTTTTGTATCCATATTTTCGGCGACACCCCCTCATTTGGTCAAAAAGAGGCATCGTAAAAAATATATATCTTAGCAGTAATTATTTTGTCTGCTAAATAAACTCTTCCCTCAAAAGGGGAGAGAATTATTTATTCACCTTGACCAAGAGAGTAAGCACGCTCACCATCTTCGAATGCATAGAGGTTTTCAGTTTTTATCACTTCAATACCAGCAGCATCAATTTTGTTCATCATATCCGTGATATCACTGTTAGTTACGATATCGCCTTGTGTCTTGTTATAGAAACGGCATCTCCAGTGATCTGTAAGAAAAGTCTCTGGGTGACCGTTTGGATATACTTTTTGACCACGGTTAGAGATCATTTTAAGACCAAGGTTAGTTCCCTCAGTTAGCTCAACTAGTTTGTCACCGATAGTGTTAGAATCACAGTCATCACGAGTAAAGATGTCACAACCGATAAGATTCATTTTTGTAGCTCTTACATTTGTAAGTACTGGTTTTTTAATTTTAACTGCCGCATCATATCTCTTTGGTTCTAATGTAGTTGGCTCTTGACCAAGTCTAGCAATAACTGCATCAGCAAACTCTGCAGTACCAACTTCAGTGTGTGGTTTACCTTCAGCTTTAAGTTTACGAGCTAAATCATAAGTTACGATTCCATCTTCGATAGTTTTTAACCATGCATTGTGAACTTTCTCAGCTACTTTAGGTTGACCTACTTGAACCATCATCATGACCCCTGAGAGTAAAAGACCTGATGGGTTTGCTTTGTTTTGACCTGCGTGACGAGGAGCCGAACCGTGGATTGCTTCATACATCGCATAGTCCGTACCAACATTGGCACCCGGTGCAATACCAACTGAACCAGTCATAAGACCAAGAATATCTGTTGCAACATCACCATAAAGGTTAGGCATAAGTACCATATCAAAATCTTGTGGAGCATCTACAAGTTTAGCCATACCGATATCTATAATCCACTCATCAGCTTGAATCTCAGGGTAGTTTTTCGCAGTCTCATAAAATACTTTTACAAAAAGACCATCAGTAATTTTCATAATGTTATCTTTAATCATACAAGTTATTCTTTTTCTACCGTTAGCTTTTGCATATTCAAATGCATATTGACAGATTTTCTCACAACCAGGACGAGTGATGATTTTAAGACACTGAGTTACCTCTGGTGTTTGTTGGTGCTCGATACCTGCATATAAATCTTCTTCATTTTCACGAATAGTTACAACATCCATACCTGGGTAACGTGAAGGAATAAACGGATCATAAGCGATTGCTGGACGTACATTTGCATATAGTCCAAGAGTTTTACGCATTGTTACATTAAGTGACTTATAACCACCACCTTGTGGAGTAGTAATTGGAGCTTTGTAAATGATTTTATTTTTCTTAATAGAATCCCATGCTTCCCCAGCAATTCCTGAAGAGTTTCCTGCAAGGTAAACTTGCTCACCAACTTCTATATGTTCCCACTCTACATCAGCTCCAGCTGCGTCAAGTACTTTTATACTCGCATCCATAATCTCTGGACCGATACCGTCACCACGTGCTGCTGTAATTGTTACTTTTGCCATTTTTTCTATCCTTTGTAATTAATTATTTTGTAAACTCTTAGAGTTTTTAAAAACTATTAAGAACCATATTTTTTTCATGGTTTCCACCTAACACTTCACTTCAATTTTAGAAGTTTAAGAAGCGACCTAAATTAAACATGGCGAAATTCTAATATCTTTTAAAATTTATCTCTTTACATATTTTGCTATTTTTATTATCTATTTTTGTTAATAAAATTGTTATTTAGTATATTGATTACTTACTTATATTGTTTTTTATTCTTTTTTTACACACTTTGATAGTTTTATGTTACAAATATACTCACTAAAACATAATTATGAAAAAGTTTTTTTTCTCTGTGTTTTAATATATTTGTTAAATTCTTTAGATATTAAATGATTTGTAACGATATGATGCATTCTAAAATAATCTACTTCAACTCCATAAACAAAAATGATAAATCTAAAAATTGTCATTTAATTAAAAAACAGTTATCTGGCACTATTTTTGCTACAATACATAGAAAAAAAGCAAGGTAGTGCATGTCTGAAATCGAAGAAGATATAATCATCATAGAAGACAGTGATGCAGCAGAAGCACATGAACTTGAAGATGAAAATATTATTCAAGAAGAAGCAAAAGGGGATAAGAAGAAAAGAATTTTAATCTTTGCAGGTATAGGTCTCCTACTTGTCTTGATTATAATCTTTATGCTTGTTGCTTTACTTAGTTCCTCACCTGAAGAAATTCCAATGAATATGGATTCTATTGATGAAAAGTTGGAAGAGAAGGTTCTCCCGACAGTAGAACCAAGTAAGCTTGAAAACATGATTGCTAAGGCTAACTACCTGTATGTCTCAGGCTCAAAAACTGATGCTCTTTCTTTGTATCAAAAGATAGCACAATATAGTGAGGCAATATCCGAGTACAACTTAGGTGTAGCTCAACTAAAAGAAAAACAGTACAAATTAGCTCTAAGTACTTTTTCTAAGGCCATAAATAATGATGAAAAAAGATGTGTTAGTGCTATAAATGCTGCTGTATGTTCACTGCATTTAAAAGATGAAAAGAGCTTTAGATACTATATTGACCTAGCATATGCTTATCTTCCAAATGAAATAAACTCTCCACTTTACTCTTACTATTATGCACTGATAAGTTACTATAATCAAAACTACTTAGCATCACTCAATGCACTTAAAAATACAACTTCAACAGAGTATCCAATGGTACAAAAAAATTTATCTGCAAAGATTAATGCTCTATTTTCAAATGACTACGATGCCATTGAAGCAATGGAGAAAAACTTTGATGATTTAGATGATTTTAGTATTGCTCTACTGTATGCTAGAGTTGGTGATTTTACACTTGCGACAAACCATTTAAATGAGAGTATAATAAAAAATATACACCCAGTAAAATCTCAACTTGCACTTGGTCTTATAAACTTAAAAGCTGGACAAATTAAAGAAGCAGCAAAACAGATACGAAATGTGAGTGACATGTTTCCAGATGAAGTTTATAAACACTACCCAATACAAGTAAAACTCAAAGACTCACTTTTTGACCCAACCAAAGCACAGCAAGTCTATAGAGACGAAATTGCTTTTTCTAAAAACACCACATATCAAAAAATATTTTACTTTTCTCCCTATAAGATTTTTAATGCAAACCAAACCATCAGTTATATTCGTAAAGGAAATGCTAATATCTACATAGATAATGTTCAAACAGCACAAAAGTATCTAAAAAAGAGTGCTTCTTCATCCAATGTGAATATAGGTATAACAAAAGCAATACAAAAAGCTCTTTCACTTAAAATCAGAGAAGCAAACCAAGATTTGCAAGAACTTGTAAAGATACAACCAAAACACTCTATACTCCAATATAATCTTGCACTTACATATGCCCAACTTGGTAATTTAAGTAAAGCACATGAACATTTTCTTCGTTCATACTATCTTGATGCAAAGAACTATCTCTCTGGTATCTATGCTGTTATGACAGCACAACTTATAAATGAAGAGTCATACAAACTGCATACCATTCTTAAAGAGACTATTTCTTATGAAGAGAGTAGCGAAGAGATAGAACTCTATAAAACATTGATTTATCTTACAGATAATGATTATATCTCCGCAGTAGAATGGCTAGACAATACATATAAAGAAAGACCCTTATATCTTGCACTTAAAGTTATTATTGGACTAAAACTTAACAAAAAACAGACGGCACAGGATGCAGCAACACAGCTAACAATTTTGTTGCCAAACGATATCCTACCTCATGTTTTATATATTGATTCACATTTTAATGAGCAAAAACCTAAGAAGTATGCAGCTAGTGTATTGAGTTATCTAAGAGAACAAAAGCTAAATTTTAATGATCTGTATTATGGACCATATATTACTCGTTATCTCTATATTCAACTTAATCTATTAACTGGGAAGCTTTACTTTTTAACAGAGCAACTAAAATCTATACTTGCGTCAACAAGTAAGAACACTCAAGAAATTGAAAGTTCTTTAGCTATGGCATCACTCTTTAATCAACAGTTTGAGGAGTCCTACACACTCTACAATCATCTGATAGATGAACTTAAGGTAAGAGATGCTTACACTCTGTTTTTAGGTGCAGTTGCTTCTACAGCAGCAGGACATCACTCTAATGCAATTGCTCTTCTAGAATTATCTAAAATGAAAAACAAAAACTTTTATGATAGCCGTTATGCTTTAGCATTGTTATATTTGGAGATACAAAATAATGAAGGAGCTACAATCCAACTCTCAAAGATGGATACAGACAACTTCAGATCAAACTACTTTGATTTTGAGATTGATACGAAGAAGCTGCTTTATAAGAAACAACATCCGGAGCTAGATACTCCTAAGAAAGAAAAGCAATAAGTGTTTGTGAAGCCTTGACTTCGTTTGCAAGGTTTACATTTACACGTACATTTGCAGGAAGATAGATTGATGTAACACCGCAAAGCATTAGACCATATCTTGAGCTTTTCAGAAGTGTTTGAGAATCCAAAATGTCGATTTGTAAAGGTGCAAAACTTTGTGTGAGAGTATGTTTTACTTTAATTTTATTACTTTTTTTATCTGAAAAAACAATTTCTACATTTTCATTCAAATTCTCACTTAAATGACTCTCTTTAGATACTCTTGTCCCTTTGTAATGTTCTAGACTATCAACATGAGCATTAAGAGGAGAACGAAGCAAAGAGACATCAAGGTAACTACTTTGAATATCGATTCTATAGGCATATTCCGAATTTTCTAACTCTGTAATAGCACTCACAACTCCATCTACAGGAGAGAGTATACTCTCCTCTTCAAAGCTAAGAAGTTCGCGTTCTGGGTTTCTAAAAACATAAAGAAAAACTACCGTACTTAAAAAAGCCAAAAAAGCCAGTAAGTCAAAATCAAAAAGCATAAAAAGAATGAAAAGGCTCAAAGAGCCAATGACATAATTCCATCCACTTTGTGCAATGATGAAAAGATTACTTCTCATCATCTGAATCATCTTTATTATCTTTTTTATCTGTCATAGTTGCATCATCTTTAAGCTCGTCTTCGATACTTTCATGCTGTCTATCAACTTTGGACTCAAGATTGTTTTCTTTTTCAAAGTTCACAATTATTTCTCGAACTTCTTCACCTGTGATATTTTCTTTCTTATAAAGAAGTTCAACCATTGCTTCAATGGCATCGCGATACTCTTCAAGTCTAGCTAATACTGCATCATAATGTTCTTGGAGTGAATTTTTTATAAATTCATCCATGTTCTCAGCCATTTTATCGCTATACTCACGGCTTGCTTGCTGTCCAGCACCAAGGAAAGATTGACGTGATTTTTCTAAAACCATAAGACCTGCAATATCACTCATACCATATGTCTGAACCATAGACTTTATGATATCAGTAGCACGTTCTAAATCATTCCCAGCACCTGTTGATATCTCACCTATGAACACTTGTTCTGCTGCACGACCACCAAGAAGAACATCTACTTCAGCCCAAAGTTCATGGCGTTGCATCATAAATTTATCTTCTTCAGGTTTATTTAGTGTGTAACCTAATGCTGCTAGTCCACGAGGAACAATTGAAACTTTAGATACTTTTTTCGCACCTACTGTTGTCTCAGCAAGAAGAGCATGTCCACTTTCGTGGTAAGCTACTATCTTTTTCTCTTTTGGATTTATTCGACGTGATTTTTTTGCAAGTCCAGCAATAGCACGTTCAACTGATTCAAAAAGATCTTTTTGTTTTACAGTTTTTTGACTTTTTCTACCAGCTAAAAGAGCAGCTTCATTAATAACATTTGCTAAGTCTGCTCCAGCTAAACCTGCAGTTAAACGAGCAACTTCTTCTACCTCAACATCTGCATCAATTTTTACATTTTTCATATGCACTTTAAGAATCTTTACACGACCTTCAAAGTCTGGCTTATCCACAAGCACTTGTCTATCAAAACGCCCAGGTCTCATAAGTGCAGCATCAAGAACTTCAGGTCTATTTGTCGCAGCAAGTACTATAACTGGTGTATCAGTTCCAAAACCATCCATTTCAGCAAGAAGTTGATTTAGTGTTTGTTCTCTTTCATCATTTCCACCCATCATTGCACCAGCAGCACGACTCTTACCAATCGCATCAATCTCATCTATAAAAATAATACTTGGAGCATCTTTTTTTGCTTGCTCAAATAAGTCTCTTACACGTGCAGCACCAACACCAACGAACATCTCTATAAAACTTGAACCACTCACTGAGAAAAATGGAACTTCAGCTTCTCCAGCGACAGCTTTTGCAAGAAGTGTTTTACCAGTACCAGGAGAACCAACAAGCAATACTCCTTTAGGAATTTTTGCTCCAATCTCTACATAACGTCCAGGATATTTTAAGAAGTCAACAATCTCTTGTACTTCTTCTTTTGCTTCTTCTACTCCAGCTACATCATCAAACTTTGTTTTTGGCTTTTCTGAGTTAACCATCTTTTTAGAATTACCCATACCTAAAATGCCGCCACCCATGCTTTTTTGCATACGACCAGCAAAAAACATCCAGATTGCAATGATGATTAAAAATGGAAACAACCAACCAAACATTTCAGTAAACCAGTTTGTTTCACTAAAACCTTCATACTCAATACCTTTAGCATCCAACTCTTCTATAAGTTTAGTATCACCGCGAACAACTCTTGTTGTATAGACTTGAGAGCCATCATTAGATACAGCTTTGATATAAGTTTGTCCTATTTCAACTTTATTTATACTCTTTGAATTCACTAAAGTTTTAAGCTCAGAATAACTGATTTGTTTTACTTTTTTATTGTTTCCAAGTGTAGATTGACTTGTAGAGCTTCCATCTCCAACTACTACTTTAAAAAGTAATATAACTACAACAGAAAAAATTGCAAAGGTTATCAGTGGATTTTTATTGAAAAAATTGTTGTTATCGTTTTTATTTTCTTTGTTTGACATAAACTATCTCTTTTATTTTTTTTTCAAAACGAGTGTTACCCATTCGTCTTTTTTTATTGTTTCTAAAATTTCACAATCTTTATAAAAATTGAGGACTTTTGTTTCATACTTGTCTAAAATTCCAGAAAGTACAAGTATTCCATCATCCTTGAGTGCACTTTTCAACTCTTTAGCTATAAAAGTAAGGACATCTGCCACAATATTTGCAAGGACTATATCATACTTTTTGTCAGCTAAAGATGAAGAGCCTTCCCATATCTCTCTAAACTCAAGTTTATTTAAGGCTGCATTTTTTATAGCATTTTCAACTGAGACGGGGTCAGTATCACAAGCATCAACATTTGCACCTATACGCATAGCACCAATACCTAAGATACCACTTCCACAACCTACATCTAAAACATCATCTCCAGCTTTTACATACTCAGATATAGCAAGTAAGCATGATGCAGTTGTTGGGTGATGACCAGTTCCAAACGCGAGAGCTGGATCAATCTCAATATTTAAAAGTTCTGGGTGTTTAGGATCCCATGTCGGATGAATATAAAATTTTCCAAGTTCAAGTGGTTCTATACTTTTTTGATAAACCTCTATCCAATCACTATTTTTGAGTTTATTTTGAGTACATTCAAGTTCAACACTCTTACCTAAAGCCTTTTCTAAAGCTTCAGAAAACTGCTCTAAACCCCAAACTATAGTATCAAGGTCATCTTCACTTCTTATTATAAATCCATCATCAATTTCTTCAAAACCAACAGGTAATGTATCTGATAAAAAATCTGAAAAAAGTGAGTGGTGAGATGAAACTTTTACTACTAATTCGTAGTAATATTCTTCCATTACTCAGCTACACCCATAACCGCACCTAGTTTTTCTTTAAGTACTTGAGGAGTAAATGGTTTAACGATATAGTTATTAACACCTGCTTTAAGTGCAGTAATAACTTCTGCCTTTCCACCTTCAGTTGTAACCATAATAATTGGAGTATCTAAAAAACGCTCATCAGCACGAACTTTTTTGACTAACTCTAGTCCATTCATCTCAGGCATATTCCAGTCAGTAATAAGCATATCAATATCTGGATTTGCATCCATTTGCTCCCAACCCTCTACACCATCAGCACCTTCAAGTATATCTTTGTAACCAAGGCGAGCTAGAGTATTTTTTATAATTCTACGCATAGTAGAACTGTCATCAACAACAAGTAATTTCAATTGAAATCCTTTATTTAATATTTATAAATTTTATGTTCTAATAATAGCAAAATTTTGTTTGTTTTACCATTAATCAAGGAGCTTAAACATCTTAGGTAAGTCTAGAGTCCCCTCATAGTATGCCTTCCCAATAATAACTCCATCTACCTCTTTTGTTGCAATCAGTGCTTCAATATCACTTGCATCTTTCACACCACCACTAGCAATTGTACTGACACCACTAGCTCTTGCTATATCAAGAGTAAACTCAACATTAACACCTGAAAGAGTTCCATCTTTACCTACATCTGTACATATAATAGCCTCAACACCTGCATTTGCAAACTCTTTAGCTAAATCAGTCGCTTTCATGCTAGAGACTTCACCCCAACCCTCAACTGCTACATAACCATCAATAGCATCTATCCCAACTGCTATAGGATACTTAGATGCCATATCTTTGACAAACTGTGGATTTTTTACAGCAATAGAACCTAAAATGATTCTATCTATACCAAGGTCTAACATCTTTTTGATAGTCTCTTCATCACGAATACCACCACCAAGCTCAAGTTTTACATTACAGTTTTTTCGTATCTTTACTATTGAGTCTAGGTTCTTAGGCTCTCCAGCAAATGCACCATTTAAATCTACTAAGTGAACCCACTCAGCTCCCATTTCTTCAAACTTTTTTACAAGTTCATAAGGCTCATTCGAGTATATTTTTGCACTATCCATAAGACCTTTTGTGAGTCTTACAGCTTGTCCATCTTTTAAGTCTATTGCGGGGTATAAAGTCATTTGTAAACAGTTCCTATTTTATAATTTAATAAAGTTTTCTAAAATTTTCAGTCCATTTTCATGGCTTTTTTCTGGGTGAGGTTGAATTCCCATTATATTATTATGCGCAACAGCTGAAGTAAATTTATAGCCATACTCTGTCTCACCAATAATATCTTCACTATTTGAACAACTCACATGATATGTATGCACAAAGTAGAGATAGTGTTCTTCATCTAGTCCAACAAAGAGAGGATGCTCTTTTGTAAACATTCTATTCCAACCCATATGTGGGACTTTAAGTGCTTCACTGAATTTAGACTCATCAAAAGCTTTAACATGCCCTTTTATAAGACCAAGGCCCTCATTTTTTCCAAACTCTTCGCTAGACTCAAAAAGAAGTTGCATACCTAAACAGATTCCTAAGATTGGTTTACCACTAGCTGCAAAATTTTGTATGGCGTTTATCATATTTCTCTCTCTTAGATGCTCCATCGCATCCCCAAATGCACCAACACCAGGAAGTATTAACTTATCATACTCTTTAAACTTTTCTGGATTACTCTCAACAACTGTATCTTTACCCAATTTGGCAAAGGCATTTTTAACACTTGCTAAATTTCCCATATTATAATCTACTATCGCAATCATGATTCATCTCTACCTGTTTTAATTTTAGTAAATTTAATATATATAGCCAAACTGACAGTTAGTAAGGCGACACCACCAATAATATAAAAAGAGTACAGTAATTTATTTGGATCAGTGATAGCAAATTTAAACACTAACATCAATGCTTCAATAGAGAGTGCAATAATAATGGAACCTAAAAACTTCACCATCGTTTTGTGCGGTTCACTAATGTTGTGTTCTTTATGCTGTCCTATGACTTCTTCTTCTATAAGGGTCTTGGCTAAGTCAAATATGGCCAGAGATAGTGTCAGTAAAATAGTCGCTTTAAACATCTCTTCTATAGCTATATACTTAAAAGTAATCTCTTGAACAAAAAAACTTTCAATTCCATGAATGAATAATAAAAGAGCAATTCCCATCAGTGCAAAAGCAAAAACTGCATAGGAGTACTTAAATAGCTTTGCATATAAAGTGTCTATTAAATTTAGACGTGAAATTTTTATGACTTCTAAAAGTGGCATATCTAAACATGCTATGTACTTTAATGTACCTGTTTCACTGTAAATAGGAGCAGATGCTGTGACAGTCAGATCACCTGTGATTAGAGATGGATAAGGGTCTGTAATGGTACAACGACCTTCTCTAACAGCTCGGTAGTAGTAAGCTCTATCAGCTCTGATTTTTCCAATATCCTCTTCTAACTCTTGATCTTGTGTATAAGTCGCACTTACTTGTACACCTTTATAATCTAAAAGATATACACCCTCACACTTTGCTAAATCTGCCTTTATTTTTAGCAAACGCGGCATTATCATCTCTTGACTTAAAGAGGGTAATCTGTTTGGGATATTTTTAGAAAAAAGATAACAGAAGTAAGCTCTTGCCTTAGTACGACCTTCAGAAAAATTTTGTATATCTGATGCTTTCAACTAGCACTTCCTTTGTTTTTTTGGGGATTATATCTAATTTTTATAGCCATCTTGTAAATCTACACCCTCGCCAGCATGAGCACTTGAAGTCTGTGTCAAACTTGGTCCAAAGACTTTTTTGATGATTGATTTAAAACCTTTTTCATTCTCTTGGTACTCATGCTCAGCTTCTTGAAGTGACATCTCCCAAGCTGACGAGAAACCTGGTGCACGCATCATCATTTTTCTTAGGGCTCCGTCATAAATATTTAAAAGTCGTATCTCTGCACGACCTGGTTTTTGGCCCATAGTTTGCAAAGATATACGTAAATTTTCATTCTCTTTTTTAAGTTGAGCCAACTCTGCTTCTAAATTTTTACTTCCCTCGTTTGTTATTTTCATTTGACGATTTAAGTGCTCTTTATACTCTTTTATTTCTTTTTTATATGCACGAACCTCAAATCTTGACTTTAAGTAACTTAAAAACCAGCCAAGAACAACACCACCAATTATAAATAATATAGCTTGAAAACTTAGTTCCATAATTGCTCCTTAATTTTCTTAGTGTAACAGAATTCTCTTAACAATTAACTTTAATAAGAGCTCGTTTTGCTATAATGCACTAATGAATAAAGAGATTAATAAAGTCGCAATAGTAAGACTCTCAGCCCTTGGTGACATTGTCAATAGTGCAGTTGTGCTGCAGTTTATAAAGTCAGCTTACCCACATGTCCAAATTGAGTGGATAAGTGAAGAAGTCTTCGCCCCTCTCCTTTTGTGTTCTAAAGACTTGGACAAGGTTCACACCCTCAACATTAAAAAAGTCAAAAAAGAGAAAAGCTTCTCGCTTCTTAAAGAAAATATAAATAAACTTCGTAATTTAGACGAATTTGACCTCATTATTGATATGCAAGGACTTATAAAATCTGCAATAGTCTCACGAATAATCGGTAAGAAAACACATGGTTTTGATAGTGAATCTACGCGTGAATCTTTTGCCGCGTTTTTTTATAAAACTAGCTCTCACATATCTTATGAAAGTGGTGTTGTAAAACGTAACTGCTTTGTTGTAAGTGATGCTCTTGCATTTGAAATCAATGATACAATGATTTTAAATAAAAAACCTATTTTTGAAGTTTCACAAAATTTTGATTTACAAAAAGAGAAAAAAAATATAGCTTTAGTTATTGGTGCATCTTGGGGCTCAAAGATTTACCCAAAAGAACAGCTTCTAAAGGTTTGTAATGCCTTAGCAGAAGATATTTACATCATTTGGGGAAATGACGCAGAAAAAGAGGATGCAGAGTGGATATCTGAGCGTTGTGATTATGCACTCCTTGCACCTAAGTTAAGTCTTAGTGAGCTTGTCTCTTTTATATCTTCTATGGACTTGGTTATTGGTAATGACACTGGTCCAACACATCTAGCTTGGGCACAAAACATCCCGTCTATAACTCTTTTTGGTCCAACGACACAAAGAATGATTTATGAAACAGCAGTAAACATTGGTATTAAATCACCTTCAAAAGTAAATATTTTAAAAATTGACAAAAATGATTACTCTATCAAAGAGATACAGCCAAAATTGATTACACATAAAGCTAAGGAGCTTCTCTATGGGCTATAAACTTCTTCTTATTTTAGAAAAAATACTTATGTTACTCCCCAAATCTGCACGAAAAGGATTTTTTAGCTTTTTGGCATTTATAGGCTATCACATCTCTGCAAGATATAGAAAAGTCGTAGAAAGAAACTTAAACTTCGCATTTGATGGCAAAATGAGTGATGAAGAGATTACTGCTATTACAAAGTATAGTTTCAAAAATCTTCTTTATAACTTTTTGCATATACTAGAACTTAGAAACATAAGTAAAGAGGAGTTAGAATCCCGTATCAGTATTAAAAACAAAGAGATACTTGAAAAAATTCATGCAGAGGGTCGTGCTGTGATTTACACTACTCCTCACTACTGTTCTTGGGAATTAGGAGGAGCCGCTGTAGGTCTTTTAGTAGAACCTGTTGCTGCTGTTTACAAAAAAATGAAAAACCCTATTTATGAAGAGTGGTTACTTCAAGGTCGTGCACGATTTGGAAATACAAACCTTGAAAAATCTAATGTTATTAAACCTCTTATAAGACTGCTAAAGCAAGGCAAAGCATGTGCAATCTTAATAGATACGAACATAAACCAAAAAGATGGTGTAATGGTAAATTTTCTTGGAAAACCAATACGTCAAACTTCAACTCCAGCATATTTAGCACGTAAATTTAATGCTGCAATTGTTCCAGCAGCAATAACTACAGATGATGAAAATCACTATACTATTACTATTTATGATGAAATTAAAGTAGAAAAAACAGATGATGAAGCAGCTGATATTTTAAAAGCCACTCAAGCGCAAGCAGATTGGCTGAGTGCACTTATTAAGAAAGAACCAAAGTTTTGGTTTTGGCTCCATAAACGCTGGAAAAATGACAATCCTGAGATTTATAAAGATTAAGAGTCTTTAGTCTCACACTCTTTAGTTCTTGCCTCAAAAAGCTTAAGAATTGTAAGAAAGAAGGCTGTAATTGCAGGTCCCAATATCATTCCCCAAAACCCAAATGTAGCAAGTCCAGCAATAATAGCAAAGAAGATAACGAGCTCATTTAACTTTGCATCATCCTCTTTAAGTAACTTCTTATTTATCTCTTTAATTACCAAGGGTTTAATAAATGTATCTGCAATAATAGAAATAACAACTATAGAGTAGATAGATATAAAAAGAGCATTAGAGTCGTTTCCTATTGAAGCTTCATACAGAGCAAATGGTAACCACATCAAAACGCCACCAACGACAGGAATCAAAGAAGCAAATCCATACATGATACCGAAGAGTAGACCGTTATAGCCAAAGAAAGAAATGGCAATACCAAAAAGTACCCCCTGAAGCATAGCATTTACAATGATAGAGTAAAAAACAACACTCATCACAGAAGATAGCTCTTGTGCAAGCTGTGTACCTTCATCTACAGACATCTGCACAACTCTCTTTAAAAATTCAACAATCACGGCTCCATTGTACTGTGCAAAAAAGTAAAAGATTATTACTAAAAAGGCATTTTTTAAAAACCCTGCACTGAAGCTTCCCACTTTCCCAGTAAGAAAAAGAGCATTTGATGTTAATGTTTTCATATTTACATCTTGAAGAGCATCTTGAATATAAGGCTTAAGTATCAAAAGATACTCAGGTGGCGTTTGGATAAATTTATCTATTTTTATCTCTAAGTTTTGAAAAAACTGTGGTTCTAAACCATTTAAAGCAATGGTTAAGTTTGCTAAGAAATAGCCAAGAGGTGCAAAAAAGAGTGCTGCAAGCAAGATACTAGATGCCAATGCAGCTAAAAATTTTCGCTTTAATATCTTTTCAAAATAGTCCTGAATATTTGAAGTTGAGATAGCCAAAAGTGATGCTATCATTATCACCAAAAGAAAAGGCTCATACAAGAGATACATCCAGTAAAGAGCGACACCAAATAAAATGGCTATAAAAAATTGTGGTTTCAAAATAGTGTCCCGTCTATATTTACATATTCCATATTTAAAATATCATATGTTGCTCTTGTTGCACGACGTCCTTTAGCCGTTCTTTCTAAGTATCCATTTGCAATCAAGTAAGGTTCCAAAACATCTTCTACTGTCCCTTCATCTTCACTCAAAGATGCGGCAATAGAGCTAAGTCCCATTGCTCTACCATTTGCGCTGACTAGGAGTCTAAGTAAACGTAAATCCATTTCATCAAAACCATGAGAGTTTATACCTAACTCATTAAGCGCATACTGTGTGCGTTTGTGGTTAATGTGTGACTCTTCTGCAACCTCAGCAAAATCCCTTACACGGCGAAGTAAACGCAGGGCTATACGAGGAGTTCCACGACTGCGTTTTGCGATTTCAAGTGCTGCTTCTTTTATGATTTCTCGCTCAAGCTTTTTTGAAGCCTGTTCAACAATCAAAGCTAACTCATCTGCATTATAAAACTGCATTCTAAAACTCATTCCAAATCTATCTCGAAGTGGATTAGAAAGCATACCCGCTCGCGTTGTAGCACCAATGAGAGTAAAACGCGGTAAGTCTATTTTGACTGTTTGTGCAGCAGGACCACTCCCAATAATAATGTCTATACGATAATCTTCCATTGAAGAGTAAAGTATCTCTTCCACTGCAGGTGAGAGTCGATGAATCTCATCTATAAAAAGTATGTCACCCTCTTCCAGATTTGTTAAAATAGCAGCTAAATCTCCACTTTTTTCTATCATAGGAGCGGCCGTTACTTTTATATTTGTATTCATCTCATTTGCAATGATAAGTGCGAGTGTAGTTTTACCAAGACCAGGAGGTCCATAAAAAAGAACATGATCAAGAGCTTCAGAGCGTTTTTTCGAGGCTTCTATAAAAACACCAAGATTTTTTTTAATCTGTTCTTGTCCTATGTACTCACTCCAAGCATCGGGGCGAAGTGTAACTTCACTGCTCTCTTCGTCCATACTAAAAGTCTCTATTTCAACAAGTCTCTCTTCCATCATTTTAGCCTATGCATTAGTATGTATGTTCCTCTTTTGGAAACTTACGAGCTACTACTTCATCAGCATACTCTTTTACTGCATTTTTCACTAAACTTGCTCCATCAAGATACTTTTTTACAAACTTTGGTGTAAACTCTTCAAAAAGTCCTAACATATCAGAAAAAACAAGTACTTGTCCATCTACATTTGACCCTGCCCCTATACCAATAACTGGTACTTTTACAGCAGTAGCAACGGCAGCTGCCACTTCAGCTTTTACACCTTCTATGACAATACAAAAAGCACCTGCGGCTTCTATTGCTTCTGCATCTTCCATTAGTTGAAGTTGTTCTTCGTTTGTCTTACCTTTGACTTTGTATCCACCTTCACTACGAACTGATTGAGGGAGTAAACCAATATGTCCACATACTGCAATACCATTATCACAAAGATATTTCACCACCTCTGCCTTATCTTCTCCACCTTCAATTTTTACACAATCTGCTGGTGTTCTTTGAAATACTTCTATGGCATTTTTGAGTGCACTCTCTTTGTTTATGTAGGTCCCAAAAGGCATATCACAAACTACAAAACTATTAGGTGCACCTTGGCACACTGCGTTTGTATGATAAATCATCTGCTCTAATGAAGCACTTATGGTGTCACTCTTACCTGCAAAGCTCATATTTAAGCTATCGCCAACAAGGAGAATGTCAGCACTTGGTGCTAAAAGCTTGGCGAACAGTGCATCATATGCAGTGATCATCACAAGTGGCTTAAGCCCTTTAGATTTTTTGATTGAAGTTATAGTTAATTTTTTACTCATTTAAAACTCTTTCTTATATATAATAAAAGTATTTTAACTAAATATTGCTATAATTTTGACAACACAGGAGATTTTATGGGTGCAAGAAGCGATTTAGATGCAAACTTTGATTTCGAAATTGTCGACGAGTTCCTAGATCACTACTCCATGATGGTTGAGAGCATGGAAGTCATGATTATTGACTTAAGTAAAGCAAACATGTATAAAAGAAGTATTAATGAACTTTTTCGTGTCTTTCATAACATCAAATCAGCATCTTCATATTTAAGACTAACTCCTATGTCCAAACTTGCAACTTTTGTAGAAGATGAGCTTGAAGTCTTAAGAACTAAAGAGCCTCCAGTTACTGATGAAACAACTAACTGGCTTTTAGCCATTAGTGATATGTTCGCAAAATGGCAAGATGATTTAAAATTAGATAACGAATTGAGTAAAATACAGTACTCTTTACTTAAAATACCTGACTTGGAAAAATAAAATTTGAAAAATTTAGTAGCATATATAACAACCGGATATCCAGAAAAATCATTTACAGTTGACCTCGCTTTAGCGCTAGGTGAAAATGGAGTAGACACATTAGAACTAGGTGTTCCTTTCTCTGATCCTGTGGCAGATGGTCCCCTTATAGAAAAAGCAAATCATAAAGCATTAGAACTTGGCTTTAAGTTTGCAGACTTACTTGAGGTTTCACGCCAAATAGCACCAAAAGTGGACACTCTGTGGATGGGTTACTTTAACAGTTTTTTTCAACAAGATTTACGAAAGCTCATTCCTTTGGCTAGTGAAATAGGTGTAAACGGGTTAATAATTCCTGATGTTCCTTACGAAGAGGGACTTCTTTACAAAACTCTTTTTGACAACAACAATGTAGCAAACATATCTTTTGTAGCACCTACAGATAGCGAAGAGCGTATTAAAGAAGTAGTAACAAATGCAAAAAAATTCATCTATATGGTTGCTTACACAGGAATTACAGGTTCTGGCCAAGCAGAAGATTTACAACCGTTTTTAGCTTCTATAAAAAAGTACACTCAAACACCTGTAAATGTAGGGTTTGGAGTAAATGCCAAAACTGCTAAAGAGAAAGTAAAAGGTGCAGACGGAGTTATAGTAGGAAGTGCTTTTGTAGATATTTTACTAAAAGATGAACTCTCTTATACTCAAAAAATCACTCAATGTAGTGAGCTTGCAAACATTATTAAAAACGAGATTAACTCTTAATCACTAAGTTCAAAAAGCACTAACTCTGCTTTTTGAAAAAATCCACCCTCACTATCAGTCACCATCAGATAAAGATTGTTTCTTACTTTTGTCAGACCTTCAAAGTTTCCATTATATTCTAAAAGTAACTCTGCATTATTCTCTTGAGTATTTCTTAAATCGACATAATATATCAAGCTTCTTTTGTGTTTAAAAAGAGTGCTTTGTGCTCTTGAGATTATGAGTATTTCATCTTCACTGATAAACTCTAAAGCTTTAATCTTCTCTTTTATATCAATGTGCAATGTTTGATCTTTTGTATATAGAAGATGGGTTTGTTGAGCATTTAGAGGCATTTCAGGGAGTGTTACAACTCCATACTTTGTATTATATGCGACACTCTCTAAGCCTCTGTTTTTTCCCTTATAACTACGTTTATTTTGAAGTAGTGGACTTATCTTTATATTTTTGATTTTATGTCCATCTGTTGAGTAGAGTTCAACCCTATGTTTTCTTTCAAAAGAGATTAGTAAGTTATCATCTAAAAAACAGAGCCCCTCAGCATCTCGTCTTTTTTTCTTGAGGGCTTTACCCTTTTTTGTCTCCAAAAGCTTTATATTTTGCTTTTTTAAAGAGGTGATTTTTTTGTCTTGAATCTCTATAGAAAATGTATATAACTTTCCATTGTTTGCAACTATGTAAAGATTGTTCTCTTTGTAAGCAAGTCCAGACAACTCTTTATAGCTTAGTTTTTTAGTATCTAAAATATTGATTGTTTTTGCGAAGATAGCTTCTGCACTCAGTATGCAGAAGATAAGAAGTAAATAATAAGCTTTTATTTCTAAAACCTTATGGTATCTTTTTTACCGCCTTGTTCTATAGCAATAGTCGAACGCAGTATATAAAGTTCTTTACCAGTTTTTTTATCTACTATTCTCTGGTAAATATCTTTGGAGTTTCTTGGGTCATAGCCAATAGCTCCGACCTCAGATCTTTTATCCAAAATAACACAATTGTGTGCCATGGCATACATTTCTAAGGCTAAAGGATCTTTTCTATCCTCTTGTTTTACTTTTTGCAATAAAACTACAGAAGGACATGCAATTGTCTCTTGGAGTATTTTATCTGCATTAAGAGTTGCAAAAAGAAAAGGTATTAAAGTTAAATACTTCAATACTAATTCATCTGCCATTTAATAATAACACTCGCGTACGCTGATGTTATACTATTAAAATCATAAGTCACTGCACCTTGAGTAACTGATTCATCTAGTTTCATATATTTCACACCAAGTTCAAGATCTATAAGTTCAGATGCATGAACATTAAAACCGATATCACCACCATAGTAAGGTGTGTTTGTAGATACAGAAGGTAATACACCATCTGGTCCAATTTTTATAAATGCCATACCAGCATTTGCACCGATGAAAAAGTTTACTGGTTTAGAAAAGTTGAACTTGTACTGAAGCTCACCACCTGCAGTTGTCAGAGTATTGTCCTTTTCTGCATCATAGTAACGTCCACTAAGAAAAACTCTAAAGTTTTCACCTTCTGCCCCAATCTTTAAACCAATATTCCCCATGCCTGCATCTTGAATCGAATAACCAGCCTGATCTACTTCAGCACTTAATTCTGTATATCCACCCTCAATTGCAAATAAAGAATTTGTATTGTAAGAATAACCATCTGCCATTGCTGGAACACTTGCTAATACCGTCGCTAATATAGCTTTTTGTAAACATTTTTTCATTTTGACCCTTTTTCATTTTAAGTAATTATATCTAACTTTAGAGATTTTGCACAAACATATGCACTACTAAATGCCCACTGAAAGTTATAACCACCAAGTTCTCCCGTTATATCGACAACTTCACCAATAAAATAAAGTCCTTTTACTTTTTTTGACTCTAAAGTTTCTTTATGAAGCTCCTCCGCCAAAACACCACCACGACTCACTTCTGCTTTTGTAAAGCCAAAATTTCCTGCAGGAGAGAAGCTGTAATCATGTAAGTTTTTTATTTTATTTTTATCATCATGTGTGAGTTTTTTACACTCTTTATCTTTAACATCTATGGCGTTTAGTAGCTCTTTTGCAAGTCTTTTTGGAACCCCAAGTTGTGAACTTATAAGTTTTTTACTTCCCTCAAGCTCTTTTAATATATCCCTATTGGGTAAAAAGTCTATGCTCAGAGGACCCTTTTTCCAGTACAATGAAGCAGATAATACAGCAGGTCCGCTAATACCTTTATGTGCAAAAAGCATCTCTTCGTAAAGTACTTTGTCATCTACTTTTATGTTTACATAACAACTCAAACCACTCAGCTCTTTCATCCAAAACTGCTCTTTTTGCAGAGTAAGCCCAACAAGTGCCGGTGTAAACTCTTTTGTTTTTATAGCAAAACTTTTTGCAATATCGAGTCCTATCTCACTTGCCCCAATTTTCTCGTAACTTTTTCCACCAGTTGCCACAATGACTTTTTTTGCTTTTAACACTCCATTTGATGTCTCAAGAGTAAAAATGTCATCCTCTTTTTTAAGAGCTATTATCTTAGTACTCAAAAAAGCTTCAACACCTTTAAGCCCGCGTTTTAGAAGTTCAATAATATCTTCAGAGCTATTTTTACAAAAATAGTATCTCTCTTTTCTTATCTCTAAATCTAATCTATTTCTATCTAAAAAATTTAGAAGCTTCTCTTTAGAGTATTTTTTAAGAGCATAACCCACAAGTTCACTTTCACCATCAAAGTTATTTACTGAAACATTTACATTGGTGATATTACATTTTCCACCACCAGATATACGAAGTTTTTTTGCAAGTTTTTCATTGGATTCAACAAGTGCGATTGAGAGTTTTTTACTGAGATGTGTGGCACACATGAGTCCGCTAGCCCCACCACCAAGAATTAAGACATCATATATTTTCATAAGATGGATTATAGGGTATAATTACAAAAATATTTATAAAGTAGAATCATGAGCAACAAACTCCACATAGTCTCTCTAGGCTGTACTAAAAATCTTGTCGACACAGAAGTGATGATGGGAAAACTCCAAAAATTTGAACTTACTGATAATAACGAAGATGCAGATGTCATCATCGTAAATACATGTGGTTTTATAGATGCTGCAAAAGAAGAGTCTATAAACACAGTTCTTTCTCTACATGATGCAAGAAAAAAAGACTCTCTTTTAGTTATGGCGGGTTGTTTAAGTGAACGCTATCAAGATGACCTTCAAACGCAAATACCAGAGGTTGATATCTTTACTGGTGTGGGTGATTATGACAAGATTGATGAGCTACTTATTGAGAAGAAAAGTAGATTTTCTGAAGATGTTTATCTTATAGATGGAGCAGAACGTGTAGTTACGGGCTCCACTTACCATGCCTACATCAAACTCTCAGAAGGGTGTAATCAGAGCTGTAGTTTTTGTGCTATTCCTTCTTTTAAGGGTAAGCTTAACTCTCGATCTTTAGACTCTATAGCTAAAGAAGTTGAGTCACTTGTAAAAAAAGGCTATTATGATTTTTCTTTTGTATCTCAAGACTCTAGCTCTTATCTACGTGACCAAAATGTAAAAGATGGACTCTCTCTTCTTATCCAAAGAATAGAGCTCATAGAGGGTGTAAAATCAGCTCGTATTTTATATCTATATCCATCTACAACAAGTATGGCACTTCTTAAAAACATTGCAAAAAGTGAAGTCTTTCACAACTACTTCGATATGCCAATCCAACATATAAATGATGATATGCTCCGTTTCATGAAACGCGGGTTTGGAAAAGATAAAACGATTGAGCTTTTAAAATTCATGAGAGAGTTACCCAACTCTTTTGTCCGAACAAGCTTTATAGTTGGTCACCCTAATGAAACGCAGGAGATGTTTGATGAGATGTGTGAGTTTGCAGCATCATTTGGTTTTGACCGCATCAATGTTTTTGCTTACTCAGATGAAGAGACTACTTCAGCGTTTGATATGGAATTAAAAATATCTAGTGAAGTTATTGCTAAGCGTGCACAGATTTTGGGTGACATAGTTTCACAAGTTACAAAAAAATCTCTCAAAGCTGAAATAGGTAAAGAGTGTGAACTCGTTATTGATGGTGAGAGCGATGAGCACGAGTTACTCTTAAGTGCTAGAAAACTTATCTGGGCTCCTGAAATTGATGGTGAGATTTATGTAAATGATCAAACAGATGACGGTGTTGAACTAGAATTTTTCAAGCCTTACAAAGCAAAAATCACTGAACTTGTTGGAGATATTTTAACTGCAACAGTAGATAATGCTGCAAAATAAAACTGCACTACAAAACAAAAAAAACCTCTTAGCCTTCTCGGCTGGAGTTGACTCCTCTGCTCTATTTTTCATACTTCTTGAAAACTCCATCACCTTTGATATTGCCATCGTTGATTATGGTAAACGCCAAGCTTCTAAAGAGGAAGTTAGATATGCCAAACAACTAGCAACTATGCACAATCTAAAGTGCCATGTTTTAAATGCTAAGCCAATAGACTCAAACTTTGAGGCAAACGCGAGAACTATTCGATATGACTTTTTTGAATCACTTATAGAAGAGTTTACTTATGAAAATCTTTTAACAGCACACCATCTCGGAGATAGATTTGAGTGGATGTTGATGCAGTTTTGTAAAGGTGCGGGTTGTTATGAGCTCTCGGGCATGAAAGCAATAGAGAAACGCCAAAACTACACACTTCTTCGTCCACTCTTGCATTTAGATAAACAAGAGCTTTTAGAATATCTTCATGCACAAAAAATTCACTACTTTGAAGATTCTTCAAACAAAGATGAAAAATATAAACGCAATGAGTTTCGTCATCAACATACAAAACCACTCCTACAAAAGTATCTTAAGGGCATCAAAAAAAGTTTTGAGTATATGGATGAGGATATTTCACATTTTGTAGAAGATATAGAACTAAAAACTATCAATAAACTTGCTTATTTTAAGAGTTCTAAAAACAGACGTAGTGATACTATTGCGATAGATAGATATTTAAAATCTAAAGGGCATCTTATCACTGCAAATGAAAAAGAGCTCTTAAAGTCTCAAGAAACAGTAGTTTTAGGAAGAAAGTATCTTGTTGCAAAATCTAAGGAGTACTTCTTCATCGCTCCTTTTACTAAGCCAAATACAATGAGTAAAGAGTTTAAAGAAAAAATGCGCCTTTTAAAAATCGAGCCTAAACTAAGAGGCTATTTAGCTGAAGACTCTGAGGCACTTGCATTAGTATCTGAACTGTTATAATAAACTTTCATAGTAAAAGATGACTTTATAAGTTCACCCTCGCGTTTAAAGTCTATAGGGAAATTTATATCTATAATCCAATCACTCTTATTGACTGCATCTAAAAACTCATAGAAGTTTGAAGGAGAGCTTATCTGAGAACTTGTATTTACCTCATAAACGCTAAAACCTTCTTCAGGTGCAACTGGTTCTATTTTAGAGATACTTAATGATGTAAAAAAAGATTTATGCTGTTTCTCAAATCGCTTAATATCAAAAATAGTATCAAATGCTGTAATAATATGTCTATTTTCACTCTGTAAATTTTTTAGCACTTCATATGTTTCATCACTAAAGTTTTGGTACTTTCGTAACTCTTTGAGCTCTTTGTTTAGGTCTGCTTTTTTAATTCTATACTCTTTTCCTTCTGGAATTAATACTGCAAAAGAGAAAATCACAACAAAGAGAAATAAGAAAAAGGATACAAGGAGTAAATATATATGTTGACGAGAAATATTAATCTTCATTATCTAACTCCTCTTCATCACTGTAGTTTGTAGAGACAAAACGAAGCCAACCATTTTGTGCAGGATAAAAGCTACTATATGTTCTATGAAAAATCGAACGCAGTGGTGCTTGTAACATAAAGTTGTACACATCTTTGTTTGGTGTTATACCATACAACACAAGTCCATTTTCAAGTAATTTTGCTTGTGATAGCGTTATCCTCTGAGGCACTAAGTCAAATAGATTTGCAATTGAGTCTTTTAAGACACTGTTTTGAGTGTATATAGTTTGTGAAAACTGTTTTTGTTTTTCTATATAAACAATTTCATTCTTCATTTTTACAAGATTCTTTTCTAGTAAAGCTCTCTCTTTAGAAATGGCTTGAGCATCTCTGACAAAAGAGTAATCTTTGTAAGCAAGAAATACATATGTAAGTAAAAGCATTAAAAGTGTAATCCCAAAAAAAGTAAACATTAAAAGTGTCTCTTGAGTTATAGCACTTTTTTTTCTAGGTCTGATGTAACTGTGTATCATACGTCAAACTCCATTTTTGCTAACTCACACACTTCCATAGAGATGTTAGCTTGTCTAACATAAACATTTAAAAACATCTCTTCTTCTAGGTATCTTTTAAGTTCTGAGCTTACACCTACACCATCTGCTACATAAACATTTTCTATGAAACTACTTTCATACTTCTCATCTTTATAGTAGGCAGCTATACAAGATTGTATTAGTGTAAAACGCTGATAGTCTTCATTAAACGAACTCTCAGTACTGATAGACTTTGGCTCTTCTGCAGCTTCATAAAGTTCTTCTTCTATATCCTTATGCCCGGCAAACTCATCTATATCTTCAAGCGTATCTAAATCTTCAATATCGCCAAAGTCATCTATGAGTTCCATCTCATCACCATCAACATCAATATCTTCTAAATCAATACCTTCGTCTAAGTTTAAGTCTATATCCTCATCTAAATCGCCACTTGTTAAACCATCTTCTTCAATTATGTGGTGGGTATTAAGATGATCGCCATACAGAAGTTCTCCATTACTAAAAATAGCAATTGATATCGTAGAAGTCTCGATTAAGATATACATAGCTAGATCTGAAGTAATTTTATCCTTAAAAAAATGCGATAAAACAGTAAAAGGCGAGAAGATAAAATCAACTCCTATTTTATGGTATTTTTTTTCAATGCTATAAAGATCTGTCTTTGATGTAAAATATGTCCAATTATTAGCACTACACTTATATTCACTCGCACTCACATCATGATAATAAGAGAGACGACCTTTATCACAAGTAGGAATTACACCTTGTGCTAAAGAGTTATCTAAAATAGAGATGTAAAAATAAGGAGTCTCTCGAGTATAAGACTCTATATACTCTAGCATCTGTGTACTTAGTGTATTTGTCTCAAAAACCTCGTGTGTGTTATGTATCATCTCAAGTTTTGAATTGCCTGTGCACAACTCCATATATACATTTGTTTTAGAGCCTTCAACGACAATATTTACAAAAACCTTGTTATATAAAGTTTCAAGAAATTTATCTAACACTACAGATCCTCTTTACAAAGTGGATGTGCTTTGTTGTAATTTTGTTGTTTCAATGCACTGCCTAGTTTAGTATATATTTGTGTTGTCGCCATGGATGAATGTCCTAGCAGCTCACTCACATCAACGATTGGTGCTCCACTATTTAGTAGTGAAGATGCATACGAATGTCGAAGTTGGTGAGGTGTTACTTTTAATGCAATATCTTTAAAGCATTTAGTAACGATATATCTTAGACTATTTTCGCTTAATTTCTCTCTATCTTTCTCAAAAAGAAATATTTTTGGACTATTATTCATCAAATATTCATCTAAAAGCTTACGTGTAGAATGAAGTAAAGGCACATCACGGTGCTTGTTTCCTTTACCTAAAACTCTCACCCACTCATCACCAATATCACTAAGCTTTAAGCCACTGAGTTCGGATATTCTAAGTCCAAGAGTATAAAGCATAACTATAACCAAGCTATCTCTAAGTGTTGCTTTTTCTAAAGCCTCTACAATATGCTTATGTGCCACTGGTTTTGGAAGTGTTTTAGCAACTTTAATGCTCTCATCTGCTCGAAGAACTACCTTTATACCTTCATCGTTTAGATAAGTCACAAAACTTCTGATTGCACTTAGTTTTTTACTTATTGTTTTAGCGTTTAATTTGGAAATATGAAGACGGTAAGGCATAAGGTTGAAAAGGATATGCTCATCTTCTTGAAGGAGTTCTACAAAGCTCAGAGCTTCTTTTATAGACTCATCATAACTCTTAATCGTAAGTTCTGAGTAGCCCCTAAGCTCCTCTAAACTCTCTAAGAACTCAACTCTTTTTTTATTTAGTAACTTTTTCAAGGAGTTTCTCAAAGTTAGCATGATATGAAGCTGCTTCTTTAACGAGGTCTTGATTTGTTATAACACTTGGAGCAAGTTTAGTATATGAATCTACAACTATCTCACTCATCATTTTAATCTTAGCTCTTTGTGCATCACTAATCGTATCACTTTTTGCAATCTCATTTATAGTAGTCATGTACTCTTTTGCTTGGTTTATATAAGCAACATACTTTAGCGATGTTTGTGACTGTGCCATTATTGTTGAAGCCATACGATTATAAACATCTAAAGAGAATGCTTCATTTGCAAGTGTATAAGCTTCTTTATAGTGTCCCATTTCATAATGGTACTTTGCTTCTATAGATTTCTGGTAAGAGGGATTCACTAAAAAATAAATCCCCATAAACAGAAGTATACCAACAGCTACTGCGGGAAAAAGTATCTTAATATTCATGTTTTAACAATCCTTTTTCAAGTAAACTTCTAGCTTCTTCTAGTTCTAATCCAGAGATATCTATCTCCTGAGTTGCATAAAAGTTTATGGTTCCAAAAGGTTTTGGAATGACAAATTTATCCCAAGAGTTTAACTGCCAAAATTTACTTGGCTTTATCTCAACTAAGATAATTTTTGCCTCTGTTTTTTGTGCCATGACTATTATACCATCTGCAACTTGATGGCGAGGACCTTTGGGCCCATCTGGTGTTATACCTATGTCATAACCCTCTTTTATGGTTTTTATAGCCTGTATAAGAACCCTTGCTGCACTTTTATCACTTGAACCTGCAAGTGTTCCAAGCCCAAAGTACTTAATAGTACGAGATATAAGTTCACCATCAAAATGTGGAGATATAAGCACTTTAGCATGTGGCGTTTTTCTATAGTGAGAGTAAAGATAAGGAAGCATAAGAAGCTCTCCATGCCAACATGCAAAGATAATAGGTTTATCAGAGATTGTTTCTGGAGAGTGAAAAACTGTTTTGTTTGTTAGGTTTAAAAACCTTATAAGTAGCGAACCCAAAAGAGGTGCCGCAAAAAGTGCAAACGCACGAAGGTACTTCTTACGCAAGAATCTCGCCTGTTAAGATAGTACGACCCGCAGTTACAATTTTTACATCTTTAAATTTGCCTAAAAGTTCTTCTGAACCTTTTACCTTGATGACTAAATTGTTATCGCTTCTTCCTGAAACATACCCATCACGAATAAGCTCTTCAAAGTAGACTCTATAAGTTTTACCAAGTGTCGCAGCTTGAAGTTCATCTAGTATCTCATTATTTAGTGCTTGAAGATAACTCAAACGCTCAGATGCTATTTCAGCATCAACTTCTTCTAAGTACTGTGCTTCAGTCTCAGGACGAGGTGAATACTTAAAAGAAAATATCTGATCAAAACGCACTTGTTTCATCACATCAATAGTATCAGCAAAATCTTCATCACTCTCACCTGGAAACGCCACAATAATATCTGTACTGATAGAAACTTCAGGACATTCATTACGAAGTTTTTGTACACGATTTATAAACCACTCTTTAGTGTAGCCGCGTTTCATAGCCTTTAGAATGTTTGTGCTTCCACTTTGAAGTGGCATATGCATTGATTTACATATTTTTGGATTTCTTGCAAACTCCTCTATAAACTCATCATCCATATGAAAAGGATGCGGAGAAGTAAAACGAATACGCTCAAGTCCCTCTATCTTTGAAAGGCGTCTGAGAAGTTCACTAAAGTTTACTTTTTCTTGCTCTCCAGAAAATCTACGACCATAATTATTTACGTTTTGACCAAGGAGAAAAATCTCTTTTGCTCCTCCATCAACAGCTTTAGTAGCTTCTTTTATGATTAAGTCATCAGGAATAGAAATCTCTTCACCTCGCGTTTTTGGCACTATACAAAAAGTACATTTTTTATCACAACCAATAGAGATGTTTATAAAGGCTTTATAGGGTGAAGTTCTAAAGTCATCAAACGCGAACTGACTCTCATCGTAGTTTATATCTATCTCAACGGCCTTATCCTTATGGAGGACTTCAGTTATCTTAGAGACATTTCTTGCACCTAAAACAAAGTTTACATAGGGTGCGCGTTTTATGATTTCATCACCAAGATGTGAAGCTGTACAGCCACAGACACCTATCTTTGCAGAGGGTTTTTTCTTTTTGTTAAAACCGCCAAGCTCTGAGAAAAGCTTGTGAACGGGTCGCTCTCTTACAGAGCAAGTATTTATCAAAATCAGGTCAGCACTTGTAAAATCATCTGTAAGCTCATAACCCTCTTTGTCTCTAAGTGCAGCTATCATGTGCTCAGAGTCGCGAGAGTTCATCGCACAACCTAATGTTTCAATAAATAGCGTTTTACTCATCTTCTCTTTAGCTCATTATGTGAACTTGGTACATATAGTCATTATCTGAAAGACCATACTTTACCTCGCTCATGTAAAAACTTTTACCTTTTGCTTCAAAATGATCTTGAAGTGAAAGTAAATCTTTGTGAGAGTTCTCTTTGTCGAAGTAAAAAATTACACTATCATCTTTTTCAACTGCTGCTTCTATCTTAGCGAGTTCTATCTTTTTTGCTTTTGCATCTATATCTGTTCTTGCGATTTTTAAATCCATAACTATTATTTCCTTAGTCTCTTAATAAAGTCATGCATTATACAAAAAATGTCATAAAAATTGGGTTAATTACTAAGAGTTGCTTAAAGATGTTTTTAGTAGATTTTAAGTATAATTGCACACTACGTAAGAATTCCCCCAAAATTACTTATCAATGTCAACTAAATTTGGGAAAATAAGGACACATAAACTATGGAAAAAATTCTAGATATTGCAGAAGCAATCGCACATGAAAAAGGTCTCACACCAGACAAAGTACTCGAAGCACTCAAAACAGCTTTTGTTCAAACAGCTAAAAGAGTTATAAACAACAACTTCGCGTTTGTCGCAGAAGTAGATAGTGCTACAAAAACCATTAAAGTTATCCAAACTATTACTGTTGTTGCAGATGATGATGAAAGACTACAAGATGAAGAGATAGCTCCTGCTTACATTTCTATTAGCGATGCGAGAGAGTATGATGACCAAGTAGAACTAGATGACCAACTCCAAATTGACCACTCACTTGAAGACTATGGAAGAACAGGTGCATCTCAACTTCACCGTGAGATAGAGTACCATATCCAAAGACTTGTAGAAGATGAAATATATAACAAATACCAATCAAAAATCGGTACTCTAGTAAGTGGACGTGTAACACGTGTTGATGCACAAAACGCGACATACATAGAGGTTGATGAAATTCGTGCAGTTCTTCCTATGAAAAGCCGTATCAAAGGTGAGTTTTTTAATGTTGGCGACCACATCAAAGCAGTAGTACGTCGCGTTAACATGGACAAAGAAAATGGTATGCAAATCGAACTTTCACGTACATCTCCAAAATTTTTAGAAGAGTTACTTGCGCTTGAAGTTCCTGAAATCGCAGAAGGTACTGTTATCATCGAAAAGTCAGCTCGTATTCCAGGTGAGCGTGCAAAGATAGCAATCCTTAGTACACACCCACAAGTTGATGCAGTTGGTGCTACAGTTGGTGTGAAGGGTGTTCGTATAAACGCTGTAAGTGATGAGCTTATTGGTGAAAATATAGACTGTATTGAGTATACAACTATTCCCGAGCTTTTTATCTCTCGTACTATGAGTCCAGCTATTATCTCTCATGTTGAGATAATCAAAAATGAAGAAGGTGAGAATGAAAAAGCAATCATCACTCTCCCAGCTGATCAAAAATCTAAAGCAATTGGAAAAAGCGGTATAAATATTCGTCTTGCTTCAATGCTGACAGGTATGCAAATAGAACTCCTTGAATCAGATGAAAAAACAAATGAAGATGGCGAAATCGAAGAGAAAAAAGATGGTGTTGATGCACTAGAAGCATTGTTTAATTAATAGTCCTTAAAAGAAACTAGTTTCTTTTACTCGCTGTGGCCGCTATGGCTACTAAAACTTTCTCTTCTTTGAAGAGAAGACTTTCTAAAATCAAATTAGAGGTAGAAATTAGACTGCCGCGGCCAAGGCCTCGCAGTGACAGAAGTTCGTTATTGCGAGCGAAACGCAGCAAACTTTTTTTCATCATTGCGAACGAAGTGCGGCAATCTTTTTCTCGTCATTGCGAGCGAAGCACGGCAATCTTTTTCTTGTCATTGCGAGCGAAGCGCGGCAATCTTTTTCTTGTCATTGCGAGCGAAGCGCGGCAATCTAAGCTACCCTCTTTTCATATATGGATTTAAACGCAGCAGTATCAAATCCGCAATCATATTCCCCATAAGCGTTAAAAACGCAGTAATCATCAAAGTACCCATAATAATAGGATAATCTCTAGAGAGTGCTGACATAAAAAACAACTGTCCCATTCCCTCAATTCCAAAAATAGATTCTAAAATAACACTTCCCCCAATTAAGCCTGGTAAAGAGAGACCAAGAAGAGTGACTATAGGTGGAAGTAAGTTGGGAAGTATGTAAAAACGTAGGAGTTCATTTTTACTAACTCCCCTTGAGAGTGCGAAATAGTAATAGTCACTTTTAAGAATCTCTAATGTGAGTGAACGAATGTAGATTATCATACTACCCAGCCCACCAAAGACCATTACACTTACAGGTAAGGTCAAGTGCCAAGCCATGTCTACATAGTTTGCAAGACCCTCTTTAGCCTCAACAGAATGCAGTCCAGATATAGGGAACCAATCAAGCTTTAAAGCAAAAAAGATAATGAACAAAAGTGCAAGATAAAAACTTGGCATAGAAAAAGAGACTAATGATACTTGACGAATAATGTAATCTCCTTTTTTCTCATAACTCAGTGCTGCTTTTATGCCCAAATACAAAGAGATAATAAAAACAGCCACAAGTGCAACAATATTCATAAATAGTGTTATAGGAATGCGTTTAAATATCTCAGAACTAACATCTGCTCCACTTACAAAAGAGACTCCAAAGTTTAGTGTTAGCATATTTACTACCCAGTCTATATACTGTTCAAACAGAGACTTATCGAGTCCATATACGGCTTTAAGTTTTTCTATAGCTTCTTTAGTCATATTTGGATTCAACTCGCCTGCTCCAAAGAAGCTGTTTGGGGCTGAGTGAATTGCTAAGAAAGATATGATTGAAATTAGAAGAAGCATAAATGCTATGTATGAAAGTTTTTTGAGCAGAGTTTGCATAGATATTCCGATAATTATTTTACACGATTATATCATAAGTTTTAGAAGTAGTTTGGAGGTTTTGGAGCTGTTTGTTTGGGAAAAAATATCTCCCAAAAGGGAGATAAATCGTAATAAAAAACTTTAGACTAAGACTAGAAGTTTAAAGTTAAGTATGCTTGAATTTGATTGTATGCAGAACCGTTATTTTCTTGTTTTGCATCAATGTTACTATATACTAAAGTAGCATCAAGTGGACCAAAAGTTTTACCTGCAGTTACAGTAACTTCTTGTAAGTCATTATCACCACCATTTGCATAAGCTGTATTCGAACCTTGATCAACATTTGAATAGTGAACACCTAAATCAACTATACCATTTACTGGTGATGTTACACATACTTTGTAAGACTCAGCATCTGTTTGCACTACATATCCACGTGACCACCATGGTTGAGTGTAAAGTTTTGAATCGCCTGAAGCTGTTGCAGTATTAAAACCTGCTTTACCGATTGAACCATCATCATTAACTTGTGAGTATGCAATTTTAGCTGTAAAAGTGTCTTTCATTTTATAACCTAGCATGAAAGCATAAACATCATCCGCATTTGTGTTAGCACCATCAAGGTCCATAGAGTTATACTGAACACCTGCCATAATTCCTTCAATGTTTAAATCAGCTTGTAACCAGTAAGAATCAACAATACGAGTAATATCATAGTACCAAGCTTGAACTGTTAATGGTTTCCAAGAGTTATTAATTGCACCAACTGCATAGGCACCATCACCCTGATCAGTTCCAAGAGTAGTACCATAAGTAGTAAACTCACCGTTAGTATTAACTACACCACCAACTGCTAAAGGAGCTCTTAGTGTTTGACCATTAACTTGGTGTGCTTGATCTTCTGTTCCATTACCGTTCCCGATGTAAGCACCTACTAAAGTAGTATCAGGTACATCTTGGTTTATAACTACAACACCTTCAAAAGTATTTTCTTCAATTGACCATTTTTCAGTATAAGCAATTGGAGTATCAAGTTCCATACGACCAAGTTTTAAAGTCGTTTTTCCAGCAGTTGCAGCTACCCATAGTTCATTCATCCATGAAGCATTTTCAACTTTTGCACCACCAACACTACTTAAGAAACTTGAACCTGTTCCGATAGTTGCAGTATGTGCACTACCCCAAACATTATTTACTAAGTTATTTTCTAAACCTAAAGTAGCAAGTACAGTAGCTCCTGCACCAGCAGAAATAGAAACCATGTCATTCTTATATAAATCTGTTGTAAGATTTAAGTTTACAGCAATATCTGCAGCTGAGCTTTTAGCATCAAATAAACTTCCACTTTCATTTGCTCTTAAATTATCAGTTGTAGAACCTATTGTTCCAGCACCAACATCAGCATCATTAGTGTTGTAGTAAACCTTAACATCACCACTAACTTTTGTGTTTTCAATTGCAAATGCACTTGAACCTATTAATAGTGCCGCCACTAAACTCATTTTTGTAATTTTCATATATTCTCCTTAATCATTTACAAATTTCATCTGCAGTATAACACACCCTATTCTTAATTACTCCTGAATATATACATATATTAGTAAATATTTAGTTATAATCGAAATATGAAACAATTAAATCTAATAATCACATCAACAGTCGCAGCAGTTTTACTAAGTGCATGTGGGGGTTCAACTGGTGTTGCTCCATCCCAAAACGATGCACTAAATAGTATAAGTAACTCTAAAGGTAAAGAAAAAAGTGGCTATATGCAAAAAAGTCTTGACTCTTGGCTCAAAGACGACTGGACACCAACAGTAGAAAAGAACGAAGAAATTCGTGAAAAGTACATGGAAAAAGTATCAGTTGAAGATGAAAAAGGAGAAGTCGTTACGAGTACTGAAACAACTGAAGTAGTTGCACAAAAAGAGACACAAACTAAAACTAAGTATGTGGAAAAGAAAGATAAATCTTTCACTCTTCAAGAGTATGTTGATAAAGCAGGTGCTTACCTTGAGGTTCAAGAGAGTAATCCTGAAGAATCAAATGTAGAGAAAATGAATAAAATGCCTGTAATAGGCAACTAAAAATTAAGCTAGTAGTTATTCTACTTGCTTAGTTCACTTGCATAGCTTATCATTCTACAAAAGTGTTCACTATAAAGTGCTGCACTACCTACAAGAATACCATCAACATTTTCAACACTTAAGACTTCTTTAGCATTGTTAACTTTGACACTTCCGCCATAAAGTAAAGGTGCTGATGACTTTTCTTTTAACTCTTTATGTATCTCGGCGATATCTTCGAGTGTAGGTGTCAGTCCTGTTCCTATAGCCCAAACAGGCTCATATGCAATGATAAGGTTTTCATACTGTGCATCTATACCTTGATACTGAGCTGAGATGTACTCCATCATTTCTGTTTTTCCAGCCTCGCGTTTTTCTAAGGGTTCACCTACACAATAAACTATCTTATAGCCAAGCGTTTTGTAGAAGTTGAACTTTGCTACAAGTTCCTCTTGTGTTTCACCAAGAACATGTCGGCGTTCACTATGACCGATCAATATTGTCTTGATATTAAACTCATCTAATTGCTCTGTACCAACTTCGCCTGTAAAAGCACCATTTTTAGCAGGATAAGCGTTTTGAGTACCTATTTCTATACTAGTGTTAAAAGTATCTAAGGCTGTCATAACAGGAAAGACTAAAACTTCTTCAGATATCTCATTTTTCTTGATATAGCTATCAACTTCTTCTATATATTTAGCTGTTGCTTTTCTCGTAAGGTTTGTTTTTAGGTTTGCTGCTATTATCATTATGTGTCCTTAGTTATCTCTTCTTACTCTTGTACAAACAGAGGTTTTACACCTGGAAGAATTTTTCCCTCTAGTAACTCTAATGATGCACCACCACCAGTTGAGATGAAACTCATCTCTTCATCCAAACCAATACGTTGAACAAGGTCAGCAGTATCTCCACCACCAACCACAGTTGTAGCATAACTATCTGCAACAAAGTGTGCTATTTTTGAACTTCCACGAGCAAATTTTTCCATCTCGTAAACGCCCATTGGGCCATTCCAAAGAACTGTTTGAACATCATTTAGCCCTTCGCGATAAAGTCTTACAGTTGCAGGTCCTATGTCAAGACCCATCCAACCTTCAGGAATCTCTTGTGCTGTTACAAGCTTACTTACGGCTTCTTCAGCAAATCTATCTGCTGCGACAACATCAATCGGTAAGTAAAACTTAACACCAAGTTTTTTTGCTTCATCCATAATGTTTTGTGCATCTTGGAGTAAATCATCTTCAACAAGTGAAGCACCAATATCATAACCCATCTGCTTTAAAAATGTAAACGCCATTCCGCCACCAATGAAAACTTTATCTACTTTTGGAAGAAGGTTTACAAGTGCTTCAAGTTTACCAGAGACCTTACTGCCACCAACTATAGCAGCAAAAGGACGCACAGGTTTGTTGATAAGTTTTCCAAAAAACTTAATCTCTTTTTCAAGTAAAAATCCAGCCGCTAAATGATCATTATCAAAATACTTTGTAATACCGTGAACAGAAGAGTGTGCACGATGAGAAACGCCAAAAGCATCATTAATATAAAACTCAGCCATATCCGCTAATTTTTTTGAAAGACCTTCATCATCTTCAGTTTCACCAGCTTCAAAACGTAAGTTTTCTAAAAGTAAAACTTCTCTTGGTTGTAAAGCAGCTGCTTTTGCAACTGAATCAGGACCAACAACATCTTTACTTAACATTACATCGCGTTTAAGGAGTTGTTGCAATCTTCTTGCCACAGGAACTAAAGAGTACTTCTCATCTACTTTCCCTTTTGGACGGCCTAAATGTGATGCAAGAACAATAGAACACTCTTGATCTAAACAGAAATTTAATGTCGCTAATGCTGAGCGAATACGTCTATCATCAGAAATGTTTCCAAACTCATCCATTGGTACATTAAAGTCACATCTTATAAAAACTTGTTTTCCAGCTAAATCTAATTTTTTAATATTTAATAATTCCAATCTTATTCCTACTTACTAATATGTAATGCCATGTCAATTAAACGTGATGAGTAGCCCCACTCATTGTCATACCATGCCATAACTTTAACCATGTCTCCACCAATAACTTGTGTCAAATCCTCTGCAACAATTGAGCTATACTCACAGCCTACGAAATCTTGAGAAACTCTCATATCTTTATCCATAAGTAAAAGACCTTTGAGTCTGTTGTCTGCCGCTTCATTAAAGACAGCTGTTAGTTCTTCAAGAGTTGTTGAACGCTGCACTACAACATTTAAGTCGACCATAGAGACATCTGGAGTAGGAACACGAACAGACTGACCATGAAGTTTTCCAGCAAGCTGTGGCATAACAAGGCTTATAGCTTTTGCAGCACCTGTTGTTGTTGGAATCATATTTATCGCACCTGCACGAGCACGGCGTTTGTCTTTGTTGTGTTTTACATCAAGAATATTTTGGTCATTTGTATATGAGTGAATAGTTGTCATAAGACCTTTTTCTATACCAAATGCATCATCTAAAACACGAGCGATTGGTCCTAAACAATTTGTTGTACATGAAGCGTTTGAGACTATCTTTTGTCCATTGTATTTTTCTTCATTTACACCCATAACGAATGTATCAGTCTGTGTATCTTTTGAAGGTGCTGAAAAAAGTACTTTTTCGACACCGTTGTTGATATGAATTTGAGCAGATTCTTGTGTCAAGAAAACACCAGTACACTCTAAAACCATGTCAGCACCACACTCAGCAAATTTTAAATTTTTAGGATCACGATCTGAGAAGACTCTAACTTTTTGTCCATCGATAGAAATGTACTTATCATCAAGTTGTTCAACTTCACTTTTAAAGGTTCCATGAACAGAGTCATTTTTAAGTAAGTAAAGCATCATATCCATACTTGCCATATCGTTTATAGCTACAATTTCAACATCACTTCTCGTTGCAGCAATCCTTGCTACACAGCGACCTATTCTACCAAATCCATTAATTGCTATTTTTAATGCCATTATAATTCCTATAATTTTTAATTGGCTTATTTTATCCAAAATTAGTTATAATTCGCATTAAATAGAAATCTTCATTCTAGCCAAGGATAAAAAGTACGAGAAGTCTATGAGGGAGAGAAGTCTGAAAGTTGCACTTTATGGTGGTTCATTTGACCCACCTCACATCGCTCATGAGGCGATAGTCAAAGCTTTAAGAAAAAAAGATTTTATTGACAAAGTTGTTGTAATGCCAACTTTTTTAAACCCTTTTAAGTCAAAGTTTATTGCTCCAGCTTCACTGCGTTTAAAATGGCTAAGAGAAATTTTTCAAACATATAAAGATGTTGAAGTAAGTGCTTTTGAAGTTGACTTAGGCGAAAAAACGCCAAGTATCACAACTGTCGAATATCTTTTAAAAACATACGAAAAAGTTTATCTTGTTATCGGAGCAGACAACCTTGCTTCGCTTAAATCTTGGCATAGATATGAAGATCTCAAAGAGAGCGTCACTTTTATAATCGCTACAAGAGAAAATATAAAAGTTCCACCTGAGTACATAATACTTCCTATTGATGAAGATATATCGTCATCTTCATTAAGAGATAGGATAGACATAAATAAACTTCCAAAGCAAAATGCATTGGAAATACAGCAATACTACAAGGAAAAAAATGCAAAATAGAATAGAAAAAATAACTACACTTTTAGATATGAACAAAGCAGAAGCCATAGAGGTCTTTGACCTTCGTGAGAAGAACTACTTTGTTGATTATGCAATCATAGCTTCATCATTAGGTTCAAAACATACTCTAGCACTTCTTGACCACTTGAAAAATGGTCTAAAACCAGACGAATACTTTAACAATGTAGATGAAAGTGGAGATTGGATTGTCGTTGATCTTGGCGATATTTTGATTCACATTATGACTCCTGAATATAGAATCAAATATGATATGGAAACTTTTTTAAGTGACTTAGAAAAAACTAATTCTGATTCTGAGTAACTGTAGCAGCAGCGTCTAACTTTTCTAAGATATCTCTATAGTTATATATAGCCTCTACATAACGTACAGGCTCCTCTCCCCGAGCATATCCAAACTTTAAATCTCTATAGTATTTTTTTTGTGAAAGCAGAGGAAGTACTCTTTTTAAATCATTCCAAGTATTATGATTAAGTCCTATGCGTTTAGCTAAAGTTTGTGCATCTTTTACATGCCCCAAACCAATGTTGTAAGCTGCCAATGCAAATTTGAGTCTATTTTCCCCTTCGACCTCTTTTGGAACAAATTTTAGCATCTGCTTTATATGTCTTGTCCCACCTATGATACTCTCTTTTGGGTCAAGTCTATTTTTTACTCCAAGAATTTTAGCTGTATTTTTTGTCAGCATCATAAGCCCTCTCACACCAGTAAAGCTTTTAGCACTTGGATTCCAATGTGACTCTTGATAAGATATGGAAGCTAACAACATCCATGAAATATTAAAACGCTTACCCGCTTCTTCAAAGTATTTTTTGTATTTTGGAAGTCTTGATTCAATACGCTTATAAAACATTTTAGTATTATAGTAATCAAAGAAGAGTACATATGAGTAGTAGTGATCTTTAAGCTCTGCTAACTTTCCTTGGTTATTAAACTCATTGAGCCAAGCATACATATCTGCTTTTAGATTTTTTGAGTTNTCCACTAAAATCCATGCTAATTGCTCGCGCGGACTAATAGTAAATGCAAGTGCAATCTCTGGAAAATATCGTAGATTTAANGAGTAGACATTTGAGTCTGCAATAGTACAGTCAATCTCGTGACGAGAAACCATATCTAAAAGTTCTTCTGTTGAGTACTCTNGGCTAAAAGTCGCATTTATATCATACCCATCTGCTTTTAAACTCAAGATAGTATCACTATAACTCGTGTCATCACCAACGACAATATTCAAGCCTTCAAGATCTTCTACATCTCTTGGGAAGTTTACACTTCCTAACATACTTCTATTGCATATAACTTGCTCTTGTACTTCAAAATAAGAGGGTCCAAAGTTAAACCTACGTTCTCTTTGTGGCGTTCTTGTTATAGAAGCAGAAGTAATGTGTATCTCTGGGTCTTGACTCATCTCTATAGCTTCTTTAACAGTATGCGCTGTTTTTATGTTCAACTCTACACCTAAATGATCCGCGTATGCTTTGAGTAAATCATACTCAAAACCTTGAGGTTCACTGATACCAATATAGTAAGTTGAGGGAGAGTTTAGAAGTACAACATTGAGCTTTTTTGCCTTAATGATTTCATCAAGTACAGATACGTTTTGTTGCTCGTGTACAGGTGTATACTCAGAGCGAATGAGCCACCCAAAAGAGAAAAAAGAGAGAGCAAAAAAGAGTGCTAAAAAAGCATACAAGTATTTATTCATTATGCTAGTTTACATATATAAACTTATGCAAATATAAATCTATTTACACCATTCTCATATTCGTGAGCCAAAACTTGCCCATGTGCTTTTAAAATTGAGTCAACAAGATACAGGCCTAATCCAAAACTATTTTTAGAAGGATTCTCTTTTGTAAAAGGTTCTATAAAGTACTGAAGAGGATGTGACAAACACTCACCTTTGTTTTCAAAACAGAGTTCTTTGTTTTTCATAAGAATTCTAATATGTCCATCATGCGAATACTTCATAGCATTGTCTATCATGTTTTTTATAGCTGTTGTATAAAGTCTATAATTTACTGTCAGTTTTATATCTCCAGCAATCTCTATGCTTACACACTCTCTCTCAACCATAGCCATATCAATCGCACCATCAATGATATCTACAAGTCTATACTCTTTAAAGTCGCGTTTATCAGAGATACTTGTTACCTCTTCTATAAGTGCAAACTCAGTTACGAGCGTTTCTAGCCTTCTAAATATACTTGTAAATCTGTTTCTTTGTTTTTCAGAATCTAACATCTGCGTTGCTATAGTTCCCTTAGCAATTGGGGTCTTCAGTTCATGCATTAAGTTACGTAAAAAAAGTGTTCGTGACTCTAAAATACTTTTAATCTTCTCTTTTGTTATTTCTATCTCATTTGCAACGAGTCCAATTTCATCACAAGAGTTTGTTTTAAAAGAGACTTTCATGTTTCCATTTCCAAAGAGAGCTATCTTTTTTCTTAGGCGTATTAGAGGGCGAAGTTTATGTAAAACTAAAACAAATGAGAAGCTGATAATCATAAAAATTGTACTATAAGCATATAAAAGATTCATAAAGTCATAAGGCTTCAAATCTTCATCTTCTATCAAGATTGCACCATTTTGGGTTTGTATATAAAAGAAGATTTTCTTTTTGTACTCAATCATCGTTGCTCTTAAGTTGCTGACTCTATTTTTTGTATAGAGTCCGTTGATATTCATCATTAGAGATGTGTCAAGACTTTTAAAACCTTCGCGTTTTAAAATCTTTCCTTTTTTGAGGACATCTTTATGGCGTTTATCATCTTTTGTGACTAAGAGTTGATAGACTGCAAGATTAGCTTCAAGCATAATCTCTGAACTTTGACGTTGTTGATGCTCTCTATAAATTTGAGTGATAACAGAATATTTTGTAAAAATGTGATCAATGTATTGCTGTTTATTTAGTTTGTAGAACTCCCAAAATATAGCACTAACACTTACAAGCGAAACTGTAAGTGCAAAAAGAACAGTTATTAAAACAGCATGTTTTTTCAAAGTATCTCCAAGAGGCTATTTAAGTAGTTTGTAGCCGACTCCGCGAACGGATTCTATAAGAGTCTTATCTCCTAATTTGTTTCTGATTCTTCCTACCATTACATCGATACTTTTGTTTGAAGAGTCTTCATTTATCGCATTTACATTGTGAATAAGATCCTCACGAGAAACAACCAAACCTTGTTTACTAATCATGTAAGAAAGAATACCAAACTCTGCATTTGTTAGGTCAATGTTTCTACCTTTGTAGGTAATAACCATAGTAGATTTGTCACATCTAAAGTCTGATTTTGACTCTGCTTTTTCTTCACTTTTTGCTTCATATCTTCGAAGTACAGAAAGAATTCTTGCTTCAAGTTCTCTAGGGTCATAAGGTTTTGGAAGGTAATCATCTGCTCCTAACTCAAGAGCTTTGATTTTGTCGGTAACATCACTTCTTGCTGAAGAGATAATAATAGGGATATCTTGGCGAGCACGAATTGCTTCACAAACCTCAAGTCCATCCATTCCTGGAAGTGTAAGGTCAAGTATAACAAGATCAAAAGGCTCAAGTTTGAGTATGCTCACAGCCTTAAAAGGATCATCTTCTGTAATTATCTCAAAGCTGAACTGCTCTAAGTACTCAGTTAAAATCTCTGCTAACTCTAAATCATCTTCGATCATTAATATTTTTTTCATTTATCCATCCTGTTATGAGATTTTAACAGAGTTTGTTAATATTTTGGTAAACCTTAACTATACAATCATTTTTGTTATATTGTAAGCTAAAAACGCCATGATATATGCTGTTATAGATGTAAACATAAAAAGATAAAAAAAGTACTTAATATGACCTGCTTCACGTGTAAAGACGATAGAGGCCGCAAGACATGGAAGATAAATCATAATAACAACAATAAAAGCGACTGCTGAAGCAAAAGATATATTTTTACTTATGGCGTTTACGAGCGATTTATTCTCCTCATCTACATCTCCACCAAGTGCATATAAAACGCCAAGAGTAGAAACAACAACCTCTTTCGCAGCTAATCCAGTTTGCAAGGCTACACTCATTTTCCAGTCAAAACCTAAAGGTGTAAATATTGGCTCTGAAAACTTACCAATAGTTCCTAAATAACTCTGCTCAAGTAAAGCCTCTGCAAGTAGGTTTTCTTGAGTTACTCTTTCATCCTCACTCTGTGCATTTTCTATCTTACTTGTAAAGGACTCTTCTAAAGCTGTATTATGAGGATAGTTACTTAAAAACCATATAAGCATCGATGCTGCGGCAATAAATGTACCTGCTTTTTTCAAGTACATCATAGTCTTTGTAAGCACTGTATGATAGACAAGCTTAAGAGAAGGAAGTCTATACTTTGGCATCTCCATTACAAATGGCTCATCTACACCTTTAAATGCCGTTAGTTTTAAAAGTTTTGCTGCAAGTAGTCCAAGCATAGCACCACTAATATAAATTGCAAACAAGACATTACCTGCCATTTCAGGTGAGAAAAATGCTCCTGCAAAAAGAACATACACAGGAAGTCTAGCACCACAAGACATAAAGCCTATGATGAAAAGAGTCAAGAGTCTATCACGGTCATTTTTCAAAATTCTCGCTGACATATATGCAGGTATAGAACAACCAAATCCCGTCACAAGTGGGATGAAACTCTGCCCATGAAGACCAAACTTATGAAAAAATCCATCTAGTAAGAACGCAACTCTTGACATATAGCCTGTACTTTCTAAAAGAGCAATACCAATAAAAAGTATAATAATATTTGGCACAAAAAGAATAACTGCTCCAACACCCGCAATGATTCCATCAACCACTAAAGAACGCATATCCTCATTTGAAATTGTAGATCCAATAGTCTCACCAAGCCATGCAAAAAACATATCGATATAGTCCATAGGGATAGCACCAATCTCAAAAGTCAGCTGAAAAAGCCCCCACATAAAAAAGAGAAATATTGGAATTCCCCAAAATGAGTGAATGAGAAGTCCATCTATTCTATCTGTTAGAGAGACTTTTTCCTCTTGTACTTTTTGCTCAACTACTTCTGCGACTATACCGCGATTAAAAGATGCATACTCTTCTGCAAATGCTTCTTTAATATCATCACTGTTATGATGCAGTTCTATATGCTTTGAAGCGTTTATAAGTATAGGCTGTAACTCCGTCCAAATCGGGTCATCATGAAGCCTAGCATAGGTGTTTTTATTGTTTTTAAGAAGGTTAATTGCTATGTTTCTATAAGAGTTACTAGCTTCATGTTTGTGCTTGCTTAAATAATCAACTATTTTTGCTGCTTCTTCTTCTACTGCTTCACTAAAGATAAGTTTTGAGTCAGTTTTTTCCTCTTCATAAGTCGAAATAACACCATCAATAAGCTCTTCTATACCCATCTTTGTAACGGCTGAAACTTTGACACATCGAATACCAAGAAGCTCTGACATATACTCAGAGTTTATGTTTATACCTTCATTATCAGCTTCATCACTCATATTTAGAGCAACAATAAGCTTCTTGTTCATCGTTAAAAGTTCTGATGTCAGTTGAAGATTTTTTTCTAAATTTGTAGAGTCTAAAACATTGATTATAAGATCGTACTCTTGTCCAATTAGATAGTTATGTGTAACTCTCTCTTCAATTGTATAGTCTGTAAATGCATATGTACCAGGTAAGTCTACAACTGTAAAATGGTAATCTTTATAGTCAAACAAAACTTCTGTTTTATCTACTGTAACACCCGAGAAGTTTCCAACATGAAGATGTGCATTACTTACAGAATTTATAAGCATACTTTTACCAACATTTGGCTGACCAACGAGTGCTACTTTAATATGTTTGGCTACAACAGGGCAAGCCTTTGGGTCTATCTCATTCATATTTTTTCTACCTCTATAAGTTTTGCTTCTTGAGCACGAAGTGCTATACGCATTTTTCCTACTCTTATCTCTATCGTACTTTTTGCAGGAGCATGTTCAAGCACTTCTATCAAAGACTCTTTCATAATTCCAAAAGAGATTAGTCTCTGTTTTAAATCATCTTTTGCATTTAACTTTATCACTTTTACCATACAAGCTTTGTGACAATCTAATAGTGTTTTCATATTTTCTCTTTTATTTAAAATTATAACTCAGCACTACTTGTGCACGATTCCAACTATTTTGAGCTTGGATTTTATCTTCTTCGAGTCCAACTAAAGCACCAACTTTAAACTCTTTATTTACACTGTAACTCATGCCTATATTTTGCTCTATTATGTGTGCTTTTATTCCATTACTGTTCTCTTTCCCCACAAAATCTCCATAGGCATAAAGAAGTTTTAAATTTTTATATAGATATGTCATACCAACTACATGCGAGATTGCTTCTCTGTCGTATGTAATTTCGTCTATGATTGTTGTATCCATATTGGTAAAAAGTGCGCCGCCACCAAAGCCACTGAAGCTCTCTTTTCCTTCATACTTTTCTGTCTTATTTATAGAGTAGTAAAAATTCAAATCCCAAACATAAACTTCAGCCAAAAAACCATAAATAGTCGCTTCAATTCCGCTGTTGTTTAGTTCGCTTTCTTTCAAGTACTGTACAACCATGTGCAAGAGAGTAGTTTTGTTGAGTCTATGTTCTATACCCAAGTCAATGTATATTGCATCTGTCATGCCAGTAATGTTGTAATACCAAGCATCAAACCTAAGTTCATTGTCATAAACAACACCACCAAAGTTTGTACCATCCTCGCCTGTTTTACTCCAACCTTCATCTAAACCAGCATCATACCCTGCCCATTTTTCAAGTCTTCCAAGCATAAACTCAAAACCAGCTAAATCATAAGTTGCTATATATGCTTCAAAACTGTTTTGAATCATACGTATATCATCTGTATCTGCTAATGGTGTATCGACTATTTGGCGACCCGCACGAAAATTAAACTCTTCATACTTGTAGTTTAGATATAGTTCTCCAAACTCAGCATAATGTCCTTTAGATGAAGACAACTCTGTACTACGCTTTATTCCCTCACCAGAAGCAAATGGAATATCACAAGAGAGGTAAGCAGCCACACCAGCATTAAAACCTCGGTAAGAGGCCAACTCATATTTTAATATCCCACCAATTGCAGTAGCATATGGCTCTTCTACATCAGGGGCTGATGAGTAGATTAGCTTAACTTGTGCAGTAGCCTTTCCTTTTTTAAACATTTTCTTAAGTCTGTCAACTTCTGAGATACTTTTTTCTTCTATTTTTCCAAAGCTATCAACTACATGTCTGACTGAATCCGCTTTATCTGTTGTTTCTAGTGCCTCTAGTGTGTTAAGCAAGATTAAAAACAGTGCAAGAATTATTTTCATTTTTCTCCAGAAAGACTTTTGTATATTGAATGATATTAATTAGCAACTTACATGTCCCTGAATAATTCTGATAACATTTATCATTTAGATAACTCTTCGGACATAATTTATTTTCATTTTGCTATAATCTCATCCATATAATTATAAGGAAAGATATGAAATTTTTATGGACTCCCTCTTCGCATTTCAATCTAGCAAATCTTTTTACCTTTGTAAATATCACAGCAGGACTATGTGCCGTTTACTTCATCACACAAAACAACTTTATACTCGCGAGTATTTTAGCTTGGATTGGTGGGGCATTTGATATTTTTGATGGAAAAATCGCTAGAAAGTATAAACTCTCAAATGAGTTTGGTGTTCAGCTTGATAGTTTTGCAGACTTTTTAAGTTTTGTACTTGTTCCTGTCTTTTTTGTCTTTCAGGCGATATACACAACAGAGTTAGAGGGGGCTTGGTTTCTTGTGGCTTCTATTGTAAGTATTTACTATGTTATCTCAGGTATCAGAAGACTCATTCACTTCAATCTTCATACAGATGCAGGTTCAGTCTCAAACTACTTTACAGGTGTTCCAACTCCACTCGGAGCTATTTTACTCTGGCTCGTTTTTTTAGCAAATACTTACACGCCACTTCCTGCTCTTCTCGTTATCGCTTTGATGCTACTCATTGGATGGAGTTTAAACTCCACCATCAAAGTAAGACACCCCTAAACGCTACTTCGCGTTTACGGCGTACTTCCCGCTTCCTAAAAATACAATCAAAATAGACATCAAAAAGTACATTAAAGGTAGTTCTATCGCTAAACCACCATTTTTTGTAAGTGCTAAAGTAAAACCATGTGCTAAACCTATAGCCATTAACATGTTAAAAGCTAAAACACCAGCAGCAATTCGTGCATATAAACCTAGAACAATAAATATCGGAACAATAAGCTCTCCAACATAAACGCCATAAGCAAAAAACTCAGGTAAGCCTGCGTTTACAGTCATTGACTTTATGCCTCCTATTCCATTTGTAAGTTTGTGAATTCCATGGAGTAGCATCAAGCCACCTACACTTAAACGCAAAAGTAATTTTGCTATATCTGGTTGATTAAACATTTTTTTCTCCTAGTATTTTGATTTCTCTTTGTGGAAAAGGTATCTCAATACCCTCTTCTTTAAACGCTTTTATAATTCTTAAGTTGATATCATACTGTGTTTTAAAAAACTTATTTGTTGGTGCCCAATATCTATATGCTATATCTATTGATGAATCATTAAACTTTTCAATTCCAACTATGACTTCATTTTCTTGATTGAGCTCTGTGTCTGTAGTTAAAATCTCTTTGACAAGACTTATACATTTTTCTAAATCACTATCATAAGCGATACCAACACTCCCCTCTACTACCCTATAAGAAAAAGAATTAACTAAAACATCTCCTATCATATACTTGTTTGGAATGGTAATTTGCTCTTTGTCTTCATTTATCAAAACTGTATAGGCTAGTTTTATCTCCTCTACTTGCCCATAAACATCATGAACAGTGATAGTATCACCAATTTTAAAAGGTTTTGTAGCTACTAAGACGACACCTGCTGCAAAGTTTGAGACACTACCTTGAAGAGCGAGTCCTGCTGTTAAAGAGAGTGCACCAATAGCAGCAATAAAAGGTGCTACTGATATGCCAAGTTTTCCAAGAGCTAAAATACCAACCATCAAAACAACTAGAAATCTTACAAAGTTTGCTACAAACTGACTCAGCGTTTCATCAAACTTGTTTTTCAAAAGCAGTTTTAGGACTACTTTGTGAATATACTTAGAGGTATAAATCCCTATAATTAGTATGATTATAGCAGCTACTATCTGCATAGAGTAAGTTACTAAAAACTCTATTGCCATATCGTAGTACTTACTTACTTCTTTTAAATCTTCTGACATTATTTTTCCTCTACTCTAAATCTACAACTACCAACAGAGATGACTTTTCCTGACTTGATTGCTTCTTTAACATAGCTTAGTATCCCCTCTGGATCTGCATCACCTATCTCTTCATTTATAATACGGAGTAAATCTTTCTCACTTGTATTCGTCCATGTTTTTTCGTAGTTGTATTGTGTTTGTATTTTCATAAAGATATCATAGCAAAAAAAAGCTAGAGTAGCTCTTTTGGAATGGTAAGTGGAATCTTTTGCAGTAACTCTAAAAGTTTGGCTTTTTCTATCTCTTTTTGAGTCTGAGTGTTCTGCGTCATTCCTATAAAGTAGTTGTAAAACCCTAGCTCTTTTACATATACAATATTTTTCTCGCCCTTTAAATCTGTGTACTCTATAAAGCCTTCTTTATCTCTTCGAACCTTGTTTAACATCTCTAAACCAATATCACGATACTCTTTGTTCTCTCTATTTTCATGAGTATCTAGATAAGTATTTCCCTTATAGTCATTTATAAATACTCCTCTCGCTTTATCTCGAATACTAAACTGCACAAGAGCCTCTCTTATGCACTCTTTGATTTCTTCTTTACTTTTTTTGTTTTTATATTTTTTGTAAATCTTGTGAGCAATCGTATAAGCGAGATCTACTTCAGACTCTAGACTCTTATAGACTTTTAAATCTACACTACTCTCTATAGACTCAAAAAGAGTCTCAAGTTCTTTGCTTTGAAGTTTTTTTTGTGCTTCTTGTTTTAGTTCATGCTCTGCTAAACTTTTTTCTTGTGCTATTTGTAGTTCTGAGTGTAACTTTGTAAGATAAAACTCTTGCATATATAAGTACAAACTAAGAGTCAACAAAAGTAGAGATATCACTACTAGGTAACAACGATGGCGTTTGAGTTTAGTGGCAAGATTTTTCATGAAAGTATGATAACAAAATATATGTTTGTTTAAGGAGTAAGTGCCCATTTCATACGAGTAGGTACCTCGTATGAACTATTGGGAGAATATATGAATGGGCAAACCCTCTTCCGGTAAAGAGGATTTAAAAATAAAGCTGCCCTAGCTGGCTAGAGCAGGGAGTAGTTCTAGAAGTTTAGTGTTAAGTATGCTTGTAAAATATTTACAGAGTCAGAACCATCAACATCTGTATATATATAAGCTAAAGATGTGTCTAGTGGACCAAAACTTTTAGATACAGTAGCAGTAACTTCTAGTAAGTCACTATTTGCAGCAACATGGTCTATATCTGTAATATAAAGACCTAAATCAGCATAACCTGCAGCAGGTGTTTCAAGTGTTAAGTTCATTGATTTTGCACCTTGAATAGTTATTTGACCATAGTTCCACCATGCTTCTGTATAAAGTTTAGATTGAGCATATGTTATGTCTGTTGCTGTATTAAAACCTGCATAACCTAGTGAACCATCTTTATTAACCTCAGAGTAAGCTATTTTAGCTGTAAACATATCTGTCATTTCATAACCAAGCATTAAAGCATATACATTATCTTCTTTCGAACCAGCTGCATCAAGTGTATGTCCTGAGTATTGAGCACCTGCCATAATACCTTCGATATTTAAGTCGGCTTGCAACCAGTAAGCATCAGTAAGATCAGTAATATTGTAGTACCATGCTTGAAGAGTTAATGGCTCAAAAGAGTTATTTATTGCACCTATTGCATATGCTCCATCAGTACCATAAGTAGTAAATTCACCATCTGCATTAACAACACCACCCATAGCAATACTAGCGGAAGGAACAGTCGCTCCAAAACCTTCTGTACCATTACCATTACCAATGTAAGCACCGACTAAAGTAGTAGAAGGAATATCTTCATTAATTAAAACTAAACCTTCAAAAGTATTTTTCTCAATCGTCCAAGCTTCAGTAAATGCAAGTGGAGTGTCAAGCTCCATACGACCAAGTTTAAATGTTGTTTTACCCGCTGTAGCGGCTAGCCATGCTTCGTTCATCCACATAGCATTATCAACTTTACTACCAGTCAATGTATGTGCATTACCCCAAACACCACTTACTAAATTGTTTTCTAAACCTAAAGTTGCGAGTACAGTTGCACCTGCACCAGCACTAACAGCAACAGAATCAGTTTTTACTAAATCTGATGTTAAGTTTAAGTTAAAACCAAAATCAGCAGCAGATTGACTTTGATCAAATAGATCTCCACCACCATCAGTTGTGTTATAGAACATTTGAGCATTACCACTTACTGCTGTATTTTCAATTGCGAATGCACTTGATCCTATTAGTAGTGCTGCCACTAAACTCATTTTTGTTAATTTCATTGTATTCTCCTTGTTATAAATGATTAAACTTTCGTTTATCACTTTTGTAGCAACAGTTTAGCATGGAGTGGAAAGATAGAGCACAACTAATTGATTAATTTTTAATCAATTTTATGAGTAATTAAAAATATATTGGAATTATAGGCTATATAGGGGCTTTTTGGAACTTATTTGTGTTAATTATTCGTTATCCATAATCATTTACACTTCTGCCATGAAAAGATTTATAAAGACAATTTTAACTCTATTGGTACTCTTTGTTACATATATCTCTGTTATTGAGATAAATGCGATGAGTGATGTACATCATGAAGTGGCTGTAGAATCAGTTACACAGTTTGATATGTCAGAATCTGAACTTACACAAGACACTCTTTTACATAGTGATCACAATACAGCTTATGCGTTTTACGATGACTCACCAATGTCTGAGATGGACTACATCTTATTTAGTCTAGAAATAGACATCTTTAAACCCCCGCTCTTCACATAATTTTTACTCACCTTACAAAACAGATAAAAAACGATTACCATATAAAAGGAAAAATTATGAACAAAAATACAGTAAACAAAAATATATTCGCGGCTCTTTTAGTAACTTCTGCACTTGCAGTTTCAGGATGTACAGCATCAACAGTAGCTCCATCAGCAAAGATAGAAACTAAGTTTCAACACAATATAGGTGACGATCATCTTAAAAAAGCAATCACAAGTGCTGCTCAAGAAAATGGTTGGGAAGTAGTAAGTTCAGCATCAACTTCAAATGCTCTTGTTTTGAAAAAGACTATCAGCGTAAAAAAGACAGCTGAAAACACTAGAGGCAGAACTTGGAATAAAGTAATGGTAGATAAAGAAGTTTTCGCAGATGTAACGGTAAGTGGAAATTCATATGCAGTAGACTTAAGCAAAGAGTCTCAAAAATGTCTCTCTAACTACTATGCAAACAAATCTTTACAAACTAATATGAAAGATCTTCAAAAATCGATTCATCTTGCATTGATTCCAGAGGTGCTATAGCTCTTAGATAGAGCTAAGGCACTCTCGCCTACTCTTCGTCTATACTCATCTCACTCTCATCACTCTTTAAAGCTATCTGTTTTTTAAGCTTGATTCCCAACTTTTGCATATTTTCAGCGCGTTTAATTACATTTCCATTTCCAGACTTCAATCTTCCCATCGCTTTGTCGTAAGAGTCTCTTGTGCTATCGAGTAGAGTTCCTATCTTGTTCATCTCATCTACAAAGAGTACGAGTTTGTTTAACATCGCTTCTGCTTCATTGGCTATCTTTTTGGCATGCTCTTCTTGGCGTTGCGTTCTCCAGATATGCTCTACCGTTCTAAGCGTCACTAAGAGAGTAGAGGGAGAAACAACCAATATGTTACTCTCATAAGCCCGTTTAAAGAACTCTCCATCTTGTTCAAGTGCTAGTAAAAATGCACCCTCTATTGGCATAAACAAAAGTACAAAGTCTAAAGTGTTTACACCTTCAAGTTTTTCATACTTCTTAGCACTAAGTTCTTTTATATGTAAGCTTATGCTTCCAATGTGTTCTTTAAGTGCCTGCGTTTTAAGTAACTCGTCCTCTGCGTTTATGAAACGCTCATATGCCACAAGCGAGACTTTAGAGTCTATAATGACGTCTCTCTCCCCAGGCATATGTATGATAACATCAGGTCTATAACTCTTGTTTTCCTCGGACTTGAGTGTAGCTTGGAGTTCGTACTCTACACCTTTGCGCAAACCTGATTGCTCTAAAATCTTCTCTAGAACTAGCTCGCCCCAATTTCCCTGCGTTTTGTTCTCGCCTTTGAGGGCTTTTGTAAGATTTACCGCATCTTCTGAGAGTCTTGCGTTCATCTCTTTTAAACGCAAGAGTTCATCTTTTAAAAGGTGTCTATCTTTTAACTCTGTAGAGAACTGCTCACGCGACTCTTTAGAAAACGCGGCTATCTGCTCGCGAAAAGGCTTGAGTAAAAACTCCATCTGCTCTTTGTTTGAACTACTAAACTGTTTGGATTTTTCTTCAAAGATTTGGTTTGAAAGTACTTTAAACTCACGAGAAAGCTCTTCTTTTGCTTCTTGGAGGACTTTAAACTTCTCTTGTGAAGCTTTTCTCTCCTCTTCATAACGAGTCTGAAGTACCGCATTTTGTACCCTTAGCTTATTTAACTCACTCTCATTTGTTATGTTGTTTGTTTCTAAACTGGCATTTACACTTTGTAACTCTGCATATTTTAAAGAGCTAAACGCCAGGGCATCTTTTTGTTTGAGATATAAAAAAAGTAAGACTAAAACTGCTAGAAACGCGACAATACTGAGAAGTAAGAAAGGGTCAAACTGCATAAAGAATCCTAAAAGATGATTTTTTTGTTAAGGGGATTATACTATGTTTCATACAAGCTCTCTAAGTTAAACTCACACAAATTTTCTTGACTTCTTCTTAATTAAACAGCTACCATTGTTTTAAATGTAAAAAAACAATGGAGAACTACTAAAATGATAGAATTTTTTCTTTATATCTTTATCTTCGCCCTGCTCTACTCTCTAAGCAGTAAAATTCAAAACCTACGGCACGAACTTTTTATTCTCAAGAAGAATCTTTCCAAAAAAGAACTTAGCATTAAAGGAACTATTAGTTTCACTAAACAAGTTCAAGAACCTGAACTTCAGCTAGAACCTCTAGTCACTCAGCGAAAAGTCACCTCAACCACTCCAACATCCAAAACGCCACAAAAGAAAAAACAAGTAACTCCTACAAAAAATGAAAATCCAGTATTTGATTATATAAAAAACTATTTTACCACTGGCAACATTGTAGTTAGAGTTGGTGGTATTATCCTCTTCTTTGGACTGGCTTTTTTAGCTAAGTATGCATCTGACAACAGTATGATTAGCATTGAGTTTCGTCTTATGGCACTGGTTCTTTTCTCTTTTATTCTTACTACCATTGGCTGGAAACTGCGAGAAAGAGAAGGATACTATGGGCTCATTCTACAAGGTCTTGGAATTGGTGTATTTTACTTAGTTGTTTTTGTTTCAACAAAACTTTATGCCCTTTTGTCACCTGATATAGCTTTTCTCATCATGCTGAGTATTGTTATCTTTGGCTCACTCCTTGCTATTGTCCAAAATGCTCTTCCTTTAGCTATTTTTTCCATTGGAGGAGGTTTTTTAGCTCCTATACTTACTTCTGATGGAAGCGGCTCACACATCATACTTTTTTCTTACTATACTCTGCTAAACAGTGCGATAGTTGGGATTGCTTGGTATCATTCTTGGAGAGTTTTAAACCTTATGGGCTTTATCTTCACCTTTGTTATCGCATCTTCATGGGGAGTTTTGAGTTATAAACCAGAGCTATTTTGGACAACTGAACCTTTTTTAATTCTTTTCTTTCTTTTTTACTTAAGTGTATCTATACTCTTTACATACAAACAAAGCTTCAATGCCAAAGGAGTTGTGGATGCCACCTTAGTTTTTGGTGTACCACTTATCGCGTTTTCTATACAGGTATCTTTAGCCTCCCCTTTTGAAAATGCTTTAGCCATAAGTGCCATTAGCATGGGTTCTCTTTATCTTCTTCTGTACAAAATTTTGAGCTCTAACAAAAATATGCAACTTCTAAGTTCAAGTTTTTTATACCTCAGCATTATCTTTTACACCATATCTGTGCCTTACTTCTTTGATGCTCAAATCACAAGTGCGTTATGGGTTTTAGAGTCTTGTGCAATTATCTTTGTATCTTTAAAACAAAACCGTTTTCTCTCAAGAGTTACGGGAGAAATTTTACAAGTCGTTGCCACTCTCATTTATATCGTCTCATCGCTTGAACACACAACTCTATCAGCATTTTTAAATAGCTTTTATCTAGGCTATGTCATCATCACTCTCGCTAGTTTTTTCACAGCTTACACACTCTATGCGAATCAAGAGAAGCTCTCAAAATTTGACAAAAAATCACCTCTACTCTTTTTAGTCATAGCTCTTTTTGTTTTATTATTTTCAGGATTTAGAGAGTCATTTAACATTTCCTTACCTATGGGTAACGCAATGCTTATATATATTGGAATCGCTACATTTATACTCGCCTTAGTCGCTCATAAATTAAACTGGACTCTACTTATCAAGACTTTACAAGGCTATCTCATCCTTGGTCTACTCTTGTTTGTTTCACTCCTTTCTTTCTACGAAGTCTCACACCCCTTTGGAGAGTTTGGAGTTGTAGCGATTTTTATATTTTTTACAGTCAATTACTTTTTACTTTATGTGTATGATGAAAAGTGGCAACATCAAGATGACTTACATATTTTAACTCTTTGGATGCTTACACTTATTGGAGCTAAAGAGTTAAGTTATGCTTTTTCACTTTTTAGCAACAATTCTACTTATAACTACATCGCCTGGGGACTTTTCTTTAGTATAGTGCTTCTAGCTATTTTAAAGATAGAAAAATTACTACCTACTCAGTTTACAAAGTATGCACAAAGTTATCGTTCTAAAGGTGCCATAGGTCTTATAGTCATGTTAAGTGTTTGGGAGATTTCTAGTATTTCACTTAGTGGTAACCCAACTCCAGTTCCTTATATTCCACTTCTAAACCCAATAGAAATGGTCGAACTTCTTGGAATTTTTCTTATCTATAAGCATTTACAAAATCTTCCAAAGATTTATGCTTACATAAGCCCCCTTCTCTTAGTTTTTTCCACATTAGTTCTTGCTCGTAGCATACACTTTTTTATTGGGGTTGACTACACTCTTTTAAGTCTCTCTCACAGCATGGTGTTTCAGATGTCGCTTTCTATACTCTGGAGTCTAATAGCTATGTTTGTAATGATAAAGGCAAATTCATTACAACACCGTGTTATGTGGATAATGGGTGCAAGTCTAATAGGAGTAGTCGTTGCAAAACTCTTCTTAGTTGAACTTGCAAATAGTGGAAGTGTTGAGAGGATTATCTCTTTTATAGCAGTTGGTTTACTACTCTTACTTATTGGCTACTTTGCTCCATTGCCACCTGTGAAAAAAAATATTACAACAAAAGAAACTACTAATTAGTATTTTTTCTCTTTATATAGTTATGGTACTATTCACATCAATTAAATGAGTCAACTATATAAGGAAAAATCATGCATGAAAATATAGAAAGATCAATATTAAGTTCTCTAGTTTGCGATAGATACTCTCTAGGTTCACACTGGGTGTATGATGAGAAAGAACTCAAAAATCTTCCTATAGACTGGGAAACGCTAAATGCACCCCAATCATTATGGCATAGAGGAAAAAACGCTGGTGACATGACGCACTACGGAGACCACACTCTTTTTCTCGTAGAATACATCAGAAGAAATGGAAGTTTTAACAAAGAAACTTACTATGAATTTTGGAGGGAGAAGATGAGCGACTATACAGGCTATGTAGATGGTTCATCTCGCAACGCTCTAGAGAACATAGGTGCAAGTTCACAAGACCTTGGCATCTGTGGTCGAATAGCTCCTCTACTGCTTTGTAGTGCTTCAAAAGAGGACTTTTTAGAAAATGTAGCGGCGTTTGTAAGCATCACGCACAACTCCCCTCTTGCCCTAAATGCGAGTGCGTTTTTTGCAGAACTTCTCTGGCACTCTCAAGAAAATGACGATATAGCAGCTCTTATAAATGAGCTAAAACCAAACTATTCAGGGTTGTCTGCGTGGATAGAACAAGCGCAAGAGAAAAAAGATGCTCCAAGTTTTGAGACCATTAGAGAGTTTGGCCCAGCTTGTGGAATTGATGGTGGTTTTGCAGGTGCCATTTACCTTTTACTTCAAGACAAAAGTTTTAAAGAGATTATGATAGAAAATGCTAAAGCTGGTGGAGATAGCTCCGCTCGTGGTATGGCAGTAGCTATGGTACTAGGGATGAATCCAAAGATAGAAATACCACAGACATGGCTTTCATAAGAAATAAAAAAAATTAGTTTGCTACAATTTCACAAAGGAAGACAATGCAGATAGTTACACATGAGTTCTTGGATTTAGGTCTAAACGCAGATCAAGAGATAAACAAGTCTCAACTCATTTTACTCGATGTCAAAGAGGATGAAAAATCTTCTTGGAGAGAGAGCTCTCTTGGTAAACAACTCTCAGATGCTAGAGCTGAACTTTTTGTTCTTTTAGCGGGTGTAGATGATGATGCCACTAGAGATAAAGTCATCGCAAACTATAAAATCTTACAAAACTTTAGAAAAGAAGCTCTCGCTGCTCCTGCTCAAGAAATCTCGAAAGAGAGTAGTTCTACGCAAGTGGCTCAAGGTGATGTAACCATCTATTGCGATGGCGGATGTACTCCAAACCCTGGAAAATCTGGCTCAGGAGTTGCAGTCTATAGAGGCGGTGAACTCTCAGAACTTTGGTACGGTCTTTATGAAGAGATGGGCACTAACAATACGGCAGAGTTAGGAGCACTTTATGAGTCTTTGCTTCTTGCAAAAAAAGAGCTTGAAAATGGCAATGGTGTTGAGATAAAATGCGACTCGATGTACTCTATAAACTGCATCAAAACATGGGCAATTTCATGGGAGAAAAAAGGCTGGACAAAAAAAGGCGGAGAGATTAAAAACCTTGAAATCATCCAAGATGCCTATAAGCTTTACAACTCCATAAAACACAAGGTAAATCTCACTCACATCAAAGCCCACTCAGGTTTTGAGGGAAATGAGTTGGCCGATAGAATGACTATGTACGCCATACAAGAAAAAAGTGCCGCGTTTGTGCAGTACACAAAAAAAATAGATATACCAACAATTTTAAAAATGAGAACAGGATAAAAAAATGATACCTTCAAAATACCTCCCATTTGTACAGTCTTTTATACTCTCAGGTCTAATGAGCTGTATAATGTCTGCTGTAATTACATACATAAACTTAGGCTTAGTAGATGATTTTGTCTCTATTTGGGCTCATGCATGGCTTATGGCGTTTATAATCGCCTACCCTACCATTATGCTTGTTTTTCCTTTTGCTAGAAAACTCGCAATGAAAATAGCTTCAAAATAGAGAGCTTAAAAACAAGCAGATGACTCAAGCTAGAAAAAAACTCCTCGTATGGTATGAAACTAAAGGACGACACGATCTTCCTTGGCGAAATACAGAGGATTTGTACCATGTCTACCTCAGCGAGATAATGCTCCAACAAACGCAGGTCAACCGTGTAAGAGATGAGTACTATCCACAGTTTTTGCAAAAGTTTCCAACCCTAAGTGCACTTTCAAACGCCACTCAAGATGATGTTCTTGCGGCTTGGAGTGGCCTTGGTTACTACTCGCGTGCTAGAAACCTTCACAAGTGTGCAAAACTGACAGCTCCACATTTACCACAAACCGAGGCTGAGTTACTTAAACTCCCTGGCATTGGAAAGTACACTGCTAGTGCCATATGCAGTTTCGGACTCTCTCAAAATGTCCCCGTCGTAGATACGAACATTGCAAGAGTTCTCAAGCGTTTTTTTGCACTTTTGTCTCCAAAAGAGAGTCTAGTTTGGCAAAACGCCGCTGTGTTTGTAAACGCTAAGGCACCCCGTTCGCACAACTTAGCGCTTATGGACTTAGGCTCGCTTGTATGCACACCTAAAAATCCAAATTGCGATGAGTGCCCACTAGAAGACGAATGCAAGGGAAAAACAGAACCAGAACTCTACACTCAAACTAAAAAAACAGAGTATGAGTCTTTGGAACTTTTTTATGGCGTTTGCATCAAAGAGAACAAAATCGCCCTACTCACTTCCAAAGAGCGACTCTACAAAGACATGCTCATACTCCCAAGCATTGAGCCCATCGAAGAGGACTATTTAGGAAGTTTCAAACACTCTTACACAAAGTACAGACTCATTGTCAATCTTTACAAGGTAGAAGAGTTTGAAGAAGAAATGCTTTGGCTAGACTTAGAAGAGCTAGAAAACGCAGCCATATCTTCACTGACAAAAAAAGCTCAGAAGTTTTTTTAACACACTCAAGGAGACAGTATGAAAACCATCAACTTTAACAATGAAAAAATCACTCCAAGCAAAGTCGTCTGCATTGGAAGAAACTATGTAGAACACATAAAAGAGTTAAACAATGAAACGCCAGACTCTATGGTGGTTTTTAACAAGCCAAACTCGGCCATTAGCGATGAGCTTGCATTTTTTAGTGAAGATACGAGATTTGAAGGCGAAATCTGTTTTCTCATTCAAGAAAATAAAATCGCTGGAGTCGGGTTTGGACTTGATCTTACAAAAGCCGATGTTCAAAACAAGATGAAAGCAAAAGGACTCCCATGGGAGAGAGCTAAAGCTTTTGACGGTTCTGCGGTTTTAAGCTCTTTTGTAGTGTTTGATGAGGATGTAAGAACTCTAAGATTAGAGCTATTCATCAACGACAAACTCATACAAGAAGCAAACTACCATCTTATGATATATAAGCCTTTAGAGATGATAAAAGAGATACAAAGTTTCATGAGTTTTGAAGATGGAGATGTCATCATGAGCGGAACGCCAAAGGGTGTTGGCAACTACAAAATCGGCGATGTTTTTCTAGGGAAGATTTACTCCAATGAGAGTTTACTTCTTGAGTCAAGATGGGAAGTCAATTAATAAACCAAGAGTAGATTATATATATTAATTAGTCTTTAATCTTCTAGAGATTTTAATACTATCAATGCTACAACTATTATCAATATTCGCTTTTAAAAGGAGCTTGTATGAAACGAGTTATTAGCACCTATACAGAAAATAAAAACAATGTTCAACACTATGTTCGCAACACCATGGATAGTTTTCACCCTCCATCAGATAATGCCAGAGATTTACGGCGTTTGTTTGAGTTTGAAAAAGCGGCTGAAGTCATTTATGGTGTGAACAAGTCATTAGTCCAATCAACCCCTAGTTATGGTAGACATTTCACAAATGAAGACCGTAATGGCACAGATAAATCGTTTTACTTTGAATGGGTGAGCTTAATCAAAAAGCCTATTCACATAAGCAATCCATATCTGCATCATGTTACAGGCTTACCTACCATCACTGCAGTAAAACGCGAGGGCGAAAACTATACTGTAGTTGATTTTGACTTACTCAAACTCCTAGAAGAACTTCGTCTCATAGAACACAATAGTGCTTTTGAAAGAGTAAATACCTACATCATGGGTGGCGGCGGTTTAATGCTTGGCATTGTCTCCATTTTTTTGATTTTGTATGGTGGTTATATATTTCTCCATATGCTCTTTACGCAAAATTCGATTCAAGATGTAATGCATGATATATTTACCTCTATTATCTCCATAACCATCGGTCTTGCCATTTATGATTTAGCAAAAACCATAGTGGAAAACGATGTACTTTTTAAAACCTTCAACTATGGGAACGACTTGCAAAGCAAAACGCTAAGCAAATTCTTAACATCAATTATTATTGCTCTCTCCATTGAGTCTTTAATGGCAGTCTTTAAAATTGTGTTAGATGATTACACACAGCTTATAAACGCTTTTTACTTGGTTTTAGGGGTTACTTTGCTCATTGTAGGAACAGGTGTTTACAATATGCTTTCGCATAAATGCAAGTAAAAAATATGATAAGCTTTGAAAAAAACACTCTTAAAAAAGGAAAAAGATGGCAGGAAATCCAGGAATAAGTCTGATACAAATGGAATCAGCTTTAAACAATTTGCAAAATACCATGATAAATGAAGATGGAAGTTTTAATCTTGATGATATGTTCTTTGAGCTCTTTGATGAGTTGATGCTTAAACTTCAAGAAACGCGAGAAATTGCTCAAAGTATTAGAGAAAAAGAGAAAGCTTAGCAAGCAGCTAAGCTTTACAAAATTATAGTCGACTGAGGAGTTCGCTCTTTTTAGAGTTAAACTCATCATCACTAAGTATTCCCTCATCTCGTAGTTGTCCAATTTTTTTGATGAGCTCTATAATTGTCTCAGATGACTGAGTGTTGTTTGAGTTCATTGAAGGAAGTACTTGTTCTACTTCTAGAGGTTTTTCTACTGGCGTTTCATTTGAGAAGTTGTTAGTACTTGGCTGTGCAAAGTTAGTTTGTGGAGCTGGTGGCATACCTTGACCTGAAACAATAGGCAGCGTTGAAACAGAGATAGTTCCATACTGACTACTAAAAGTAAGAGACGTGTCTCCACCTTGTTGTTGTGAAACGCCACCAATGTTATTGTCTAGTGTGTCATATACTGTCACTTCTCCGTTTAACTCAACTGCCAATCTGTTTGGAAAGACTGCATAACGAATGTTATTTTGAGCTCCACTGCTAAATGGCACACCCAAATTTACAGGCCACCATTGATTGCTTCCTGGAGTTCCAGCAGGTATGATAGGAAAAACAGTGATATTTTGTAAGCCATTAGAAATTTCGTTACAAAGATTGTCTACAGTGTTTTTGAGACCATTGTTAAACATGTCGCCAACCATAGTCATTCCACCTCTCATCCATTGACCCCCACCACCAAGTTCAGGAGAGTTAAACTGAGCCATAGTGCCTCCGCCATTGTTTACAGCGACAATCATGTGTATTACAGCCTCTTGACTTAAATTGTATCTATTGCTTAGGTCGTTTACGAAGTTTTGACCCTCTTGTGTGAGTTTTTGCATTTGTAGTTCCTTGAGTTGAAAAGTAAATTTCGTGAGTATTGAGAAAAAAGTGGATTTGAAGCACTAAGACTTAGTTACTGTGAATGTTTGAATGATGACATTATACTACAATAATATCTCATAGAGGTACCCTTAAGTTAAAGAGTATAGAATGCCTTATACTCAAGTCTCTTACTTAGGACAAAATATGAAACGCTATAAAATTATTCATCGAACTTACTACAACTACTCAGAAGAAGTTGTGCTTGGAACTCACCATCTCCTCTTACGTCCTCGCGAGGACCATGAACTTCGTATAGAGTCTTTTACTCTCAAGTGCACTCCCCAAGTAAAAATATTTTGGAGTAGAGATGCAGAAAACAACTCAGTTGCCATTGCAAATTTTCATCAAAAAACGCAGCAACTCCTAGTTCAGAGCGAAGTTGTAATCCAACAGTACAATGAATCACCTTTAGATTTTATAGTCTCTGATTATGCTGTCGAGTACCCTTTTGTCTACACACAATCTGACCAGACTCTTTTATCTCCCTATATGATACTTCCGGAGGAGAGTACAAGAATTCTTTTAAATGATTGGATTTATAATGTTTATAGAAGTAATGAGTCTATTCAAACTTATACACTTTTACAAAAGCTAGCTCATCATATTTATACAACTTTAACTTATGGTGTTCGTGAGGAGCCTGGGGTTCAGAGTGCAAGCCAAACACTTGCTTTAGGTTCTGGTTCATGTCGTGACTTCGCTCATCTGTTTATGGAAGCTGTAAAGTGTTTAGGACTTGCCTCGCGTTTTGTTAGTGGTTATCTCTATGCACCACTTATGGCAAATGAAGTTGGCTCTACTCATGCCTGGGCAGAAGTATATATCCCCGGTGCAGGATGGAAAGGTTTTGATCCGACCATAGGAGATATCGTTGGCTCAGATCACATTCCAGTAGCAGTAGCAAGACTTGCAGAATCCGTCCCCCCTATATCTGGTTCTTTTAGTGGAAATGCTAAGTCTGAGTTAGATGTTGGCGTTTGGGTGAGTTTGTGTTAGTGCTGATGTTTCATAACTTTGACAATACTTTTTTTGCTCTTTATGGACTTATTCTACACACTTATAAACTTAACTAATTTTAAATATAGCTTGCTTAAATGTTAATTTTAGTAAATTTAGGTATAATTCGCGAAATACTTTAAGGGGAAGATACCCTATAGTCTGTTTTGTGTGAAAGTATGCAAACTCGCTTGTGTCATCTCCTGAGTATACAAAGGATACAGATGGCAGAAAATGCACAAAACGAAAACACACAAGAAGAAAAAGTTATCACTTTTGATGAGTTAGGTTTAAAACCAGAACTACTTAAAAGTATCAAATTTGCAGGTTTCACTGCACCCTCACCAATTCAGGCACAAGCAATTCCAGTAGTTATATCAGGTAAAGATATGGTTGGTCAAGCACATACTGGTACAGGTAAAACTGCTGCCTTTTCACTCCCAGCACTTCACAACATGAAACTCGATGGTTCTGTTGAGATGTTAGTTATCACACCAACACGTGAACTTGCTACTCAAGTAAGTGATGAAATATTTAAATATGGGCGTAACCTAGGTGTAAAAACTGTAACAGTTTATGGTGGTAGTTCATACAAACGCCAGCTTGACCTAATAGGTCGTGGAGCTTCAGTAGTTGTTGCAACCCCAGGACGTATGCTAGATATCTTAAAACGTAACATGCTGAACAACTTTGCTCCAAGTATAGTTGTACTTGATGAAGCTGATGAGATGCTAGATATGGGATTTTTAGATGATATTAATGAAATATTTTCTTACCTTCCTTCAAACCGTCAAACACTACTTTTCTCAGCTACTATGCCTGCACCTATTAAAACACTTGCAAGCAGAATTTTACAAAACCCTGAGTTTATCTCTATCACTAAGGGCGAGACTACAAACATAGATATCGAACAATCTTACTATGTGATTGATGAGCATGAAAGAGATGATGCAATAATACGTCTTATGGACTCTGAAGCTAGTACAAAATCAGTAGTTTTTTGTAGAACAAAGTCAGAGGTAGATAGACTCTCAAACGTACTTAGTAAAGCTGGTTACTTAGCAAATGGACTCCATGGAGATATGGAACAACGTCAACGTGAAAATGTTATAAAAGGCTTTAAAAGTGGTCAAGTTGATGTACTCGTAGCGACAGATGTTGCTGCTCGTGGTATTCACGTAAGTGATATCTCTCATGTATTTAACTATCACATTCCTTTTGATCCTGAGTCTTATGTTCACCGTATTGGTAGAACAGGTCGAGCTGGTACAAAAGGTAAAGCTATAACACTTTTAACTCCTCTAGAGTTTAAAGAACTTCAACGCATTAAACAAAAAGTTGGAACTTCAATGAATCATGCATTTGTTCCAAGTAAAAATGACCTTAGAAGTTCAACAACTGAGACTATGGTTAAAAAGATAGAAGATCAGTCTATCTATGATGAAGCGCATAAGGTTCTCGATCGTCTTAAAGATGATATAGATGAAGAGACGATTATGTATAAGCTAATCTCTATGCTTCTAGACAACCAAGATATAAAAGGACCAAGTAATATTGGTATACCTGCTGATAAACTAGATGCTATTTTAGCTCGTGCTGCACAACGTGGTGGGAACTCTCGTGGACGTGGAAGAAGCGGTGGTTACCGTGGAAATAAACCACGTGGAGGTAGCTCTGATAGAAACCGTTCTAATGGTGGCTATAAAGGTAAAAATGATAGAAATCGTGATGGCGGAGATAGAAACCGTTCAGGCGGAAGAAGCTCAGGTGGCTATAAAGGCAATAGAGACTAGCTCTCTGCCTTACATAACAAGCGAATGGAATCTCTTCATTCGCCTCTCTCTTTAAAACCCCAACAACATTCTAAAAACTTAGCTATAATTGTTCAAAAAAAGGTTACATAATGCAACACCTTATAATCTATGAAGATTCCCAAATTTATATTGAAAAAGAAGAGAGTGAAATACCTTGGCTTAAAATCTTTACAAAGGAGCCTTATAAAGAGTTAGGAGATGTTCCAAAAGAGCTTAGAACAAGACTCTGGGAGACATATGATATTATAGAATTTGAAATGAAGCATCATTACAACCCCATAAAAATCAATATGGCATCTTTTGCAAACATGCTTCCTCGCGTTCACATACATGTTATGGCTAGGTTTGAAAATGATAGTTACTTTCCAAATCCAATGTGGGGAGAAAAACTAAGAAAGGCGGAGTTAAATCTAGCAGATGAAGAGAAATTTCATAAACGTATTTTTAATGCACTAACCGCCACTCAGTGTGATGGTTAAAATTTTTTAATTTAAAAAACTATTTTTTTGGTGAGAAAGGGACTAGAGCTGAACCCCAAGTGAGTCCACCACCAAAAGCATCTAGGAGCATAAGTTCTCCTGATTCTAATTTACCAGACTCATAAACATCATTCATAGCCATTGGGATAGAAGCACCCGAAGTATTTCCATACTTGGCAACTGTGAGGACAACTTGCTCTTCTCTCATTTTAAGAGCATCTCCTACAGCTTTTATGATTCTATAGTTTGCTTGGTGTGGAATAAAATGTTTTACGCTATCTGCATCAATTTTATTCTCTTCTAGTATTTCTACAACATCTTTTGTCAGCGTACGAACTGCAACTTTAAAAGTTTCATTTCCCTTCATTTGCATGAAACAAGCCGAAGCTTCACCCTCTAATGCATCATGAGGAGAACCAGTTCCACCATTTGGAGTCATCAAAAGATCAGCATATGTACCATCAGCTCCAGTATGTATATCTATGATAGCTTCATCTTTATTCTCAGTAGCACAAATCATAGCAGCACCAGCACCATCACCAAATAATATACATGTTCCACGATCATTGTAATCAGTAATAGCTGAGAGCTTTTCAGCACCAATAATTAAAACATTCTTTTTCATACCAGACTCAATAAATGCTTTGGCAATAGAGAGAATATATACAAAACCTGTACATGCAGCAGAGATATCAAATGCAGTTACACCAGGAAGACCAAGTTTATTGGCAATGATAGTGGCAGTAGATGGCATACAAAAATAATCAGGGGATATTGTCGCACATATAACCATATCGATCTCACTCGCAGCAACTCCACTACGCTCAATCGCAAGTTTAGCAGCAGCTACACCCATATCACTTGTAGTTTCATCTTTAGCAGCAATGTGGCGTTCTTTTATTCCTGTGCGTTTAGTTATCCACTCATCAGAAGTGTCAACCATCTCTGCAAGAGCTTGATTTGTGAGGATTTTTTCTGGAGCATAGGCACCAATAGAACGAAAAGCTGCATATGCCATTAAATTTCCTTTTGTTTCAACGCTTCTAGTCTTGAAATTATATGTTGATTTACACCTGTATCTACATATGCAATAGCTTGATAGATGGCGTTTTCAATTGCTCTTGAATTGGACTTTCCATGGCTAACAATTGCACAGCCTTTAATACCAATAAGTGGTGCACCACCAACTTCTGCATAATCAATCTCTTTTTTGAGAAGTTTAAAAACCCTTCTCATAAGCAGTGCTCCTGTAATTGCCACAGGTGACTTTCGTATATAGTCTTTGATAAGTCCACTAATAGTTGAGGCAACACCTTCACTAGTTTTAAGAACCAAGTTTCCGATAAAGCCATCGCAAGTTATGACATCACATGAACCATTAAAGATGTCTCCACCTTCAACATTACCTTTAAAGCCTCTATAGCCTTTTAAAAGTTTAAATGCGGCCTTAGTTACATCATTTCCTTTTGACTCTTCTTCACCATTTGCAAGAAGTCCAATAGAAGGATTTTCAATTTTTAAAACATCTTCGGCATAACATCCACCCATTACGGCAAACTCTACCAAGTGTTCTGGTTTTGAGTCAACATTTGCCCCAACATCTAAAACAACAGAACGTCGACCTGTCTTTGTTGGCATAAGTGTTACGAGTGCAGGACGTGAAACACCTTGAAGACGACCAAGTCTTAGAGTTGCTAATGTCATTGTAGCACCACTATGACCAGCAGAAACTACACCATGAGCCGCACCCTCTTTTACAAGGTCGACAGCTTTGTAGATACTACTCTCTTTTCGTTTGACTGCATCAGTTGCTGCATCACTCATTGATATAACATCATCACATTCTACTATAGAAATCTTATCTCTATAACGTTTTGGTAACAGAGGTAAAATTTCTGATTTTTTTCCTACTAGTATAGGTTCAAATGATTTCTTCTTAAGTGCGGCTACACAACCTTTAACAATTGGATCAGGACCGAAGTCCCCGCCCATTGCATCAATAGCAATTTTTACCATTGACTACTTGTACTCACCAGTAGTAGGGTTGATGTGGTGTGGTAACTTATATGTTCCATCTTCACATTTAACTGGTTTTGCTAAAGTTATTTTATAGTGAGTTCTTCTTTTCGCTGAACGTGAATGAGATACTCTTCTCTTAGGTACTGCCATAATATTATTCCTTTCTTCTTAATTTTAATAGAGTGATGAAATATTTCATCACTTGTGCTATAACCACTAGGATTACTTTTATATAAAGTAATTAACTGTAGTTTACTCTGCTTGACAACTATCACAAGAGTGATAATCACTTTTGATTAGCTCAATTTCAGAGTTTAAGAGCTCTTCCATATCTGCATTACCATCAAAAGATTCAACAACATCCAATTCGGTGTCATTATTACTTTCATAAATACCATCAGAGATGAAAAACTCTATATTTTCATCAACTGCTAGTTTAAATTCTTCACCACACACATCACATGATTTTTGAAGCGAACCTCTCAAATCTGCACGAAGCAAAATTAATTTGCCTGAATGATACGCCAAATAACCTTTAAAAGTTATTTCATTAGATTCTACTTCAAAATCTAATGGTGTTTTTGTTACTTTTCGTAGAAGAATTTTCATTAATTGAAATTAAGAAATTTCTCTTTCTGAAAAGAAAAATGCAATTTCAATAGCTGCATTTTCAACTGAATCACTTCCGTGAACCGCATTTGCATCTATATTTTCAGCGAAATCTGCACGGATAGTTCCTGCATCAGCTTCTTTAGGGTTAGTAGCACCCATTAAATCACGGTTGATTTGCATTGCATTTTCACCTTCTAAAACTGAAACTACTACTGGACCACTGATCATAAAATCAACTAAGTCATTGAAAAAAGGACGTTCTGCATGAACTGCATAGAAAGCTTCAGCATCTCCACGTGAAAGTTGCATTTTTCTTGTAGCAGCTATTTTAAGACCATTGCTCTCAAATCTGTCTAAAATTTTGCCTATAACACCTTTAGCAACTGCATCTGGTTTTATTATTGATAGTGTACGTTCCATCAAATCTCCTCTGAAAATATAAAATTAGAATGGAATTATATCTAAAAAAAGATGTTATTTTGTTTAAAAAAGAATTTTTTGTGATTGAAAGAGTAAAAATAAAAAAAGCGGGGTATAAAAAAGTGCCAAAAGGCACCTTTAAAAAGAGACTATTCTACAACAGGCTCTTTGCTTGAACGTTGCTCGTCCGTAATGTCAGAACGATGCTCAGGACTTTCACCAATATTATCCCAAGTGATACAACCCTCAGTTGGACATGCAGTAGCACATGCAGGTTCATCATGATGACCAACACACTCTACACATTTATTACTGTATACGTAATAGATGTCTTCTCCCTCTGGATTATCATCTTCGTCTACAATAGCCTCTACTGGACATTCATCTATACATGCACCACAGTTGATACAAGTGTCATTGATTATTACTGACATTATTTTCTCCTAATTTTCTAATTTGGTAACTATACAATGAAGAATTTTAAATGTAGCTAAAACTCTTCCCTAATCTTGGAAGTTTACGGATATCGTAACACATTTGAGCGAGGTATTAGCGGCTAAGAATTACCGCTAATTTTTTAGAAGAAGAGATTTTAAAGACCTAGATAGTTTTTAATCTCTTGTGCTCTATCTGTTTTTTCCCAATTAAACCCATCTTCTTCACGACCAAAGTGGCCATAAGCAGCAGTTTTTCTATAAATTGGTTTTAATAAGTCAAGTGACTTAATGATTCCAGCAGGTGAAAGGTCAAAGAGTTCTTTTACACACTCTTCAATTTTTTCTTCACTCACTTTACCAGTTCCATGCGTATCAACCAGAATAGAAACAGGCTGAACAACACCAATTGCATAAGCAACTTGGATAGTTGCTTTATCACAAGCACCTGAAGCTACAAGGTTTTTCGCAACATGACGAGCCGCATAAGCAGCTGAACGATCTACCTTAGTAGGATCTTTACCACTAAATGCTCCACCACCATGAGGACATGAACCACCATAAGTATCAACAATAATCTTACGACCAGTAAGACCTGCATCACCTTGTGGACCACCAATCACAAACTTACCAGTTGGGTTGATGTGAAAGATAGTATTTTCATCCATCATATCTGCTGGAATTACTTCTTTAATTACTTCTGCAATCATATCTTTATAAATCTGATCTTGAGAAATACCATCATGATGCTGTGTTGAGATAACTACAGTGTCAACTGAGACTGGTTTATCATCTACATATCTTACACTTATTTGTGCTTTACCATCAGGACGTAAGTAAGGAACAATTCCCTCTTTACGTACAAATGCTAGTCTTTGTGTCAAACGGTGTGCTAAATGAATTGGTAAAGGCATAAGGACATCTGTCTCACGACAAGCATATCCAAACATTAAACCTTGGTCACCAGCACCAATAGCTCCATCTTCTTGGTCAACACCTTGGTTGATATCAGGAGATTGCTCACCTATTCCGTTTAATACTGCGGCAGCTCTATGGTCAAAACCATAAGTTGCATCAGTGTAACCTATCTCTTGAATAACTTGTCTTGCAATCTCTTGCATTGGGGCATACGCCGTAGTCTTCAATTCGCCTGCAATTACACAAAAACCATTAGATACCAAAGTTTCACACGCAACGCGTGCCTTTGGATCGTGTTCAATAATATAATCCAGAATTGCATCACTGATCTGATCTGCCATCTTATCAGGGTGCCCTTCTGTTACAGACTCCGAAGTAAAAATGTACTCTTTTGTCATCGATTTTCCTTATTGAGATATAAAGTCTTGCTTTATAAATCGCTCGAAGTATATCTAAGTATTTATTAGGAAAGTATTTAATAAAAAATATAGCTATAATTGCACTAAAAAAGAGAAGCTATGGAACAGTTTTATGATATATTAAAACAACTTATCCGTATTCCTAGTGTTGTTGGTGCTGAGCACCCTTTTTTTATGTTTGTAAAACGCGAACTTGAAGAAATTGGTATTAATGTTGAGTACTATGACGGTGTTTTAGTAGCCAAGGGAGAAAATCCTAGTTCTGGATATATTTCAGCACATGCCGATAGACATGGTCTTATCTGTACAGGACATAATGAATTTCAGTATGCTGCATTTATAGCAAAAAATAGAGCAGACCTTACAGGAAACTCAAACTCTGAACAACTTTTACACAACTTCACCTCACGTTTTGTTGATGAAAAAGTACAAGCATATGACCCATGGTCAGGTACATATCTTGGACTTGGAAACATCAAAGAGGCGTTTTTGTGTGAACGCCGTAACAATATAATTTTTAAAGTTGATGGTTTTGAGCACCTTTTTCCATCTACTCCAATTGCATTTATGGATAAACTAGTCATTAAAGATGATTTGATATCTGCACAACTCGATAATGTTATCTCTATTGCTATCATTATATACATGTATCATCTTGGATACCAAGGTACTGCATTTTTTACTGCATCTGAAGAAGCAGGAAAGAGTTGGCGTTTTTTACTTGAGTATTTTCGGCGTTTTAATATCACAACAAATGAACTTCTTGTTTTAGACACTAGTCCATACAAAACATTAGACGATATCAAAAACCTTGACATAATTCTACGGCATCGAGATGAAAATGCAGTTTTTCGCTCACCTCTTAAAAGTATAATCAAAACGATAGCTATAGAAGAAGGTATAAAATATCACTTTAAAGATGCCTATCTTAAAAATTTAATGAAGCAAAATGGTACAAAGGGTTCTTTGGGAACAACAGAATTAGGAAGAATCATTCATGCGACTAAAGGTGAGATTCAAGGAAGCACTCTACAGTTACCTACAATAGGCTATCATACTGTAAACGAGACGACATCTATTAAGTCAGTTGAAAGTATGATTTTAATTTTAAGCCGTATATATTTACAAAACGATAAAAAAAGGATTTAGCTTCATGAGTGCACCTCTAATACTGACTATTTTACTTCTTATAGCCATATTTATTTCTTTGAAAGTTTTAAATTTTTCCTTAAATAAAATAGGAAAATTTAAAAAAGTAAGTGAAAAGCGCATTTACTACATCAATAAAACATTTTCCTTACTGATTTTTATAGTTGCTCTATTTATTCTTGCATTTATATGGAGTGTGAGTCTTAGTGGCTTACTTATATTTGCTTCTTCTATTTTTGCTGTTATTGGTGTCGCACTCTTTGCTCAATGGTCAATACTGAGTAACGTAACAGCGAGCATAATCATCTTTTTTACATTTCCATCAAGAGTTGGAGACAAAATCAGAGTTATAGATGGGGAGAACTCGATAGATGGAGAAATCATAGAGATATCTCTGTTTCAAATAGAAATTTTGGATAGTGAAGGAAATATAATTTTTTATCCTAACAATCTTTTTATGCAAAAACCAATTAAAAAACTCAAAGACAATCCAACAATTGCTATTCCTCAAGAAGAAGATGATATATAGATAAAAATTATCCTTAAGGAATTAGTTTATTATCATTCTTCGAAGTTATGTTAATAATTTTTCGTTACACTAACGCCATCAAAAACAACACAAGGATATATAATATGATCGTAACAAATCCAGCTCCAGACTTTACAGCAACAACAGTTTTAGCAGACGGCTCAATCGATGAGAACTTTAAATTATCAGAAAACATGGGTAAAAAAGGTACTGTACTTTTCTTCTATCCACTAGACTTTACATTTGTTTGTCCTTCTGAACTTATCGCATTTGACCACAGACTTAAAGAGTTTAAAGATCGTGGTGTAGAAGTTATAGGTTGTTCAGTAGATAGCCAATTTTCTCACTTTGCTTGGAGAGAAACTCCAATTAACAATGG